>JGI25153J46596_10000470_pt1 | contig 25847 bp, 20 predicted proteins | sample AraplaMF_Col_mMF_FD_46596 | JGI IMG/M metagenome (IMG submission 46596)
ATTGGAACGTAGGAAATAGCACGGATGTGCTGATATTTTGCCCTGGTGGCATCATCCATTTTGTCAATAACATTCCTCATTTCTACCAGCGTACCACCTGCACCTATGGTTTCCCGGGAATACAGGTCCTCATAACTGTAAGGGTAGTTGGATGCTGAAATGGGCGTTTTAAAACGCGTAATAATAGCGCCGTTGCCACTCAGCGGCACCCAGGCGCCGATCCAGTACTGGATATTACGGTGTATATCGTAATAAGCTTCAAAGTCGTTGGTATGTATTGCAAGTGGAGCGGTAGGGAACAGCGCTTTCGCGTTCACCTGATCTACCTGGATCAGATCCGGATCCGTGTTCAGCTCCGCATATTTATCGCGGCTGCAGGAAGTTGCCAAAAGCGTCAGCGCACAAGCTGCCTGTAATAATGTCTTCCTCATAACTATATTTTAAAATCCTGGTTATTACTAATTTTTACAATCGTTAAAGAGCCTGTTAGAAACTGGCGTTTACAGAAAATCCAAACTGCCTGAAATAAGGCACACCGCCGTTCTCAATAAAGGCGCCACTGCTGGTTGAGCTCAGGTTATCCGGGTTTACATTATCCGGCGCGCTATTATACAGGAAGAACAGGTTACGGCCTATCAGGGAAAGGCGCAGGCTGTTCATCTTTAATCTGCTGGCTATGCCAACAGGCAGGTCATAACTAACGGACAGCTCACGCATAGATACCCATGAAGATTCAAACATGCTGGCAGATCTGATACCGCTGCCCCAGCCATAGGTACGATCATAATAATCAGAGGCGGCTACCGGTTTTACATATTTTTTCTCATAAGCATCAGCCACGGTCATGCCGGAAACATCGTGCTCCTGGCCGTCAGCGCTCACATCTGCACCTATTATAGTGCCGGGTGCAAATACGCCTACCGGTAAAATACCATCATGGCGTTCAGCTTTCAGACCGTTGTAGTCTGCAGTGCCGGTATAGCTTAAACCTCCAAGGTCCGCGGTACGGCCGGCCAGCGTATGTTTCAGCATACCGTACTGTGATCCGTAACCATAAGTGTTGGAGTATATATCACCGCCAAACTTCGCATCCAGGAAAATGCTTACAGCCAGTCTTTTATAGTTAAAGGTGTTGCGGATACTGCCCAGGAAGTCGGGCATGGTGGATCCTACAACCGGATCAGATTCTTTACCTACTGTTGGGTTATAAGTACCGGCCCTCAGGTAATAGATCACCGGTGCGCCAAATTCGCCGCCGGTTGCATTAAAGCCTACTACCGGCATGCCGTTCAGGCCACTTTGCACATTAGCGCCATTGCCATCTTTTGCCTGGTAGGAAGCGTAGTGATAATTAGCGCGGATAGCACCATAATCGCCGCCCAGGTTAGCCACGGAGTAAATGCCATCTCCACCGTCCAGCAGCGCTGCCTTGGAGTTAAATGGCAAAGAAAGAATGGTATTCCTGTTGCGGGTATAGTTGAACATTACATCCCATGAGAAATTTCCTTTTTTGTAAGGCGTTCCGTACAGGGTAAGCTCTATACCGCGGTTCCTTACTTTACCACCATTGATCAATGCACTTACTACACCTGATTCACGCGGTACAGTGAAGTCCTGGATCTGGTTCTTTGAATCCTGTTGGTACCAGGTAACATCACCTCCCAGCCTGTTATTGAACAGCTTAAACTCCACACCAGCCTCGATCTTGGCATTACGTACCGGTTTCAGGTTCTGGTTGGGCAATGAGTTGCCAAGAATACCATACCTGAGCACATCTGCCCCGTTGGCATCTTTGTACAAGCCATAAGCGGTGTAAGAACCGGTATTGGTTTTATAGGGTGAGGTACCACCACCTGCCTGTACATACGAAACACGCAGCTTACCAAAGTCAAACCCCTTAGGCATTTTAACCAGGTCAGAAAACACAAAGGCCAGATCTGCACCGGGATAGAAGTAGGAATAGTTACCATGACCATCGTTGTATACCAGCGTACTGTTCCAGTCATTACGGCCATACACGTTCAGGGTCAGATAGTCTCTGAAGCCAACACTGGCCTGGTAAAACAGGGAAGCCATTTGCAGGTCATTTGGTTTTCCTTCGTCGATGCGGGGTCTTTCTTTAGAGTTGGAAAGACGGAAAAGGTCCGGTATAATAAGGCCATTTGTTTCAGCGTAATAACCTACCTGCTTGGATTGGTTAAGCTCTCCACCACCTTGTACCAGCAGATCAAAGTCGTTCACTTTCTTAATATAGCTCAGACTTCCACGGTAACGGTATTGCCTTACACTATTGTTGTTAACCTTATACTGACCGCCGCTAAAACCGGGGTCTGTACCTCTTATCTTGGCAGTGTAATTTGTTTCAAATGCATTGATAGAAGCGCTTCCATCAAAACGAAGCCAGTTGGTAAGGTCAGCTCTCAGGTTTACACTTCCCCGGAAGTTATTTTCCTTTTGCTGGTAGTGGTTCTGGTAAATGAACCAGAAAGCGTTGGAGGCGCCGGAGATATCCCTTGGTGATATGCCGCCATTTTCCGTATCAGCATAGTTATGCATCCAGTAATTAATATCGTAGTTACGCGGTACACCATAGCTAGTTGCGTACAATACGCTATTAGCACCCTGCAAAGCGGGGTTTTCGGTACCGCTTTGCGTATAGGAAGTATTCACATCCAGCAACACTGATTTTATAGGACGGTGTGTAGCTCTGAAGCTAAAGCTGTTCCTGTCCAGGTTATTGTTGGGCGTTGCAGATGACGATCCCAGGTTGGAGTAAGAAAAACGGAAAGTAGTTTTATCATTACCACCGGAAATACCAATGTTTGTATTACGGGTAATGCCTGTTTTATACAGTGCCAGCGGATCATTTGCGCCAGGATTATTGGCGCGGTACTGGCCGGTGATATCTTTAAACATCTGCCCTTTCATTTCAGGGCCAAAGCTGGCATAGTAATAGGTTTGATCAGTTTCCAGTGTATCATTGGTGCCTTTTATCCAATCGTCTACGTGTATACCTGCGCCAAAGCGGTTCTGCAGATCTACTGTTTTATAAGCTCTTTCAAACATAAAAGACTGGGTAAAAGAAACGCCCAAACCTCTTTGGGAAAAGCCCTTTTTTGTTTTGATGAGGATCACACCGTTGGATGCGCGGCTACCATATAATGCGGTAACAGCGCCCCCTTTTAACACGGAAATAGATTCAATGTCGTCGGGATTAATGTCTTTCAGGATGTTCCCGAAATCCTGCTCACCGCCACGGTTGGGAAGAATTACCTGGTCGTCCATTACAATGTCATCTACCACCACCAGCGGCTGGTTACCATATGGATCCAGGCTGGCGCTACCCCTGATCTGGAAGCGTGTAGAAGCCTGCGGGCCGCCCACGTTGGGGGTAACCTGCAAGCCGGGCACCATACCCTGTAAGGCGGAAATTGGGTTGGGGCTGGCTGTTCTCCTGATATCGTCACCGGAAACCTGGGTAACGGAATATCCGAGGCTTCGTTTAGCCCTGCTTTCACCAAAGCCCGTAACCACTACTTCATTTAATCCTTTTGTGTCCTGGTTAATAGTAACGTTAACGGTTGTACTGTTACCTACCGCTACTTCTCTGGTAGCATAACCGATTGATGAAATGATCAATGTAGCTGAGGGGGCTACTGAAAAGTGATAGTATCCACGTTCATCGGTAAAGGTACTGTTCCGGGTACCTTTTTCAATTACAGTAGCGCCTATCACTACTGCAGACTTGTCGTCCACAATGGTTCCGCTGATTGGTTTTTTGTCCTGGGCGAGCAGTGACGTGCCGGTAAATAGCAGCACCATCACCATGACAAAGGCATGAGATTTTCGCATTGCGCTTAATTTTAGATTTGGTTTGATAAATGCTAGTCAATATTGGTTGATATTCAACAACTTATAAGCCATGCTTTGCTACGATTGTCCCTCTCATAAGTATAGATCTGTTCACTGGCTCTGATAAGATTGCGTAATAATAACGGTATAGTCCTATTGCTCTATTTAATTGTCTTATTGCTCTACTTTCAACGTGGTAATTCAAAAGTATAGAAATCTTTTTAAAAAAAATAAAAAGTGTAAAATTTATTTTAGATAGTTATCTAGGCTTTATATAGTATTGTATGATAAATTAATGGAATTTATAAAGTAAGATCAATATAGGATAACATTTATGGTCCGGAAGAGTTCCCTGTAGATGGCAGGGAAATGAATTAGCTAAGCGTTTTTACCATGCTGATATAGGACACCAGCAACAAAGCTTCTAACAACAATGGCGACAATACATTCCCAATAGGATCCCCAACAATGGCGTGCGAAGTAGCCGCACTCACAAATAGCACCGTAAAACCGGCATAGGCCCATTCTCTGAACCGGGTGTACTTTGGAATGCTTAAAATAATGATACCAATCAGCTTTCCTGCGCCGATCATAATGGGAAGATAATCCGGGTAGCCAAGGTGTTTTACCGGTTTAGCCACAAAGTCCATCCGGGTAAGATCCGTAATAGCTGTTAAGAAAATAAGTACAAGGAAAATGACGGTAGTAATACGATAAGTTAATTTCATAATTATAAATTTGGTTTTGTAACAGGTTTGATGGCGGCAAAAGTAGGAACCGTTTGAGGATCAAAAAATATGGCACCGGTAAGTGCGTTACACACCTGGAGGTATGTAATAATGAAAACCAAAAAGTTAACATGAGGATCTTTTCTAAAAATTCTGAAAGCGTAGACTTCTGCCCGGTAAGAGATGTATTCGGCCGTATTGGCGATAAGTGGGCGGTGCTGGTGATGCTTACCCTTGGGCAAACAGGAAGTCCCATGCGTTACCACCAGCTGCAGGAGACTATTGGAGATATATCACAAAAGATGCTGACGGCTACCCTGAAGAATTTACTGGAAGATGGCCTGATCTCCCGGCAAATGTATCCGGAGGTTCCTCCCCGGGTAGATTATTCATTAACTACTGCCGGCCAAAGCTTACTGCCACATTTGTATAACCTGGCGGCATGGGCCAATGAGCATATGCGGCCTGCAAAATAATATCAGCCCTGCATAAACATGCAACTTCTTCCTGTGTTAGCCGTCATTGTATAATATAACAAGCCTCGCATACCATGAAAATATATTATACCCTGTTGCTGCTTTTAAGCGGCTTGTCCGGTATTGCACAAAATACCCCTGATACTCTTTCCGCAAAAATTGACTCCTTGTTTAACACCTATGCCCGTACCGGCAGCCCGGGTGTAGCGGCTTTAATTGTAAAAGATGGAAGCATCCTGTTTGAAAAGGGTTATGGAATGGCCAACCTGGAATATGATATTCCCATTACCCCCACAACGGTTTTCGATCTTGCATCCGTATCAAAACAATTCACCGGTTTTGCCATTTCAACTTTAATACAGGAAGGAAAAATATCGCCCGATGATGATATCCATAAATACCTGCCTGATGTACCGCAATTTGGCAAAACAATCACTATTCGCAACCTTATCCATCATACCAGCGGCTTAAGGGACTGGCCCGCCACCCTGCATGCGGCCGGCTGGCGCTGGGATGAGAGCTTCAGCTATGAGGACATTATGCGCATGGTTAAGCAGCAGCGGGAGCTGGACTTTGAGCCAGGCTCACAATATTCCTATTCCAATACCGGTTATAACCTGCTGGCAGCTATTGTAGCCAAAGTAAGCGGCACCCCATTCCCGGAGTGGATCGATGCACATATCTTTAAACCACTGAACATGCACGCATCCCTGGTGCAAAGCGATTATTCAATGGTCATCAGCCATGTGGCCAGCTCCTATTATGCTAACGATAACAAATACTTTAAGAGCAACGACGCCCTTACGGCCCTGGGCTCCAGCTCAATATTTTCCACCGCTGAAGATCTGGCGAAATGGGTTATACATTTTCAGCAGGCGCTGGAACAGAAAGATCCAGTGTACCTAAGGATGATAGAAACAGACACGCTCAATAACAAACAAAAGATCGATTATGCCTATGGCCTGCAAGTGAGCCGGCGTAATGGCATCACCAATATTGCGCATGATGGCGGCTGGGCAGGCTTCCGCACCACTATTTCCAATTTCCCGGATCAAAAGCTTGCGGTCATTTTGCTTAGCAATGATGGCAATTTTGACGTTTATTCTAATACCAACGCCCTTGCAAAGCTGTTCTTAAACGATAAAATTGCGCCCGGCCCAAAGCGTGAAGACCTTAGTAAGCTGCCCAACGTTACCGTTGATACCCTGCTATTGAAAAAATATGTTGGCAGCTATCAGCTGGGCGTTGGATGGTATGTAACTTTCACTTTGGAGAACGGCCGTATAATGGTACAGGCAAACGGCGAAGATAAGTTCCCCACTGATCTGAAATCAGATACCGTATTATGGGTGCCGGCCTACAATTCATCTGTTACTTTCAGGGAAATAAAAGAGAAAGCAGGCGCATTAAAATACCGGGGCATCATTGCCCCTAGAGTGATGCCTGTTAAAATTAGCCCTTCACAGCTGAATCAATATGCCGGCACTTATTATAGCAAAGAGCTGGAAACCGCCTACCAGCTTTCTGTAAAAAATGGTAAGCTGGTTGCGCATCACATGCGTTTAGGTGATTTTACTTTTGATCCGGACCTGGCTGTTGCCGGAAAATTCAGCAGCAACAACGGCACCATTAATTTCCTGACAAACACCGCAAAAAAAGTAACCGGTTTCCGGCTTACCAATGGGAGAATAAAGAATATACTTTTTGAAAGCATCGCTATGCAGTCACCGCACAAAGCTCCCTGACCTTTTGCGCTATATGATCCGCATCTATACCTGCAGCATGCAGCAGCTCATCTTTTGTACCGGATTGAGAAATGTCCCGCACCGCCATTTTAACAATATGGGCGCCGCTATCCGACAGGGCTGCTGCGGCAAAATCGCCCATGCCGCCGTGCTCAAAATGGTCCTCTACCGTTATCAGTAAATTTTGTCTGGTGGCATGCACACTTTCATGCAATGCAGCAGCGTCGATGGGATGTATGGAATAACAATCCAGCACCCGTATATGAATGTTCTCTTTTTCAAGTTCCTCTGCCGCTTTAAGCGCTTCAAACACAGTAATACCGGTAGCTGCCACGGTGAGCTCATCCTGATCTGAATGGCGTAAAAGCTTGGAGCCGCCGATCTCAAAATGTTCATCTTTACTATATAACAGGTCTGTTTTAGGCCTTAAAGTACGCATGTAAACAATGCCGGGATGGGCGGCCATTTCCTGCACCAGGCTTGCAGCACACCAGGCATCCGCAGGCTGTAATACAACAGCGCCGGGCAATGCGCCAAACAGCGCTATGTCTTCCAGCGCCATCTGCGAAGGGCCATCTTCCCCTATGGAAACGCCTACATGGGAGCCTGCAAATTTAATATTGGCTTCCGATACCCGCGCCATCCGTACCTGGTCTGCAGCCCTGGTAAAAAATGCGCCGAAAGTGGCTGCAAAAGGCACCCGGCCTAACCTGGATAAACCTGCCGCTACAGATACCATATTCTGTTCCGCGATATAACCTTCTATGAAATGATCCGGTGTTTTCTTCTTTACATCTTCTGTGAAGGTGGAGTTCATTACATCTCCGTCCAACACGTAAATGTTTTTGTTCTGTTCCACAAGTGATGCCAGTACTTCACCAAATACTTCCCGTGTTGCATATGCTTTGCCTTTTTCAAAAGCGGTTGCCAGCTGGTATTTCGCATCTGTATTTACCGGCATTAATTTTCCCGAAGGCTTCTTAAGCGCAAACCGCGCCTGGTCATCCACATCGCCCAACTCTTCCAGCGCTTTCTGAAGCTCCTCTTTCTTTAAGGCTTTACCATGCCAGCCATCCTTATCTTCCAGGAAAGAAATACCTTTCCCTTTAATCGTTTTTGCTACAATGGCGGTGGGCTTACCGCTTTTATTATTTACCGCTTTTTCAAATGCCTGGTCAATCTCTTCGTAATTGTGGCCATCTATGGATATTACTTCAAAACCAAATGCCTGAAAGCGGTTCACATATTCATCCATATGATGGCCGAACATAGTTGGCTGGCTTTGCGCCAGGCGGTTAATGTCCAGAATGGCCACCAGGTTATCCAGCTTTTCATGCGCAGCAAAATTGGCCGCTTCCCAGATCTGCCCTTCGGCCAGCTCCCCATCGCCGGTAAGTACAAAAGTTTTGGTGGCAAGGCCTTCCCTTTTAGCCGTCAGTGCAAGCCCCGCCCCTACTGATAAACCCTGCCCAAGGGAGCCGGTTGCTGCCTCTGCGTAAACAAATTTAGGCACAGGATGCCCCTGGAAACGGCTGCCGAACTTGCGCAATGTTTTCAGCTCATCCAGCGGATAGGCGCCGGCCACACCGAACAGGGCATACAGCAAGGGAGCTGCATGGCCTTTTGAAAGCACAAACCGGTCGTTATAATTATTCAGCGGATCTGCAATATCATAAGTGAAGTATTTATCAAACAGTACTGCGGTGAGGTCTGCCGCGGAAAGGCAGGAAGTGGGATGGCCTGAGGCGGCCTCCGTAGTGGAGATCATGGACCACTTACGCAACAGATCAGCTTTTTTCTTGCATGCTGCTAACTCTTTCATACGATCAATATTTTTAAGTGACGATTATAATACACGAGGTTGGTTACAACACCGATCTGAATGTGCCGCAATTATTAAGCCTTCTTAAAAACAGTATGATTTTTTAGCGCTTTAACCAGGAGTGTGGAAATGTGTACACGCCACAACTTACCAATTATGAACCGGCCAAAATAAAAAAGCCTGCAAAAGCTTGCAGGCTTTACACCGGTACTTATGAACCGGATTAATACCCCATGCCACCCATGCCGGGTGCAGGCATCGCGGCGGGCTGCTCTTTTTTAGGCTTATCTGCCACCACACATTCTGTGGTAAGCAGCATACCTGCAATGGAAGCGGCATTTTCGATCGCAATCCTGGTAACCTTTGTAGGATCAATTACGCCGGCTTCAAAGAGGTTTTCATATTGCTCCGTACGGGCGTTAAAGCCATAATCTGCTTTCCCTTCCCGGATCTTTCCTATCACTACGCTTCCTTCCAGGCCGCAGTTGTACACAATTTGCCGTAATGGCTCTTCCACCGCGCGTTTAACAATGGCAATACCTGTGGATTCATCATCGTTGGCGCCTTGTAATTCATTTAATTTTTCAACGGCCCTGATGTAAGCCACCCCGCCACCGGGCACAATACCTTCCTGCACGGCAGCACGGGTTGCATGCAATGCGTCGTCCACCCGGTCTTTCTTTTCTTTCATCTCAACTTCAGTGGCGGCGCCTACATATAGTACAGCAACACCTCCGCTCAGCTTAGCCAGCCTTTCCTGCAATTTTTCGCGGTCATAGTCAGAAGTAGTGCTTTCAATCTGTGCCTTTATCTGGCTAATCCGTCCGGCAATTGCGTCCTTATCGCCGTATCCGCCAACAATAGTTGTATTGTCCTTATCTATAGTCACTGATTCACAGCTTCCCAGGGATGCCAGGTCAGCATTTTCCAGCTTATATCCCTGTTCTTCACTGATCAGTGTTCCGTTAGTTAGTACTGCAATGTCCTGAAGCATTTCCCTGCGGCGGTCGCCAAAACCCGGCGCCTTAACAGCAGCCACTTTAAGCGTTCCCCTTATTTTGTTTACCACTAATGTGGCCAGGGCCTCCCCTTCAAGATCTTCAGCAATAATAAGCAGCGGTCTTCCTGCCTGTGCAGTCTTTTCAAGGATGGGGAGCAGCTCCTTCATGGTTGACAGCTTTTTATCATAGATCAGGATGTAAGGCTTTTCCAGCACCACCTGCATCTTTTCGCTGTTGGTCACAAAGTAGGGAGATATATAACCGCGGTCAAACTGCATACCTTCAACTACTTCAACAGTAGTTCCGGTTCCCTTTGCCTCCTCCACTGTTATCACGCCTTCTGTTCCTACCTTTGCAAAAGCTTCGGCAATCAGCTTACCGATCGTATCGTCATTGTTGGCTGAAATGGTGGCCACCTGGCGGATCTTCTGCACATCGCTTCCAACAAACCTCGACTGTTCTTTTAAGTTTTGTACAATGGCTTCCACCGCTTTATCCATTCCCCTTTTCAGATCCATTGGGTTGGCGCCGGCAGCTACGTTTTTAAGGCCTTCATTGATCATTGCCTGCGCCAGCACTGTAGCAGTTGTAGTACCGTCGCCTGCAATGTCGGCCGTTTTGGAGGCCACTTCCTTTACCATCTGAGCACCCATATTCTCAATGGGATCTTCCAGCTCAATTTCCTTTGCCACACTAACGCCGTCCTTTGTAATGGCAGGGGCGCCAAATTTTTTCTCCAGTACAACATTGCGGCCCTGCGGACCCAGTGTTACCTTAACAGCGTTGGCTAAAGTATCAACGCCTTTCTTCATTTTGTTTCTTGCATCCAGCTCAAAGAAAAGTTGCTTTGACATACCTGTGTTTTTTACTGTCCACAAATGATTCGTTGAATAGCTGATAATACGCCTTAGAGGATGGCTAAAATGTCAGCTTCCCGCATGATCAACAGATCTTCTCCATTTAATTGCAGCTCTGTACCTGCATATTTACCGTATAATACGGTATCCCCTGATTTAACGCTTAGCGGCTCATCTTTTTTCCCCGGGCCGGCGGCTACAATAGTGCCACGCTGAGGTTTTTCTTTTGCGGTGTCGGGAATAATGATACCACCGGTTGTTTTTTCTTCGGCGGGTACCGGGCGAACAATAACCCGGTCATGAAGTGGCTGTGCTTGAAAATTGGTTACCATAACATTGAAATTGCATTGATTAAAAACAAGATCATATAGCTGGTTATATAATGGCAGCGGCGGCCGCAACTGCTTTTTTGCACCAAACAATCGTTATGCCAGCGGCAAAAAATTACATTTTGTCACTGTCTGTATTGAAAAATTGACACTTCCGGGTACGTAAAATTTTTACAAGGAAAAAGCCACAGCAATAATTGAAGGGATCTTTCCCCTTGCCGGAAGCAATGCCAAATTTTCATACACTTTCATTACTGTTATCAAGTGCATGGATATCAGTGGTTAAAAAGTATGTTTATAAAGGGCAGAATACTGACAGGCGGATACCACAAAACCTGGCTGCCTGATCTCATTGATCTCACATGATAACTTACTGAAAAGTTTATTTACATTGCATCGTGCTCTCGTAATCTAATACCTATTGTTCAATGAAAACCAGATCTTTATCCGGGGCGCTATGCGCCCGCATGGCCTTGCTGTTTATTGTAGCCATCCTCACCGGGAGCAAAGTACAGGCCCAAACGACCGTTCCCTTCACCTTGTACAACAACTCAGCGTATGCTGATGGCAATGTGTATGTTGCAGTGGTAGGCATCATCAACGGCAATCATGTATGGATTGACCCTAAAACCAGTGCGGTCAATCTCATGAACGTATCCAACAACACCGTACCCGGGCCGGTGATCAACGGCAACCAGGGCCCCGGCGGCAATGGCCGCTATGCGAACTGTTTTGCAAAGCTGAGTGAGATCCCTAATAAGGTCATCAACATTCCCGGCATTGCAGGCTGCCGCATCCTGATCTCCTTCAACTCACAGCTGTTTCTCTATTTCTTCGGCGCCTCCGGTGCGCCAAGTGGTTATGCAGCGCCCAATCTTGCCAATCCTACGGATCCTAACCAGGGCATCCGGTTTGAAACGATTGAGCTTACAAACGCATCCAATGGCCTTTGGGTGAACACCACCCGCGTGGATAGCTACCAGTATCCCATGGGCCTTGAGGTGTGGGGCAATGGCAGTTTTTACCAAAAGGTTGGGGAGCTTATCCCTCACAGCCAGATCCTTTCACAATGGCAATCTACCGCACCGGCCGAATTTGCCGGCTGTTATGATGCTGCCAATGGCATCATCAAGTTCCCTTCAAAAACAACGGCCTTTCAAAGCGGTGCACAGGCCAATTATTTTGGTTCCTACATTGATGCCATCTGGTCCAAGTACCAGAACGGCAACCTGGTTTTCAACGCAGGCGATGCAGGCACCTGGAGCGGCCGTGTATCCGGCAATGTGTTCACCTTCACCCGTGCTTCCGACGGACAAGTGGGCACCATCTCACGCAAGCCTACCAACCTGGAAGCCATGGAAGGCAGCGGGGTTATGGCCACCGGCGGACAATGGGATAAAGTGGTGCAGGCGCAGATCTGCGCTGCCATTAACCGCCATGCCATTGATCTTAACCTGGCAACGGGCGCTACGCAGGACTTTTCCACTGCATCCAAATATTATCAGACAGGGCCTTACAACTGGTACTGCAAATTCTGGCACCGCAGCGATATCAGCCTCAATAGCCTGACCTACGCTTTTTGCTACGACGATGTATTTAACCATTCGTCCACCATCAATGCCACCTCTCCCCTGCGCACCACCATTACCATAGGCGGTTTTTCAGGGATCGCGTCAAATAGCGCGGCAACAGTTTATAAAGATTGCTCCTATGGCGGCTATGCGGCAGGCCTTAACACCGGCTCTTATACGCTTAGCCAGCTGAATGCGCTGGGCATTCTTAACGATGATATTTCTTCCCTCAAGGTAAAGCCAGGGTATAAAGTCACCCTTTATCAGAATGACAATTTCAGTGGGTCAGCACTTGTACTTACAGGGGATGATGATTGCCTGGTTGACAATAGCTGGAACGATCTGACAACTTCATTGAAAGTAGAATCAAATACTACTTCTACATCAACTGTTATTCAGGCGGAAAGCTATACCTATATGTCCGGCATAGATGTGGAAGCAACAACCGATGCGGGAGGAGGACAGAATGTTGGATGGATAGACGCCGGAGACTGGATGTCTTATGATGTAACCATTCCTTCCACAGGCACCTACCGGGTAGATTACCGTGTGGCCAGCCCTAATGCCAACACAAGCCTGCGGCTGGAAAAAGATGCCGGCGCCACACAGCTGGGTACCGTTAATATACCTAATACCGGCGGATGGCAGAACTGGAGCAATGTTTCACATACCGTAACCTTGCCTGCAGGTACCTATAGCATAGGTATTGCTACAACTACCGGCGGGTTCAATCTCAATTATCTTACTATTACCAGTGTTGCGTCAGCTGCCAGGATGGCCGTGCAAACGGTAAAAACAGAAGATGGTAATACCGCCGTTACACTGTCGCCTAACCCGGTGAGTGAGCAATTGCATATCCGTAACAGTGACAAGGTTAAAATGCTGAGCATTTACGATCTAAGCGGTCACCAGCTTATGAAAGTTAAGAACCCGGGGAACACTATTCCGGTATCCTCACTGGTACCTGGCATGTACATTATTACCATAGACCGTAAAGATGGTACGCAAAAACAGGTGAAGATCCTGAAGCAATAATTAACATCAACTTGCAATAAAGAGGCCCGCTAATAAGCGGGCTTTCTTTTTACACCGCGCCCCGATCTTCCCAAAGCCATTCTCAAGGCAACTATAACACGCCGGGGCGCAAACTAAGGCACAATAGGGCTTACTCCATCGAATTGTCCAATTAATTACTCACTTAATAGAGCCCATCATTAACCAAATTCAACCTTAATGTGGAAAACGCCTCTGCATTATACATGGATTATAATTTGTATACAGTTCCATATATGAATAAAATCCATGGTTAGCATGTAAAAGACCTGCAGTAGAACACGCGCATCCGGTAAACTGTCTGGCGGCGCCAGTGTTAGTAAGCTTTTATTATGAGAAACTAAAACGGCTTAAAATATATGTCATCCGGAATTTCTATTTGGGCAGCCAGCGCTGCAGAACAGCTGGAAAATATAACCACCGAACCGGTGTATACCAAAACCATAAGTGATTTTCAATTTGAAGTGCATTCCATGCCAGACGCCGTATGGCTGGTAGCTACCAGCTCCAACTCCGCCAGGATGGCCTTCCGTATTGCCTATGCACCGGAAAGCATAACACTGGAAGAGGTAACAAACGAAGAAGGCGGTATAAAAATGGTGATGAGCGCTGCTATCGGTACCTACCATGCAGCAGTGAGCTTCCCCGAAGAAGGCACGCCGCTTTTACGCTATACCGTAGCTTTCACTCCCGCTGAGGATACGGACATCCCTTTTTGGCCGCGCGATATTGTAATACCGGCCAACGGAAGCAGCGAGGGCAATATTCACATCCGGCAGGTAGGTACGCGCTCCGGAATCATTTATGCATCCATGACGCGCCCTGCAGCCAGCTCATTCCTGTATCTGCAAAACTTTACGGCGCTGGCTGACTATTGTAATGCAACCCAAACATCCATAGCAGATACCGTTGGCGGTGAGTGGCCGGAATTTGGATTTTCCTTACCATCAACCAAAGACAAGCCATTGCCCGCCGGCAGGCAGGTAACCATTTCAGATGCCTTTGTTTGCTTTAGCAGCAAAACGCCAAACGATCAGTTTGAAATTGCCACGGAATTTCTAACCCACCTGTCAGCCCTGTACCTGCACCTGCCAAGGCCGGAAACAGTGTATCATGATTTTCAGGATATACTGGCAAAGTCACTGCATGACCTGGAACATAAAAAAGCCTGCTGGCAGCAGCATAAAGGACACGCTTATCTAAATGCATACGTATCGGATTATGATACCCCGCCTGAAATTATGGTGCAGCTGGCAGTGCTGCTGCCTATACGGGATTACACAGCCTGGAGCGGCGACTATATAAAATTTGGGGATGATATTTATGATAACCTGAAAACCTTTTATAATGAAGAGCTGAAGACCGTTATGCGGTGGCTGCCGGCACTGGAAGACCAACTCGATGAATCGGAAGAACAGAAATCACCCAAGGTAATGGATTCCTGGTACCTGCATCATCCCCTGCTGAACCTGTCAAGGCTGGCGCTGAATGGAGATGAAATAGCAAAGGAGCTGTTGCTGAATTCCCTTGAATTTGCCATTAAAGTAGCCCATCACTTCAACTACCGCTGGCCCGTATTTTACAATATGGAAACCCTGGAAGTGGTAAAGGCAGAAACACAGCCGGGTAAAGGCGGCGAAAAGGATGTTGCAGGCGCATATGCGCACCTGATGTTGCAGGCCTGGGAACTAACCGGGGAAAACCGCTACCTGGATGAAGCAAAGAAAGCGGCCCTTACGCTGCAGGACTATGGCTTTGATATATTTTACCAGGCTAACAACACCGCTTTTTCGGCCGGCGCTATGCTGCGGCTGTACAAAGCGTGCAAAGAAGAAATATATCTTAAGCTGGCTTACCTGTGCATTGCCAACCTATTCAAGAACGTAGCCCTTTGGCAATGCAATTACGGCTATGGCAAAAATTTCCCTAATTTCTTTTCCTTATTCCCCCTTAATGATGCGCCCTACACCGCCGTGTATGAGGAGCAGGAAGGTTTTTCCGCTTTACATGATTTCCTGATGCATGCGCAGGGCCTGGAGCTGCTGCCTGCAGTTACTCTATTATTGCCGGAATTCATACGGTATACCGTATACCGGGCCCCATATTATTATCCACCCATGTTACCACGGGAAATGCTGGCAGAAGAAACAAAAACAGGCGAATTGGATCCTGCCCTCTGGATAGCCCTGGAAGATATCCATGACGGCTGGGAAAAATCCGGCGGTGTTGGACAGGAGGTGTATGGTGCAGGATTAGCCTTTGGAATAGTACCCCGGCATTATATAAAAATTCAGGACGCATCCTTTATGGTATTTATTGATTACCCGGTTACGGAACAGCAACAAAACGGCAGGCAGCTAACCTTTAAAGTGCTGGGCAGTAAAAAGCTTAGCTGCAGCATGTGCATTGTACCCGCAAACGGCGCACCGGCGCCGGAAATAAGTGTATTGGCCGGTAATGAACCGGTAAAAAGTACCGGTACCCATGAAGGCCGGATCACTTACAGTATACATGGAAACCAGGAAGTAACCATTACCTGGAAATAAAATCTTCATCAAAAAACTTAAGCTAAATGGAATCATTACAAACAGCAGCATACGGTGAGCAATTAACCGGTACGGCTACCGGCCGCACGGTGGTTATAACCGGCGGCACTACCGGCATAGGCCGTGCAACGGCCATTTTACTGGCCCTGCAGGGGGCCGATGTGCTGATCGCAGGCCAGGACCCGCAGCACCTTACAGACACCCTTAACAGCGCCGGCCAGGAAGAGCTGAAGGGAAGCCTCACCGGTATTACCACTGATCTTTCCACTGAAGAGGGGATCAATAAGCTTTTTAACGAAGCAGATAACCATTTTAAGAAGCTGGATGTGCTGGTAAATTGTGCTGCGCTGGCCTACCAGGGCATTGCTGAGGGCAGCTATGCCGACTGGCAGAAGGTGGTTAACACCAATTTGCTTTCGTACATGGCTTGTACACGCCAGGCTATTGACCGCATGCGGCCTAATAAAGAAGGCCATATCATTAACATAGGTTCCATGAGCGCAGATGTGCGGGAAAAGAACAGCTCCGTTTATGTAGCTACCAAGGCAGCCATACAGGGATTTTCTGAAAGTGTGCGCAAAGAGATCAATGAGATGGGTATTAAGGTAACGCTGATAGAGCCGGGTGCAGTGGGTACGGATATGCAGCCCGTTACTGTACCGGATCAGCAACAAAAAGAAGAAGATCTTGAAATGCTGAAGGCGGAAGATATTGCGGCCGCCGTTCTATATACCATTATGCAGCCCAAACGCTGCGATGTAGTGGATATAAAAATACGGCCGCATTTACAGATCATTTAAGTCCCTCAGATAGTGAGGGCCACAAAAACGGCGTGGGTGTGTTCTTTATCCTGCGCCGTTTCAAAAGCTTTATTAATATCGTCTATCGCAAAGCTGTGTGTAATAAGCTTTTTCGCGTTCAGCTTTCCTTTAGCTAACAGATCCAGGCATATTTCCATTTCAGGGTAAATATCNCGGAATGCGTAGCTGGCGCTTGGGATCAGCTGGATCTCCGCCTTCTGGATCCGCTGCCATTCCAGCTCAATGGNGGTTTTACCGGCTTCGAAACCACCTACGATCACCACCTTTCCGCCAATCCGGGTAAAGGTGGTTGCCTGCGGCAGGGTAACCGGCATGGAAGGGCCGCCCGCGCATTCAAAAGTTATATCCACTCCCCTGTTCTTCGTAAATTCCATCACCTCTTTATAGCCATCTGTGTTACGGGTGTTCACTACCACATCGGCGCCCAGCTCCTTCGCCAGCTTCAGGGATGAATCCACCACATCCGTCACTATTACATCAGCGCCACAGGCTTTTGCAAGCTGCACCTGTCCCAGGCCAATGGGCCCCGCGCCAATAACGGCCACCTTATCATTTAATTTTATGCCGCTCAGGTTGATGGCATGGAGGCAAACGGAAAAAGTATCCAGTAAGGTAGCTTCTTCATAGCTCACATGATCCGGCAACTTGTAAAATTTTTCTGAGGGTCCAATTACATACTCCGCAAAAGCCTGTGAGATTGTTCTCATACGTACCTTGTACAGGTTCGGACATAGGTTATATTGCTGTACCCGGCACCAGTCGCAGGTTTCATCGCCCAGCAAAGTTTCCACCACCACACGGTCGCCGGGCTTCACATTGGTAACTTCGCTGCCTACTTCTATAATTTCGGCTCCCAGCTCATGCCCCATGATCTTACCCTTCAAATGCGGATCATCTTTTTTCCAATGCCGCAGGTCTGTGCCGCAGATCCCTGCTACCTTTACCCTGGCCAATACCCAATGGGGNCCGGGTATTTGAGGCCTTTCCACCTCTGCCAGTTCAAATTCTCCGTTCGCTGTTTTAAGCGCCGCTTTCATAGTTTCTGCCATAGCTGCTTTTATTTATTATTAGATGATTTTATATCAGGTTGCCTTGCCTTTTAGCTCCCAATGATCCTTGATCAGCTCACCATTGCGGTCATACTTTAAAGTGCGGGCATAACGTTCACCTTTTATATTTCCGTTCTCCATTTTTTTCCCAATAAATAACAGGATAGCATTTCCCTTTTCGTCTGTTTTGAATGAGAGGTCATTACCTTTAAACACCATATCTACCATAGTAGAAGGGGCATAAGGCTGCCCTAACTTTTTCACAAGAGCCGGACTTAATTGCATACTTTATTTTTTAGTGATCATGCAACATATGGGCCAATGGAACAATGGTATGAATGTGTTGCAAGGTGTTAACAGCTTACCCAAAAAAGGGCTGATCTTCTACGTGGAGCTGATCCTGACCTTTAGCAAAAATTACCGGTTACCGGTATCTTTCGTTTTCCTGCTGCTTTGCATAACTAAATAAACCACTACTGCTATCACTACAAAAACAAGCGCCAAAAGAGGTACTAACATACAAATAGGTTTAACTGTTATTAATTGATGACCGGGGTATTGCGTTTACCTGCATCCCGCTGTTAATAAACAAGCGCATAAAATCATGCCAGTGGATCCAGCCAACGCAGGGCATAATAATTGTGCGCCTGACAGGTGTATTGATAAGCATCGCCAATGAAAAAAGTGTTCTTGTTAACAGCCCTCCTAACCGGTATAAACAGTACCGGTGCAGCTTGTCCTTTCTGTAATAAAAAAGTCCTGGAAGGCATTTATAACAGCCAGTTTTATCCAAACCTGCTCACTATGCTATCGGCNTTTATTGNGTTAGCTGTGATCGTGGCCATTTTGGTAGCAATGGCCGCCAAAAGGCACCGGTACAGGCTGGCCGCAAGCCCCGGTACACCCATACTTTCCCCGGTTCCTTTAACTACTGCATCTATGGTTTTAGGCATTGGTATGGGCGGGTTTGTGGATGGCATTGTTTTGCACCAGGTGCTGCAGGTACATGAAATGCTGTCCANCAAAATTCCCGCTACCACCTACACCGGCAAAAGCATTAACATGTTCTGGGACGGCATCTTCCATTTCTTTTGTATGNTGGTGGTGCTGGCAGGCATTATTTTAATGTGGAAGCTGCTTTCCAGGAAAGACATTGACCGTTCGGGCAAACTCTTTGGCGGCGGCNTGTTGCTGGGATGGGGGCTCTTTAACATTGTAGAGGGCCTCATTGACCATCAGCTTCTGAAATTGCACAACGTCATAGAATTTTCCGCAGATCATAATACCGGCAACTTTATTTTTTTAGGTGNTTCAGCAGTTATGCTGCTCATTGGTTATCTATTAGTGAGCNGTAAACACCGGTAAGCGGTATCAGACCCATATTTCTCAAACATAAATTTGTTAGCTATGAAACGGAATTTCTCCGCAGTGTTACTTTTCATTATGCTATCAGGCATCCTTGCATGTAAGCATGAACATTTTCCGGGTGGTGACAATCACCAAAAGCTGGAGCTTGTTTTCAAAGACTCCGCCTATCAGTTAACAGGAGTAGCTAAGCAGCAGGGCGGCCTGTTGCTGGTAAACTATCCCCGCTGGTCAGCAAAATACAAAAACGCAGTAGTGAGTGTGCAGGATACAACTCACGCAACGCCTTACCCTGATGAAGCCATNAACAGCTGGCAGCCCGGCACAGATGGCAGGAACAAATGGGTTTGTGTGCAGTCTGTTTATGTAGATGACGATAACACCATCTGGGTGCTGGACCCNGCTGCTCCTTTNTTAAAAACCATCCAGGGNCAGGGCGCTAAGCTGGTGAAGATGCTGGGCAACGGAAAAATGCCTATGGAGGTCTTTGACCTCAATGCAGTGCTGCCGGATACTGCTTATGCTAATGATGTGCGCATTGATGTGAGAAGACAATTTGCTTATTTAACGGAATCCAAGGGCGGCGGCATCATTGTTATTGATCTTGCAACGCACAAAATGCGCCGGGTGCTGGCCGGCCATTACTCCGTGATCTCTGATCCGGCATACAAGTTCATCATCGACGGCCGTGAGCTGATGAAAGATGGCAAACCGGCGAAATTCAATTCGGATGGGATTGCGCTTACACCCGATGGCAAATGGCTGTACTATAAACCCCTGAGCGATGATAAGCTGTACCGTATAGAAACGCAGTATTTACGGGACTGGAATCTTTCCGGCAGCGCGCTTGAGCGCCATGTACAGGACCTGGGCCATTTTTCAACTACCGACGGGATGATCTTTGACCGCAACGGCAACCTGTACATGGGCGATCTGCAGCATTACCGCCTTATAAAGATCACGCCTAACCTTGCTATGCATACCATTGTGCAGGATCCGCGGCTGATCTGGCCCGACAGCTATTCTATAGCCGGTGGCTACCTTTATGTAAGCTGTTCGCAGATCCAGAAACAGCCTGAGTACAATAATGGCATTGACAAACGAACCTCCCCTTATACCGTGTACCGGATCAGGATCGACTAAATAAACCGCCTGCGGCCTTACGGAACAATAATTGTGTCAGGCTATTTATGGATCATAGACATATTATTGTTATGGGCGCTTCGGCAGGCGGCATTGAGGCTATCAAACAGCTTTTACCAGGTTGTGGAAAAATGTTTAACACATTAACCGGCAATTTTTCCCGGCATGCACCATGCACGGTGTTTAATACCCCAGTCTATCATCGAATCAAACATCTCCCGCATAGCATAGCCGGAAGGCGTAAGCTCATACTCCACGGATACCGGTAAGCTGTCATTCACCTTTCGTTTCACAATACCGTTGGCCTCCAGGTCACGCAATTCTTTTGACAGCATTCTTGGATTGATCTTGGGAATATTCTTCTCCAGCTCACTAAACCGCTGCTTACCGGGTATCAGCGCCCCAATAATAAACAGCTTCCACTTGCCGGTAAATGCATTCAGCGCATCGCCTACAGCAAGCACATATTGTTTCGGGCAGGTTTTCATATTAAGCTCCTCATTAGGCACCTCCCGGTGGGAGCGTGTTTCCACTTCCTGTATCATAAAGGTCTTTTCAGGTTATATGTTATATAGCACTATACTTTAGTATAGCACTTACTATTCTATAGCCAAGGTAGTGTAGTTTTGATATAACTCACAAAAATTAAAACATATGATCTTAGTAACTGGCGCTAATGGCCATTTCGGAAAAGCAACGGTTGAATTTTTATTACAGAAAGGCATCCCGGCCGGCAGTATTGGCGCGCTAGTAAGGCAGGAGGCTAAAGGCGCAGAATTGAAGGCCAAAGGTGTTACAATCATAACCGGCGACTACAATAATTACGCATCGCTGGTGAGCGCCTTTGCCGGCGCAGAAAAAGTGTTGCTGGTATCCGGCACTGAGCTGGAGCAGCGCAGCGCCCAGCAGGAAAATGCAGTGAAGGCCGCCAAAGCAGCCGGCGTGCAGCACCTTGTTTATACCAGCGTTGAGCGCAGAACAGATAATGAAAGCTCTCCCCTGGCAGCGGTGCTCAACTCGCATTTTCATACGGAAAAGGTGCTGAAAGCCAGCGGCATAGCCTATACGATCCTCCGCAATAATATTTATACGGATATGCTGCCTATGTTCCTGGGACCTGCGGTGCTGGAAAAGGGCGTGTTTTTCCCGGCAGGTGACGGCGCCGCTGGTTTTGCCCTGCGCAGCGATATGGCAGAAGCAGCTGCCAATATTCTTGCAGGTGCAGGCCATGAAAACAAGGACTATCACATTTCAGGAGCGGCCCTCTCCTTTGGCCGTATTGCCGAAATACTCAGTGACATCTCCGGGAAAAAAGTACCCTATCACAGCCCGGATGCTGAAACCTATATCAAAACAGTGGTGGAAGCAGGTGTGCCGGCCCTCTATGCCGGTTTCTTTGCCGGTTTTGGAGAAGGTATCAGCCGCGGTGAGCTCTATCCTGATCATACAGATCTGCCGGCACTTTTGGGAAGGAAGCCTGCAGGCGCTGAACAATATTTCCGGCAGGTGTATGGTGCGTAAGGAGNTGGATTGAAGCCATCATGTTACAGGTCCCGCCGGTGCGTACCGGGGCGCTTTTTTTTAATGGAAGCCCGGGAAAAAGTTTGCAATAACAGATATTTGTGATACTTTTCTTTATCAATCTTATTCTTGTATCTTTTCATGCCCAAATACCCAATTATACCCCTCCTCGTTACTAACAACATTCCGCTCAACCATTAATAGTTAACTATGCGAAAATTTTACCTCCTTTTGCTACTCCTCGTAACGGGAATGTCCACGAATGCCCAATACGCCTCGCTTAAGCCGGTGTATGCATCGCCAGACAACAGCCGGATACTCGACTACCGGTACGGTAAGGTATTAACGGTAAAACAAGACCCCATCTTTTATTACAAATATACTTACCGGCTTACGGATGTAAGCACCGGCCACACGGAGGTAATACCTTATACCGGTATTTACCTGCCGCGTCTTACCTACCTCACCGCTATCCATTTCAGGGCCTGGATAACGCCCTACGGAGCCCTTATTATGGTGCCTACAGATGAGAATAACGATAACAACGCTTCTTTATATGAATACCGGCAGGGTATGTTCAACATGCTTTCTCCGGTGGCGCGTAATGTAAGCCTTGCAGGCGATTACCTGTTGTGGGAAAACGTGTATGATCCAGACCAGGGGCTGTTGCTGCGTAACCTGGCCACCCAGCAGCAGCAACGTCTGGTTGATAGTGCTGTTACCGGTGCTGCGGTTACTTCCAGTGGCTTTGTGTCTTATTCTACCGGCCGTTACCTATACAAATACCAGAACGGCGTAAGCACATTAATAGACCAGTGGAATGAGCTGGAAACGCCCAATACTGATTACCCGCCGGGGTACCATACCATCAGTACCGACGGAGAGCGGATCACTTACCATAAAAGCACCCGGTTTGCTGCCACGAATGTTTATCTCTATGAGCATGATTCCGTTACCCTCCTGCTTACGCAGGGAGATGCCAACGCCCATACGGACTTTTTGCTAAGCATTTTTGCTGCTCCCCTTGTAAATAATGGTTATATAGGTGGCGCTGATTTTTCATCTCCTTTTTTAAATAATTTCCAGGGCCAGATCTATACGCGCGACCGGCAGGGCCACATGCATTACATGTTACCTATGCGGCCCAATACCCCAGTGGCGTTTGCAAGCGTAATGAACGTATCGCCACAGGGTGATGTCGCCGTAAGCGCCAGGTCGGGTTACGACTTTGGCACCCGGTATCGCACCTTTATTATAAAGCAGGATGGCAGCGCCATAAGAAAAATAGCAGATGTTGAAAGCTGGGCAAATTATGAAGACAGTACCTGGTTTATATTGAGTGGTCGTTTTGTGTTTTCCGTTAACCCGGATACGGCGGCCCCGCAGCATGCTGTTATGCCTATCAGCAAACAGGTGAACCCGGGTACCCGGCTTTTTTTTAAGGCCGCTGATTTCCGCCAGCACTACATAGGTCCTGATAGTGGGATAGGACAGCTGGAGCAGATCGAATTTCTGAGCCTTCCCAAACGTGGCTTATTAAGGGGCGCCAATAACCAGATAATTGACAACGGCAATGCCGTTATTCCCAGGAACCTGTTAGACTCCCTCAGGTATATAGCGCCCGGTATAACCAGCCACGATACCATACGCTGGCGTGTTTTTGATGGCATGAACTACACCAACGACACTGCTATTTATATTAACATAGCAATGATACCAGATACCATTAAACCTTTTGAGCGCAATACGCTGGCAGGCACGCCCATCCGCTTTCTGCGGGGTAATTTTACGCAAAACTATACCGGTAAACTAAAAGGCATACGGGTGAACCGCCTGCCGGCTTATGGTAAGCTTACCATAGGTGGGAAACAGCTGTTCTATGAAAGGAGCACCGAGATCACGCTGGCGGAGATAGACAGTATGTACTATACGCCCAACCCCAATATTGTGGGCGTAGATACCTTACAATGGATGGCCTTTAACGGTACCAGCTATACGAAAAATGATACGCCGGCCATTTTACGGGTATACCCGGTGCTAAACACCCCTCCTATTTTAAGAACCCTGCAACGCCAGTATAGCCACTCCGGNGCAACTGACACAATCCTGATAGCNAATTACCCCATACCACAGGCACGTACGGATGTAATGGCAGTGGTAGATAATTCACGGATGCTAACCATAGCTGCTAACCATACTTTTGTAGTAGAGCCATCCACTTACAGCATAGGCACCCACCGGTTGAAAGTAACGTTCAAACATAAGCTGGATAGCATCAGCATACAACGCAGCTTTACGGTTACCAGCCCGTTTGCGCCGATGATGATGAGCGCTGATCAACATCAACCGGTACAGCAGGATGGTGTATTGCGTGTATGGCCTAACCCCTTTGGCGAACAGTTCACCATTAGCGGGCTGGATGCGAATTCCACTTATACCCTGCGGTTGTATGATGCACAGGGTCGGCTGGTCATGAGCAGCCGTTCGTTTAACCAAAGCCGTAAGGTATTGATACCTGTCAATGGCAGGGTTAACAAGGGCATGTATTTGCTGGAAGTGTATGATGATAAAAACAAAAAGGTAGTAAAGTGCATACAGCTTCTGCGATTGTAGGCTAATACCGGCTGATCGCCTCCCCACTTCCTGGTAAGTGTCCTATGGGTTTACTTTTACCGGTAATAAGTGGATCCCTTTTTCTAATATTGCAGCATGTTAGCGCTTCCTATAACCATCCGGATCCCGACCGGCCAGGAGCTGGATCACCGGCCTGATATTGACGGCATCCTGCACAAAAGAAGAAAAGCAAATATCCGGGAAGGCTATACGCTGGAGCTCAATGAAGCCCGGCGCCTGCCTTTCCGGTTCCAGGCCACCATCAATATTGACAATGGCCGTTTATGGCAGCTGTTCCTGGCCCTGGCCGCCACNCTGCCACAGAAAGTAAGCTGNGTATACGGGCTGTATGAAGAGGAAAGTGAAACAACCGCCTTCCTTCAGAAAGCGTTTNTATTGAATGAGCTGGAAAAGTACCGGGAAGAGCTTACCCAGGAATGCCGGCTTGAGTTTGGACTCCTGTTCCAGACAAAGGATGTGCTGCTTGAATTGAGCGTAAGCGAAAGTAAATACATCCGTTACTGGGGCGTAGAGCTGGAACGCTTTCGATTGCTGATGCAGTCATTCCAGCTGGCCCCGGTAGAAGGACTGGAATTCATTGATGAATATCCCAAAATAGTAACGCCGTTGCGGGAGCTGATCCCCACTGCCAAAGCACCGGAAACGGTTATTTATTACCTGGACCAGGCTTTTCACATAGACAGAAGGCCGCCGGATGTATTTTTTGATTAATGAATATTTTTAGATATTTAGGCCACTGATGAACCACATAAAATTCTCCCAATCTTATAATATAAACACGCTCCGCAGTGAGCTGGAAGCGGTTTTAAAGGAAGAATGGCCACTGCACTTTAATCAACGTGACTTTAACGGCGACTGGCGGAGTATTTCACTCCGCTCTGCCAGCGGGGAAAGCAACGACATTTACGCCCATCCGGAAAGCACTTACAGCAATACGCCCATACTTGGCATGATGCCTTATGTAAACAGCATCTTAGAGGCCTGGCATTGTGAAAAGGAAGCCGTACGCCTGCTGTCCCTGGCCCCCGGCAGCCATATTAAACCGCACCGGGATCCGGGATGCGCCTANCAGGATGGTATATTCAGGATCCATATCCCTATTATCACNAACCCGGATGTATACTTNACCCTTGAAGAAGAAAAGCTGCACCTGGGCGCCGGCGAATGCTGGTACCTCAATTTCGCCGCCACGCATAGTATCGTTAACAATGGCAGTACACCAAGGGTACACCTGGTGATAGACGGCATCCGGAACAGCTGGACAGATAACCTGTTTACAGCGCATGGCTACGATCTTTCAGCAGAAAATGCACCGAAAGATTATGACGACGCTA
>JGI25153J46596_10000487_pt1 | contig 25456 bp, 21 predicted proteins | sample AraplaMF_Col_mMF_FD_46596 | JGI IMG/M metagenome (IMG submission 46596)
ACTACCGCTACTGATTTNGGACGGGCTGCGCTGCACGCGCCGCTCCGACGGAGATGCGAAAGCCTCGAAAAGCCCCGGAGCGATCCGGGGCTTTTTGCTGGCCGGCGGAATAACGTGGGGTGCTTTCCAGCGCTTTCGCGGCGGAAGCGCCGCGTGCCGTTCTTTCGATACAGCATGTATCGCGCGGCAAGCGCACAATGCGAGTTGCAATTTCTTCCTGCTGCCCGTTACATCTGAAGGCAGGGAGAACGCCATGACCGATAGGGCAGAGCATTTCGACGTCCTCATTGTCGGCGCCGGACTTTCCGGCATCGGCGCGGGCTATCACCTGCAGCAGAAGTGTCCCGGCAAGAGCTACGTGATCCTCGAGGGACGCGACTGCATCGGCGGCACCTGGGACCTGTTTCGTTATCCCGGCATCCGCTCCGACAGCGACATGTACACGCTCGGCTATTCGTTTCGTCCGTGGACCGAGCCGAAGGCGATCGCCGACGGGCCGCGCATCCTGAACTATGTGCGCGAGACCGCGACGGACAACGGCATCGACAAGCACGTCCGCTTCCACCACCGCGTCAAGCGCGCGTCGTGGTCCTCGCCGGATTCGCGCTGGGCGGTGGAGGCCGAGCGCATGGTGGGCGAGGGCGCGACCGAGACGGTGCGCTTCACCTGCAACTTCCTGTTCATGTGCTCGGGCTATTACAAATACGAGNAAGGCTACACGCCGGAATTTTCCGGCACGGCGGACTTCGAAGGCCGGATCGTGCATCCGCAGAAATGGCCCGAAGATCTCGACTACGCCGGCAAGCGCGTGGTGGTGATCGGCTCGGGCGCGACCGCGGTGACGCTGGTGCCTGAAATGGCCAAGACCGCCGCGCACGTCACCATGCTGCAGCGCTCGCCGACTTACGTCGTGGCGCGGCCGGCGGAGGANGCGCTTGCCAACAAGCTGCGCAAAAATCTTTCCGCCAAGCTCGCCTATCACCTGATCCGCTGGCGCAACGTGCTGTTCGGCATGTATTTCTTCCAGCTCTGCCGCCGCAAGCCGGATCGCGCCAAGCAACTCATCCTCGGCGGCGTCAAGATGGCGCTCGGGCCAGAATACGACGTCGGCAAACATTTCACGCCGCGTTACAATCCCTGGGAGCAGCGGCTCTGCCTGGTGCCGGATGGCGATCTCTTCAAGTCGATCCGCGACAAGCGCGCCTCCGTCGTCACCAGCGAGATCGATACCTTCACCAAGGGCGGCATCAAGCTGAAGGACGGCAGCGAGCTCGAGGCCGACATCATCGTCACCGCGACCGGGCTCGTGCTGCAGGTGGTCGGCGGCCTCGAGGTCAGCGTCGACGGCCGCATCGTCGATTTCGCGCGGACGCTGAACTACAAGGGCATGATGTATTCGGACATTCCGAACATGGCCTCGGCGTTCGGCTACACCAATGCGTCCTGGACGCTGAAATGCGATCTGACCTGCGAATATGTCTGCCGTCTCATCAACTACATGGACCAGAACGGCTACAAGCAGTGCATGCCGCATAATGTCGATCCAGAGGTGACGGAACTGCCCTCGCTCGATTTCTCGTCAGGCTATGTGCAGCGCTCGATCGCGAAATTGCCCAAGCAGGGCTCGAAGCGGCCGTGGCGGCTGTACCAGAACTACGCGCTCGACATCGTCACGCTTCGCTACGGCAAGGTCGACGACGGGGTGATGCAGTATTCTTGACGTTGCGTTCGAAGCGGCATCGGGCGGCGGCTGCGTCCGCTCGTCCCATGCGTCGTTTCGCGTATACGTAAACCCCTTCGAATCGTCCAAGGTGCCCTCAGGGTTAACGCCGGATTAACCGGCGTGCCGCTATGCTGCGTGACTTGCGGCCCCTGACAGCACGAGGAAGCCCATGGACGCCCAGCGAATTGCCATCGACGCCATCGTGGCGCTCACCGATTGCGACCGCGAGGCGGCGGCCGCCTTTGTCCGCAAGTGCTATCTGGCCGGCGTCCGCGATCCCAAGCGCCTGACGTTCAAGGGCCTGCAGGCGCTGCGGAGCTGAGGCGCGGACTTCTTTCCATCCATTGCCGTGCTGCTCAACTGCGCGCGCTACTGTCTCTCGTCATTGCGAGCGCATTGAAGCAATCCACGTCTCGGCTGGGCGATAGCATTTTATGGGTAGAGCGAAGCGAAACCCATCGTCCCACGAACGCCGGCATTGATGGGTTTCGCTTCGCTCTACCCGTCCTACGCTGTGTACCGCGGACAGATGGCTTGTCCGGGCTGCCAACCCCGTCGCTTCCTGGCGTGTCAGCCGCGCTGACAACTTCTTGAACGCGCTTTTCAGCCTCTTGATGATCGGCCGGGAGCAGGGGTAAAAAAGGCCGAATTGTAACCAAACGGAACCAGCACCAACCCCGAATTTCCTGGGCCGCGGATTTGATCCGCGCATCACGGGTACAGGAACCGGACCATGCTACAGCACATTTTTGCGCCGCAACTCGTCGTTCTCTATATCCTCGTCGCATCGACGCTCTACATTCACTTTCGCGGCCGTGAGCGGCTGCGGATCGCGCGCCAGCTCGGCGATCACTCCACCTATCTCGCGCCCTACAATGTGCTGATGTATGCGGGCTCGGCGATTCCCAACCAGCCGGTGATACCGGTCGAGCGCTTTCCGGAACTCGCCAAGCTCAGCGAGAACTGGGAGACGATCCGCGAGGAGGCGCTGCGGCTGTTCGACGAGGGTTTCATCCGCGCCGCCGCCAAGAACAACGACTGGGGNTTCTACTCNTTCTTCAAGAGCGGCTGGAAACGCTTTTATCTCAAATGGTACGACGACTTTCTTCCCTCGGCGCGTTCGCTGTGTCCGAAGACGGTCGAGCTCCTGAACTCGATCCCGACGGTGCACGGCGCGATGTTCGCGATGCTGCCGCCCGGCGGCAAGCTCGGCGCGCATCGCGATCCCTTTGCGGGCTCGCTGCGCTACCACCTCGGCCTCGTCACGCCCAACTCGGACAAGTGCCGGATCCTGGTCGACGGCGTGCAATGCGTCTGGCGCGACGGCGAAGCCTTCATGTTCGACGAGACCTTCATCCACAGCGCCGAGAACGCCACCGACGTCAACCGCATCATCCTGTTCTGCGACGTCGAGCGCCCGATGAAGTACGGCTTCATGACCGCGATCAACCGCTGGGTCAGCCACCACATCGTCAAGGCCTCAGCGACGCAGAACATGGAAGGCGAGCATGTCGGTGCGCTCAACAAGGTGTTNGGCAAGCTCTACGAAATCCATCTCGCCAGCCGCAAGGTCAAGGCGTGGAACCGGACCGTCTACTACACGCTGAAATACAGCCTGATGGTCGGGATCGTCGGGCTGATCGTCTTGTCGGCGCTGCGATGATGCGTAGGGCGGATTAGCGAAGCGCAATCGGCCGTCCTTACCCGTCGCTGTCGGCGGATTACGGCTGCGCCCCATCCACCCGNCGGCGCTACGGTTGTCTCGCGATATCCTGCANGAGCNGCAGGGCTTCATCAGCTCTGCGCTCCGGCACGAACAGGTGATCGTGGTAAAACGCCGACACGGCGTTCACGCTGATGCCGGCTTCCGCCAGTTGCCTGGTGACGGCAGCCAGAAGGCCCACCGCTTCAAGCGAGGAATGAACGGTCAGTGTGATCAGCCGTGAGGCAAACTGATAGGGGAGCGCGGCGCTTTCGGCTTCCGCTCGCCGCATGACGAGGGTCGTTCCCTCACGTTCGCGAAAGACGTGTACGGGATTGAGAGTGACGGGAATCGTTTGGTCGCTCGATATGCTGCAGAACACGAAGACATCTTCGTGCATCTCGGGCTTCATGTTCTGCAGCAGCTTCGCGAGGTCGCGTTCGCCCGACATGATCTGCATCTTTCAAGGCGCGCGAAATCGGCGGGTTATGCTTTCGCTAACCCGCCCTGCGGACCGATAGCTGCGCTACTGGCCGACGACGACTTCGCTGATCTGGATGACCGGGGACTGGTCGGTGTAGTTCGGGATGTCGGCCATGATCTCCTTGGCGTGCGGCCCGAAGCCCGATTGGAAGGCCTCGATCGAGTCGCAGAAGATATGGCACATGCCGACATAGGTCGCGGGAGCACCGGGGGCGCCGCCGGCAAGGCCCTTGTCGACGGTGTAGAATTTGCAGGCGTCACCCATGCGCGCCTTCACCAGCGGCATGTGCTTGTCACGGTAGTAATCGTGATCGAAGCGCCCGCCTTGTGTATTGGGATACATTACGCTGACCTTGATCATGGACGTGGCCTCCGATCCGATGTTCGCCGTTATGCTCCGGCAATAGCCGAAATCTGCGGCAGTTTTGCGGATCATGCAACCGCAAGGTGGGAGCATCGGGAGCGCGGCGTTGCGAGGGTGCAGGGCCCTCGCTGCCGGATTGCGTCAATGCCCCGCGCTCTGGCCGCCGTCAACGTGCAGGATTTCGCCGGTCACGAAGCCGGCACCTTCGAGATAAAGGATCGCATCGACGATATCCTTGATCTCCCCCATATGGCCGACCGGGTGCAGCGCGTCGAGTGCGGCGTGCGTTTCGGCGGGATGCATCGGCGTCTTGATGACGCCGGGGGACACCGCGTTCACGCGGATGCCGCGCTTGGCGTATTCGATCGCAAGCGACTTGGTGGCGGCATTCAGGCCGCCCTTGGTCAGCGACGCCAGCACGGAAGGCATCGCAAGCGACTTGGTGGCGGCGTTCAGGCCGCCCTTGGTCAGCGACGCCAGCACGGAAGGCACGCCCGCGATCGCGTGGTCGACCAGGCTGGTCGTCACCTGCACGATGTGGCCGCTGCCCTGCTTCTCCATCTCGGCCAGGGCCCGCTGCGTGATGTGGAAGAAGCCGCCGACATTGACGCTCAGTGCGGCGACGAAATCGGCCTCGGTATATTCGGTGAAAGGTTTCGCGAGGAAGATGCCGGCGTTGTTGACGAGCGTGTCGATCCGGCCGAACCGGCGCACCGCTTCGGCGATCACGCGTTCGGCGGTCTTGGGATCGGCGATGTCACCGGCGACCGTCAGGACGCCGTCATCGTTCGACGGCTTGATCGAGCGGGCGGTGGCGGCCACGCGATAATTGCGGTCGCGATAGGCCCTGACCAAGGCCGCGCCGATACCCTGCGAAGCGCCTGTAATCACTGCAACTTTCTGTTCCGTACCCATTGTCGTCTCCTGTCCGTTTGAGGTCGCCGGCGAGGGAAGGCTCGACCGTCTTCGATGGGTTGGAAGTACGCTCGTTCGGGAGGCGAGCGAATGGCTGTCGTTCGATACACACTCTTTCGCCATGTGGAAGAATGCGGGATCATGCTGCGGTGTGCCGACGGCTGCCGGAGGAATGATGGACCGTATCGATGCGATGAAGGTCTTCGTTACTGCACTGGATGAGGGAAGCCTCGCCGGCGCGGGCCGCAAGCTCGGCCGCTCGCCCGCTGCGGTCAGCCGTGCGATCGCTTTTCTCGAGGCGCATGTCGGCGCCGAGCTTTTGCACCGGACGACGCGCTCGATCAGGCTGAGCGAGGTCGGCGAACGCTACGTGGCGGCCTGCCGGCGGGTGCTGTCCGAGCTCGAGGAAGCCGACATCGTTGCCGGCGGCGAGCGGGCCGCGCCGCGCGGCATGCTGACGCTGACGGCGCCGGTCATCTCGGGCGAGATGGTGCTCCGGCCGATCCTCGACGCGTTTCTCGATGAATATCCGACGGTGTCGGCACGGCTGCTGCTGCTCGACCGCGCCGTGAACCTGATCGACGAAGGCATCGACGTCGCGTTGCGCATCGCCGAGCTTGCCGATTCCGCGATGGTGGCAACGGATCGGCGAGGTGCGCCGCGTGGTGGCGGCGGCGCCGCGCTATCTCAAGCAAAATCCGCGCATCGACGAGCCGGGCGACCTGGCAAAGCACCAGATCATCACGATGNCGCANCTGCCGAATTCCTGGACCTTTCCGCCGGCCGCCGGCTCATCGGTGCCGCGCAGCGTTCAGGTGACGCCGCGGCTCGTCACCAACAGCATCCGCAGCGCGGTGGCCTCGGCCGTCAGCGGGCGCGGGGTGGCGCTGTTCTTCTCCTACCAGGTGGCCGAGGAGGTACAGAGCGGCGCGCTCGAGGTCGTGCTCACCGGCCATGAGCCGGCTGCGCTGCCGGTGCACGTGATCGTGCCGCAAGGCCGCCTCGCGGTGCCGAAGGTGCGCGCCTTCATGGATTTCGCCGTGCCGCGGCTGCGCAATCATTTTGCGCGGCTCGCCAAGGACACGGGCGCGCGCGGTGCGTAGCGGGGTGGCGAAGGATGGGTGGAGCGACTTGTCCGCCGTAGCCAACGAGCGAAGGCGGAAGCGATACCCATCAATTCCGGGGCGTGTCGGGAGATGATGGGTTTCGGTGCGCTCTGCCCATCNTACGGCTTCAACGAGAAAAGCCCCGGATCATGTCCGGGGCTTTTGTTGATGCGACCGCTATTCCGGCTTGCCNATATTCACCTTCAGCGNGCCGACGCCGTCGACGCCGCATTCGAGCTTGTCGCCCACCTGGAGCTGGGAAACGCCGGCCGGCGTGCCCGTCATGATGATGTCGCCGGCGGCGAGTTTTACCTGCTGCGAGAGCTGCCAGATGATTTCAGGCACGTTCCAGATCAACTCGGTGAGGTCGCCCTTCTGCGCTTCCTTGCCGTTCACCGTCAGCCAGATCTTGCCCTTGGTGGGGTGGCCGATCTTGGAAGCCGGCTGGATCGCCGAGCAGGGCGCCGAATAATCGAACGACTTGCCGATCTCCCACGGACGCTCCTTCTTGCGCGAGGCGATCTGCAGGTCGCGGCGGGTGAGGTCGATGCCGACGGCATAGCCGTAGACATGGTCGAGCGCCTTCTCGGTCGGAATGTTGAGGCCGCCGCTCTTCATCGCGACGATCAGCTCGACCTCGTGGTGCAGGTCCTTGGTCAGCGGCGGATAGGGGATCGTGGCGCCATCGGGCACCAGCATGTCGGCGTGCTTGGCGAAGAAGAACGGCGGGGCGCGCTCGTCATTGCCCATCTCGCGGATATGCTCGAGATAGTTGCGNCCGACGCACCAGATGCGGCGGACCGGATAGACGCCGGCTTCCCCGACGACGGGAAGCGAGGGCTGCGGGGCGGCTGGGATGACGTAGGAGGCTGCGTTCATGAAGGGGATCTCGGGTGGTTACAACGGGAAAACCGGCGGGGTGCCTTTTACGCGGTTGCGCTGACCGGCGCCAGACTCGGGGTGCCGGCATCGCGCTGCTGCAGGCGGAAGAATGAGGCGTAGCGGCCGCCGCGGCGCAGCAAATCGTCGTGCTGGCCGCGTTCGACGATCTCGCCGCCCTCGACCACCAAAATGGCGTCGGCGTGCATGATGGTGTGCAGGCGGTGGGCGATCACGATGGTGGTGCGGTTCTGGCAGAGGTGGTCGATCGCCTCCTGCACCGCCTTTTCGGACTCCGAATCCAGCGCCGCGGTGGCTTCATCGAGCAGGATGATCGGCGCATTGCGGATCAGCGCCCGCGCCACCGCGATGCGCTGGCGCTGGCCGCCGGAAAGCTGCGTGCCGTGCTCGCCGACCGGGGTGTCGTAGCCGAGCGGGAAACCCATGATGAAATCATGCGCACAGGCCGCTTTCGCCGCCGCGATGATCTCGTCCTGCGTGGCGTCTTCCTTGCCGAAGGCGATGTTGGCGCCGATCGTGTCGCGGAACAGGTAGACGTCCTGCCCGACATAGCCGCTCTGCCGCCGCAACGAGCGCCGCGACACGTCTGATATGTTCTGGCCGTCGATCTGGATCTCGCCCGAGTTCACCTCATAGAGCCGCAGCAGCAGCGCGAGCACNGTGGATTTGCCGCCNCCGGACGGGCCGACCAGCGCGGTGGTCTTGCCGGGNTCGGCGACGAAGCTCATGTTCTTCAGGACCGGTTCGTCCACCCGGTAGGCGAAGGTGACGTCGCGGAACTCGACCCGCGCGGTCGAGAGTTTCAGCGCCGGCTTGTCGTCTTCGGGCGGCTCGCTCGCCGGGCTGTCGACGATTTCGAGCAGCATCCTGGCGCCGACCAGCTTGCTGTTCAGGTCGATATTGAGCCGCGACAGGCGCTTGGCGGGCTCGGTCGCCAGCAAAAAGGCCGTCATGAAGGAGAAGAACTGGCCGGGCGTCGCGCCNAGGGCGACCACGCTGTAGCCGCCATAGAGCAGGCAGCCCGCCACCGCAAAACCGCCGAGCATTTCCATCAGCGGATTGGCGCGGTTGGANACCCGCGCCATCTTGTTGGAGTTGCGCTCGACNACCGCGATGTTCTCGTCGATCTGCCGCTGCATGGTTTCTTCGAGCGTGAACGCCTTTACGGTGCGGATGCCCTGCAGCGCTTCCTGCATGGTCTCCATGATGTCGGCNCTGCCGGTGAACTGGTTGTGCGCGAGGCCCTTGATGCGCTTCACCAGCTTGCGCAGGAACAGCATCGCCGGCGGCACCACCAGAAGGCCGATCAGCGACAGGATCGGGTCCTGCGCGATCATCACGCCGACCAGCGCTATCAACAGCAGCACGTCGCGCCCGACCGCATTGATCAGGAGCTCCATCACCTCGGTGATGGAGCGTGCGCCCGAGGTCAGCCGCGCCAGAAATTCCGACGAGTGGCGCTGCGAATAGAAGCCGATGCTCTCGTTCATCAGCTTGGCGAACAGCCGCCGCTGGTTGTTGGCGAGGATGGCGTTGCCGATCTTCGACAGGATCACGGAATGGCCGTAAGTCGCCACGCCCTTGATGAACAGCAGGATCACCGTGACGCCTGAGAGCAGCGCGATGCCCATCACGTTCTTGTCGACATAGGCCTGGTTGATCACCTGGCCCAGGATATAGGCCGAGCCCGCGGTGGCGGCGGCGGCCAGGCCCATCAGCGCGAACGCCAACAGATAGCGCCGCCAGTAGACGACGCCTTGTTCCATCACGAGGCGGCGAATCAGGATCGCCGCGCCATAGGGATCGTCGGTGATTTTTCGGGTCGGTTTCTTTGGAAGTTCGGTCATCCGCGTTCCATTGACGGCGCCTGGATAGCCCGGCGCGTCAGGGCTGCTGCGATGCCTCCTTGCCTGCTAAAGCGGGGTTTTTCAAGCCAAATAAGCGCCTGATTTCAGGCCGATTCCGCCCGCTGCGGATGGCCGCCGCGCTCTGAGAACAGCCGCCTCTCCCAGGTCAGCGCGTGGCCGGCAATGGTCTCCAGATTGTCGTATTGCGGGGTCCAGTCCAGCACCGAGCGGATGCGGCTGGTATCGGCCACCATGGTCATGATGTCGCCGGGGCGGCGCGGCGCATAGGAAACCGCGAAATTGCGCATGGAGACGCGGCGCACCGCCTCGATGGTCTCGAGCACCGAATAGCCGCGGCCGTAGCCGCAGTTCAGCGTGATCGAGCCGCCGCCGGCGCGCAAGTATGACAGCGCAGAGCGATGGGCGTCCGCGAGATCGCTGACATGGATGAAGTCGCGGATGCAGCTTCCGTCCGGCGTCGGATAGTCCGTGCCGTAGACGTCGACCTTGGCGCGCTGGCCGGTGGCGGCTTCGACCGCGATCTTGAGCAGATGCGTCGCGCCGACGGTCGAAAGGCCGCAGCGGCCTTCCGGGTCGGCGCCGGCGACGTTGAAATAGCGCAGCACGACATACTTCATGTCGTGCGCGCTGGCGACGTCATGCAGCATGATCTCGGTCATCAGCTTGGAGGAGCCGTAAGGCGACATCGGCCGCGTCGGCGCATGTTCCGACACCGGCACCTGGTCGGGGTTGCCGTAGACGGCCGCCGTCGACGAGAAGATGAATCGGCTGATGCCGGCCTTCACCGCCGCATTCATGAGGCTGCGGGTGGTCATGGTGTTGTTGCGGTAATAGCCGAGCGGATCGCGCATCGAATCCGGCACCACCACGGAGCCGGCGAANTGAACGATGCTCTCGACGCGGTGCTGCGCGATCACGTTCTCGATGAGGTTCTCGTCGCCGGCATCGCCGATGAACAGCGGCACGGCGCGGGGCAGCAGCGAGGAAAATCCGGTCGACAGATTGTCGATCACGACGACGCTTTCACCGGCGTCGACCAGCGCATGAACCGTATGGCTTCCAATATAGCCGGCGCCACCTGTGACGAGCACGGTCATGGCACACCTCTCCCGTTCTTATTTGGGGGCGATGCTAGGGGCTCCGCGGTGAAGAGGGGGTTTCNGCGCCGGTGAACTGGCCACTATGCTTAATGTTGCGTATAGGAACTGGCCGAAATGGAGCTGATAGTGCCGATCGACGACAATCTGGCCAGTGATCTGCAGCTGATCGTGCCGAATCTGCACAGGCGCTATTCCGGCGTCACCGCGACCAACCGGATGGTGGCGCCGAAACTTGCCCGGATGTACCGGGCGGCATGGCTCGGGCCGCATGCGCCTGACGGCATCGCGCGGATGAGGTTTGCGGATCTGCCAAAGCTCTGGCGCCGCCGCGATCCCCTGATCTGGCACGCGCGGCGCAATGACGAGATGATCGCGGGCCTCCTGCTGCGCGCGCTCGGCTGGCCGTTGAGGCTGGTGTTCACCTCGGCGGCGCAGCGCCACCACAAGCGGCTGACGCGCTGGCTGATCCGGCAGATGGATGCCGTGATCGCCACTTCCGAACTGTCGGCGTCGTTCCTCAAGCGCGAGGCGACGGTGGTGATGCATGGCGTCGATACGGATCGCTACGCGCCGCCGGCCGATCGCGCGGCAGNGTTTGCGGAAGCGGGGCTGCCGGGGCGTTACGCGATCGGCTGCTTCGGGCGGGTGCGTGCGCAGAAGGGGACGGACGTTTTCGTCGAGGCGATGTGCCAGCTGTTGCCGCGCTATCCGGATTTCACCGCCGTCATCGTCGGCGCGGTGGTGCCGGAGCAGCAGGGATTTGCCAGCGGCCTGAAACAGAAGATCGAGGCGGCCGGCCTGCAATCGCGCATCGTCATCACCGGTGAGCTCGAGATCGAGGAAGTGCAGCGCTGGTATCAGCGGCTGACGATCTATGCCTTTACGTCGCGCAACGAAGGCTTTGGCCTGACGCTGATCGAGGCGATGGCCGCCGGCGCGGCGCTGGTCGCCGCGCGCGCCGGCGCGGCGGAATTCGTGGTCGAGGACGGCGTGACCGGCGTATTGACGCCACCAGGCGATGCCGCCGCGCTGGTCGCGGCGCTGGAGCCCCTGATGCGCGATCCGGCATCGGCGAGCGCCATGGGCGAGCGGGCACGGGCGCGCGTCCTGGAAAAGTTCAGCCTGGATGCGGAAGCGAACGCGATCGCCGCGGTCTATCGCACGCTGGATTGAGCTATCTTGGTGCGCCTGCGCCGAGGAACCTTGCAAGGCGAGATGTCGATTCACGTTCCGTCGAAGCATGCCTTGTCGACGAGCGGCCACATCGTCTTGGCATGCGCGGTCGTCACGTGATCCTGATTCAGGAACTTGGTGTCGTCGAAATCGAGTGGAAGCTGCCGGAAATCAACGAGGCGTATACGCTCGGCGCCGGCAAACCCGCTCATCCATCGGTCGAATGCATCGAAGCGTCCCTCGGGCATGGCCCGGCTCAATCTCACGTAATCAGCGGTGACCGGCGTTCTGAACAGGCAGACCTGTGCGCCGCGATCCCGCAGGAAACGTATCGCGGCAACATAGTCACGCAGGGCGCTCGAGGATTCGAAGTCGCGAACCGGATTCTGTTCGGACAGCCGTGCTGCCGTGAGCACCTCGCGCTTGTCCGGCGCGATTTGCGACCAGTTGAAGGCTTCTCCGCCGGCCTCGCGCTGGCGCGACCATTCCCGCGCATACTGGCCAACCAGCGAAGCGTTGATCGCGGGCTGTTGTGCCTTTGACGGCGAGATGAAAGCGGTCAGCGATACCATGTCCGCGATCAGGAATTTGAACAGCGAGCCGGAATACAACGGCGTCGCGGACAGCAAGCGAATGCCGAACACGCTGATCGGCGGCCGCAGGTTGGCCGAGGTGAGCAGCGGCTGCCGCCCCCTGTGGTATTCGCCGACCCATTGCGGCGCGGCCTCGACGATGACCTTGCCGGGCTGCCGGTCGTCGAAGAGGAAGTGCACCAGGTTGAGAAGTTCCTGCGGCTGCTGTCCGGCCAGCCCAAAAAATCCGTAACCTTCAATCATCGGCGTAAAGCCGACATGCGAATCGCCAAAGACGGCATTGCGTGAACGATCCGCAGCGATCGCGCGGATGATGATGGTCTGCTCGTTGTCGAAGCGCTTGGAGGTCCTGCAATAGACCTCCAGCAGGCATGCCGCGACAAGGATCGTGCCGATGAAGGCGGCGAGCCGGAGACTAAAACTGGAAGTAGATGAATGCATTTGGCTCATTCCGCGCCATTCCAATCAACGAGGCCAGGAGGGCAAGAGCTGCGGCGGAGGATACCCATACAGGCGGGAGCGGTATGCCCGGCGGGGCGGTCCAGTCGATCGCGTCGCGTCGGCTGCTATGCGGAAAATCCTTGGGAGATTGGGAAGCAGCAGGGCCCAGAGCGTTGCGACGACAACCAGCCAATGGTCGGGAGGACCCGTGGTCGCAGGTATGTTGTCGGCATTGGCCACGATCGAGAGCAGCCATCGTCCTGATGTCGCGAAGTCGGGTGATCTGAACAGGGCCCAGGCGACGAGCACGATGGTCATTGATACGGCCCACGCGCCGAAACGAAATGCCCGGTGCTTGCCGAGGCGCTGGGCGATTGATAATTGCCGAATTCGGTGGTTCGCCACCAATGCGACGCCGTGGACAAATCCCCATGCGACGAAGGTCCAGGCCGCTCCGTGCCAAAGGCCGCCGATCAGCATCACGATCAACAGATTTGCCGCCGTCCGGCGAGCGCCAAGGCGGCCGCCTCCGAGCGGAAAGTAGATGTAGTCCCTGAGAAACGATGACAGCGTAATATGCCAGCGCCGCCAGAACTCGATGATCGAGGTGGCTTGGTAAGGCGAGTTGAAGTTGACCGGCAATTGAACGCCGAGCATCCATGCGATGCCCAACGCCATCTCGGAATAGGCCGAGAAATCGAAATAGATCTGCCCGCTATAGGCCAGTAGTGCCGCGATCGCATCCAGCGGCCTGACAAGGCCGTCCTGCAGCCGGACAACGGTTGGATCGACGACCAAAGAGAGGTTGTCCGCGATCATCACCTTCTTGAACAGGGCGAAGCAGAAGATGCACAGGCCTGTGAGGATTTGCTCCTTGCGCACCCCGGCNTGCANCAACTGGGGNGCCATCTCGCGAAACCGTATGATCGGACCTGCGATCAGCTTCGGGAAAAAGGTCACGAAAACCAGATAGCGAAGGAAGTCGCCCTTTTGGGCTTTCTTGGCGCGCACGTCCGACAGGAATGAAATCTGTTCGAACGTGATGAACGATATCGCAAGCGGAAGAGCAATGTTGGGCAGCGCGAGTTGCTGGCGAAAGANGATATCGAAGTTCCAGACCAGGAAGTCGGCGTATTTGAAGATGGCGAGAAGCGTGACGTTGAAGACCACGCCGAACCAGAACACCGAATGGCGCGCGGTTCGCTCGAGCTGCGCGGCGAGATAGAAATTGACGGTGGCCGAAACGATCAGGATCAGGATGTAGTCGACGCGAAACCAGCCGTAGAACAGCAGAGAGAGCGCAAGAAGGGTAGCAAACAGCGTGCGCGAACCGAACCGGGTAGCTACCGCAAGCGCCGCGATCGCGAGCGGCAGGAACACAAGGAAGGTGTAACTGGAGAACAGCATTGCTTTGTGGCCAGCTCGTCCTGAGTTCTCACCCCGGAGACGGACGCATCGAGGCCACGAAGAGTGTTGCGGCTCTCAACTTTTGCGTCAAGGCGCGCTGCTCCCGCTCGCGGTGACCAGCAGGCGATGCGCCACATCGACCACGTAGGAGGGATCGATGTCGCGCATGCAGCGGTGGTCGTTCATGGTGCAGACCGTGCGCTGGCACGGCTGGCAGGATAGCTCGGCCTTGGTTTGAAGAACCGTGGCGGCAAGGCCGTTCAGCGGCGCCCAGAGATAGGGGCTGGTCGGGCCGAAAATGCCCATGGTCGGCGTGCCGATCGCGGCCGCGATATGCATCAGGCCGGAGTCGTTGGAGATCGCGACGCCCGCTGCCGCCATCGCCAGGATGCCGTTACGCAGGTCCGTGCCGGTGAGATCGCGCGCCTTGCCGCCGGTGGCGGTGACGATCTCCTGGGCCAGCGCCTTTTCGCCGGGGCCGCCGACCACCCAGACGTCGATTCCGCGCTCGATCAGGAGGCGCGCGGCCTGTGGATAATAGGTCCAGCGCTTCGAGGCGCCGACCGAGCCGGGGCCGAGCGCCACGGCTGGACCCGTGCCGAGCCCGCTTGCCTGCCGCCAGCGGGTGGTTTGTTCCGGCGGCACGACGAGCTGCGGCACCGGCCATTCCGGCGGCAGCGGCGCGCCATCAGGCAGCGCCAGCGCGGCGTTCTTGTCGATGAAGCGGGGCAGGGCCTTTTCGCCCCAGCGTATCCGGTTGATCAGCCCGAATCGCGCCTCGCCGAAAAAGCCGACGCGCTCGGGGATGCCGGCCAGCGCGGGCGCAATCGCGGCCTTCCAGGTCCGGGGCAGGACCAGGGCGGTTCCATAGCCCCGGGCGCGCAGCTCGGATGCAAGGCCGTGCTGTCTGACCGGAGCAAGCCGCCCGCGGGGCAGGTCAAAGACGATGCCCGCCCGGACACCGGGCATATAGTCGACCAGCGGCGCGCAGAGCGGGGTGACCAGGAGGTCGACCGGGCGATTCGGCCAGCGCTGTTTCAAGACCCGCACCACGGTATGGCCGCGGACGAAATCGCCAATCCACATATAGGGGACAATCAGGATAGGCCGGGTATCGGCGCTATCTTCCATCTTGATCCCATTTTGTGAATTTGAATTCATATCTTGATGATGTTGCCGCTAACCGATTGCGGTCCCGTCGGTAACCGCTCCACACCGGCAGGTAAAGCCACTCGATGGGTCATCGATTCGCCGAAGCGGTGAAGTTGCCTGCCGCGCGGGAGTGGGGCAAAGCTTTTGCCGAACAATCATGGCAGGGGATGGCATGCTGCTGGTGACCGGGGGCGCCGGTTTTATCGGATCGAACGTCGTGGCTGCGTTGAATGACGCCGGCCGGGACGTGGCCGTGTGCGATGTTCTGGGGCATGACGGCAAGTGGCGCAACCTGGCCAAGCGCCGCCTGGCCGATTTCGTGCCGCCTGCCGAGCTGATGGCGTGGCTGGCGGGCCGCCGGCTGGAGGCCGTCATCCATCTCGGCGCCATTTCGGAGACCACCGCGACCGACGGCGATCTGGTGATTGAGACCAANTTCCGCCTGTCGATGCGGCTGCTCGACTGGTGCACGGCGAACGCGACGCCGCTGATCTACGCGTCCTCGGCGGCGACCTATGGCGACGGCGACCAGGGATTCGGCGACGACCCGTCCATGGATGCGCTCAGCAAGCTGCGGCCGATGAACCTCTACGGCTGGAGCAAGCACCTGTTCGACATGGCGGTCGCCGAGCGCGCCGGCCGCGGCGAACCGCTGCCGCCGCAATGGGCCGGGCTGAAATTCTTCAACGTGTTCGGCCCCAACGAATANCACAAGGGCACGATGATGAGCGTGCTGGCGCGGCGCTTCGACGACATCAGGGACGGGCGCCCGGTGCAATTGTTCAAGTCGCACCGGGAAGGCATCGCCGACGGCGATCAGCGGCGCGACTTCATCTATGTCGACGACGTCGTGCGCGTGACGATGTGGCTGCTGGCAACGCCGGCCGTCAGCGGCATCTTCAACGTCGGCACCGGCACTGCGCGCAGCTTCCGCGACCTGATGCTGTCGGCCTATGCCGCGCTCGGCGCCAAGCCGAACATCCAGTATGTCGACATGCCCGAGGCGATCCGCGGCAGCTATCAATATTTCACCCAGAGCGAAGTCGATCGGCTGCTGCGCGCCGGGTATAATGGCGGCTTCACCGCGCTCGAAGACGCGGTCGAGACCTATGTGAAGAATTTCCTCAATCGCAGCGATCGCTTTCGCTGACGGGCTGCAGGTACAAAGATGTTTGATTTCGAGGCCCTCCGCCAGGCGATTGCCCGTCAGACCGTGCTCTGCGTCGGCGACCTCATGCTCGACGAGTTCGTCTATGGCGAAGTGTCGCGCGTTTCGCCGGAGGCGCCGGCGCCGGTCATCGCCGTGCAGCGCAGCGAGAGCAATGTCGGCGGCGCCGGCAACGTCGCGCGCAACATCGCTTCGCTCGGCGGGCGCTGCATCTTTGCCGGCCTGGTCGGCGAGGACGAGGCGGGCGCAAGGCTGAAGAACGAGCTGGCGCGGGAGCAGCTGATCGAGGCGGTGCTGGTGTCGGATGCCTCCCGCCCGACGACGCGCAAGGTGCGCTTCGTCTCCGAGCATTTTTCCACCCACATGCTGCGCGCGGATTGGGAACTGGCGGCGCCGGCCGCGCCCGAGATAGAGCAGAGGCTGATCGACGCCATCCTGCCGCATCTGGCACGCGCCGATATCGTGCTGCTGTCCGACTACGCCAAGGGCGTGCTGACGGCGCGCGTCATCCGCAACATCATCGACGCCGCCAAAAAGCTCGGCAAGCGCGTCATCGTCGATCCCAAGAGCGCCAATCTGGCGATCTATCGCGGCGCCACGCTGCTGACGCCCAATCGCAGGGAGTTTGCGGCGGCCACCCGCACCCGCGCCGACAGCGACCAGAACATCGCCGGCGCGGCGCAGGACGCGATGCATCTGGCCGATTGTGAGGCCATNCTGGTGAAACAGAGCGAGCACGGCATGACGCTGGTGCTGCGCGGCGGCGAGACGATCCACGTGCCGGCACTGCCGGTCAGGGTGCGCGACGTCTCCGGCGCCGGTGACACGGTCGCAGCAGCGCTGGCGCTGACGCTGGCGGCCGAGGCCGATTGGGAGACCGCGCTGCGGGTGGCGAACGCGGCGGCAGCCGTCGCGGTCGGCAAGAAGGGCACCGCGACCGTCGCGCCGGCGGAACTGCGGCGGAAAATCCTGCCGCATGCCTCGCTCGCGGCCGAAGAGAAGATCGTGGCTGTTGGCGGCGATCTCGATTCGCATCTTGCGGACTGGCGCAGGCAGGGACTGCGCATCGGCTTCACCAATGGCTGCTTCGACATTCTGCATCCCGGCCACGTCAAGGTGCTGACCGCGGCGCGCGGCGCCTGCGACCGCCTGATCGTCGGCCTCAACAGCGACGCCTCGGTGAAGCGCTTGAAGGGCGAGGGGCGTCCGGTTCAGGACGAGGGCGCGCGCGCCGAAGTGCTGGCGGCGCTGGAGGCGGTCGATCTGGTCGCGATCTTCGAGGAAGACACGCCGATCGAGCTGATCGCGAAGGTGAGGCCCAGCGTGCTCGTCAAGGGCGGCGACTACACCCGTGAGCAGGTCGTCGGCCACGAGATCGTCGAGGCGGCCGGCGGCCAGGTCATGCTGGTCGACATTCTGCCCGGCCACAGCACGACGTCGCTGGTCGGCCGCGCGCGGGGAGGCAAGGCGTGAGCGTGAACACGGTTCCAATATCGGCGCCGTGGATACGGCGGTATTGGCGTGACACGGCGACATGGACGACGATCGCGGACGTCTTCGCGATCCTGGCCGCGCTGACGCTGCCATGGTCGACGACCCTGCCGAGTATTTTCGTGCCGTGCTGGCTCGGCGCCGTGGCGTGGGTGACGGACTGGCGGGCCTTCGCGCGATTGCTGCAACAACCGATCTGCTACGTGCCGGTTGCTTTCGCCGGCCTCGCCATTGTCGGCACGCTATGGTCGGACGCGGCATGGAGCGCGCGGCTTTGGTCCGTCGGCCCGCTGCTGAAGCTTCTGGTGCTGCCCGGCCTGTTCTATCATTTCGCCCGCTCGGCGCGCGGAATGTGGGTGTTCATTGCGTTCCTGGTCTCGTGCGCGCTTCTGATGCTGATGTCCTGGGTCGTGCTGATCGATCCAGGTCTTTCGCTGAAGCCGCCCGCTGAACGGGCGCCCGGCATTTTCGTCAAAAACTATATCGACCAGAGCCAGGAATTTGCGCTGTGCGCGGTGGCGCTGGCCTATCCGGTCATCCGTCTGGTGCAGGCGAACAGGCTGTGGCTGGCGGCGCTTCTGGTCGCGGTCTCGCTCGGCTTTCTCGCCAACATGTCCTTCGTGATCGTTTCGCGCACCGCGATGGTCACGATCCCGGTCATGATCGCGGTGTTCGCGCTGCTTCACCTGAAATGGCGAACCAACCTGATGATCTCCTGCGGACTGGTCATCCTGGCGGGGGTGGTTTTTGCCGCCTCGCCGCTCCTGCAGCAGAAGGCGGAGGCCATCGTCAGCGAGTACCAAACCTATAAGCAGGAAAATGTGGCCTCGTCCGTGGGGCTCAGGCTGGAATATTGGCGGAAGTCGCTGCAGTTCATTGCCGCGGCACCGATCATCGGCAACGGGACGGGCTCGACGCTCGGGCTGTTCCAGAAGGCCGCCAGCGGAAGCGGCGAGGCCGCGACAGCCCAGGTTATTCGCAACCCCCATAACCAGACGCTCGCCGTTGCGGTTCAGTGGGGCATCGCCGGGATCATCATGCTCTATGCGATGTGGTTCGTGCATCTGCGGCTGTTTCGCGGCGAAGGTCTCATAGCCTGGATCGGATCGCTGGTCGTGGTGCAGAACATCTTCACCTCGCTCTTCAACTCGCACATTTTCGATTTCCACGAAGGATGGATGTACGTGCTGGGCGTCGGCATTGCCGGCGGCATGATGCTTGCGGAAAGGCAGCGCGGCACGAGCGCAGGTCGGGCGGGATCATGATGGGCGCGGACCATCAGCGCCGCGAGATCCATTCGGTCGGCGAGATGCTGTCGGTCATGGCCTCGGCCCGGCACGATCCGTTCGCACGCGTCCTGAACGTCGATCTTGTCGCGGTGCTGGTCGCGGCGCTGCTGCCGTGGTCGACGAGCGGCGTCGGCATCGGCATGCTGGTGTGGCTCGCCGCGCTGGCGGCGACGCTGGAACCGCGCCCGTTCCTGCGTTCGTTGCGGCGGCCGATCAATGCGCTGCCGATCGCACTGGTTGCGCTCGCCGCGATCGGTACGCTATGGTCGGACGCGCCCTGGAGCACGCGCCTCTACGCCATCAGTCCCGCGACCAAGCTGCTTTTTCTGCCGTTCCTGCTCTATCACTTCGAGCGGTCGACGCGGGGCCTGTGGGTATTCATTGCATTCCTGGCGTCCTGCACGCTGATGACGGTCGCCTCCTGGATCGTCGCGATCGAACCCGGCCTTTCGTTGAAGGCGCCCGGCGATCCGGCGACCTATGGCATCTTCACCAAGAACTATATCGACCAAAGCCAGGAATTCGTGTTGTGCACGGTCGTGCTCGCGCTTCCTATCATCATNTCGCTGCGCGACGGCAAGATCCGTCGGGCGCTGCTGCTGACGGCGGTCGCGGCCAACTTCATTNTCAACATGGCGTTCGTCGTCGTGTCGCGCACGGCGCTGGTCACGCTGCCCATCATGCTGGCCGTGTTCGCGATGGCGCATCTGAGATGGAAAACCAACGTGCTTCTGTCCGTTGCCGCGATCGCGCTCGGCGCGCTGGCCTGGACGGCATCGCCCCATCTGCAGGCGACGACGGACCGGTTCACGCGGGACTACCGGCTCTACAAGGAACTCAACGAGCCGACATCGATCGGCCTGCGGCTCGAATTCTGGGAGAAGTCGTTGCGATTCTTCGCGGAAGCGCCGGTCATCGGTCATGGCACGGGATCGACGCGGGGGTTGTTCGAGGCGGCCGCAACCGGGCCGGCGGGATCGGCGCAGGGCCATGTGATCGGGAACCCGCACAACCAGACCCTCAACGTCGCGGTTCAGTGGGGCATGGTCGGGGTCGTCATCCTCTATGCGATGTGGTTTGCGCATTTNTCGCTGTTTCGCGGCGAGGGGCTGGCGGCCTGGATCGGATTGATGGTGGTGCTGCAGAACATCTTCAGTTCGCTGTTCAACTCGCATCTGTTCGATTTTCATGAAGGCTGGATGTATGTGCTGGGCGTCGGGGTGGCCGGCGGCATGGTGCTGCGCGCTGGGGCCCACCGCACGGATTCTCCGGGTGCGGCGGCGCCATGATCGCTGGCATGCACGGCGCAGATAAGATATCAGCGGTCGAGCTACGCTCTGCGAATCTTCCTCGTTCACGCGGCCGGCCATTCGAATGACGCCTGTTTCGCAACTGACCCGTCGCAATTACCTGATCGCCGCACATGACGCGCTGGCGGCGGCCATTGCGCTGCTCGCGAGCTTTTATCTGAGGTTCGATGGCGGCGATGCGTTCTATGCCCGCCTGCCGCTGCTGCTGCGCATCCTGCCGCTGTTCGTCGCGTTCAGCGTTGTGATCTGTTACGTCTTCAACCTGACGACGACAAAATGGCGGTTCATCTCGCTTCCCGATGCGTTGAATATCCTGCGGGTCGCGACCGTGCTGGCGGTCGCGCTGATCGTGCTGGACTACGCCTTCATTTTCGCGGCATCGAGCGGCAAGTCGCCGGTGCTGTTCGGCCGCATCACCATCGTTCTCTACTGGTTCCTCCAGGTATTCACGCTGAGCGCGCTGCGCTTCGGTTACCGTTATTTCCGCTATACGCGCATTCGACGTCATGCCCAGACCGACGGCGCGTCCGCGACGCTGCTGATCGGGCGCGCCGCCGATGCGGAGGTGCTGATCCGCGCGATCGAGAGCGGTGCCGTCAAGCAGCTCTGGCCGGTCGGCGTATTGTCGCCGTCGGCCGCGGACCGCGGCCAGTCGATACGCAACGTTCCGGTGCTCGGCGGGCTCGATGACCTCGAGGATGTGGTTCGCGATTATGCCGGCCGGAGCAAGCCGATCTCGCGCGCCGTCATGACGCCCTCGGCGTTCGAACCCGAGGCCCATCCCGAGGCGGTGCTGATACGGGCCAAGCGGCTCGGCCTATTGGTCAGCCGCCTGCCGTCGCTCGGAAGCGACGACGTCCCGCGGCTGACCAACGTCGCCGTTGAAGACCTGCTGCTGCGGCCGAGCCACAGGATCGACTACGCGCGGCTTGAGGCGCTGGTGAAAGGCAAGGCGGTGATCGTCACCGGCGGCGGCGGCTCGATCGGCTCGGAGATTTGCGACCGCGTCACGACCTTCGGGGCCGCCCGGCTATTGGTGATCGAGCACTCGGAGCCGGCGCTTTACGCGATCACGGAGAGGCTGACGGAGCGTGCCACCAGCGCCGCGATCGAGGGACGCATCGCCGATATCCGCGATCGCGACCGGATCATGAACCTGATGAAGGAATTCAAGCCCGATATCGTGTTCCATGCCGCGGCGCTGAAGCACGTGCCGATCCTCGAGCGCGACTGGAGCGAAGGCGTCAAGACCAACATCTTCGGCTCCGTCAACGTCGCCGACGCCGCGCGGGCGGCGGGCGCCGAAGCCATGGTGATGATCTCGACCGACAAGGCGATCGAGCCGGTCTCNATGCTCGGCCTCACCAAGCGTTTTGCCGAAATGTATTGCCAGGCGCTCGACCACGACCTGATGGCGCAATCGGCCGGCANGCCGCATATGCGCCTGATCTCGGTGCGGTTCGGCAACGTGCTGGCCTCGAANGGATCGGTGGTGCCGAAGTTCAAGGCGCAGATCGAGGCCGGCGGCCCCGTGACGGTGACGCACCCGGACATGGTGCGCTACTTCATGACGATCCGCGAGGCCTGCGACCTCGTGCTGACGGCGGCGACGCATGCGCTGACGCCGGCGCGGCCCGACGTTTCGGTCTACGTCCTCAACATGGGACAGCCGGTCAAGATCGTGGAGATGGCCGAGCGCATGATCCGCCTGTCCGGCCTGGAGCCCGGCATCGACATCCAGATCGTGTTTACCGGGATACGGCCCGGCGAGCGGCTGAACGAAATCCTGTTCGCGAGCGAAGAGCCGCCGATGGAGATCGGTGTCGCCGGCATCATGGCGGCCAAGCCGAACGAGCCGCCGATGCAGACATTGCGCAAATGGCTCGCGGCGCTGGAGGAGGCGATTGCGCGGGACGACCGTTCCACCATCGGCGCGGTGCTCAAGGACGCCGTGCCTGAATTCGGATCGCACGCCGCCTGATTTCGAAAGCCATCATGCAGAAATCCGGCAAGGTCGTCGTCGTCAGCCAGCACTATCCGCCGGATCCGAGCACGACGGCCGCGATCATGGCGGCGATCTCGGAGCGCGCCGCGCGCGAGGCCAATGTCGTGGTGCTGTCGGGCTCGGCAGGCTCCGCCGCGGCGCAATCCGCCGGAAAACCCGAGATTGTCGAGATCCGGAACTGGATGCCCGGCAAGGCCGCGCTGCTCAAGCGCGCGCTGGCCGAACTGCTGTTCACGGCGCGGACGTTCGCCGCGATGCTGGCGAGGCTGCGGCGTGGTGACGTCACACTCACCGTTCCGGCGCCCTTCATGCTGCCTTACGCCTTCGCCGCCGCGGCGAAGCTGAAGGGCGCGCGATCGGTGCTGATCATGCACGATCTCTATCCCGACGTGCTCGTCATGGCTGGTCTCCTGAAGCCGGGGTCGTGGCTGGCGAAGGCGTTGCATGCGCTGAACGGGCCGATGTTTCGCGCGCTCGATGCCGTCGTCATCATCGGCCGCGACACCGAAAGGCTGCTGCTGCGCTATCCCGGAATGACCCGTGACAAGATCCGCTTCATCCCGAACTGGGCCACGCTGGCGCGCGGCGTTCGCCCAGTCCTTACAGATAATTCGTATCGCCGGCCGCTTTCCGCCCGTTTCGTCGTCGGACTATCGGGCAATCTCGGCTTTACCCACGACCCCGTCATCGTGTTCGAGGCGGCGCGCCTGCTGCGCGACAACAAGGATATCCACTTCCTGCTGTCAGGCTGGGGAATCGGCTTCGATCAATTGCGGGAAATGCAGTCCGAAGCAAAACTTCCAAACGTCACATTGGTCGATCGCGTCGAGGACGAGCAACTGGAGGCGTTTCTTTCGGCCGCGGACGTCTGGATCATTCCCTATCGCAAGAACGTTGCCGGCGTTTCGGTGCCCAGCCGGTTCTACAATCTGCTGGCGATCGGGCGTCCGGTGATCCTGGTTTCCGAAGCGGATGCCGAGGCGGCGTTGACGGTCAGCGAGCACGATGTCGGTTGGATCGTCGAACCCGGCAAAGCCGATGAACTGGCGACAACGATCCGGCGCGCCGCCGGATCCGCGGACCCGCAACGGGCCGAACGTGCAGCCGAGATCTCCGGGCGTTTCGATTTTGAAACCGCCATGGCCGCATATTGCGGCCTGATCCGCGAGCTCGCTCAGAAGAAGCCGGACTGAATGCGAGCTTTCAGCGGGGAGCAGGCAGGCCTTAAGGATTGGACTTTCCAGGCTCCCGCCAGGGTGCGCCATTCAGAACAACGGGTTAGGCAGCCGCGTTACAACAAATTGGGCGCACCGATTGTGAAATCGCGCACAGACAGCAGCCAGCCGTTGGGCCAAGACTAGCGTCCGCGGCAACTTAAGGCTGTCTCAGCGGACTAAAATACCAGAAGGAAATTGCCATCATGGTCGCTATTGGCGGGATACACCCATTGGTTGTGTACCAAAATCGTGATAATGCAGAGACTGGCAAACGGGGGAGGGGATTGTGAAAGCAGCTGTCTTGTATGCCCTCACAGGCGCCGTGCTTGTCGCGGTCATGGGGATCATGCCCGCCAACGCTCAGGCGACGCGCACCTGGGTTTCAGGGGTGGGGGACGACGTCAATCCTTGCAGCCGTACGGCGCCGTGCAAGACTTTCGCCGGCGCCATTTCGAAAACGGCAGCCGGCGGCACGATCAACTGCCTCGATCCCGGTGGCTTTGGCGCGGTGACCATCACGAAATCGATCACGCTCGACTGCACCGGAACGCTGGGGTCTGTTCTGGCCTCCGGGACCAACGGGATAATCGTCAATGCCGCCGGTGCCATCGTGCATCTTCGAAATATCTCGATTGAAGGGGCAGGAACCGGGCTGGCCGGGGTCAACTTCCTCAGCGGTGCCGCCCTGACGATCGAAAAATGCCAGATCACCGGCTTCACCGCGGGCACGGCATCGGGCATCAGTTTCACGCCAAGCACGAACGCCGAACTCTATGTTGCGGACACCTCGATTGCGAGCAACGGCGCTGGAGGCACCGGGGCCGGGGTCAGAATCCGGCCTACCGGCACGGCGAATGTCGGCGGCGTATTCAAGAACGTCGACATCTTCGCCAACGCCACGGGATTTGCCACGCGAGGTGACGGCGGTACCGGATTTATCCGGGTCTCGCTGGTTGATAGTGTTGTGCAGGGCAGCACCAACGTCGGGATAACGGCCGCGTCACAGGCCGGCCAGGCGTTCACCCGCATCTTCCTGAAGAATACGCTGGTGACGAACAATGGGACGGACGGGCTTTCGGTCGATGGCGGCCAGGCCGCGGCGCTTGTTGACCAGTCCACGGTCTTCTCCAACAATGTCGGTCTCGCCATCCTCAACGGCGGCCAGATCTTTTCCTACGTCACGAACAGCATAAACGGCAACATCACCACGGACGGCGCACCCAGCAGTACGTTGCCGCTTAAGTAGTTCATGCGGAGGATGGGCGGCGGCGTGCGAAACGGCGCATCAGCAGCGCCGTGGCGATGCCGCCTGCGAGCAATAGCAGGATCGCGATCGCCGTCGACGAGGCCAGGACCGTGCCGACCGCCAGCGCGGCGAGCAGGATGTTGAGCGCGAACACCTCGCCAACCACGCGCGCTACCGAAAATCCGTTGTCGGTAGCGCGCTGGTAGAAATGGGTGCGATGCCCGGCCCAGAACGGCTCTCGCCTGATGATACGCCGCAGCAGCGTCAGGGTGGCATCGGCGAGATAGTACAGCGGCAGCAGCAGGGCGGCCGCGAATTGCTGCTGCCCGGCGAGCTGCAGCAGGCACCAGCCGACGAGCAGGCCGATCGGCAGGCTGCCGACGTCGCCGAGAAATATCTTCGCCACCGGCCTGTTGAAGGGCGCGAAGCCGAGCATCGCGCCGAACAGTGCTGCGGCCGCGATCGTCGTCGGTGCCGGCAGTTCGCCCAGCCAGCCGAGCAGAACCAGCGCACCGGTGACCGGCACGATCTCGGCGACCGTCATCAGGTCGAGCCCGTCCATGAAGTTGACGAGGTTCACGAACCACAGGCCCGCGACGAACAATAACCCGCGCTCCAGCCAGAACGGGCAGGCATCAACGAGCCTGAGACTGTCGGGCGCGGCGAGAATCACCGCTGCGACCGCCGCCCCCTGCAACGAGAGCCGCGGCACCACCGGGATGGAATGAATGTCATCGGCAAAGCCGACGGCCGCGATGAATAGCGTGGCGCCGAACACCGCAAGGGGGATTCTCGTCTCTGCC
>JGI25153J46596_10000508_pt1 | contig 24541 bp, 19 predicted proteins | sample AraplaMF_Col_mMF_FD_46596 | JGI IMG/M metagenome (IMG submission 46596)
AGGCGACTGGGGCGTGCCGGCCCAGCGCCCGTCCTGGAACTACCGCAAGGCCGATGGCGGCGGCATCATCCTCGATATGCTGTGCCACTGGCGCTATGTGCTCGATAATCTCTTCGGCGAGGTGAAGGCCGTTTCCTGCCTGGGTGCAACCCATATTCCCACCCGTATCGATGAACAGGGCAAGCCCTACAACTGCGACACCGATGATGCCGCCTACGCGACCTTCGAGCTGGAAGGCGGCGCGATCGCGCAGGTCAATTCATCCTGGGCCGTGCGTGTTCGTCGCGACGACCTCGTGACCTTCCAGGTGGACGGCACCCATGGCTCAGCCGTTGCCGGGCTGACGAAATGCTGGAGCCAGCATCGCGTCAATACGCCAAAGCCTGTCTGGAACCCCGACCAGCCACAGACGATCGACTTCTACAAGACCTGGGACGAAGTGCCGGATACGCAGGTCTTCGATAATGGCTTCAAGGCGCAGTGGGAAATGTTCATCCGTCACGTGGTCGAAGACGCTCCCTGGCCCTATGGCCTGGAAGCCGGCGCCAAGGGCGTGCAGCTTGCAGAACTCGGCCTGAAATCCTGGGCCGAGCGCCGCTGGCTCGATGTCCCCGCCCTGGAGTTCTGAGCCGTGACGACGATCAATCTTCCTCTCGACGGCAAGATCGCTCCATATACGCTGACCGGCACGCCGATCGAACTCAAGAAGCGGGACGCCAAGAGCTTCCCGCGCATCGCCTTTGCCGCCGCCCATGTCGTCGCCGATCCGCTGGCCGACAACGATCCTTGGTTGACGCCGGCGATCGACTGGGAACGCACCCTCGCCTTCCGCCATCGCCTCTGGGATCTCGGTCTCGGCGTTGCCGAAGCTATGGATACGGCGCAGCGCGGCATGGGGCTTGGCTGGCCGGAGGCCCGCGAGCTTATCCGCCGCGCACTTGGTGAAGCCGCCTCCCGCAAGGACGCGCTAATTGCCTGCGGCGCCGGTACCGACCATCTGACGCCCGGCCCCGACGTGACGATCGACACGATCATCCGGGCTTACGAGGAACAGATCGAGACGGTGGAAGCCGCCGGCGGTCGCATCATCCTCATGGCAAGCCGTGCCCTAGCCGCGGCAGCCAAGGGGCCGGACGATTATATCAAGGTCTATGACCGCATTCTTCGCCAGGTCAAGGAACCCGTTGTCATCCACTGGCTCGGCGAAATGTTCGATCCGGCGCTACAGGGATATTGGGGCAATGGCGACCATCTGAAGGCAATGGAAACCTGCCTGCAGGTGATCGAAGCCAATGCCGCGAAGGTCGATGGTATCAAGATCTCGCTTCTTTCAAAAGAAAAGGAAGTGACGATGCGCCGGCAGCTGCCAAAGAGCGTGCGCATGTATACCGGCGACGACTTCAATTACGCCGAACTGATCGCCGGTGACGAGCAGGGCCATTCGGATGCATTACTCGGCATTTTCGATGCCATCGCGCCGGCTGCATCCGCCGCCCTCGATGCGCTCGGCCGCAAGAGCAACCGCGAATTCTTCGACCTGCTCGAGCCGACGGTTCCGCTGTCGCGCCACATCTTCAAGGCACCGACCCGCTTCTACAAGACCGGCGTCGTCTTCCTCGCCTATCTCAACGGTCTGCAGGACCATTTCACGATGATCGGCGGCCAGCAGAGCACACGTTCGCTCACGCATCTGGCGGAGCTTTTCCGCCTTGCCGACAAGGCCCGGGTCCTGGCCGATCCGGACCTTGCAACTGATCGCATGAAACAGGTGCTTGCCGTTCACGGCGTTCATTGAGCGCCGGCGCGGCAATGGGAGGGGAATGACATGCAGATCGAAGGACTTTCGATCAACCTTGCGACGATCCGCGAGCAATGCGGCTTCGCCGAAGCCGTCGATATCTGCCTGAAACACGGCATCACCTCGATCGCGCCGTGGCGCGACCAGGTCGCCAAGGCCGGCCTCGACGAGGCTGTGCGGATTGTCAAATCGAACGGGATCAAATTGACGGGGCTCTGCCGCGGCGGCTTCTTTCCGGCAGCAAACGAGGCCGACTGGCAGAAAAACCTCGACGACAACCGACGTGCCATCGACGAGGCGGCAGCCTTTTCAGCCGATTGCCTTGTGCTCGTCGTCGGCGGATTGCCAGGCAGTTCGAAGGATATCGTCGCGGCGCGCCAGATGGTGTTCGACGGCATTGCCGCCGTGTTGCCGCATGCTCAGGCTGCGGGCGTGAAACTCGCGATCGAACCGCTGCATCCGATGTACGCTGCCGACCGCGCCTGCGTGAACACGCTTGGCCAGGCACTCGATATGTGCGAGCAACTCGGCCAGGATGTCGGCGTCGCCGTCGATGTCTATCACGTCTGGTGGGATCCCGATCTTGCCAACCAGATTGCCCGTGCCGGACGGATGAAGCGCATCTTTGCGCACCATATCTGCGATTGGCTGGTGCCAACCAGGGACATGCTGCTCGACCGCGGCATGATGGGCGATGGCGTTATCGATCTCAAGGGCATAAGACGGATGGTGGAGGCCGCCGGCTTCTTCGGCGCGCAGGAGGTCGAAATCTTCTCGGCTGAAAACTGGTGGAAGCGCCCTGCCGACGAGGTGATCGCCACCTGCGTCGAGCGCTTCAGGAGCTGCTGCCAGATCTAGTTCTAAAATCCAATCCGTTTCATCACGTATGAAGGAGGAATCATTCGATGGAGAAACGCCGTTTTGCCCTGATCGGCACCGGTAACCGCGGCACCACGATGTGGGGCAAGGATCTGCTTTCCGGCTGGCGCGAGCATGTCGACCTGACTGCGATCGTCGAGAAGAATTCGCTGCGCGGCGAGCGCGCCCGCACCATGATCGGCAGCAACGCGCCGCTTTATGAAAACATCGATGCGATGCTGGCAGAGCAGAAGCCGGATCTGGCGATCGTTTGCACGCCGGATCATACACATGACGATATCATCGTGCGGGCGCTGGAATCCGGTATCGACGTCATCACCGAAAAACCGATGACGACGTCGGTGGAAAAGATTCGCCGCATTCTGGATGCCGAAAAGCGCACCGGCCGCCGGGTCGACGTTTCTTTCAACTATCGCTATGCCCCGACGGCTGCAAAGATCAAGGAACTCCTGAATTCCGGCGAGATCGGCCGTGTTACCTCGGTCGATTTTCACTGGTATCTCAACACCAAGCACGGCGCCGACTATTTCCGCCGCTGGCATGCCTATACGGAAAATTCCGGCAGCCTCTTCGTTCACAAGGCGACACACCATTTCGACCTTCTGAACTGGTACCTGGACAGCGACCCCGATGCCGTAACCTCCTTTGCCGACCTGCAGAATTATGGCCGCAAGGGACCTTTCCGCGGCCCGCGCTGCAAGCTCTGTCCGCACAGCCATGAATGCGATTACTATCTCGATCTCGAAAAGGATCCCTTCCTCGACACGCTTTACGAGGATCCCTCGAAGATCGATGGCTATTTCCGCGACGGCTGTGTCTTTCGCGAGGATATCGACATTCCCGATACGATGGTCGTTTCCATCCGCTACCGGAACAACGTTCATGTCTCCTATTCGTTGAACACGTTCCAACCGATCGAAGGTCATCATCTGGCCTTTAACGGCACAAAGGGACGCATCGAGATTCGCCAGTATGAGGCGCAGCCCTGGGAAGAGCCGCGGGAAGACACGATCCTGCTGATCCGCAACTTCCCGCATGGAAAGGAAGCGGTCGAGCGCATCAAGGTACCGCATTTCTCCGGCGGTCATTACGGTGGTGACGACCGGATGCGCAACATGATCTTCAAGCCAGACATGCAGGACAAGCTGGCGCAGCGCGCCGGCACCCGTGCCGGAGCCATGTCCGTGCTTTGCGGCATCGCGGCACTGACGAGTTCGCGCACCGGCCGGGTCGTCAATATTTCCGATCTGATGCCGGAGCTTGCCAACGACGGTTCGCCGAATTCGATGAAGGCGTCCTAAGGCCTCAGGCTGTATTTTCCAGACCTTCGAGGGTGAGCCCGTAAAGCATGGGCTCGCCTTTTATGAAGCGTTCGGCCTCGTCCGCCGCCATTTCGCCGAGGCGGCTGCGCTCAAGGCCGACTGCGCCGGCTATATGCGGTGTCAGGAAGACATTGGACAGATCGTAAAACGCCGATTCCGGTCCCGGTATTTCGGGATCGGTCACATCGATGACGGCGTCGATGCGGCCAGTCTTCAGAACGGCCAACAGAGCATCCTCATCGATCAGTGCACCACGGGCCGTATTGATCAGGGTTGCACCGTTCTTCATCAATGCCAGCTTCGACGCATCAATCATGTGCCGGGTGGAGGGCAGAGACGGCGCGTGAACGGAGACGATGTCCGACCGGCGCATCAGGTCGTCCAGCTCGACTTTTTCTGTACCCAGAGCGCGCGCCTGCTCCGCATCGACGGTCGGATCGAATAGCAGCACCTGATAATCGAAAGGCTTCAGGAGTTCGATGACGCGTCGACCGATGCGCGAAGCGCCGATGATGCCAACCGCGCGGCGATAATTACCGATGGCTTCATGCTGCATCGGGTGGGTTCGGTCCCGATGACGGTCGGCAACGTAAAGGTCGCGAAAGCGGAAGACATGCTTGCCGGCAAAGATGATTGCGGCGAGCGTAAACTCGGCGACCGGCACGGCATTGGCCTCGGCCGCATGGCTGACGACAATGCCGGCGTCAAAAATGCAGGCATCGACGATGCCCTTTACCGTTCCCGCGGCGTGGACCACGAGCTTCAACTTCGGCGCAAGCGCCAGAACCTCCCGACCGACATAGGGCGCGCCCCAGCCGGTGATCAGGATTTCCGCCTCGGAAAGCAGACGTCTCGCACGCTCGTCATCGAAGTGCTGAAGCGGTTCGGCATCGAGCAGACGCCCGATGCCGTCCAGCCGGCGAAGGACCGCCTCGGGCAGCACATGCTCCGTGCGCGATGGCTGCATGGCGAGGACTATGGCAGCACGGTTCATGGCATATGCCCTGGCGCTTCTATGGCGCTGACGGTTACGCCTTTCTCGCTGACCAGCTTTTGCAATGTGTCGATATCGGGTGCTTTCGGAGGCGTGGTCCATGCCCCCGATACGGCAGCCGGATCGTTCAACGCCAGTACAGCCGTAACCAGAACCGTTTCGCCAGCCGGAATCTCGCCCCGGAGTTGGGGAACGAGCGTCTTGGACACGATCATATTGGTATTCGGCAGCGCCTTCTGGGCAAGGCCGTTTCGCCTGATCGACGAACCGAGGTCGACGATACCGGTGAAATCTGCCTCGCCTATCGCATGAGCCGATCCCTCCTCTGCGAGCAGCGTATCGGCATCGAGATCGCGTTTGGCAATCGCGAAACCGCCTTCTGCGGTCTGTAACGGGCGTGGTGTCGTGATGCGGTGAACGCGAATATGCCACGGAGCCGATGGCACGAGCCAGGTTTCGACCTTGACGTCGCTGAAGGCCGACCATCTGGAGTAAAGGATGTTGCCGGCGATCTTTGCCTCTTCATTCGTCTCCCGAACGCGGTAATGCAGGCCGTCATCGCTGAAGGCGAGCGCGGAATCGAAGGCGCCAAGCGCAAAAGCGCGCTCGTCGGCCTCGACGCTGAAGCCGTAGCGGGCGGAATAGGCGAATTTTGCGTATTTCTCCGTGCCGAAGCGCATCTGCAGATTTTCCTGACCAGACGAGAGCGCCACGACATCATTTCCGGCACGCATGATAACCATGCCCGGATGACGCTGCGGAACGATTTCCGGGGCTTGCTCGGGTGCCCTTTCCTCTGCGGTCCAGAAAGGATGATCCTCGGCAATGGCGAGCGGCAGGAAGGCCTTGAAGGCCCAATAGGGTGAGCCGGCTGAATTATAGCTTTCCGACATCAAGAGGTTCGGGTAGCCGAAGCCGATGGAAAGAACGCCGTCGTGACTGGCGATCGGCTTATCCCGCCACCAGCGCAGATGCTCGAGGCAGAGATGTTTGACCTCGCCCCAGGGCAATGCCTCGAGATCGGCGAAGGCGAGCGCGGACCAGAAACCGGCACAGGCGAATCGATAGGTGAGACTGCGGCCGAAGGGGATTGTCGCGCCATCGGGGGCAAACCAGTGACGGAAATCCCTGGCGAAGAGCACGGCGCGCTCGCGATAACGCTTGGCATACTCGTCATCGACCAGCTTCGAATAGATCAGGCCATAAAAATGCATGGCGAAGGGAATGTAGTGGTCGATGCGACGGATATTGCCGTCCCGGTACCAGCCATCGCCAATGTAGAAACCTTCGAGCTCTTCGAGATATTGCCTGGTCAGGCTGCGGTCGAAATCGGCGCCGAGGCGTTCGAGGGCGATATCGACGAAGATGCGAAAGAACTTCCAGTTATTGTCAGCATAGTCGAACTGCCGGACATGCTTGAAATAGGCGATGATGTTATCGCGGGCGCGTTTGTCGAGCGGCTCCCAGATCTTTTCCGGCACCAGCGCCAAGGCAAAGCCGAGGGCTGCCAATTCCACCATGCGCTGGTCGCGGGCGTTGACCGTACCCCAATATTCGGGATGCGCCGGATCACAGCCATTCGCAAGACCTTCGGCAAATCGGTGCCAGTGATCGAAAGCGTTCTTGCCGGCGCCGAGCGGTGCAAGGCCCCAGAGTGGACGAGCGAAACCCTCAAGATCGGCGGCGGCCCGGTCGAAATGGGCGCCGGCGCCATCGAGGCGAACACGGGCATTGCCGTCGGAGAAGAAAGGAAGCAGCGGATTGAAGAGGTCGTTGACGGCGCGGATCATGTCGTCGCGGGTCTTCAGCGGATTGCCTGCAAGCGGATTGGCGCTGGCGGGATCATAGGTCATNGGCATCACTCACAGCTTGTCGGTATCGGGAACAGTGCCNCCGGCAACGGGAACGACAGCCTGGCAGATGTGGCGGGCCGGGGCGGTCCTGTCGCGGTAGCGGGAGATCATCAGAGAAACGGCCTCGCGGCCAAGGGCCGCGCGGTCGACGCGCATGGTGGAAAGTCTGGGATTGGTCATGACGGCACAGGGCAGGTCGTCGAATCCGACGATCGCGAAATCCTCGGGAACGCGAAGGCCTGCTTCCGTAACGGCTTCGAGCACGCCGACGGCAATGAAATCATTCATGCAGAAGGCGGCCGTATAGCCGGAATCTTCCGCGAGCATTTCGACCGTGCGCTCATGCGCCTCGCGGCTGGCACTACCCTCGAAAGTGAGCGGAACGAGCCGGCCCTCGGCATCAGGAACTGCGGCAATCGCCGCCTCGAAGCCGCGCACACGTTCACGGATGGTATGACGGTGCGAACCGGTGAGATGCAGGATACGGCGATGGCCGGCTTTCGTGAGCCGGCTCGTCGCCTCATAGGCGCCGAAGAAATTTGAGGGAGAGACGCCGTCAAGGCGCAGGCGCGGATCAGTGCCATTGACGAGAACGGTCGGTGTTCCCGTCTCTTCCAGCCAGACCCGCAGCGTATCGCCTGGATCGATACCGACGAGGAAAAGTCCTTCGGCTTGCGCCGTCTGCAGATATTCGCCGACCACATCAGGCGTCGTTCGATCCTCGCGCACCAGCCGTACTTCAAACGGCATGCCGGCATCCGCGGCACCGGCACGAAGGCCCTCGACGATCGATTCGTAAAAGACGCTGAGGCCGCCGGTGGCTCCGTCACTGGCAATCAGGGCAAGCCCGCCCGGAACGCTCTCCGAAACAGTCTTCACCGGATAGCCGTGCTCGGCTGCAACTTTCAAAATGTGCCGTCGTACGGTTTCGCTGATACCAGGCTCGTTGGCGAGCACCCGCGAGACCGTGGAAACGGAAACGCCGGCCAGACTGGCAATATCGGCCTGGCGCGGCTTCCTGATCCTGGTCTCGTTCATTTTGATCTCATTCATACAGCAAAGATTATGCAAATTATGCAAATTTGCAATAGAACTATAATTTCTTGCAAAGAGAAATTTTTTGCGTACTCTACCTGCCGAACGCTCGAAAAGACCATTGGAGGATGGCATCGGGCATCAGACAAAGGAGGAAATCATGCAGGTCAATCGCCGTTCATTCTTGATGGGAACCGCAGGTGCCGCGGCCGGTCTCGCCTTCGGCGCCGGCAGCTCGATTCCCGCACTCGCCGAGGACGCCTCGCTTCGTGCAATGTGGTGGGGCTCCAACGACCGTGCGAAGCGCACACTCGATGTCGCCAAGCTCTACCAGTCGAAAACCCCGGGCGTTACCATCGTCGGTGAATCACTTGCCGGTGACGGCTATTGGACGAAGCTCGCAACGCAGATGGCCGGTCGCGCAATCGCTGACGTCTTCCAGCTCGAGCCGGGAACGATCTCGGATTATTCCAAGCGTGGCGCCTGCCTGCCGCTCGACGAATTCGTGCCTTCGACGCTGAAGGTCGATGATTTTGGCGCCGACATGCTGAAACTGACGACGGTTGACGGCAAGCTCTACGGCGTCGGCCTCGGCCTCAACTCCTTCGCGATGTTCTATGACAGCGTGGAATTCGAAAAGGCCGGAATTCCGCTTCCGACACCTGATCTCACCTGGGATGAGTATGCCAAGCTCGCCGTAGAGCTCGGGAAATCCTCGGGCAAAAGCGGCCCCTACGGGGCACGTTATACCTATGTCTTTGACGCCTGGCTGCGGCAGCGCGGCAAGAGCCTCTATGCCAAGGAAAGCCCGACCCTCGGCTTCACAGTCGATGATGCCAAGGAATGGTTCGATTACTGGGAGAAGCTGCGCAAGGCCGGCGGCACCGTTGCTGCGGATGTGCAGACGCTCGACCAGAACAATATCGACACGAACTGCCTCACCCTTGGCAAATCGGCCATCAGCATGGCTTATTCCAACCAGATGGTCGGATACCAGCTGGTCATCAAGAACAAGCTCGGCATTGCCATGCTGCCACGCGAGAAGAAAGGCGGCCCGTCAGGCCATTATTACCGCCCGGGACTGATCTGGAGCGTGGGCGCTACCACCAAGCAGGGCGAGGCGGCCGCAAAATTCATCAGCTTCTTCGTCAATGATGTCGAAGCCGGCAAAATCCTCGGCGTGGAGCGCGGTGTGCCGATGTCGCCGGCNGTGCGGGAAGCCATCCTGCCGCAGCTCAACCCGACGGAACAGGAGACGGTCAAATACATCAACTTGCTCAAGGACCAGGTCGGCGAGTATCCGCGACCGGCGCCGATGGGTTCGACCGAATTTGATCAGCGCGTTCTTCGCCCGACCTGCGATGAGCTCGCCTTCGAGCGCGTCTCGGTGGCAGATGCCGCCCAGCAGCTTGTCGAAACCGGCAAGGCGACAATCAAGGGGTAATCATATCCCGCAGGAACGAATTCAGGCCCGCCATCGGCGGGCCTTTCTTTTTCAGCAACCCCAGCTTAGTTGCTTGCGTCTTCAATGACCCGCCAGTCGGGCTGGCCGAGATCGAACGGCCAGGCATGGACATCGCGGTCATTAAAGTAGACGACTTCCTGCAGCTCGGGAAAGTCGCTCTGCTTGAGCGTCGCCGTCTCCATCCACGGCCTTATGTACCCGTCGCTGCCCTCATAGCCCAATTCGGCCACCCAGATCGGCTTGTGATACCGGGCGACGAGGTCGTAACCCGGCCTCAGTGCCTCGGTGAAGGTCCGTGGGCCGTTGTGAGCGATACGGTCGTACGGTTCGAGACCAAAGACTGACAGGCCGATGAAGTCGACATAAGTGTCCCCGGGATAATAGGCATTGAGGCCAGGCAGACCCTTCGGCGACCACATAAGCTTCGTGCCGGGCGCTTCCCGCCGCACGATATCCATCATGCGCCTGTAGGCGGCTATATAATCGGAAGGATTCCAGCCAGACCACGAAAAGCGGCCGGAATTGTCCTCCATTTCCTGCCCCCAGCGGACGATGACGGGGCTTTTCAGCTGAGCGATCATCCTGGCGATCGTCCGCATGTTCACATCGTAGTCGCCGTGAAACAGCTTCCAGCGAAGTTCGTCTGACGTCAGCCGCCAGTCGACGTCCCATGACCAGGGCTCGATCGTGATCAGCAGGTTGCGGCCCCTCGCCAGCGCATAGGCATCCGCCACACGCAGAGTTTCAAGATCGACGTCTTCCCATGGAAGGAAAAGGTGTTCCGTTGTCACGCTCTGTTGCGCGCCGAAATCGCCATGCGGATCATAGGCGCCGAACTTGATGCCATCGGCATGAATGGCGGGGCGCTTGTCTCTGATCGTCTTATCTGTTGTCTGGGCACCCGCATTCATGACGGTGGCGGCGCCCTGCGCCACGCTTTGGTGCGACACGTCGGCAACGCCGAGCAGAAGCATGGCGATCGTTACCGTCGAGATTTTCTTCGCCAGGGTTTTCATGGTCTTGTCCTCCCCTTCGGCTATTTGTCGGTCGCCAGAACCTGCTTCAGCTCCTGCGCTTTCAGGCTCACCGTGTCTGCCGGAACCAGCTTCCGGAACTCATCATCGGCTTTCGTGGCAGCGTGCCGGAACACGTACCAGTCCCCGCTCGGTTGACGCCGCTGGTAGATCGTGTTGCCGATCTTGCGGTGGCCGAAGCAGGTACTGGCACGTGCCGCCCCCTCATTATTGGTCCAGGTCGCGCGCATGCACATCTGACCGAGATCATCGACGACCCAGCGGCCCTCGGCGAAAGACTGCTTGCCGCCATTGTCGACCCAGGCGACGAAACGCCTGTCCTCGCCGATGAAGCGGCCGCCGCCCGTATTCCAGGTCCAGGTCTTGTCGGCGTAGATCATGTAGAGTTCGGCGGCGGTGAGTGGCGTCGGTGCCGGTGCCCTATTCTTTTCTGCTGCGAATGCGCCGATCGGGAGGATAAGGCCGAGGCACAGAGCCAGCGCTCCTCCCGTCAATCGTTTTGCCATGCTCATTTTATCCTCCTCAGGCATTTCTGCTCTCCCCAACATCCTTTCGTGCACGGCCGGCTTCGGCAAAACCGTGCCATTTGAGACTGAATTTCACGATCCTGGTCTTGCCGCCGCCGAGCCCCGCACCCGCCACGGTAAATTGCGACCGGGTAAAGGTGACGAAGGGCTGGCCGTGCGAAAGCGCTTCCATGGCGGTCAGCCCATGATTGCCGAGCTGCGCGCCGCCGACCAGGCAGGCGACGAGACAGCCGGCGGCGGAAAACCGCAGACCATACGCTTGCGGCAAAAGGGATTGACCGTTCTCGAGGGCGTGACGGGCGACAACCAGGATTACGAGCGATACATAGATCAACAGGTTGATCGCCGCGAAGATCTGGAAGCCACGCGCACCGTCGCCATCGTCGGCAAATGCCATGGCAGCAGCACAAATGCCTGCCAGCGCGATGTAAGGTGCGATAATCCGCGCCGGCAGTTTGCGCAGCCCCTGATCACCCTTCGGGGTGATGCGGAAATCCACAAAGGAGCCGGTCACATGATCGCGCACGGCCGCGAGGCTGCCGGCAAGCGACCAGGGCCAGCGCAACAGGATGAAGACCACCCCTTCCCACCCGAAAAGCTTCGCATCGTATGGCCGGAATGTGCCTGATGCACGCCAGAAGATGGCGAATACCGTCAACACGAGCGAAAGGGGCAGAGAGTGCAACAGGAATGCCGGATAGGTGACATTGACAAAGACATGGCCCGTGAGCAGGGCTGCCACGGGCAGCAGGAACATCAACGCCATGAACGTTGAAAACAGCGGATACCAGATCTGCGAAAACAGGAACTGGAACTTCAGCTTGAGCGGCAGGCGGGCGACATGTCGGCGAGAATGCCGAAGCAGGATGGTAACCAGGCTGCGCGACCACTGGAATTCCTGAACAACCAGATCGGAAAAGGTCGCCGGCCCGTCGCCGTGTGCTATGGCATTGACCGCATGGATCCCGCGCCAGCCGCCGGCATTCATCATCAGCGTGGTCGAATGGTCTTCCGCGAGCTCGGGACCGAGGCCGCCGATCTCCCTCAGGGCCGCCGTGCGGACGGCATAGTGCGAACCGATGCAGAGCGGCGCCCAGCCATTATTATAGCCCGCCTGCAACGAACCATGCAGGCTGGCTTCCGCATAGAGCCTGCCCCGGGCGGCCCAGCTTTCGGCCGCATTGGCATCGCAGATGCTAGGCGCCGAGACGTAGCCGACTTCGGGATCGGAGAAGGGTCGCAGGACCTCGCGAAGATAGGTCGGTGTGGGCACGTGATCGGCATCGAACTGGGCGACGAAATCATAGCGCTCATAGCCGAAGTGATCATAGAAATAGGCGAGATTGCCTTCCTTGCAGCGCGTGCGGCGCGGCCAGACGGGACGGTGATATTCGCTGACGCCCTTGCGCGTGGAGATCATGATGCCGTGCTGCCCGCACCATCTCCTCGCCTCTTCGGACGGATCTTCGTCGGCAAGCCAGATATCGAACTCGACACCCTTCTGATCGAGCATTGCAAGAAGCGTCCTGCGCACGACGGCAAAAGGTTCTGATGGCGCCTTGGTGACCACCATCGCAACGCGACCCTCCGGCAGGGCCGCAGCCGATCTGACCTGCCTTGCATCCAGGAAGATGAGGATGAAATAGGCCGGGATCAGGGTGACCCAGGCGAGAATGAGCGTGACGAGCAGGTATGCCGGCCATGAGACGACGTGAATTGGCGTGGCCCACCAAAGCCAGAAGTAGCCAAGGGCTGCCAGCCAGCAGACGATGCCAAGACCATAGGCGGCTCGATTCCATCCGGTAAAGACGGGCTCGAACATCCCGGATCCGCTCGCCGACGACAGACGTGCGCGGTCGATTTCGGCTGTGGTGCTCATGCGATCACCTCCAGTCCGAAAGTCGGGCCAGCCGTGCGGATGATCGTATCGATATCCGAAAGTGTCGGCATGAAGTCGAGCTCCAGGCGAGCCCTCTTCGTATCGGCGAAAAGCACCGGCGGATCGCCGGGGCGGCGCGGCTGACAACGGATCGGCACCCTGTGGCCGGTCTTTCGTTTGACGGCATTCAGGATCTCGCCGACGGACGTGCCGCGGCCGGAGCCCAGATTGAGGCTCAGGGAATTGCCGCCAACCAGAAGGTGACGAACGGCCGCAAGATGCGCCTGGGCGAGATCGCTGACATGGATGTAATCCCTGACGCAGGTGCCGTCATTCGTCGAATAGTCGATGCCGAAAATATCGAGGCTCTCGATCCGGCCGCTTGCGGCGAGAAGGGCGCGCGGGATCAGATGGGTTTCGGGATAGTGCCGCTCGGCAAGCTGGCCTTCCGGGTCGGCGCCGGCTGCATTGAAGTAGCGGAGCGCGGCGAAGCGGGTGCCATAGGCGGCCGCATAATCCTCCAGTGCCATTTCGAAGATCAGCTTGGTCCTGCCATAAGGATTGACAGGCTGTTGCGGCGTTTTCTCGCAGATCGGCAGCATCTCCGGAATGCCGTAGGTCGCGCAGCTGCTGGAAAAGACGATCTTGTCGATCCCGCAATCGAGACAGGCATCCAGCAACGACAGGCTGCCGATGACGTTGTTGCGATAATAGATGCTCGGCCTTTCGACGGATTCACCGACATAGGCATTGGCGCCGCAATGGATGACACAATCCGGCGAGTACTCGGCCATGACGTGCCGCAACCTTGCGCCATCGGCGATATCCGCCTGGATCAGCGGCCCCCACCGGACGCTGTCGATATGTCCGGTGGAAAGATTGTCATAGGTGACCGGAACCATGCCGGCACGCGCAAGCGCCTTGCAGATGTGGCTGCCGATGAAGCCGGCGCCACCCGTAACCAGGATGTAGCGGGGCATTTCATACGGCCTCCACCACTTCCTTGCGGGCAAGCAGCGCGTCGAAATAGGATATCGTACGCTTCAGACCGGTCTTCAGCTCGGTCGTCGGCCACCAGTTCAGCTCCTCCCTGGCTCTGGAAATATCCGGACGGCGCTGTTGCGGATCGTCTGCGACGGCCGGCAGGTAAATGATGCGCGAGCGCGAATTGGTCAGATCAAGGACGATTTCTGCCAGATCCCGCACCGTGATCTCCGTCGGATTACCGAGATTGATCGGACCGGTGCAATGTGCGCCAGTTTCGGCGAACCGCAGGAAGCCGCCGACGAGATCGTCGACATAGCAGAAGGAACGGGTCTGCCTACCGTCACCGTAGATCGTTATGTCGGTGTTGGAGAGTGCCTGGACGATGAAGTTGGATACGACGCGTCCATCATCAAGGCGCATGCGCGGACCGTAGGTATTGAAGATCCGGCCAACCTTGATATCGACGCCATACTTGCGGTGATAATCGAAGAACAGGGTTTCGGCTGAGCGCTTGCCCTCGTCGTAGCAGCCACGCGGACCAATCGGATTGACATTGCCGAAGTAGGTTTCGTGCTGCGGATTCTGATGCGGATCTCCGTAGACTTCGGACGTCGAGGACTGCACGACCGTGGCGCCGCTACGACGCGCTGCATCGAGCGTATTGACGGCTCCAAGCACGTTGGTGAGCAGGGTGCCGACGGGATCGCGCTGATAGTCCGGAGGTGAAGCCGGCGAGGCAAAGTTGAAGATGAGGGATGCCTCGACACCAAAGGGCTGGCGCACATCATGTTCCAGAAGCCGAAAACGGTCGTTCTGCAGCAGATGTTCGATATTGACGCGGCGGCCGGTGTAGAAGTTGTCGAGACAGATGACCTGATGGCCCCGCTCGAGAAGGCGCTCGCAAAGATGCGACCCCAGGAAACCGGCGCCTCCGTTAACCAGGACGGTTTTTGACCCCGGTGGTGGCGATGCGAATCCTGAACGTCCTTCGGTGGGAATACTACGCATTACAAAACCCTTCCCATGTCACGTGGTCTTCTTAGACCCTTCTATACTTTGGTATCCCTCTTCTCCGTCACACTAAATTCAACGGTAAGTAGTACACTTGAAACAACCTCCTCTGTCATTCTTCGGATAATTGTATTCATGACTCAAATGATAGGAGGATATCAGGGAAGGTCAACTTCAAAACATGGGAGCAATTCTAAATAGCTACAGTATTAAACTCCGGAATTCGCTTGATTAATCCCCCTCAATGAGTATGGTGCCATGCTCTCCATCCGGCCACTCCAGCTTCACCCAATGAAGCCGATGTACCGAGATGGCCAGCTATTGGTGTGCGAGGGCGCGTCGCGACTGCCCTGATGATCGAGGGGTTATTCAATGACGGTTCATGATCGCATGCATGGCCGAGCGCCATGCAGTTTCAGCTCTCTGGCTTTGGCCGCGACAGTTGTTCTCTCGGCCATTGGACCGATCTCGTGCGCGGTCGTCGATACGGCAATCGTGGGAAGCACCAAGGCGAATGTTGTGGCGGCAAAGGTGCCGCATGCCGCGAAGGACTTCGCCTATACTGCCGAAGCGAAGACCGCTTCGGCTGAGATAAACGCTACGGTCTATCCGGGTTCCGCACCTTACATCTGTTCGCCGAGCGGTTTCGGCCAGAAATCACGCTGTTTTGCCCGCTCGTCCCGGACGGATTGATGGCCTAGTGTGGCCATCTGCCGGAGAGATCGCCGTTGTCCGAGGTATCGTTGAAGAACCGCGAGGCCGCTTCAGTGCGATTTCTCACATTCATCTTCTTATAGATATTGCGGACGTGGACCTTCACCGTATTTTCGGACAGGTGAAGCTTGTCGGCGATGATCTTGTTCTGCGTCCCCTTGCAGATCAGGTCGAGAATCTGGACCTCGCGAGTGGTCAGAGCCGCCATGCTGCTGCGCCGAAGCTTCAGCGCATTGGCGCGTGCTGCGTCGACAGACTTCGTCTGATACAACGAGGGCTCGAGCTGCGCCGTAGCACGGTTTGAAAGTCGGCCCAGAAGCGCGGATGGAAAATGTTCGCCGCCCTTCATCAGCAGATCGATTGCCGCCATGAAGACGTCCAGGCGCAGATTGAGCGGCAGGACGCCGTCGACGACGCGGGCCTCGACCAGCCGACTGATATAGGGCTCCATCATATCGATGGCTTCGACGACAAGACCGATGGATGCGTCCGGACGGTTTTCACGAACGATCTGCAGCGCATCGTGCAACTCGGCGCCGGCGACATGATAGAACAGAACAAGCCGCATATCGTGAATATCCTTTTCGGATATGGACTGCGCGCTCGATACGCTTACGACATCGAAATTCGGGAATTTCTTTGCCAGTGCTTCAACCATGCACTCGGAGAACAAGTCTGCCTTGGCGATTACCAGGACTGTTTCTCCATTCGGGCTCAGTCTTCTTGCCTGATCCGAATCTCCTACTTCCGACCCAACCATGAACATATACGCCTCCCCTAGCGCTACACTATACTAAAACTCGGAGCATCTACTCCCATTGGCGCGGTGGCGGGTATTACATGCCGACGAACATTGCCCCTAGGCATGCGGCCGCCTTATCTTTTAGGCATTTCTTAATTATGGTAATATGGATTTCAAAGGAAAGAAATGGCCCAAATGGGTTAGTTGTCACGAAGTTATATTTATTTTTTGCCACTTTATGGTTGCATTTCAGACAAGAAACATACTTGCGGGCGGTATTTCGACTAGATCACGGTATAAAGCAGCATGTATTAGTTCGAGACATACAAAAGCAAAGCGGTAATGGGCAGACGATATTTCAAAATAAGACGGAGAACCTTCCGAGCTTAACTTCACGATATCATAATCCGTCGACTCCCCCGGATTCCGAGGTAGAGGACGCGGTCCCCAAATCTTACAGAGCTTTCTTCGATGCCTGCGATCCGGCCCTGACTTAAGCGGATTATCGAGCTGGGCCTCCGATGTCTTAGCCCGAATTGGTATCTATCGGGGGCCTGCTTTTTCCATCAATCTGTGACTGTCGCTGAAAGTGGCGACGTGAAAATCGAGTATCAGCATGTGTTTTTGATACTTGGTCTTCTTTCGAGGGAACTCAAAAAGAAGTTCGAATGCCTTGCTCGCGCTCATATCGAGTCCGGGACTGGATTAGTGCGTCTTTGTACTGAGTAAGCACGATCCCAATACAGAATTTGGTCAACAAATCACGATGAGGCTGCAGATGAAAAGGTACCGTGTCCATCTGCCGACATTAACGTATTGGAGCAAGCGCGAGCAAAGATCCCATTTGAGATGAGAGGGACTTCGAAAGCTGCTCCAGTTTTTTTCTGGAGGAAACCGAAATGCCTTATGACCCCAAGCCCGGGCCGGGCTCTGATGACGACACCGTCAAGGTGGGCGCCTTGGCCGATGGCCTTTCCAGCGCTATAAATTCAACAGAAATCGATGATAATTCAACGGGTTACGTCGGCGGTATCGCCAATGGCGACAATCGCAACAACACCGACAACAGCACGGACGTTGACGTCAAGGCAAACGTCGATCTCGATGTGAAGACCGACAACGGCGACAACCGCGACAACGACTACGACTGGAGCTACAAGTCGGACGACGACACGAACATCAAGACGACCAACATCAACGATAACGACACGACGACGACCACAAAATCGGACTACGACTGGAGCTATGACGCCAAGTCGTACAGTGACGACGACGTCGACATCAAGACGATCACCGACAACGACACGACCACCAAGACGGACACGGATATCGACACCGACATCAAGACGATTACCGATACCAAGACGACCACTGACAGCCACAATACCAGCGACAGCTTCAACAAAACGGACACGGACTTCGCCGTTATTGACGATGTCAAGGACTTCGGGAACCTCGGCGTAGCCGGCCACGACCTCACCTTCGACATCGGGGATGACTTCTCCTTCACCCTCAATATCGACAATATCCTCAACGGCTCGCTTTCCGGCGAAGGCGCCGATTCCGTCTTCAGCACTGTCCAAGCCAACCATCTCGCAGACCAGGATAAGGCCTGGAACATCACGATGGAGAATGGCGGCGCTCAGAACCACCTGAGTGCGAATGCCGGCACNGCGAACGGTGCTGACGGCATGGATATGGACAGCAAGGGCTGGGACCTCAAGGCGGGTGACGACGTCGCAGGTACTTCCACGGCAGANGCTTCGGCAATTCTTGCCAATTCGGGCTTCCATNTGGAGCTCGTTCAGGGCGCGAACATGCTCAGCAACGCTGTGGACTCCAGCGTCATCGGCGGTAACTCGCATGTTTCCGATGTCGGCGAAGATTCCAGCGGACACTGACCTCCAAGACCAAGAAAAGACTGCACCGGCTTCCGCCGGTGCAGTTTGAATGCTTGCGTGCGAATTGACGAACAGCGCGGCTCCAGCAGAAGGGGATCGCATGGCCGGTCGTTTCTTCGAAAGGGAGGGCCAAGGCAATGCAAATCGAGAAATTCTCAGAAATTATCGCCCATTTCATCGGCATATTCGAAACGACGACCGAAGAAATGAGACTGCGTGCAGAGCTGACCGCGGGCACGGGTCCTGTTGAAAATGAGCCCACGCTCGACGACCTCGTCGCCAACACCCCCGCCTTCGCTTCCGATCTTATGCTCAAAGACTACGATCCCGACGTCGACTACAGAAGCGTCAGTTATGAGATCGTCTATGGCGGGGCCCGCCGCTTCGGCCGCCCCTTCGAGGAAAGCATCGAAAAGCTCTCCGAGATTGCGCACCGCGATGTGTCGTCGTTGCCTCGGTTCGGCAGTCCGCAGGACATCAACGTCGAGGACGACGAACAGCTGCAGGTTTTCAATGGCCCCGGATCGGTGATCGGATACGTTACGCAGGTCAACGTTCTCTTTGACGACGACTATCTCGATATGACGGATGGCTACCACGCCCCCCGGGACACGAGCTTCGTCACCGAACGGCTGGCAGAGTTCAACGACCAAACCGAAATATTCACTCCCTTTGCCAGTCTGCAACGGACCGACACTTTCGAAGGTGTCAAACATATCGCCAACGATATGGAATCCTACATTCAGGTGGTGAAGGATTCCGGCCAGACATCGCTCGGAACGAACGAACCGCCGGCAGACAATCCAAACGACCAGGCGCATGATTTCGTCCTGGCGGGATCCGAGATCACCGGAACCCACATGAACGGCAAGCTTGTTTCAGAAATACCGGCGCTGGACGATCTGCTGCCGGACCGTGGCCTTGCCAAACTGCCGGAAGATCCCGACGAAACCCAGACCTCGGTCGAGCAGCATGACCCGGCTTCAAGCAGCCTGGAGGTCACTGCCGGCGCAAACCTCGTCGCCAATATAGCCTCCGTCATCAATACCGCGGTAATCTCTTCCGTGACGGCCATCATGGGCGACTATCACCAGATCGATGCCATCACGCAGGTTTACGCCTACAGCAACGATGACGATATCGCCTCGATGTTCCACTCCTCGGCCGATGCTGCCGATGACGCCGGTGTCACGGCCTACAATATAGCCAGCTTTGAACGCAGCACGTATCAATCGCCCCAACCGGAGACGACCGTCGATGCACATGGCGACCCCATCTTTCCGATGGCCTGGCGGGTCAGCATCGTCAACGGCGACGTATCCTTCGTAAACTGGATCGAGCAGTATCATTTCGTCAGCGATAACGACACGATGACCGTCACGACGAGCGGCTCGCAAACGACCGTTCTGACCGGCGGCAATACGACACTGAATTTCTCGTCGTCCTTCCAGATGGGCCTGCAATACGATCTGGTGATCGTCGGCGGCAGTGTCTACGACATCAATAGCATCACGCAGATTTCACTTCTCTACGACAACGATTGGGTTCGCGCCGAGGACGGCGCGGACGGCAATGCCGCCGTTCAGTCCGGCAACAATCTCATCTGGAACTTTGCAGCGATCCACAATGTCGGGGCCAACGACCGGTTCGAGACCATGCCCGACTATATGCATCAGGCAGAGAAGGGAATTCTGGAGCGCGATCCGTCAATGCCTGAGGGCTTGTCCACCGATCTCAATTTCCAGGGCTATGTCGGCCTGAATGTTCTCTACATTACCGGCAATCTCTTCGACATGACCATCATCAAACAGGTCGCCGTGCTCGGAGATTCCGACGACGTGACCCAGGCAGCAGCCGAGCTCCTTAAGAATAACCAGGACGCCGTGATCACGATCGATACGGGCAGCAATACCGTCGCCAATATCGCTCAAATCGTCGACTATGACAGCTTCGGCAATACTACTTACGTTGCCGGCCAGCTCTATTCCGATGCCATTCTCATCCAAGGCGGGATCATAGAACACGATGCCACTGCGCCCGAGGCGGCAGGGGCAAAGCTTGCCAATGAAGTCATTGCCTTTCTCGATGACGATGGTCCCCATGGCACGGACAGTGGCGATGGCATCATCAACGGCGGCCATGACCTTTCATGGTCATCCGCCCATCCCTCAGATGTAATGCAAGTCGTGGTCGCGTGACCTGGTATTGGGAGAGACCACGATGAACCAGATCTCAAAACAGATTTTTGCCAATGGCAGCGCGCTCGATCTGCGTGGCGACAAGCCGTCCCCCACAGCGGCGGATCCTCAGGATTTCATGACGCAGGCCTGCGTTTCGGCAATCGATGATGCGGTGGATCATCTTCGCCAACTGACACACACGGCGCCCTCCCATCCAGATGAAGCCGGCACTGTCGCCGAAGAGAAAGTGAACGAAGTGCAAGCGATGCCTATCGTACGATCTGAAAGGCAGCTTTCCGGTCATGATGTTCCCGCCGTCGATACCGTAGAACCAGAAACAAAGCCGCAGTCNGGCGAAGAACTGCGAACGATNCCCGATATCGAGGCACGGCGGGCNCCTGGNGACGCCGACGAGATGAAGGCCAAGCCGGATATTCCCTTTGCCAAGACGATCGACGGCAACACCGGTCCGCTGAAGGAAAATGAGCGCCGCCCGCGGACTGGGGACGGTGGCGGTGGCGGCAAAGAACCGGATCTCGGTGGCGGTGGTGGCGGTGGCGGCGGCGGAAACAGTGGCTTCCACAAGCGCAGCGAGCCGGTGAATTTCGCCTTGAGCCTTGCGCGAGGTATCGCGGTCATCAGGCGCAACCTCGCCATCGTGATGATCTTCACGGTCGCGATCAACGTGCTCCTGCTGGCGATCCCACTCTACCTCTTCCAGATTTCGGACCGCGTCCTGACCAGCCGTTCGATCGACACGTTGGTGATGCTTTCGATCGTGGTGGTGGGCGCGGTCCTCATACAGGCTTTCCTGGATTCTGTCCGCCGCTTCATCCTGATGCGGACCGCTGTGGAACTGGAAGTCCAGCTGGGCGCCCCGATCCTCAGCGCGGCGGCTCGCGCCTCGCTGCATGGAAGCGGCAAGGATTACCAGATCCTGCAGGATCTTCAGCTGCTGCGAAGCTTCCTGACGTCCGGCACGCTGATCGCCTTCCTGGATGCGCCGTTGATGCCGCTCTTCGTGATCGTTGTCTACCTGGTGCATCCGCATCTCGGCATCATCATCATGGTCTGCTGCGCGGTCCTGTTCCTGATCGCCTTCCTGAACCAGAAGCTCACCGCCAAGCAGTTCGCCGAATCCAACAGCTATCTCAGCCGCGCGAACTTTCATCTCGATTCCATGTCGCGCAATTCGCAGATCATAAATGCGCTCGCCATGATTCCGGAGGCAGTGAAGATGTGGGGCCGGGAAACGGCCGGCTCGCTGAAATCCCATGTGCAGGCGCAGGACCGCAACATCGTCTTCACCGGCGTTTCCAAGGCTTGCCGCATGATCACGCAGGTCGGTCTTTTGGGCTGGGGTGCCCATCTGTCGCTATCGGGCGAACTGACTGGCGGCATGGTCATCGCAGCTTCGATCATTTCCGGCCGCGCGCTGGCGCCGATCGAAGGGGCAATCGAAGGCTGGCATCAGTTCAACCGCTCCGCCGCCGCCTATGGCCGCATCAAGAACCTGCTGCTCACCTCGCCGCTCAATTTCCCGCGCCTGCGACTTCCCAATCCGGAAGGGCGGCTGGACGTTGAGCGAGTCCTCTTCGTCCCTCCACCTCAGAAGAAGGTGATCCTGAACGGCATCTCCTTCTCGCTGAAGAAGGGTGAATCGCTGGCAATCATCGGCAATTCCGGTTCNGGCAAGACGACACTCGGAAAGATGCTGGTGGGCTCAATCCTGCCGACCTCGGGCAATGTCCGCCTCGACCTCATGGATCTGCGCAACTGGGACCAGCGGCAGTTCGGCGAAAGCATCGGCTATCTGCCGCAGGATGTGCAGCTGTTTCCAGGAACCATCAAGGCAAATATCTGCCGGATGCGTGACGACGTCGAAGACCGGCAGATCTACGAGGCAGCTGTCCTGGCCGACGTGCACGAGCTGATCGCCGGTTTCCCGCAGGGTTACGAAACCGTCGTCGCCGCCGACGGCGCGCCGCTTTCGGGCGGCCAGAAGCAGCGCATCGCACTGGCCCGCGCCTTCTTCGGCGACCCCAAATTCGTCGTGCTCGACGAACCCAATTCCAACCTTGACACGCAGGGCGAAGCCGCTCTGGCAAAGGCGCTGATCCACGCCAAGAAACAGGGGATCACGACCGTCACGATCACGCAGCGCCCGGCGCTGCTGCAATGCGTGGACAAGATCATGGTCCTCAAGGACGGCACGGTCGCCATGTTCGGCGAACGTACCGAAGTGCTGCAGGCAATCTCAAAGGGCAATGGCCGCAACGGCCAGCAGCCCCCGCGTATCGAAGGGTGACGGCCATGGGAAAGAAGAAACAGGAAACGGCCGGCCCAGCGCAGCTCGAGTGGTACGGCGACGTGCCGCGGTCGATCCGTCTGCACAGCTTCGTTGGCCTAACGGTGCTTTTCGCTTCGTTTGGCGGTTTCGGATATTGGGCCGCAACCGCGCCGCTTGCCTCTGCAATCATTGCCCAGGGCAGTTTCGTTGCGACCGGCAACAACAAGGTTGTCCAGCACCTTGAAGGCGGCATCATCAAGGAAATGATGGTTGGCGAAGGCGCAACCGTCAAGGAAGGCGACGTACTGCTGACGCTCGACCAGACAGCCGCCCTGACCAACGAACGCATGTTGAACTTGAGGCGTCTGCGCCTGGAGGCGGTTGTGGCGCGGTTGAGGGCGGAAGCACAGGGAACAAATGAATTCAAGGCTCCCGAGATCGTCATGGCAGAGGCCAGCGATCCGGACGTCAATGCGATTATCCAGAGCCAGAACGTGGTCTTTCACAGCAAACGGGTCAAACTCGAAGAACAGCTGAACCTCATCGAGAAGAACATCAAGTCGCTGGAATATCGCTTCGATGGCTACAAGGGACAGCGCGAATCCTTCGAGCGGCAGCTGTCATTGCTGTCGGACGAGCGGGACTCCAAGGCGCGACTCGTCAAGGTCGGCTATATGCGCAAGACCGATCTACTGGCCATCGAGCGCGCCATCGCCGATGCGATGGGCGATATTTCGCGCCTGAATGGTGAGCTGAACGAGAGCGAGGCAGAAATCGCCAAATTCCGCCAGGAGGCAGTCATTGCGGTCAATTCCAACAAGCAGGCGGCACTCGATGCGCTGGAGACGGCCGAATCCGATCTCGACAGCGTTCGGGAACAGGCCCGGGAAGCAACCGGCGTCCTGGAGCGTACGGTCATCCGCTCGCCTGTGACAGGTACGGTCGTACGCTCCTATTACCATACTGCCGGCGGTGTTATCACCACCGGAAAACCGATCATGGAAATTCTGCCGGCCCATGTGCCGCTGATCCTGGAGGCGCAGGTATTGCGTACCTCCATCGATCAGCTTCACGAGGGCCAGACGGCGGCGATCCGTCTCACTGCCCTCAACAGACGCACGACGCCGGTCCTGGAAGGAAAGGTCTTCTATGTTTCGGCAGATTCGGTCGAGGAAAACTCCGGCTTGTCCGTCAAGGACGTGTACATCGTGCGTGTGCAAATTCCCGACTCTGAAATTGCCCGCATTCACAATTTCCACCCGGTTCCCGGCATGCCGGCCGAAGTGCTGATCCAGACCTCGGAGCGTACCTTCTTCGAATATCTGAGCAAGCCAGTTGCCGACAGCATGTCGCGCGCGTTCAAGGAGCGTTAAACACAGAAATGGCCGAAGCACTCAACGAAATGATCTGATATAATCCATGTATCATCAACGTTGAGCCGAGGGAGTTCAGCATGACGGCCATGTCCGATGTGTTATTGAGGGTTGGCCGGCTAAACTATGTTTGGACGAATACAGAAAGCCTGCTGATCTATATTATCGCCCATCTTCTCAACGTGGAGAAGGAAGCTGCAGTGGTTGTTTTTCTGACACTCAACACGACGCGCGCGCGCATCGATCTCGTCGAGCGTCTCGCAAAGCTTCCTTCGACTCCGGCTGCGGACCGCAAGGCCGTTCTTTCGTCCATGTCGCGCCTGAAGAAGGAATCGAAGATGCGCAACAAATACAATCACTGCATCTATTCCTTCGATGAGAAGGGCGAAATATCCAGCACGCAACTCATGCGCCTGGTGGAGGACGACAAGGAAATCCGCTACGGAAAGATCGAGCAGATGAATGACCGGGAAATCGAGCTTCTTGAGAAATCGATTGCTGAGATCGTCAATATCAGCAAGGCGCTTTGGGCCTTCATCCACGCAAGCCCGCGGATC
>JGI25153J46596_10000510_pt1 | contig 24510 bp, 22 predicted proteins | sample AraplaMF_Col_mMF_FD_46596 | JGI IMG/M metagenome (IMG submission 46596)
GAGGGCCAGCCGCAAGCGGCAGATGCAGATTACGACAAGGCTATTTGGAGGCGCGGGTGCTTCGCAGGCATTTTTCGCCGGTAGCCGCTCCGCACCGCGCTCTCGGGGCGATGTTTCCGGCTCCCAGGGTGCTCCGCCAGCGTATCGGCTCAGACAGGCTCGATGCCGGTTTTCCAATTCCGGCACGCACCGGATTCCGCCATTTTGGTACGATTTCGCCCCCTGATTGGGCATCCTTCGACCAGGGCGGGCGGCTTCGATCCGGATCCAACGCTGGTTGCACGTTGGGCGCAGCCGCGCCTCGTGGAACCCCGACCGCGTCGGGGCAATCTCGAACACTCTCACTTTATAATGGGTGCGAGATTGCTCCCGTGCCGGGAATTACACCATCGATTCGACGCCGCGATGGCCGGTCGCAGCGTCACATGGAATTGTTCGAAATAGCCGAATAGAAACAAGGTTTTGTCGAAAAACTTCAGGCGCGGGCACGTGGCCAAGCGGCAACTGCCGGGGGCATTATGGATGCTGCTCGTCGCCGGCCCGGCTAAGCCGGGACCGTCTTCGAGGGCCGGAATATCGATTGCGAAAGGCGGCTGCCGCACGCTTCCGGCCACGGCGAATTCAGGCCGGACCGGCCCCGCCTGAGAGCCGCTATTCGACGCTGGCGCCGCGATGCAGGTCGGCTTCGATCTGGAGCTTGGTGCCGCCGCCGAAGCGNGCGCGATAGACCTGCAGGTTCTCCATGATCCGCTGCACGTAGTTGCGCGTCTCGGAGAAGGGGATCAATTCGACCCAGTCGACCGCGTCAACCTTGGGATCGCGCGGGTCGCCGTAACGCTCGATCCATTTCTTCACGCTGCCGCGGCCGGCATTGTAGCCGGCGAAGGTCAGGATGTAGGAGCCGCGGTAGTCCTCGAGCAGCCCGCCGAGCTCNGCGGCGCCCAGCATGGCGTTGTANACCGAATCGGTCTTCATCCGGCTGAGATCGAAGCTGACGCCGGCGCGCTTGCAGACATAGCGTCCGGCGTCCGGCGTCACCTGCATCAGCCCGTAGGCCTGGGCCGGCGAGACCACGGCCGGATTGAACGCGCTCTCCTGCCGCGCGATCGAGTAGACGACGCTCGGCTCGACCTCGGGGCCGAGCTGCTTGAACGCCGGAATGCCGGTGATGGGATAGGCGTAGTGGTCGAACGGCAGGCCGCGGTTGAGCGCGGCCTTGCCGAGCAGCAGCATGCCGCGGGCATCATGGTAGCGCGCGGTGAGTTCGCCGAGCCCGGCCAGGGCCTCGGGATCGCCGTTCTCGCCCATGTCGCTGAAGATCGGGATCGCGATCTCGCGCTCGTCGAGCTCATAGAGCAGTTGCACCGCGCGGACGATCTCCAGTCGCTCGGCCCCGCGGCCGCGCGGCACGCCGTTCAGTTCGAGCTGCGGCAGGCCGAGCTTGGCGCGCGCGAGCTGGCCGTAATAGCTGGTCGACTGCTCGGCTGCCCGGCCGTACGCCGCGCGNGCTTCCTGGCTGCGGCCCGCGGCTTCNGCCGCGCGGCCCTGCCAGTAGCCGGCGCGCGCCAGCGCGGTCGGGTTGGCGCTGCCGACGCCGATGCGGGCGAAGTGCTGGGCGGCCAGCGCCGGATCCTTCAGGAAGCGCAGCGCAATCCAGCCCGCGGTGAATTCCGCCTCGGTCTTGTAGATGTCGCGCGTCGGCAGCGCCGCATCCCGCGCGATCAGGTAGGCGTTGCGATGCTCGCCGACGTCGATCATCTTGCGCGCCAGGAGCCGCCGCTCGATCCACCATTCGTTGAGATTGTGCAGGCGGTTCGGATCNTTCGGCGCGCTCAGCATGAGCTGCGCGGCCTCGGTGAACTTCTCTTCGCGGCGAAGCAGCTGGATCCTGGCGAAGAGATAGCCGGTTTCGCCATGCAGCTCGTGCGGCACCGCCTCGAGCAGGGCCCTGAGGTTGGAGGCCTTCTTGTTGGCCGCAATGCGCGCTTTGGCGAGCGCGACATGGCCGGAGCCGAGCCGTTTCGCCGCGCGCATGCCGCCGGCTTCCTGTTCGGTGCCGTAGAGCAGCGATTCCATCCGCGCCTTGTGGTCGCCCGCGGTCAGCAGCGCGCCGAACATGTCGAGCACGGCGCTCTCGGTGTCTTCCGACATGCCGTCATGGCGCCAGGCCTCGCGGACCAGCCGCTCGGCATTGGCGCGATCGCCGCGCGCGAGCATCGCCTTGGCCAGCGCNAACTTGCCTTTGGCNGAGATCGGCGAATCGTTTTCGAACCACGACCACACCGCGGCGTCGTCGCGGCGGTCATCCCACAGCGCGGCCTCGATGCGCCGGCGCAGGAAAATCTGCGACGGCCAGCTCGGATTGGCCGAGACGAAGGCGCGATAGCGCTCGACCGAGGCATTGTTGTTGTCGCTGCGCAGGATCAGCCATTCCGCGAGCTTGCGGGCGACCGGGTCNGAGATGGTCGCTTGCACCTGCGTGGCGTCGCCGGCCTTCTGCTTGCGCACGAGCTCAATGACGTTTTCCAGCGCGTCCTTGTCGGCCTGCGAGGTCGACGTGGTCGCCGCTACCGCTGCCGGCGCCACCTGCTTGCGCGGCGGCGGCAAGGCGGCGTGCTGGCGTGTGGCAGGTGCCAGCACCGGCGGCGCGGGTGTCGGTGCCNCCATCGGGGCGGAGGCCGCCGCCGAGGTGGTCGTTGCNGTGCNGTGAACGGCCGGTGCGCTGGCGGGGGTGGCGGATTTGGAAACGGCGTTGCGGGCGATCGGCCGCGGCTTCGGCAGTGGAACCTTTGACTTGGCCCAGGCTTCCACAGAGAAGGCGGCCAGCCCGACCACCAGCGCCAGGCTGGTGGCCAGCGCGGTCGATCGCAATGCGGCGGCGCGGACGGGAAGGGTCACGGCTTTCCTCTGCGGCGGCGAATCATTCAATCGATCCAGCCATAGGTCTATTTGACCGAATATGTGGACAAAATGCTAAAAACGTCGCGGCCGTCCTGTTTGCGCCATCACCGCGGCAAAATCGCGGCTATCGGTCNCTAAAGCGGAAGGCCGCTTGGCCGGAGGCGAGAAAGGGCGTCGAAACAAAGCGCTAGCGGCCTGCGGCACGGCCCTTTCGCCCGTTCGTCAGACCCGATATGAGTTAAAGTCCAGCTTCGGTCGTGCCGTTTCTTAAGCGTTTGGAGGAAGTCCATGGCAGCCAAGACAAAGTTCCGGGGTTCGCTCACCGCCTTGGTCACGCCATTCAAAAACGGCTCGCTCGACGAAGCCGCCTTCCGGGGTCTCATCAGCTGGCAGATCGAGCAGGGGTCCCACGGCCTCGTTCCCGTGGGCACCACCGGCGAAAGCCCGACGCTGAGCCATGCCGAGCATCATCGGGTCGTCGAGATGTGCATCGAGGAGGCGAGAGGACGTGTGCCTGTCATCGCTGGCGCGGGCTCGAACTCGACTCGCGAAGCCATCGACCTCGCGGTTCACGCCGAGAAGGCTGGTGCCGATGCCGTTCTGGTGGTGACGCCCTACTACAACAAGCCGACCCAGGAAGGGATGTATCAGCACTTCAAGGCGGTGAATGACGCGATCGGGATTCCGATCATCATCTACAACATCCCGCCGCGCTCCGTCGTCGATATGTCGGTCGAGACCATGACCCGGCTGTTCGAGTTGAAGAACATCGCCGGCGTCAAGGACGCCACCGCCAATCTTGCCCGGGTGTCGCAGCAGCGCCATGCGATGGGGCCGGATTTCATCCAGTTGTCCGGCGAGGACATGACCGCGCTGGCCTATATGGCGGCGGGAGGACATGGTTGCATTTCGGTGGTCGCCAACGTGGCGCCGAAGCTGTGTGCCGACCTGATGTCAGCCGTCATGCAGGGTGATTACGCCACCGGACTGAAGCTCCAGGATCGCCTGACGCCGCTGCATGATGCCGTCTTCAAGGAGCCCGGCCTTGCGGGAGCCAAGCATGGCCTCAAACTGCTGGGGCGGATCGAGGAAGAAGTGCGCCTGCCGTTGATGAACGTGACGCCGCCAACCGGCAAGGTCATCCGCGACGCCATGGTGCATGCCGGCCTGATCAATTAGGGGCTGCACGGTCTTCGCCCGCGGCACGAAGAGGGGAAGCCAACATGCTGAAGGAATTCCGCGAATTCGCGATGAAGGGTAACGTCGTCGACCTCGCGGTCGGCGTCATCATCGGCGCGGCCTTCGGCGCGATCGTGACCTCGCTGGTTGGCGACGTGATCATGCCGATCATCGGCGCCATCACCGGCGGTCTCGATTTCTCCAACTACTTCACGCCGCTGTCAAAGGCGGTGACGGCCAGCAATCTGGCGGATGCCAAAAAGCAAGGCGCGGTGCTGGCTTGGGGCAATTTTCTCACGCTGACGCTGAATTTTCTCATCATCGCGTTCGTGTTGTTCGTCGTGATCCGCGCCATCAATCAGTTCAAGCGCAAGGAAGAGACCGCCCCTGCGGCGTCCAAATTGACCAAGCAGGAAGAGCTGCTGACCGAGATCCGCGATCTCCTGAAGAAGGGCTAGTGCCGCCGATTTGAGGTCCCCATATCATTTGCCGCGAGTCCGCGTGGAGACCTCAAATCGAACAGCGGCACCGGCGATCATGAGTTTGCTAGTGCCCTTTGTCTTCCGAAGTTCGTATAAGGGGCTCCGCAATCGCTGTACGAACTTCGGAAGAGAGCACTAGCCGTGGCCGACAAGAACGAGCGCCCGATCAAGGTCGTCGCCGAAAACCGCAAGGCCCGGTTCAATTATGCGATCGAGGACACCATCGAGGCCGGCATCTCGCTGACCGGCACCGAGGTGAAGTCGATCCGCAACGGCAAGACCACCATTGCGGAATCCTATGCGGATTCCAAGAACGGCGAGATCTGGCTGATCAACGCCAATATCCCCGAATATCTGCAGGCCAACCGCTTCAACCACGAGCCGAAGCGGCCGCGCAAACTGCTGCTGCACCGAAAGCAGATCAACAAGCTGATGGGCGCGGTCGATCGCGAAGGCATGACGCTGATCCCGCTAAAACTCTATTTCAACGAGCGCGGCCGCGCCAAGCTGTTGCTGGCGATCGCCAAGGGCAAGAAGCTGCACGACAAGCGCGAGAGCGAAAAGAAACGCGACTGGGGCCGCGAAAAAGGCCGCCTGATGCGGGCACGGGGGTAAATCGTAGGATGGGCGGAGCGCAGCGCCCATCGCGGCACCCCAGGCGTGACGCTCTTTGTTGATGGATATCGCTTCGCTCCCACCCATCCTGCGGCATCGGTTACGACGAGGCTTAAGATGAACCAGAAGAATCTTCTCGAAGTCGACTGGAGCAAGATCCCCGCGCCGGAGGACGACGGCGGCGCGGCGCATCTCTTCGGCATGGCGGTCCCGCCGGTCACGCTGCTGGCCACCGACGACAATTCGGTGACGCTGTCCGAGCTTCCCGGCCGTACCGTCGTGTTCGCCTATCCCCGCACCGGGGAGCCCGGCAAGATCAGTCTGGTCGACGATTGGGACATGATCCCCGGCGCGCGCGGCTGCACGCCGCAGACCTGCTCGTTCCGCGACCTCTTTGCCGAGCTGAAAGACGCCGGCGCCAGGCAGGTGTTCGGCCTCTCGACGCAGGACAATGCCTATCAGACCGAGATGGCCTCGCGGCTGCATCTGCCGTTCCCGGTGCTGTCGGACGACAAGCTGAAGCTGACGGCTGCGCTGAACCTGCCGACCATGGAAGTCGCCGGGCTGACGCTGATCAAGCGGCTGGCGCTGATCATCGATGACGGCCGCATCCGCCACGTGTTCTATCCGGTATTCCCGCCCGACCGTAACGCCGCCGACGTGCTGGCGTGGCTGAGGGAAAATCCGGCGTAAGCGTGTCNTGTAGTCTTGTCGGGTGGGCAAACTAATCTNACTGCGTCACAAGACCCTCATGGTGAGGAGCGCGAAGCGCGTTTCCGGACGATGCTTTGCATCGCCGGGAGAACCATGAGGCCCCGTCTGTGGCCTGCATCCTTCGAGACGCCGCTTCGCGGCTCCTTCAGGATGAGGGGATTGAGCGGGTATGACGCAGTAGAGCTAATCCGCCCTGCGCGCCAGGCCTGTCAACGGACCCGTTTGATCAACGGGCATTCACTATCAGCCAATGCGGAGTAAACGTCGCCGCTCGGAACGCGTTCGAGGACGTTGTAGTATTCCCAGGGGGCCTTGACGTCGGATGGATCCTTCACCTGGACAAGGTAGAAGTCGTGCACCAGCTTGCCGTCCTCGCGGATCTTCGCGCCCCTTGCGTAGAAGTCGTCAACGGGCATCGAACGCATTTTTTCCAGCACCGGATCCGTCGCGTCCGTACCAACCTCTGCAACGGCTTTCAGATAGTGACCGACACCCGAATAAACCGCCGCTTGCGGAGCCGTGGGCATGGCGCCGCGAAGCTTGTAGAAGCGCTGCGCGAAGGCCCTCGTCTCGTCGTTCAACGCCCAATACCACGCCGTGAGGGTCGTCAGGCCCTTGGCAATTTTGGGGCCCATGGCATGAACATCGGTGATGAACATCAGCTCGGCGACAGGCTTTTGATTGCCCATGTTCATGCCGAACTCGTTCCATTGTTTCATCAAGGTCACCAGCTGCTCGCCGGCATTGGCGAAGGCGATGGCCTTGGCGCCGGACGCCTGGGCCTGCAGAATGAACGAACTATAATCCGCAGTTCCGATCGGGTGATACACGGCGCCGAGCGACTTGCCGCCTGTCGCCGCGAGCACACGCTGCGACTCCAGCACCATGTTCTTCCCGAACGCGTAGTCGGCCGCAATGAAGAACCACGTATCGTAGCCTTGCGAGACCAGCGTACGGATCGGTCCCGACACCAGATTGTAGGAATCGTGGAGCCAGGCCAGGCCGTTTCGGGAGCATTGCTTGCCGTTGAGTTCGGTGGTCGCGACGGCCGAATAGACGGCAATCTTGTTCTTGTCGCGCGCCAGTGACTGGATGGCGAGGCCGACGGCCGAGTTGGACACGTCGGCGACCATGTCGACGCCATCGACGTCGAACCATTTCCGGACAATTCCGACGCCGATATCCGGTTTGTTCTGATGGTCCGCGGCGACGATCTCGACCTTGATCGACGGCATCGATTTCTGAAAATCGTCCGCCGCCATCCTGGCGGCAGCGATCGAGCCTGGTCCGCTCAAATCGGACAATGGCCCGGTCTGGTCATTGATGATGCCGATCCGGACGACGCCACCGGAGAGTTCGGCAGCGCCGGCGGCCGGGAAGGATCCGATTGGTGTCCCAAGGATCAAAAGAGCAGCAACCTCGACTATCGCTCTTCTCGGGTTCGCGCGGCCGTTCCAGATCATGCGGGTATCTTTCCAGGTGTGACGCTAGGTTTCTGGCCCTCTGACCAAGGGGTCAAGCAACCGTCATCGCATTNGATTTGAGCCTTAGAGCAGCCTTCTGCACCGCCGCGGCGCGCTTGCGAAGCCAGGGTTCGGCCTCAAGGCGCATTTGGGAAAGCAGTTCGGGCGGCGCATTCTGCACCGTGATATCGAACGGCGGCTGCGGCTGGTATTCCAGCATGAGCTGGAGTTTCTTCGCGACGTCTTCACCGCACAGTTCGGATGCGACCTGAAAGCCAAAATCAATTCCGGCGGTAACACCACCGCCGGAAATGCGGTTACGGTCGATCACGACGCGTTCGTTGACCGCGACGGCGCCAAAGGCGGCAAGCTGCTCACTCATCAGCCAATGGCAGGCCGACTTGTATCCGTCGAGCAGGCCGGCGGCGCCGAGGATCAGGCAGCCCGCACAAACCGAGGTGACGTAGCGAGCCGATCCGCCCTTGTCGCGAACGAACGCAATCACCTCGTCATCGCCCAGGAAGTCGACCAGCCCCGGGCCGCCACCGACGCAGAATACGTCCAGATCCGGGCAGTCGGCGAAAATGGTGGTCGGCAGCAGCGGCAGGCCTACGTCGCTGATGACAGGTTCGATGCGTTTCCAAAGCAAATGCACGCGAACGTTCGGAAGGCGGGCAAAGACTTCGAAAGGTCCGGTGACATCCAGTTGGGTCATCCCGGGAAAGAACAGAATTCCGATCTCGATCGGCTTGCCGGACATGGGGTACCTCCGTTTTGAACGAAGGCAGGTTGACAGGCCGGCGGCTTTGCCGAAATGTCATAGTACACGCATTTCCTGCCAAGATTTGCTCTGACAAGGCCCGCTCATGGCTCATTCCCAAGCCCGCCGCCTGGTCTTCGTTCTCTTCGAGGATTGCCTGCTGCTCGACTTCGCCGGGCCGCTGCAGGCATTTGAGCTTGCCTGCGAAAACGCCGAGGCCGGCCGTGCCCCCTATGTCTGGCAGATCTGCTCGTTGAAGGGCGGGCCGGTTCGAACCTCGTCCGGCCTGGAGGTGATGACAACCTCCCTCTCAGACTGCGACCGCGTCAATATCGACACGCTCATCGTCGGTGGCGGGCCCGGCGTTCATCGTGCTTCTGCGGAGGCCGGGCTTGTCGAATGGTTTCGCTTGGCTGCGCCGAACACAAGACGTGTCTGCTCCGTCTGTACCGGTACGTTTGTTTTGGCTGCAGCCGGCCTGCTGCACGGGCGACGCGCTGTCACCCATTGGGGCTCCTGCGAGCTGCTCAGTGCCCAATACCCCGACGTTTCGGTGTTGGTCGACCCGGTCTTCGTGCACGACCGCGGAATTTGGACGTCGGCGGGGGTGACGGCAGGTATCGATCTTGCGCTCACCTTGCTGGAAGATGATCTCGGACACCGCGAAGCCATGCGTATCGCACGCCGTTTGGTGGTGTTTTTGAAGCGACCCGGGGGGCAGGCCCAATTCAGCGTGCCGCTGTCACTGCAGGCGTCCGAAGACAGGGCGCTCGAAAATATCTCGACCTGGATGCAGGATAATCTCGGCCGCGATTTGCGTGTGGAGAGTCTGGCCGAAAGAGCAGGAATGAGCCCCCGCACATTCGCGCGCGTATTCCGTCAAAAGACCGGCCGGACGCCCGGCAAAGCCGTGGAAGAGCTTCGGGTCGAGGCTGCCCGCAGGGCGCTGGAAGAATCCGTTGCCAGCATCAAGGAAATCGCGGCGCGCGCGGGATTTCAAAGTGAGGAGCACTTGCGGCGCGCTTTCCGCCGCCGCCTACACGTGTTGCCGCAGGATTATCGGGCTCGATTTTATCAGGGGCAGAGGCAATAGCCGGCAGGACGGATTGCAAGGCGAAGCGTGTCATCAGGCGCGCGTTCGCGCGACCCGGCGGCTTTGCCACTCTATGAGTCCAGATCCTTCCGCACCTGCGCAAACACGTTGCGAAACATCTCCGGCGTCAGCACCCGCGTATTCGTGTTGTAGCGCGAGCAGTGGTAGCTGTCGTAAAGCCTGACGGCGCCTGCGCCATGCACGGCGCCGTGCCCGAAGGGAGCGGCGGCATTGCGCAGGCCGAGTGCCTTCAATGTCGNNTCATGGGCGATGCGNCCGAGCAGGACGATCGCGCGCAGCTTCGGCATGGTCGCGATCGTCGTCGCCAGGAATGGCCGGCAGGTGTTGATCTCGGCCGGCAGCGGCTTGTTCTGCGGCGGCACGCAGCGCACCGCATTGCTGATGCGGCAATCGACCAGCTTGAGCCCGTCGTCCGGCCGCGCCTGATAGGTGCCCTTGGCAAAGCCATATTCGAGCAGGGTCGCGTACAGGAGGTCGCCGGCATAGTCGCCGGTGAAGGGACGTCCGGTCCGGTTGGCGCCCTGCATGCCCGGCGCCAGGCCGACGATCAACAATCGCGCGGTCGCGCTGCCGAACGATGAGACCGGGGCGTTGTGCCAGGTCGGCTGCCTGGCGCGCGCCTCGCTGCGGAANTCGGCGAGCCTCGGGCAAAGCGGGCAGTTGCGNTCGGGCTCGGCTTCAGCAGGGACGGGCAGGCTGGTCATGTGTTCAAAAGTGCTTTCGAAAGGCAGCCTGCCGCGGCTCGGAGCGGGGACGAATGCCGGCTTNCGCCGGCGATGCGCGCCAAACAAAAAGCCCCGGTTCTGCGTTCAATCAGAACCGAGGCTCTAGCAGCGCAGTGGCTTATTCTCAATCGTCGAAATCGTCGTCGGCGCCGCCGCGCGGCGCCACGGTGGTCGCGCGCTGCAGGAATTGCGGGGAGTGATGGCGCGGCTCGCGCGGGGCCGGGCGCTCGGAAGGATCGCGGCCGAGCTTGGATTGCAGTTCGACGAGGTCGGTGAAGACGTCGGCCTGGCGGCGCAGCTCGTCGGCGATCATCGGCGGCTGGCTCGAAATGGTCGACACCACCGTAACGCGAACGCCGCGGCGCTGCACCGCTTCGACCAGCGAACGGAAATCGCCGTCGCCCGAGAACAAGACGATCTGGTCGACATGCTCGGCGAGTTCCATGGCATCGACGGCGAGTTCGATATCCATGTTGCCCTTCACCTTGCGGCGGCCGGAAGCGTCGATGAATTCCTTCGTCGCCTTGGTGACGACGGTGTAGCCGTTGTAATCGAGCCAATCGATCAGCGGGCGGATCGAGGAGTATTCCTGATCCTCAATGATCGCCGTGTAGTAGAACGCACGCAACAGCGTCCCGCGGCTCTGAAATTCCTTGAGAAGGCGCTTGTAATCGATGTCGAAGCCGAGCGTCTTTGCCGTTGCGTATAGGTTGGCGCCATCAATGAAGAGCGCAATCTTGTTGGAAGCTGGTGACATCAAATGGTTCTCACGTTGTGGTTCGCTTTTCTAGCGCAGCGGCTAACGACCGCGCGCACTTTCCAGTTCTGTTGCCTAAAGTTCGGTGAATCGTGCCCCACGACAGTCACCACTGCAATTATGGTGAGGCGAGGGCGAAAAACCTAGACTTTTGACTGTGCAATGAAGAGATTTACTTGTCCTGTACGGCAACCTCGCCGCGTCTGGACGCTCCGGCCCGTTTGGCCCCGGGACTTGGGGTATCAGAGCCCCTTGGGAAGGCAAATCACAAATTTGGTCTTGCGAAACCGGCCTTGCCACTATAACTAGCGGCCATATCTGACATATTTGGCCCCAAATAACGGAGCGACAGTCTATGGCGCGCGTCACCGTGGAAGATTGCATTGATAAGGTCGACAACCGGTTCGACCTGGTTTTGCTGGCGGCACATCGCGCCCGTATGATCTCGTCCGGATCACAACTCACGGTTGATCGGGACAACGACAAAAATCCGGTCGTTTCGCTGCGAGAAATCGCCGATTCCACTATTTCCCCGGAAGACCTGCGCGAGGAACTGGTTCATTCGCTGCAGAAGTTCGTCGAGGTCGACGAGCCAGAGCCCGATACCGTACCGCTGATCGGCTCGGCCGGCGCCAGCGTCGATGCCGACGACACCGAGGTCGCGGTCGAGCGCATGACCGAGGAAGAGCTCCTCAAGGGTCTCGAAGGCCTGGCGCCGCCGGAAGAGCAGCCCGAGGAAGATGAATAATCCGGACCGTTCCGGACCTTCCTGAAACTCCCCGATCTGCCAAAGGCCCGGACATCTGTCCGGGCCTTTGCTTTTGTTGACATTTTCGCGGTTACGATGCGTCCTTGTCGGGCGGGCCGAAATCGGGATGAATCGCCTGTCCGGCGGGCATCGGGTGGGGGCGTTGGCCGGCCGCAGGCCCAAGCGAAATTGAACCGTTTCGCGCTCCTAGCGGCGTGCATCGCCGTTCGAAAACGCATTAGATATGGAAATGGCGGGACCCGGCTTTCGGGCCTGGTGGAAGAAGGCAATGATGTGATGGCGTACTGGCGCCGCAGCTCCCGGCAGATGCAGGCCGCAACCGGCGGGGTCGCGGTCGCGCCGGCGTCGCCCGTGGCGGAGAAGCCGAAATCGCCGCGTTCGCGCATGATGCGGCAATACGACCTGGTCGAACGCGTCCGCTCCTATAACCCCGATACCAACGAAGACCTGCTCAACCGCGCCTATGTCTACGCCATGAAGGCGCACGGCACCCAGACGCGCGCCTCCGGCGATCCCTATTTTTCCCACCCGCTCGAGGTCGCGGCGATCCTGACCAACCTCAAGCTGGACGACGCCACCATCGTCGCCGCGCTGCTGCACGACACCATCGAGGATACCGAGGCGACGCGCGCCGAGATCGACAACATCTTCGGCCATGAGATCGGCGCGCTGGTGGAGGGGCTCACCAAGCTGAAACGGCTGGAGCTGGTTTCGCGCGAGGCCAAGCAGGCCGAGAACCTGCGCAAGCTGCTGCTGGCGATCGCCGACGACGTCCGCGTGCTCCTGATCAAGCTCGCCGACCGCCTGCACAACATGCGCACGCTGGAATTCGTGCCGCACGCCTCGCGCCGCCGCATCGCCGAGGAAACGCTCGACATCTATGCGCCGCTCGCCGGCCGCATGGGCATGCATGAGATGCGCGAGGAACTGGAAGATCTGTCGTTCCACGTGCTCGACCCCGAAGCCTATGCGGTGGTGAAGCAGCGGCTCGACGCGCTCGCCGACCGCAACCGCAACCTGATCGGCGAGATCGAAAGCCAGCTTTCCAAGAATTTGCAGAAAAACGGCATCGCCGCCCGCGTCTACGGCCGCCGCAAGCAGCCATTCTCGATCTGGACCAAGATGGAGCGGAAATCGGTCGGCTTCGAGCAATTGTCCGACATCTACGGCTTCCGCATCATCCTGACCGACGCCGAGTCCTGCTATCGTGCGCTCGGCGTCGTGCACACCACCTGGCCGGTGGTGCCGGGGCGCTTCAAGGACTACATCTCGACGCCGAAGCAGAACGACTACCGCTCGCTCCACACCACGGTGATCGGCCCTGGCAACCAGCGCGTCGAGCTGCAGATCCGCACCGAGGAGATGAACCAGATCGCCGAATTCGGCATCGCCGCGCATGCCTTCTACAAGGAAGGCATGGGCTCGCCGACCGAACGGCTCAAGCACGAATCCAACGCCTTTGCCTGGCTGCGCCATACCGTCGGCATCCTCTCCGAAAGCGCCAATCCGGAAGAGTTCCTGGAACACACCAAGCTGGAGCTGTTCCACGACCAGGTGTTCTGCTTCACCCCGAAGGGCAAGCTGATCGCGCTGCCGCGTCAGGCCAATGTGATCGACTTCGCCTATGCCGTGCATACCGATGTCGGCAATTCGGCGGTCGGTTGCAAGATCAACGGCAAGTTCGCGCCGCTGTCATCCGAGCTGCAGAACGGCGATGAAGTCGAGGTTCTGACCTCGAAGGCGCAATCGGCGCCGCCATCGGCCTGGGAATCGCTGGCGATCACCGGCAAGGCCCGCGCGGCGATCCGGCGGGCCACCCGCACCGCGGTGCGCGATCAATATGCCGGCCTCGGCCGCCGCATCATCGATCGCCTGTTTGCCCGCGCCAAGATCGAATATGCCGACGACAAGCTGACGGGCGCGCTGCCGCGGCTGGCGCGCGCCTCGATCGAGGACGTGATGGCCTCGGTGGGACGCGGCGAACTGAAGGCCTCCGACGTCGCCCGCGCCATGTATCCGGACTACAAGGAAGAGCGGCTGGTGAAGTACGGGGCCAAGAAGAGCCTCGCGGTGAAATTGAAGCTGAAGTCGGAGCCGCACCCGGCGCGCTCGACCTCGGTCATCCCGGTGCGCGGCATCAATTCCGACCTGCCGGTCAAGTTTGCCCCGAACGGCGGCGCCGTGCCGGGCGACCGCATCGTCGGCATCGTCACGCCGGGCGAGGGGATCACGATCTATCCGATCCAGTCGCCGGCCTTGAAGGACTTTGAGGAGGAGCCGGAGCGCTGGCTCGACGTGCGCTGGGATATCGACGAGACGATGCCGCAGCGCTTCCCGGCGCGTATCCTCGTCCACAACGTCAACGAGCCCGGCAGCCTGGCCCAGGTCGCTACCGTGATCGCCGAGCATGATGGCAATATCGACAATATCAGCATGTCGCGCCGCTCGCCCGATTTCACCGAGCTGACCATCGATCTGGAGGTCTATGACCTCAAGCATCTCAGTGCAATTATCGCGCAATTGCGTGCCAAGGCCGTCGTGGCGAAGGTCGAGCGCGTCAATGGNTAGCCGGTCGTGTGCTGTTGCTCCTCATGGTGAGGAGGCACGTTTCGCGCTCCTCAGGATGAGGAACTCGCACTATAGTCCCAGCTTGTTCTGAACATCCGCGAGTCAAGAAAATGCCCGTTCCCCCGCTGCGCCTCGGCGTCAATGTCGATCACGTCGCCACCTTGCGTAACGCACGGGGTGGCGAGCGGCCGGACCCGGTGCGCGCCGCGCTCGCCGCGATTGCCGCCGGCGCCGACGGCATCACCGCGCATCTGCGCGAGGACCGCCGTCACATCCGCGACGCCGACATGGCTCGCCTCAAGGCCGAGATATCCAAGCCGCTGAATTTCGAGATGGCGGCGACCGAGGACATGCTGCGGATCTCGCTGGCGACCAAGCCCCATGCCGTATGCCTGGTGCCGGAGCGCCGCGAAGAACTCACCACCGAAGGCGGGCTCGACGTCGTCGGCCAGCACAATGCGCTGGCGCCGTTCATCGCACGGCTCAATGACGCCGGCATCCGGGTGTCGCTGTTCATCTCGGCCGACCCGCAACAGATCGAGATGGCGGCCAAGCTGCGCGCGCCCGTGATCGAGATCCATACCGGCGGCTGGTGCGACGCCGTGGTCGACGGCCACGCGGCGAAGGCCGAGGCGGAGTGGCGGCGCATCGTGGAAGGTGCGGCGCTCGCGCGAGCTGCCGGGCTGGAGGTCCATGCCGGCCACGGGCTCGACTACCACACGGCCGAGACGATTTCGGCGCTGCCCGAGATCGCCGAACTCAACATCGGTTATTTCATGATGGGGGAGGCGCTGTTCGTCGGTCTGGGCGAGACCGTGCGGCAGATGCGCGCCGCGATGGACCGCGGCCGCCGGAAAATCGTACGGCGCACATGATTATCGGCATCGGCTCCGACCTGATCGACATCACGCGGGTCGCCAAGGTGATCGAGCGCCATGGCGACCGCTTCCTCGACCGCATCTTCACCGACGCCGAACGCGCCAGGGCGGCGCGGCGCGCCAACAGCGAAAAGATGGTGGTTGCGACCTATGCCAAGCGATTCGCCGCCAAGGAGGCCTGTTCCAAGGCGCTCGGCACCGGGATCCGGCGCGGGGTCTGGTGGCGGGACATGGGGGTGGTGAACCTGCCGGGCGGCCGTCCGACCATGAAACTCACCGGCGGCGCGCTGGCGAGGCTCGAGGCGCTGACGCCGGAGGGGTTCGAGGCGCGGATCGATCTGTCGATCACCGACGACTGGCCCCTGGCGCAGGCCTTCGTCATAATTTCGGCGGTCACCCCCGGCAAATCATGAGCCGCGCAGGCGTTTGCGCCGGGGAATGGCGTAAAACTAAAAATCATTGACTTTTCAAATGGTTGTAAAGTTTTTACGAGGCGCTTGATTGCGCGCCCACCAACAACCGTCTAAAACGCCGCGAACGATATATTCGAGCCAGGGCCGATTCTGGTTTGCGCCGGAATTGGCCCTCAACATCAGGTATTAAGATCATTTTCCTGACGCGAACGTTGCAGGCGATTCGCGCGCGGAAAACGTTCTGCCACCGCGCGGGCCAGGGCCCGCGGGAATTGGGAAAGCGATGAGCGTGACATCCGGCACAAAATCTGAAAGCGGCTTGGGTGAAACCATCCGCGTCGTCATCCACGCTCTCCTGATCGCGCTCGTCATCCGCACCTTCCTGTTCCAGCCGTTCAACATCCCCTCGGGATCGATGAAGGCGACGCTGCTGGTGGGCGATTACCTGTTCGTCTCGAAATATTCCTACGGCTACAGCCATTATTCCATTCCGCTGTCGCCGCCCTTGTTCTCGGGCCGCATCTTCGGCTCGGAGCCGAACCGGGGCGACATCGTCGTGTTCCGCCTGCCGAAGGACGACTCCACCGATTACATCAAGCGCGTGATCGGCCTGCCGGGCGACCGCATCCAGATGCGGGAAGGCCTGCTCCACATCAACGACAAGCCGGTCAAGCGCGAGCGGCTTTCCGACTTCATCGGCGAGGANCCCTGCGGCTCCGACGCCACCGCGCGCGTCAAGCGCTGGAAGGAAACGCTGCCGAACGGCGTCAGCTATGAGACGCTCGATTGCGTCGACAACGGTTTCTACGACAACACCAACGTCTATACCGTGCCCCCCGGCCACTTCTTCATGATGGGCGACAACCGCGACAACTCGACCGACAGCCGGGTGCTCTCGGCGGTGGGCTACGTGCCGTTCGAGAACATCGTCGGCCGGGCGCAGATGATCTTCTTCTCCATTGCCGAGGGCGAACATGCCTGGATGTTCTGGCGCTGGCCGACCGCAGTGCGCTGGAATCGCCTATTCTCCATCGTGCGATGAACGACGAGACCGCGATCATTTCTGACACGGCGACCCCAGGCGAAGCGGGCGAACAGACCGATTCCGCCGGTGCGGCTGCGCCGAAAAAGAAGAAGCGCGGCAAGGCGGCGGCCAAGGCGGCCANCGCCGCGATCGAGGGCCGCATCGGCTATACCTTNTCCGATCCCGCGCTGCTGACCACGGCCTTTACCCACGTCTCGGCATTGAAGCCCGCGACCCGGCATCGCGCCGACAGCTATCAGCGCCTGGAATTTCTCGGCGACCATGTGCTCGGGCTGATCATCTCCGACATGCTGTACCGCGCCTATCCGCGGGCCGACGAGGGCGAATTGTCGAAACGGCTGGCCGATCTCGTCCGCAAGGAAAGCTGCGCCGACGTTGCCAAGTCGCTTGGGCTGCTCGAGGACATCAAGCTCGGCGCGGTCGGCGCGGGGGCCAGTGCCCGCCTGCGCAAATCCGTGCTCGGCGACATCTGCGAAGCGGTGATCGGGGCGATCTATCTGGACGGCGGCTATGCCGCGGCCTCGCAATTCGTCGAGCGCAACTGGCTGGAGCGGATGCGCAAGCCGCGCCGGCCGNTGCGCGATCCCAAGACGGTGCTGCAGGAGTGGGCCCAGAGCAAGGGTCTGCCGACGCCGGTCTATCGCGAGATCGAGCGCACCGGTCCGCATCACGACCCGCAATTCCGCGTCGCCGTCGATCTGCCGGGCCTCGTGCCTGCGGAAGGCGTCGGCGGCTCCAAGCGCGCCGCCGAAAAGGTTGCCGCCTCTGTGATGATCGAACGCGAAGGCGTTGCCGGCGGCAGCAATGACAGTTGAAACCTCACCCGAAGCCGCGCCCGCCGAGACCCGCTGCGGTTTCGTCGCGCTGATCGGTGCCCCCAATGTCGGCAAATCCACCCTGGTCAACGCGCTGGTCGGCTCCAAGGTCACCATCGTCTCGCGCAAGGTGCAGACGACACGCGCCCTGATCCGCGGCATCGTGATCGAGGATAATGCGCAAGTGATCCTGGTCGATACGCCCGGCATCTTCTTGCCGAAGCGGCGGCTCGACCGCGCCATGGTGTCGACCGCGTGGAGCGGCGCCCATGACGCCGATCTCGTCTGCGTGCTGCTCGACGCCAAGGCCGGGATCGACGAGGAGGCCGAGGCGATCCTCACCAAGCTGGCGACGGTGGCGCACCCGAAAATGCTGGTGCTGAACAAGATCGACCTGATCCCGCGCGAAAAGCTGCTGGCGCTGGCGCAGGCCGCCAACGAACGCATGAAGTTCGAACATACTTTCATGATCTCGGCGCTGTCGGGCGATGGCGTCGACGACCTGCGCAAGACGCTGGCGAGGAGCGTGCCGTCCGGACCGTTCCATTATCCCGAGGACCAGATGTCGGACGCGCCGCTGCGGCACCTGGCGGCGGAAATCACCCGGGAGAAGATCTACCGCCGGCTTCACCAGGAACTGCCGTATCAATCGACCGTTGAGACCGACACCTGGACCGAGCGCAAGGACAAGTCGGTGCGGATCGAGCAGACGATCTTTGTCGAGCGCGAGAGCCAGCGCAAGATCGTGCTCGGCAAGGGCGGCGCCACCATCAAGTCGATCGGCGCGGACTCACGCAAGGAGATCGCGGAGATTCTGGGCGTTCCCGTGCACCTGTTCCTGTTCGTCAAGGTGCGCGAGAACTGGGGCGACGACCCCGATCGCTACCGGGAAATGGGGCTGGAATTCCCCAGGGAATGACCTTGCCNGTCAGGCAACACGAAGAACAGGCACGAAGAACAGGCACGATGAACGTACCCCGCAATGTGGTCTGGTTTGAGGTCCTGCTGTATCTGTCATTGACGCTGGATGCNGTGTCGGTGGCGTTTCAGGACCGNACGCCCACGGCGAAGATGACGGAGCAGATGATCAACACCGGAACGCTGATGGCGGGCGGCCTGATCCTGCTGCTGGTCTACTTCGTCCGGCTCGCGGCCCAGCACCGCAAGAACTGGCCGCGCTGGGTGCTGGCGGCAGCCCTCGTGCTCTCGATGATTTCGCTGGTGCAGATCATCGGCGAGAAGGGCCTCGCATTCGACAGCGGCATCGAGATCATTTCCTGCGCGCTGACGGCGATGGGATTGTACTTTTCCTTCACCGGCGACGCGGTCGGGTGGTTCAACGCGTGACAGGCTGCGTANGGTGGGCAAAGGCGCTCTTGCGCCGTGCCCNCCATCTATCCACCGGTGNCGTGAATGGTGGGCACGCTGCGCTTTGCCCACCCTACAGGCCCTGAATTCCTGTAAACTCTCCCCATGGAATGGACCGACGAAGGCATCGTGCTGGGGGTGCGGCGGCATGGCGAATCCTCCGCCATCGTCGANCTGCTGACGCGCGAGCACGGCCGTCATCTCGGCCTGGTGCGCGGCGGGGCCTCGTCGCGGATGCGGCCGCTGCTGCAGCCCGGCAACAGCGTCACCGCGGTGTGGCGGGCGCGGCTCGACGAGCATCTCGGCACCTACGCCATCGAAGGCATGCGGCTGCGCGCGGCGACGCTGCTGGCATCCTCNCACGCGGTCTATGGCGTCACCCATCTGGCCTCGCTGGCGCGGCTGCTNCCGGAGCGCGACCCGCACGAGGACATCTATGAAATGNTCGACCGCACGCTCGACGATTTTGAGGATGCCGGCGGCGCGGCGGCGCACCTGATCCGGTTCGAGCTCGCGATGCTGGCCGAGCTCGGCTTCGGGCTCGATCTGGAAAACTGCGCCGCCACCGGCGAGACCACGGATTTGATCTACGTCTCGCCGAAATCCGGCGGCGCGGTGTCGCGGCGGGCCGGCGAGCCCTATCGCGACCGGCTGTTGCGGCTGCCGCCGTTCCTGCGTGAAGGCGAGGGTGGGGCGAATGACTGGTCGGACCAGGACCTGCAGGACGGCTTTCGGCTGACCGGCCTGTTCTTGCTCCGCCACGTGCTGGAGCCGCGCGGGCAGGGCCATTCCGACGCGCGCGGCGGCTTTATCAACGCGGTGACAAAGCGGCGGGCCCGGCTGGCACAGCCCTGAGGATTGGGCTAAAGACCTGAACCTCAGACTTCCATCCCAGTGCCCCGCCTGCGTGTCTTCCATCAGTCCNCCACAGTTCATCCCCCGCATTGAGTCCATGCGCGGCATCGCCGCGTTGGCGGTCGCACTCATGCACGTGTCGTCCTCCTTCGTCGAATTGCCGGGGCGCAGCCTCGTGGACCGGGTGGGCCTGCTCGCCATCCAGGCGTTGAGCAACGGCTACGGGGCGGTCGTTGCCTTCTTCGTCATCAGCGGATTTGTGCTGGCCCGTTCACTGGACAGAAATTTTGACATCGCTCGTTTCGTGGTCGCCCGTGTCTTCCGGCTTTACCCTGCGGCGATCGTGACGGTCGCGATATTTGCCGCGGTTCATTATTGTTTCGGCTTCAGCGTGTATCCGAAGGCGTCGTTTGCACCGCTCAACGTCGTCGCCAACATGCTGATGTTGCGCGTCGATATCGATCTGGTCATGTGGTCGATGAAGGCGGAAGTGGCGGCCACCCCGCTGATCATTCTGTGTGTCTGGCTGTTCCGGCGACATGGGGTGTCGGCGGTGATTGCCCTGACCGTGGTGCTGTTCGGGCTTGCCTTTGTCGGTCAATTCTCCAAGTCGATCGGCGATGACACCAACCTCGCGCTGCTGTTCGCTTTTCCGGTTGGCATCCTCGTGCATTTCAAGGGCAGGAGCGTTGCGGAAAGGCTCACGCCGGCTGCGGTCACACTGGGCGCGATCGCCTCCGTCGCCGTGTTCTCCGGTTGCTCCTTCTTCAAGCCCACGGGAACCTGGACCCTGCTGGTGCAATGCCTGTCGGCCGCGACCTTGGTGATGTTGATCGCCTGGCGCGCCGAGGCGACGACTTTCGCGCCGCTCGACCTCGCGGTGGTCAGGTTCTATGGCAAGATCTCCTACAGCTTCTATTTGCTGCATCCGCTGACGCTGTGGGGAGCGGGCCGGTTGATGGTCCAGTCGGTCGCCCGGTTCGAAACCGTGCCGGTGACCCTCGTCGTTATCATCGCCTTTGTCGGCTCCGTCATTGCCGTGACGCCGCTGGCCTGGTTGTCCTGGAAGTTCGTGGAACTGCCGGCCATGAACCGGCTGCGGGCGGCACGGGCCTCCCGCGGCGAGCTGCCGCTCCGGGTACTGCCCGGCGATCAACGCGCGAACTGAGGCAATCACGGCCGCGAGGCGGCAGCGAGCGCGAATCACCTCGTCCGCCTGAGCCTGTCGTCCCGGCGCACGCAGGGGCCGATCCGCCGCCGCGCATCGACTGAACTGCGCCGCCAGCCATTTTTCGCCACAAACACTTGTGGTTATGGGTTCCTGCGTTCGCAGTGGCGCCGGGTCTCCATTCACGTCTTGCCGGATTTGCCAGCAGCGTTTAACCCCTCCCCATGGGAAAACGACAGCTGCCGCCGGAAGAGCCGGCCGAAATCCATGAGGTGATGCTGCGCGATGCGCTGGAAGAGCGCTATCTCGCCTACGCCCTCTCNACCATCATGCACCGTGCCTTGCCGGACGCCCGCGACGGGCTGAAGCCGGTGCACCGGCGCATCCTNTACGGCATGCGCCTGCTCCGGCTCGATCCCGGTACGGCGTTCAAGAAGTCGGCGAANATCGTCGGCGACGTGATGGGCTCGTTCCATCCGCATGGCGACCAGGCGATCTACGACGCCATGGTGCGTCTCGCCCAGGATTTCGCCTCGCGCTACCCGCTGGTCGACGGCCAGGGCAATTTCGGCAATATCGACGGCGATAACCCCGCCGCCTACCGCTACACCGAAGCCCGCATGACCGAGGTCGCGCGGCTCCTGCTCGACGGTATCGATGAGGACGGCGTCGAATTCCGCCCCAATTACGATGGCCAGAGCAAGGAGCCGGTGGTNCTGCCCGGCGGCTTTCCGAACCTGCTCGCCAANGGCGCGCAGGGCATCGCGGTCGGCATGGCGACCTCGATCCCGCCGCACAACGTCGCCGAACTCTGCGACGCGGCGCTGCACCTGATCGAGAAGCCCGAGGCGAAATCGAAGGCGCTGCTGAAATGGGTCAAGGGCCCGGATTTCCCGACCGGCGGCATCATCGTCGATTCCAAGGAGAGCATCGCCGAAGCCTACATGACCGGGCGCGGCTCGTTCCGCACCCGCGCCAAGTGGACCCAGGAAGAGGGCGCGCGCGGCACCTGGGTCGTCGTCATCACCGAGATCCCGTGGCTGGTGCAGAAGTCGCGGCTGGTCGAGAAGATCGCCGAGCTCCTGAACGAGAAGAAGCTGCCGCTGGTCGGCGACGTCAGGGACGAATCCGCCGAGGACATCCGGCTCATCATCGAGCCGAAATCCCGCGCGGTCGATCCGGCGCTGATGATGGAATCGCTGTTCCGGCTCACCGAGCTGGAAAGCAAGATTTCGCTGAACCTCAACGTGCTGATCAAGGGCAAGATTCCCAAGGTGGTGGGGCTTGCCGAATGCCTGCGCGAATGGCTCGACCATCTGCGCGACGTGCTGGTGCGGCGCTCCAACTACCGCAAGACCCAGATCGAGAACCGCCTCGAAGTCCTCGGCGGCTACCTGATCGCCTATCTGAACATCGACAAGGTGATCAAGATCATCCGCACCGAGGACGAGCCGAAGCCGGCGCTGATCAAGGCGTTCAAGCTGACGGAAGTCCAGGCCGACGCCATCCTCAACATGCGCCTGCGCTCCTTGCGCAAGCTGGAAGAGTTCGAAATCCGCACCGAGGACAAGAACCTCCGCAACGAGTTGAAGGGCATCAAGTCGCTGCTCGGCTCGGAAGCCGAGCAATGGTCCAAGGTCGGCGAGCAGGTCCGCAAGGTCCGCGATCTTTTTGGGCCGAAGACACCGCTCGGCAAGCGCCGCACGGTGTTCGCCGACGCGCCCGAGCACGATCTCGCCGCGATCGAGGAAGCCTTTGTCGAGCGCGAGCCGTGCACGGTGGTGATCTCCGAGAAGGGCTGGGTGCGCACGCTCAAGGGCCATGTCGAGGACATCTCGGGCCTTGCCTTCAAGACCGACGACAAGCTCGACCATGCCTTCTTCGCCGAGACCACGTCAAAGCTGCTGCTGTTTGCCACCAACGGCAAATTCTATTCGCTCGATGTCGCAAAACTGCCCGGCGGCCGCGGCCATGGCGAGCCGATCCGCATGTTCATCGACCTGGAGCAGGACGCGGCGATCGTCTCGCTGTTCGTCAACAAGGGCGAGCGCAAGTTCCTGATCGCGAGCAGCGAAGGCCAGGGTTTTGTGGTCAAGGAAGAGGACTGCGTCAGCAACACCCGCAAGGGCAAGCAGGTGCTCAACGTCACCATGCCGGCGGAGGCCTGCGCGATTGCCACCGTGCAGGGCGACACCGTGGCTGCGATCGGCACCAACCACAAGATGGTGCTGTTCCCGCTGGAGCAGGTGCCGGAGATGGCGCGCGGCCGCGGCGTGCGCCTGCAAAAATACTCCAGCGCAAAGCTCTCCGACGTCGCCGTGTTCGAACTCAAGGCCGGCCTGACCTGGAAGGATTCCGCCGGCCGCGAGCAGAGCATGAGCGCCAAGGATCTGGCCGACTGGCGCGGCAACCGCGCCGACGCCGGCCGTCTTGCCCATGGCCTGCCGAAGTCGAACAAGTTTCTGCGCGGCGTTGAATAAGAAAAGAATGTAGGTGCCGTAGGGTGGGCAGAGGAGCGTAGCGACGTGCCCACCATCCATCGTCGAACACGCTGCGAGAGGGTGGGCTCGCTTCGCTCAGCCCACCCTGCGGCATTACAAATCTCGCCTGTAATAGTATTCGAAAATCTCCGCGTTATATAAGTCGCCGTCCAAATTCATCGAGGCGGAATGGCGCACGATCGCTCCCATCACGATCACTCCCATGCCCATGATCATTCCCATGGTCACGCCGGCCACAGCCATGCGCCCGAAAGTTTCGGCTGGGCGTTTGCGATCGGCGCCTCGCTCAATACCGGCTTCGTCATTGCCGAGCTGATCTTCGGCTATGCCGCCAACTCGCTGGCGCTGATCTCGGACGCCGTCCACAATCTCTCCGACGTGGTCGCGCTGCTGCTGGCATGGGCTGCAGCCTGGCTGGCGCAGAAGCAGCCGACCCAGCGACACACTTACGGTTATCGGCGGGCCTCGATCCTGGCGGCGCTGTTCAATGCCGGCCTGTTGCTGGTGGCGGTCGGCGGCATCGCGGTCGAGGCGGTCAACCGGCTCTACAGCCCGGCGCCGGTCGCGGGTTGGACGGTCGTGGTGGTCGCGGCCCTCGGCGTCGCCATCAACGGCTTTACCGCGCTGTTGTTCATGCGCGGCCGCCATGGCGATCTAAATATCCGCGGCGCCTATCTGCACATGGTGGCGGACGCCGGCGTCTCGCTCGGCGTGGTGGCGGCGGCGCTCATCATCATGGTGACGGGATGGCTGTGGCTCGATCCCGCGATCAGCCTCGTCATCGCCGCCGTGGTGTTCTGGAGCGGCTGGGGCCTGGCGCGCGACAGCGTCAACCTTGCGCTCGACGGCGTGCCGCGCGGCATCGAACTCGTGGAGGTGAGGGATTATCTCGCTAGCCTCGATGGCGTCGCCGAGGTGCACGACCTCCATGTCTGGGCGATGAGCACCAACGAGACCGCGCTGACCGCGCATCTGGTGCGGCCGAGCGGAACAGACGATGCGTTTCTGCACCGCGTGTGCGAGGAGCTTTCGCACCGTTTCAACATTCATCATCCCACGCTGCAGATCGAGGCCGGCGCCGGAGCGTGCAAGCTGGCCCCGCCGGAGCGGGTGTAGCGCGGTCCCGTAGGATGGGTAGAGCGCAGCGAAACCCATCAATCCCGACGCGGATACATGATGGGTTTCGCTGCGCTCTACCCATCCTACGAGAAGATTACGCCGTCCCCGCAAACCGCAGCGCCACGCCCGCGGCACACGATCCCGCCAGCACCCACAGCATCCCGACGTTCAGCCGGAAAATCGCGGTGGCTGCGGCCGCCGCCAGCACGAACGCCGCGAGATCGAGGCTTGTCCACACCGGCATGTCGAATGACAGGGCGAGCGAGCGGACCGGTGTGGTCTGCCGGAACAGCGTGTGCAA
>JGI25153J46596_10000521_pt1 | contig 24257 bp, 22 predicted proteins | sample AraplaMF_Col_mMF_FD_46596 | JGI IMG/M metagenome (IMG submission 46596)
GCACCGGCAGCACGCCCGAGGGGTTCTTTTGGAGGAAGGCGGGTTGCTTGTGTTCGGCACCGATAAGATCGACGGAAACAAACTCGACCTGCGGTTCGAGACCCTTCTCGGCGAGCACGATGCGGATGCGGGCCGGATTGGGAAATCCGGGGCGATCGAAGATTTTCATGGAGACTCCTTTATCTGTCTATCGATAGATAGATTGCAGTCGTCGTTTATCCCTTCCCTTTTTCGGCGTCAACAACTATCTATCGAGTGATAGGTACGGATCGACGATGGCTAGAACCAAAACGGATATGCGAGAGGCGGTCATGACCGCCGCAAGAGCGACGGTGCAGTCGCATGGCTACAACGCGCTCAGCTTTCGCGAACTCGCGAAAGAGGTGGGGATCAAAAGCGCCAGCGTGCACTACCATTTCCCCACCAAGGGAGACCTCGGCGCCGCATTGGCGCGTCGCTATACGGAGGAGGGGGCAGCCTTTCTGGCGGAGATCCTTGCGACGTCCGACGACGCGACCTGGTGCATGGACCGATACACCGAAATCTTCCGTTCTGCCCTCGCCAACGACAATCGCATGTGCCTGTGTGGCATCATGAGCGCGGAACTTGACGATCTTCCCACGGAGGTTCGGATTGAGGTCGACAAATTCGCCGCCATGAACGTCGGGTGGCTAGCCAAGGTGCTCTCGCGGGCCAAGCCTTCCGCAAGCGACCAGGACCTGCAGGAGCACGCCATGGCGATCTTCGCAGCCATCGAGGGGACCCAGCTGGTCGCGCGCGGCTGCCGGGACATCGGCATCTATGACCGGACGATCCGAGCTTATCGAGCGACTGGTCTCTTCCCGTAATAGTCGACGAGGCGCCAATCGGTCCGTGCTAGCGGGTGACCGAGTCTTCGCGGTATATTTTCGCACGGCCGGTCGACTCTGTGCGGCGCATTTCCACCGTTCCACAACGCTGCGCCTCGACAAATGACTGAAAAACGAGCACCGGATTCATATTGCATTGCAACGTGCGCATGGCTGCACGGCGATCTGAGCGCTGGCGGTAGGGGCTGCCTCTGGTATCTTCAGACCATCGAAGCAATGCACCTCCTCCCGCAGAGCTTCGACCTTGGCTTGCGCTTGATGTCCCTGAGGGGAAACGGTCTTCCATCCGCTTCCGCATCTGCCAGTAAATCGCGAAATGCGGATGAGGGAAAGCAAAAAGGGTGGTCGGCGATCTCACGGACTCCTGGCGTTTTTATATCGAGCGCAATGCTCTTTTTGTAGCGATTGAAGGCGGTGAAGAAACCGGATGCGAGGCCCGGCAGGTAGCGTGTGCGGTCGCCTTTTGGCATGGCTCAACCTTGATGACCTCAGCGCCCAGTTCGGCCTGTATAAGGCCACAGCATGGGTCCATCACCATTTGAGAGAACTCAACGACCTTCACGCCAGCAAGCGGGCGCGGCATGGGTTTGCCGTCAGCACATCTGGGAGATTTCAATACGAGTCGCAGACACCCTATCCTGACAGGAAGCCGCAATAACCGCCACAAATGAAATGAGTTATCCAACGTGCCCGAACCGGTGTTTGGTCCTTGGTCCGACTCCCTTCACGGCGGGCATCGCTCACTTTCGCAGTGGCGCCCAATCGGAATAGAAGATTAGCTCGCTGAACGTCGGCTTTGCGCCCTCCTTCCCCGCCGCTCACGCGGTGTTGGTTAATACCGGAAGCCGGCTTCCTACTTTGGTCGGCGCTACGACCGATAAGCGTGGAAAGCGGACGGGAAGCTTTTAGTCGGCGACTTAGGCAAGTTATCGATCTAGGATCGGCGGCAGCTTCCAGCGAGTGGCCTACATGTTTAATCGCCAGTTAGCTTCGGAGCACCGGTGTCGACAGCGGGCATCGATTGCCCAAAATGCTTATCGTGCTCTGGCGTGAGACTGGAGAGATCATCGCCCACCAGTCTCTTTCGCCCGAAAGCCATGAACCGGGCGACACTCTTAGCGGAAGCGCGCGGCGTTATCGGCGATATAGTCAACAAATCGGCGAGGCGTGCGCCCTGTGAGGCGTGCGGTGTCCCCTGTATCGGCGCTCGCCCAGCCTTGGGCGACAGGGTAAAAGATCGGCGCGAGCATTTGTGCATGTGTTTCTGAAAGCCCCAACTTGGCAGCAAGGTTGAGGAATCCTGTGGTGTCGACAGCTTCGTAGCGGATGGTGCGGCCCAGCACCGCAGAAAGTATTTCTGCTGCCTCGGCATAGCTGAAGCTTTCGGCGCCCGTGAGCGTAAACGCCTGTCCGTCATGGTCCGAAGTGGTCAGCGCGGCGACCGCGGCGTCTGCGATATCACGTGCGTCGACAAAGCTCGTCCTGGCATCGCCAGCAGGCAAGGCAATCAAGCCGTGACCGAGGATACCCTTCAGCCAATAGGTATGGAAATTGTCGAAGAACCAGTTCGGGCGCAACAAGACATAGGGCGTGCCGGACTTCTCGACGAGTCGCTCAAGCTTGCGATAGGGTATGTCCTCGCTGGCATCGACGCCCATAGCTGACTGCATAACGAGCTTTACGCTGGCAACAGCAGCGGCATTGATGAAGCCAGCGAGTGCCAGGGGGTCGGCGGTTCCGGAGGGAATCACGAGATATGCGGCGTCGACGCCGGCAAGAGCACCTTCAAAGGTTTCCGGCCTTGCGAAATCGAGCAGGACCGAATTGTCCTGGCTGCTTGAGGCGCTCCGCGAAGCTGCCTTGACGTTATGCCCGTGGGCCAGCAGTCTCCGGACCAGGTGTTGGCCCACTGTACCAGTCGCTGCAGTTACCAAAATTGTTCTCGCCATGATGGCCTCCATGATGTTGTGGTTCAAACTTGCACTGGAGTTGGTAGACGAGCAATGATATAAACGCTCGATCTGATTGCAGATCGTCTCAACGAGGGGTTCATTGTGGACGTGCTCGATGACTGGCTGCGGATGTTCGCCCATCCCAAATATCACCTGGCGCGGAGTGTGACCTGCGGCCGCTGGGGCTTTCGGCTCGAAGCCGGCTCGGAACTGGCCTTCCATCTGATCCGGCGAGGCGGAGCCTGGCTGCGGATCGACGGGCGTCCCACTACGCAGCTCCACGAGGGTGACCTGGTTGTCCTGAGCGATGGCGTTGCTCACGAAGTTGTCGACAGTCCGCAGACATTGGCCGAACCTGTCGCGCAATTCGCCCGCCGTACCTTCGATGCGGCCGCACTTGGTGGAGCGACGGAAATCTTTTGTGGACAGTTTCGGCCTGACGCGATCCGCGCCCAGATCGGTGCGGCGGCCTTGCCGCCTTTTGTGCATCTCAAGGCAACCGACATTGAGCACGACCGCGGCATCGTAGCGCTCTCGGAACTTCTGACAGCCGAACTGGATAGCGATCGCCAGGGCAACGAAATGCTGGTGGAAAGACTGGCCGACGGCCTGCTGATTTACGTCCTGCGTAACGCCGCGGCCCAGGCAGGACACGGCCCCGGCTGGCTGTCTGCGATGCATGACCCGCAACTGGCCCGGGTCTTCCGCGCCATTCACGCCGCCCCGCAGTCCGATTGGACCGTCGAGGCGATGGCTGGGCAAGCAGGACTATCTCGGGCGGCCTTTGCACGGCGGTTCACCGAACGGGTTGGCGACACGCCGCTGGGCTATCTTACAGCTTGGCGCATGACCTTGGCTGCACGGCGTTTCGAGGGCGGCAAACTGCCGCTCGGGGTTGTGGCGTCGGAAGTCGGGTATCAGTCAGAGGCCGCGTTTAGCCGGGCCTTCAGGAAGTATCATGGCGTGCCACCCGGCAAATATCGCGTCACCGCAGGCGCCTGACAGCCGGTTTCAAGGCGATAGGTCGAGTTGCCCGGCCGCATGTTTGCGGGGAAAGGCCCGGTTCCTTCCGGAACGAACTGCCACCCCCCAAGGAGATATTTCCCTCTAATGGGATCGTAACCTCGCGTCGCTCCACTATGTATCCTCCCTTAGTTTGAAATTTAGACGATGACAGAGTAATAGCTGCTCGATACAGCGTTTGCGAATTCCCAGCTCGCTTACCACCTGACCGGCCCGGCTAAGATCAGCATGCCAAAGGCTGAGCAAGACCATTACCTAACATCACCGCACCCCAGAGAAGCAACGGGAAGTGTTGATCGGTTCAGGCGGCAGAGACCTGGTAGCCGATGTTCTGCTCGGTATCGACCGGTCTAGCGAGTCGGTGCTCACGGAAACGACATCGAATTTCACAGACCTAACCGGCCAGCGCCGCGGTCGGTCGCCGCCTGGCCGGGCGAGAACATCTATGCTTTTCAAAAGCAGTGATATGAATCGCTTAGTTGGCGGCCAGTCAAGATTTTACTGAACGCCTGGGGCCAATCCGGCTCCGGGCGTTCATGCTAAAATAACCTGAGCCGTCAGGCTGCCTCGCGGAAACCGATGATGGCCTTGACCTCAAGGAATTCAGCGATCGCCATCGGACCCCATTCACGTCCGTTGCCGGACCGCTTATAGCCCCCGAAAGGCGCAGCCAGATCAAGATTGACATTATTCAGGTAGACTTGGCCGGCACGCAGGCGACGCGCAATAGCTTCGGCCGCATTCCGCTCACCCTGCACATAGGCGGCAAGCCCGTAGGTCGTGTCGTTGGCGATTCTCACCGCTTCCTCTTCGTCGGAATACGCGATGATGACCAGGACTGGTCCAAAGATTTCTTCACGCGCGATCCTCATGTCGTTGCGCACATCGGCAAAGATCGTGGGTCGAACGTAAAAGCCAGCATCAAGCCCATCTGGACGGCCGAGCCCTCCAGTCACAAGCGTGGCACCTTCATCGAGTCCTGACTGGATGAGCCGCTGGATCTTGTTCCATTGCGCTTCCGAGGCCACCGGCCCCATTTTTGCATTGGAAGAAGGATGGCCGACCGACCAGGTTTCGGCGGCCGCCTTGGCGTAGCTGATTGCCTCGGCAACCTGATCGACGTGGACCAGCAGCCGAGACGGTGCGCTGCAGTTCTGTCCGCTATTCAGCATCATCTGCGCTACGCCCCCTTCGATAGCAGACGCGAGGTCCGCGCTACGCAGAACAATATTAGGTGACTTCCCCCCCAGTTCTTGATGCACCCTTTTGACAGTGAGCGCACCGGTGCGAGCCACCTCGATGCCAGCCGCAGTTGAGCCGGTGAAGGAGACAAGGTCGACGTCGGGATGGCTCGTCAAAGCATTGCCGACAACGCGTCCATTCCCATGAACAAGGTTGAACACGCCTTTGGGTACTCCGGCGTCATGGAGGATCTCAGCAAGGATCGTACCTGAGAACGGCGCGATTTCAGACGGTTTCAACACCACGGTGCAACCCGCAGCAAGCGCAGGTGCCACCTTTGCTGCCATCAGCATCAGCGGCCAATTCCACGGCGTGATCAGAGCACAAACGCCGATGGGCTCGCGCACGACTTCACTTGTACCAAGAGGCTCATCAAAGCGGTACGTCGCAAGCGCTGCTCGTGCAATCTGGAAATGGGCAACGCCGACGGTCACCTGCAGCTGCTCTGAAAGCCATTGCGGCGCGCCCATTTCATCCGTTACCGCTAGGGCTAGGTCGCCCGCTCGCTTCTCGTAGGCACCGATGATCCGGTCGAAGAGCGAGATTCGCTCCTCAATCGAGGTGAGCGAATACGTTTCAAATGCCTTTCGGGCGGCTGAAACCGCGTCGTCCACGTCACTCGCATCGCCCAGCGCGACTTGACCAATAACGGCCTCGTCCGCTGGGTTGATAACATCGATTACGGTTGCGCCTTTGGGCTGCACCCAGGCTCCGTCGATATAGAATTGAAGATTGTTACGCATGAAAAAGCTCCATCGTTGTTGACGGAAACATAAGTATATTTTGTAAACCTAGCGTCAATCAGGCACTTAAAGTAGCCCTGGTAGGGCACAGTATACCTGGTCCGAGTTCTCTTTTCTCGAACCGCCGCGAGCCAGTATCGGACCTCCTACAGTCGCTCTCGTCGCCTCACAGGCGTAACTGGATTAGCGATCTGTCCGCGCCCTTCTGCCCGCCATCTACGCTGTCGAAAGCCTCTCTTGCTGCGGTGACCTCCGGCAGTTTTACCAGTGTCCATTTGTGAAGTTCCTGGAGTGGCTCCCGTAACGTTCGGCCCAGCGGCGTCACCTGATACTGAACTGCGACCGGCGAGAGTGAAATCACCTCTCTCGCTATCAGCCCGTTGCGTTCGAGGCGGCGGAGGCACTGTGTGAGTGCTTTTTGCGTAACGCCTTGCAGCCGGCGGCGAATTGCGTTGAAGCGCTGGGGTCCCTCATCGAGCACGGCCAGCACCATCATCGACCACTTATCAGCAATCTGATCGAACAAGGCCCGGCTCGGGCATTCAGAAGAAAAGCAGAGCGGTTCGAGTTCGAGCATGATGGTTTCCTTCGATATACCTAGGCGACTTGAAGTGCCTGATTGACGCTAGGTTTACAACATATACCTGTAGGTCCGCTAAACGCAACGGAGTTCTACTGATGCCCAGTCCCGATACAAGCAGTCTTTTCCGCTCCATCGTCGTCCGATCGCTTGAACTCAAAAATCGCATCGTGATGGCGCCGATGACCCGCCTTTTTGCGCCCGAAGGCGTGCCGGGCCAGCGAGTGCTGACTACTATCGGCGCCGGGCAGAAGGTCGCGCCGGATTGATGCTGACTGAAGGGACCGTGATTGTGCAGAGGCAATGAACGCAAGGGACGGGCGTTGGGTCTATACCGCCGGACTTGTACTCGTGCGGAAAACGCCGGCGGATCGTTCTCGGATCGTCGATGATGGCGATCAATGGCCGGATCCAACGGGAAGGGGAGGTCGTCCATCTTATTGCCGAGCAGCTGTTCGACCGGTGTCAAGCGATTTGGCCGCTCTCGCTGATCGTGACGACCAGTTCGAGCGAACGGCGGAGAGGGCAACGAGTTCGCGCATTGTAGGGAACGGGCGTAAATTTCTGACGATCACAGCGCTTCCGCGATCGCCAGAACCTTCAAAAGCTTTCTCCTTCTGGGGCCGAATGCTGGAATGTATTCAAGCGTGCGGTCGCGGCTTCGCTGACTACGAATTTGAGCTTGGGCGCCCGGGGATGTGGCTTAAGATTGATTTTGAGAAACCGCCGTCGACGCAAAGGTCTTGACCGGTGATGTAACTCGCAAGTGGGCTTATCAGGAACTCAATCGCATTAGCAATGTCTCTTGGATCGCCGATCCTTGAAAGTGGGATCAGATCCTCTCTTGCCCGCTTGATCGCTGGATCGGCGTACATCTTTTCGGACATTGGAGTGTGGGTCATTCCCGGAGAGACGATATTTGAGCGAATGCCATCGGGCGCCCATTCCAAGGCGAGGGTTTTCGCAAGCATCGTTAGCGCCGCTTTGGTTGGACTGTATGCACCTGATCCCGCATGGGGGACTTGTCCCGACATTGACGATGTGAAGCATGCTGCGCCTCGGCTCTGCTTCAAATGCGGGTAGCAGTACTTGGCCAGAAGCCATGCCCCGCGAAGGTTGACAGCGAACATCTTGTCCCAATCGGCAACCGTCAGATCACAGATATTTCCGGGGCTCGCCACGCCGGCATTGGCAACGAGAGCGTCTAGACCACCGAATTCCGATACCGCCGCCTCTACGAGCCTTGGGGCCACATCAACATCGGCCAGATCTCCGGATAGCTCAATAGCATCGCCTCCCAACGCGCGCACCGAACGCGCGACATTCTCTTGCCCTTCGGATGAACCAAGGCCACAGACGGCGATCTTTGCACGCTCGCCTCTTGATGCCGCGGCTTCGGCGATCCGGATGCAAACCGCCGCGCCAATTCCGCGACTTCCTCCACTGACTAAAACTCTCATAGACGATTCTCCGATTGAACAATTCAATACTATGGAATTCGCTTCCAATTCGCAACGTCGTTCTAAACGTACATCAAGTTCTGAAATTTCAGCCCACAGGCTGAGCGAGATGTTGCCCGTCGCTAGGTGAATGTCCTGATCCATTGTCACGCCAGGTGCCGATAGATCCCCCACTGGTATCCACCTCCTTTAGGTGGTTTACCGGATGCAAAGCTCATTCCAGCCACCGAAGTCCCGGAAAATTCGCGCGCATGGAGAGTGATTGCGATACGGGGTTCATCAATCAATCCTCCAGCCCCTTTTTTTGAGCTCCTGCAGTCCTTTGTTAATTTCCAACAGCGGTTCTTCTTCGCGAATAATCTCGAGAACGACGCGATCGATGCTGAAAACTGAATCGACGGCGCGCCCCAAACTCTCAAAATCTACGACCCCCGTGCCGATAGGATCGTGCCCCCACACGTCCGTTCCAGTATCTGAGATATGCACGAGACCTATGTGCGCGTGATGCGATCGAAGACTGGCTACAGGATCCTCGCCGATATAGGCCGCGTTTGCGACGTCGTAGACGATACTTAGACTTTCGCTTTTGATTTCATCGACGACGCCGACGAGTTCACCAATCGTTGGTCTGAAACAATATGGGGTATTCTCCATGAGTAACCGCACGCCGGCCTGCTTCGCAACCGGCAGAAGCACATCAAGACTTTCATATAGCCAGCCAAGAGCTTGAGGAACCGTGGGGGAAATCATAGGACGACGTGTCCCTGGAGAGATCACGACGTCCGTCACTCCCCAATCGACCGCAAGTTGGATAACATCTTTGATATGGTCCGAGCTTTTGCGCCTCATGTTTGCGGCCGGGCTGGCGAGGTTGATGTCGTATCCGCCAGCGTTCAGTGACCTGACGCTCGCCCCATGGTCCTGCAGCTGCTGCTTCGCATCCGATCGCAATCTTGCCGACATCTCGTCCGGCCAGCAGTGAGGGGAACTTACGGGAACCTCAAATACCTTGAAGCCATGTCGGGTTAGTTCAGTCATCGCCTCAACAGCAGTGGATTTCCAAAGATAGGAAAAAGTGTTGATGATCATTGATGTCTCCCTGTCGCTTGGTGCGAATTCGAAGCTGTGTTGACCGTGGCTCCGGCATTACCCGTGGACAGCCGCAACCCAGGTTTGGTTGATAAAAAGTGCTCGCCCGCTCGTAGACCCTCGATCGTGCTCCACGCGCCATAGCTGTCGCTCTGCCAATGCGCTCAGGCATGAGCTTCATATCAGAGCTTGGAAAACCCGAAGAAAGACCGCGTGGGTAATCGGGAAGGGGGTACCGGCTCGTATGCGACAAGGCTTTCACAGTGGAGACGGCATTCAGCTGCATTGCTTCAGCCTCCTTGTCTCGCGGGTTCACTAAGCTCGAAATTCAGCACAGCATGCTCGCCGAGCTTGATGGACACGTCGCCCGGACCGGAAACCTCGATTGCACCGCAGAGGCTCCCCGTCGTGATGATCGAGCCTGCTCTGAGCGCTGTTTCGGGCCTTGATCGATTGTTCGCGTAATCGCAGAGCCAAGTAAGCGGGTCTTTCGTCGGGTGGTGTCCGGCAGCGTCGAAGGCGACTTGGCCGTTAAGCCGAAGCTCGAGAGGAATGTTCGAACCGGGCAGAAGGACTGCTAAGGGCAGGGCCGGCCCTCGGACGTACCCCATGTTTCCTAGGCGATCTGCCAGAAAGGCCGGGAAGGAAATGGTGCCGCCTTCCCAAATGCCGCTCCAAACCATTTCAGCGCCAAGGTAGGCGTTGGAAATCGCGGCCTCGATGTCGGCGCGCTCATAGGTTCTATCCGTGCGAACAGGCAGATCCTGGCAAAGCTCAACGGCAATTTCCACCTCGATTTTCATGCCCCTTCGCCAGGCGATTCCCACATCGGGAGGATTAGCCAGATAGGGATGAAGCGGAGCGGCGACGGGGTCGCCGCCGGGCGATTTGGCTACTTTCCAGGCGTTGACGTCTGCTCCTTCAAGCTTCGTCAACTGGCTCTGTACGTCGATCGCATCCTCAAGCGCTACGGGCACTGCTACGAGCTTGCCTGTGAGTACCTGGCTTCCGTCATGACGGAGGCTGTATAGCTGTTGAGCCAATGCAATTACGTCAGGGGTGGCTAGCATAGAAGTCATGTCTGCCTCTTGGTCATTTCGACGGCGTCGCCTGAACGATGAAGGTATCCGGTTCGTCCCGCCATCAGTGCCTTGGACGACGGCGCGCTCGGCGGAAGATCGTGGTAAGAGCAAAACCGACGGCCACCGCTTGTTAGGATGCCTGATTGATCCGCTCGCGAAACCTCTCCGCCCCCTGCTGAATATGGTCCAGAAGATCCATGACTGCCCAGTGCCGCTCGGCGATGTCATAATCCGTTACACGAGAATGGATGCTGTCAAAGGTGCCAAGGCGCTTGTGCCAAACCTTGGCCAGACCAGGATAGCCCATCGGTTCAGCCATCGCTGCGAGCGCCAGGAAGATTTCAAGTTCGCGGCGCAGATCGCTGTCTTCCGAAGCGTGCTTGTAAAGCCAAGCGTAGAGGTCGGGGTGGATATTGGTGAAGATGCCAGAGAAGCCCTTCGAACCAGCGCGAATAGCGGCTGCGGCGATGGCTGCATTGGCGTTAACAATCGCAAAGCCGGAATCGCCGGAGAGCGCGACGCGTCGTTTAACGGTTTCAAGATCACAGGAGACATCCTTCAGCGTTACGAAGCGACCGGTATCGCGGCACAGTTTGAACTCGTCATCGCTCAGGAGGCGGCGATAGGGAGCCGGGCATTCGTACAGACCGAGGGCCAGGTCGCTGGGGAGCCAGCTCAAGATGGTGTCGAGGCTGGAGCGAAATGCTTCGGTTCCTGCATTCCGTGTGTCGAGCCTGTTGCTGACCAGGACCAGCGCATCAATCCCTGTTCCGGCCATCGCCACCAGTTCGGCGCGCTGGTCATCGCGGCTGTCGCTAATGTGTCCTGACGAAATGACCCGGACACGCCCGGCAGCCAGCGAGACAACTCTCTTGGAAAGCTCAACTCGCTCTTCCAGCGATAGCTTCTGCATCTCGCTCGATTGGCAGACGGCAAAGAGGGTGTCGGCGCCGTTGGCGATATACCATTCAACCAGCCGCTCAAGACCCTCCCAATCGATCCGGTTATCCGGTGTGAACGGGGTAAGCATGACGGGGACGATACCCTGGGCTTGGATCTTCATGATGTAGTCTCTCTCTTTCCTGATTGTCAAAGCGCGGTTCCTGCCGGCAGACCTGCCGCAAAACCCGCCATCAGGCGGATCTGCGCCAGCAGCATGTCATTGCCGTCAGACACCGTTGCGCCGGCTGCCTTGGCGGCGCGTAATAGTGCGGTTTCCTCGCTTAAGCTGGCGATATCGGCGATGAGCATATCGGGCCGTATCGCGGAAGCCGGCATAGGGAATTTGCTGTCTCCCTTGACGCCGATCGGCGATGCATTGACGACGATATCGTAGTCCCACCCTGCCGATCCATCGACCGCAACTGCGCATTTTTCACCCCGGAAGGTGTTGACCATAGCCGCGGTGAAGGCGACGGCTTCAGCAGAAAGGTCCATAAGATCGATCTTCGCAGCGCCTTCTTCAGCGAGGGCAAACGCGATAGTGCGACCAGCTCCACCCGCTCCGACAATCAGCACGCGGGCGCCGCGCAGTCGTGACTTTGCCTTGCCAAGACCGTTAACAAAGCCCACACCATCAAAAAGCGCGCCGTGCATCTGGCCGTCCTCTCCGCGCTGCACGCAGTTGACGGCACCGACTGCCTTTGCTGTCGGCGTGAGGGTTGAACACCTCTTGGCCGCTGCGACCTTATGAGGGATCGTGGTGCTGATACCGCAGAGGTTAGGAATGGCAGAGAAAATATCCCATACTGCCGGGAAACGTTCGGCGGTTATCAGGAATGGCACTGCGTAAATGTTAACGTTCGCGGCGGCAAAGATCGGGTTGATCAGCCGCGGCGTTTGGACCTGGTGGATTGGATCGCCAAACACAGCGTAGACACGTGAGTTGCCGTCGAGGTTAGGAATACTCGCTCGCATAAGTTCACTCCTCGCTGAACAGGCTACGGCAGCGATCGATCGCGATATCCATCACCTTAGCCGGGTCGCGAGACCACCAGTCGGTGGAGAAGATTTCGACCTCAACTGCTCCCTTGTATCCGGCACTTCGGACCATCGAGTAGATGCCGCGCAGGTCTATGATCCCGTCGCCCATCATGCCTCGATCGGTCAGCAGATGCCGTGTTGGAATCAGCCAGTCATTGACGTGAAAACCAAGAAGCCAGCCTGCGTCGCCCGCTCGTTGGATCTCGGCTGGCAGGCGCTCGTCCCACCAGCAATGATAGACATCGACGACCACTCCGATGCCCGGACCCAGTGCTTCGCACAGAGAGTTTGCATGAGACAAACTGGAGATGACGCTGCGGTCGCCGGTGACCATAGGATGAAGTGGCTCAATGGCTAGCTTCACTCCAATTTTTCGTGCGCTGTCGAGGACTTTGCCAATTGAATCCTCGATTCTTCGTCTTGCTGAACCCAAATCCTTTTCATTGTCTCGCAAGCCTCCGGTAAATAGGAAGACATGATCAGCCTCAAATCTGGCGGCCCGCTCGAGCTCTGCTTCGGCCTGGTCAAGGGAACCCACTGACAACGGCCCAACACGATTGTATCCAGAGACCGTCATTCCGAGATCGTGCAAAACAGAGAGGGCGTCATTTTCCCCGACCTTGGCAATTTCGTCTCCCCATACGGAAACGGTCTGCAGTCCTCGCTCCGCGCTCAGTCGAAGAAAGGTCAACATATCTGCTCTCTCGCGCACAGTGGCGTGGTTGAAAACAATGTTGGTCATCGGCCCTCTTAGTCTTTGAAAATCAACGGTTCTTCGACCGTGGCTTGGTCGGAGACGCGGTGTCAGGATTGCGTCGGTCAATTGGCAAGCGGACGAATTTTTTAACTGACACCCAAGCCCCGTCGTATTTGCCGTTTACTCAGGCAGCCTTCCCCGCAAAACGGCGAACTTCTGGCGCGAGCCACGGCGAAACGTAGCCGCGGTCGGCCTCTTCGATGAGCGATCCCGGCGGAACAAGCTCGTCGATCCGGTCAAGCGTCGCGGACTGGAGAACTGTCTCAAATCCCGCTTCCATGCCCTTGAACTGCTCGAGCGTGCGAGGCCCCAGGATCACGGAGGTCACCGCGGCATGCGCGAGCGGAAACGCCTGAGCCATGTGCATGAGGGACAAACCTGCCTCCGTCGCAACGCGCTCAAGTTCTGGAAGCAGTTCCAGTTTGCGCCTGTTGCCCTCGCGCTGCATGTCGAAGCGGGTTTGCAGGATTGGGTAGTGCTGTCCCCACTGTCCTTTGACGCGCTCGGCCCTGGATCCTGACGGCACCGAGCCATCGCCCTTGTACTTGCCAGTCAACCAGCCGCCGTTCAGCGGGCTCCAAGCGGTAAAACCCATACGATAATGTTGAACGGCGGGAAGGGTCTCCCTCTCCACAGCCCGTTGAAAAATCGAGTAGGGCGAGCTTTCGTTGATAAATCGCGCCGTCTTGTTCAATCGGCTTACGGATTGGGTTTCTGCCAGGTACCAGCTCGGCAATGTCGAGCAACCGATGTACCGAACTTTGCCCTGGGCCACGAGGTCGCTGAGAGCGCCGAGGGTTTCATCAAGATCGGTCTGAAGGTCGGGCCGATGCATTTGATAGAGATCGATGTGATCGGTGTTCAGTCTTCGCAAACTGTTTTCGACCTGTTTCATAATCCAGTAGCGCGACGCGCCCTGTTCGTTGCGCCCTTCACCGGCCGCCAAGCGAAACTTGGTCGCAAGCACCACTTTGTCTCGACGGCCTGCAATCGCTTTGCCGACGATCTCCTCGGATTCACCATGGGAGTAAGTGTCAGCAGTGTCGATAAAGTTGATGCCGCGATCGAGCGCACTGTGCAGGATGTCTATGCACTCTTTCTCGTCAGTATTCCCATCCGATCCGTAGCTCATTGTGCCCAGCATGTACTCGCTGACCTGAACCCCAGTTCTTCCAAGATTACGATATCTCATGGCGGATGCCCTTCATCAGTTTGAATGTGGCGCGTTGGCCCATGGTTCGCGCGCTCGATCTGAGATCGCATGGCACAGCAGTCCCCGTCGGCCTATCAGCCGTCGTCGAGCGAGAATTGAGACCGCCCAAACCAATAATTTCTGTCGTCGCTATTCCGATGACGTCTGTCGATGGTCGTCTCGGAAAGGAGCTGGATGGCGGTGACTATCGCCTCCATCCAGCCTTGTTATAAGAAGGCCGGATTACTGCGCCTTCGCGAGTGCGGCTCCATACCGTTCGATCAGCTCATCGTAGGCGTCTGCCGGCGATCCATCTTTCAGGATCATTCTCTGGTAAGCTTCGCCCAAGATGGTGTGATAGGTCGAGAGGATGGGGGTGTAGGTCACAGTTTGCCCGCGCTGCGCGACCAGGTCAGCCCACTGCTTCTGGTCCTTGCCAGCGTCGCTCTGGAAATATGGCGAAGTGTATGCCGATTTACGCGATACCACTTCGCCGCCCTCGGCTGCGAACGCTTGAGCCTCCGGTGACACCATGAACTTCACGAAGGTCCAAGCGGCATCGGGATTGGCAGTCTTTTTGTTGATCGCAATGTTGTAGCTGTAAACCGTTTGCTTGTCGTTTGCCGTATACCCTGGCGCCGGAGCCCAAGCTAGGTCGTCACCGCCACCTTGCTGCTTCACCGTCTTGTAGCGATAAACGCCAAACACTGCCGTCGCTGCACTGCCAGAGCGGAGCGCGTCGTGCAACTCGTTGAACCCCATCTGGGCGCTGCGAAGGGGAGTCACCTTGCACTTCGTATAAAAGTCTTTGATCGTTTGCGCCGCCTTGATGAACGACTCCTTTGAAAAGGCAATCTTACCATCAGGGGTAAAGTACTGACCGCCGTTTCCAGGTAGCATCGTACTCAGGAAGAATTCTCCGAGGCTCTGGGCACCACCAAGGCCGCCTGTTGCTCCAAGGGGAACAGCGAATGTGATCGTATCTGACTGACCGAATTTGTCGCCCAGTGCACACACTTCATCCCAGGTCGTCGGGGGTTTGACGCCTGCCTTCTCCAACATGCTTTTGCGGTAGAAGAGGATTGGAATACGGAAGTCTTGCGGGAGAGCATAAAGCTTTCCGTCGATCTTCGTGCTCGACAGAGGCAGGAGCCAGTCGTCATCCGGAATTCCGTCCTTCTTCACCAAATCGTCGAGCTGGAGAAGATTTCCGGTTGCAGCGAATTCGGAAACGGCAAAGCCGACGACGCGGATCACGTCCGGTGTCTGGCTTCCGGACTTGATAGCGCGTGCTGCTGCTCCTCCGGTCGGATCAACAAGCAGTTCGATCTTGATGTCTGGGTTCTTCGCCTGAAAAGCATCAATCATCTTCGTTTGGGCGGCGGACCGGGGATCCTTTGCATTGTTCGGATCCAGAAACGTCTGGTAGATTATCTTCGTGCTCTCGGCAAAGGCTTCTGGAGCAGCGAAAGCGAAGATGGCGGTGCCAACGGCCAGCGCTGCGGATGATTTGATGAATTTCCGTTTCGATATGGTTTGCATGCGTCTTCCTCCCAGGTTGAACGAGTTGCTGTAAAGTTGGTGGGTCATCAGCCTTTGACGGCGCCGGCCGTCAGACCGGAGATGAACCACTTTTGAACGAAGCCGAACATGAAGATAACCGGTGATGATGCGACCATCACAAAGGCCATCATGTAGGACCAGGAAATGCCGACGGCGTCGAAAACCTGATTGACAAGGGCGACCTGCAGAGTCCGTTTTGCGACCTCGGGCGCAAAAACCGCCACCGTGATATAGTCGTTCCAGGTTGTCACAATCCCAATTGTCGCGACGGCGGCTATACCCGGACGGATGAGCGGCAAGATCAGGCTCCAGATGATTTGAAACCGGGACGCGCCATCGATCATAGCGGAGTCCTCGATCTCAACTGGAACGGCTTCGACGAAATTGGCGATAAACCAAACAGTCTGCGGGATGATGCGAGCGGATAGGATGATCGTCACGACGATACCGCTGTTGAGCAAACCGACCGTTTCCAGCAGATAATAAGTGGGAACCAGCAGCGCCACTCCTGGCACCATCGAGGTGCCGAGAATGACCAGCATCAAAGTCCGCTTACCTTTGAATGAAAAACGAGCGGCGGCATAGCCTCCAGGGATTCCAACGAGAAGAGCGATGATGACGGCGCCGACGGAGTAGGCAACCGAGTTCCATAGGTCGTTGAGGAAAGCCGCGTCCCGGAAGACCTTGGTGTAGTTATCCAACGTTGGTGAAGTTGGCCAAAGAGTGGGCGGCACAACAACCGCTTCTACTTCTGTCTTGAAAGATGTCGCAAAGGCCCAAAGCACTGGCCCGAGTACGATAATCCCGATAACCAAGGATCCCAAGATCGCGGGTATTTGTCCGTTTGATCGGTTCGAGAGAGCGTTACTCATATCTGATCCTATCCGGTCGCGCGGCCGGTCAGCCGGCTGTAAAGAGCACCAAGGGCGACATTGATAATGAGGACGACGATCGAGACGACTGCAGTCGGCCCAATGTTGACCGCCTGAACGGTTCCCCGGAATGCTTCGAAACTGAGCGTGGTGGTTGACCCCAGCGGTCCTCCCCCGGTCATCACAATGATCAGCGTCATCAAGGTCAGGTACATGATGGAAAGCGTCAGCGCCGTGCTTCCCAAAGTGGGAAGGATTTCCGTGAGCGTGACGTAACGGAACTTCACGAACGCACCACCTCCGTCGATCTCTACGGCTTCGTAGAGTTCTTTCGGAATGGACTGCATCGCTGCTGTCGCCATCACCATGACATAGGGAAACGACCACCAAGCTGTGACGATGATGATGAGGGGCAATGCCATCCCCGGATCACCCAACATCAGGCCTGGATCGATGCCCAGCTTCTGAATCACGTAGGGTACCGGCCCGAATGAGGGGTTGAGCAGCCAGAGCCAGATGCTGCCGACGACCGACATCGACAGCGTCCAGGGAAACAGGATGAACACCCGCAACGTAGAACCTGTGACGCCCGCCCGGTTCAAGACCAGCGCTGAGGACAGGCCAAGGATCATGGCGCCGGCCAGAGATCCCCCGACATAAGTCAAGGAAATTACCGTCGTATCCCAGAACTCGGATGAGCGTAGCACTTCGACGTAATTGGCGAGACCGGTAAAGCCGACGAGCTCGTAGTATTTCGTTTTCTGAAAGCTCAACCAGAACACAAAGATCGTCGGATAGAGCGTCACAAGAAACAGGATCAAGATCGCAGGCGTAAACCAGAGAAAGGGGGTCCAACTAAAGCGGTTTGCATTGTCAGTGGCGTCCACGACGTCGCTCGCCAGGTGCGTCGCGCTTTGATTGGTGCTGACTTGTAGAGGTGGTATCGACATTCGATTACTGTTCCCCTGTGGCCGTCTCAGGCAGAGTGGGTAGCGTAGGTTCTCAGGACAGGCGCCTGCCGGTGCTCTCGCTGAAGAGGTGGACGCGCGAAAGATCCGGAGCCACGGTGATGGTCTCGCCAACTTTCGGAAGAACTCGATCCCGGAATATACAGACGATGGTTTGAGCGCCATGCCGAGCGATGATCTGGGTCTCGGAACCGGTCGGTTCGACGACTGTGACGGTGAGAGGCAGTCCCTCGGCACTGATAGTGAGATGCTCAGGACGTACGCCGTAGATCACTTTCTCCGACGTATCGGCCACGCCAGCAGGCAAAGGCAGCTTGTGCCCGTCCTCGAGGACGAAGCGGCCTGCCTCCACTCGGCCATTGAGAAAATTCATCGATGGCGATCCGATAAATCCGGCGACAAAGACATTTGCGGGATAATCATAAAGCTCAAGCGGCGCACCGACTTGCTCGACATAACCATCGTGCATGACGACGATCTTATCGGCCATAGTCATCGCTTCGACCTGATCGTGGGTCACATAAACGGTCGTAGTTTTGAGCCGCTGATGCAGCTCCTTAATCTCAGCGCGCATTTGCACACGCAGTTTCGCGTCCAGATTCGAGAGCGGCTCATCGAACAGGAATACTTGCGGATTGCGAACGATCGCCCGACCCATCGCCACGCGTTGACGCTGGCCGCCCGACAGTTCGCGAGGGTAGCGATCAAGAAGCTTCGTGAGACTGAGGATCTCAGCTGCGCGTTGAACGCGGGTCTCTCGTTCCTCGCGCGGAGCCTTTTTGAGCTTCAATGAGAAACCCATGTTTTCCGCGACGGTCATATGCGGATAAAGGGCATAATTCTGGAAGACCATAGCGATATCTCTGGCCTTCGGCGGTATGTCGTTAACGGTGCGTCCGCCGATCTGGATTTCGCCGCCTGTGATATTTTCGAGGCCCGCGATCATCCGCAACAGAGTTGATTTTCCGCAACCCGAGGGTCCGACCAGGGTCACAAATTCCCCTTCGTGGATATCGACAGACACGCCATGTAGCACGCGTACGGCGCCGTAAGCTTTGCGAACGGCCTTCAGCTCAACATTAGCCAACTGTTTCCTCCTGCCGGCCACCGAAGCAGCCACCTGACCCTAGCGCGATCTCCCCGATCGCTATCGGAACGTTATTCCATTAAGGAAAGCAGATGTCAACAGACGTCAGCGATGCGACACGTATGCTGTCAGCTACGAAGGCTTTTAGATAATATTTCCAACCACTTGCGACTTATTTGAAGCGTTCGCTTGCGGCGTAGGCGAGGCGATCCGATAAGGCCAAAGTTCGGAAAGTTCCTCGGCAGTGGCCTTCACCTGTTCCGCTAATTGAGGAAGTACGAGCGGCGAAAAGCGGTGTATTGGTCCTGCGATGCTCACCGTTCCAACAACCTGACCTCCAACGCGAATGACCGCGGCGACCGCGGCGACGCCGGGTTCGGCTTCCTCGATCGCAGTGGCCCATCCGCGTTCTTCGGTCTCGTCCAAAGCTGCGGAAAACGTCTGTTTTGAGGTAATAACCCGCGGACCTCCCAGGTCCGTTCGGCCCAGCCCGCTTGCCACGGCCCTGGCTAACGCTTCCTCTCGATCCAGTGTCGCCAGCCATGCTTTGCCGTTAGCTGTCGTGTGCAATGGCACCTTCGCGACCAGTTCTGGCTGGTAAATCAGGCCGGAACGCATGCCTTGCGAATGGGATATCCACGTCAAACCATCAGGATCAAGGATCGCAATCCTGCCCAGCCCCTTGGTATTGCTTGCTAAACGGTCCAGAATCGGTTGGCAGATGTCGGGGATCCGCGTCCCAGCCAGCAGCCGCTGGCCCATCACGGCTAGACGCAGTGAAAGGCGGTAGAACCCGTTCTCGGGGTCCTGTTCGGCCCACCCTAAGTCACACAGACTGTTGAGCAGGCGATGCGCTGCGCTCTTCGGGACGTCCAGCCGCCGACTGATCTCGCCTAGGGACAATCCAGTGGCGTTCTCGCTCAACAGCGTGATGAGGTCGAAACAACGATCTAGAAGGGATTTGACAAGTCGCATGACACCACGATATTCAATTTATCGGAACGCTATTCCAATAGCACTGCAGGAGGCGTTTCACAAGGAGCGGCTTGAGCGGCAGTTAGACAATCACGTCACGTATCGTCGGTTCAAACCGTTGCGGCCTTCGAAGCGTTTAAACATGCCTGCTCGCCTTTATAAACCAGCAATTATGGAGTCGTGATGAGGATCGCAATATTCGACGTCAGCCATTGGCATTTTCCGCTTTACATCACTGCTCTCAGGGATCCGGGAATCGAGGTGATCGGCATCTCCGATAGCGCGGCATTCGCGGGGCCACGTTTCTCAGAATTGCTCGATTGTAAGCTGTATGGGTCGAACGACGAACTGATGGGACAGGATTTCGACTTCGCGCTTGTATTCAGCCGTCATTCCGACATGGCCGAGCTGGCTGAGCGGTTGATTGCCAAGGGCAAACCGTTTCTGATCGAGAAGCCATGCGGGCTTCATCTCGAGGAAGTTCGTCGTATCCGCAAACTGTCCGAGAAACACGGCGTCTTCGTAAGCGTGCCTTTCATTCAACGCGTAAGCAATCTGGCTGATCGTCTCTCGCCGGCTGCGGGGTTCATGCCAGATGGGTTCCAGCATCTTTCCTTCCGGTTTGTCGTAGGCTCGGTGAATCGGTATGAACGAAACGGCTGCGCCTGGATGCTTGACAAGACACTCGCAGGAGGTGGGTCGATGCTGAATGTCGGTATTCATTTCATCGACTTGATCTCAGATCTGACAAAATCCCCCATCACCGAGGTCTCAGGCCAGGTCCAGATCTACCGGCCTGATGTGACCGTCGACGAACAGGCTGTCTTCACCTGCCGAACTGCCGCAGGACAGATCGGCGTGATCGAGACAGGCTATTTGTATCCCTCCACAGCCGACGATCAGCGGGATTTCGCCTTTTCGCTGTCGCATCGTCAAACCTACATTCGCGGTTACGCCGACCAGTTCTATACGAAGTCGCGGGAAAACGAGAGAGCTTCTGCGACGACCATCGAGTACAACACGGATGAGTATTACCCGGTTTTCCTCCGCCGCAGTTGGGCGGACCTCGCGAATGGTCGTCCTCCCGTTGCAGGCTTGCTCGAGGCGGAGCGGGCATTGGCCGTCGTTGAAGCAGGCTATCGTTCGGCCGCCAACGGGGGAGCGCCCGAGGTCGTCGAAACCACTATCTGGCTGTCCGCTGAACCTTTATTTGGCGGCCCGCACTGATTGGCGCTCGCTTTTGAAGCCAAGCTGACGTTTCCGTTGCGCAACGGCCTGATGTGTAAACGCTGCGAACACGCCCAAAACCGTTCCGCTACTTTTCGACGCAGACGGTTCCTTCCATCTTGGCCGATCCTATGACGAAACCCGATATCGAAATCATCGCGACGGGACTTCACTTCCCGGAAGGACCGGTCGAACTTCCTGACGGCTCGATTGCGGTTGTCGAGATCGGCCGCGGCAGGATTGTCAGGATCAGGGAAGGCGGAAAGCAGGAGGTGATGGCGGTCACCGATGGCGGCCCTAACGGTATGGCTTTGGGGCCGGATGGAGCGCTCTACGTTTGCAATAATGGAGGGTTCTCCTGGGCAGAGGAGGGCGATTGGTTGCGTCCCGTTGGCCTGGCTCCAGACTACAGCGGCGGCATGATCCAAAGGGTCGACGTGGCTACGGGCGAGGTCACGACCTTATATGATCGGTGCGACGGGCGAACCCTTAGTGGCCCAAACGACATCGTTTTCGATAACCATGGCGGGTTTTATTTCACCGACACGGGCAGGGTTCGGGAGTTCCAGAGGGACCACGGTGCAGTCTATTACGGAAAAGCCGATGGCAGCTCGATAACGAAGGTAGTGTTTCCGCTTTTGGCACCAAACGGAATTGGTCTGTCACCCGACCTTAAGACCCTTTACGTCGCCGAGATGGAGACAGCCCGACTTTGGAGCTACGCTATCGCTGAGCCAGGGGTGGTCGATAAAAGGCCCTTTCCGAGCTCAAGCGGCGGTGAGCTCATTATCGGACTTGGTGGCTTCCAGCGCCTAGACAGTCTGAAGGTCGCGGCTTCCGGTAACATCTGCGTTTCAACCTTGGTGACCGGGTGCATAACGGTGGTGTCGCCACGAGGCGAGTTGCTCGACCAAGTGTGGATGCCAGAGATTTATCCCACAAATCTCGGATTTGTTGGCCAAGACTTGCAAGATGCCGTCGTGACCCTTTCGCTGACAGGTCAGGTTGGCAGACTTCGGTGGCCCGAGAAAGGTCTGAGACTGCAACATCAAGGAGATGGATAATCCTGGTCAACCCTCGGAAAAGGCATCGTGGATGTGTCATGGGAATTCCGTCCGGGAATCGTTTCCCTCGAAGGAACGCGTTCGACGCAGGATAGCGTGCGGGAACGCCATGCCTGACGGTCAGGCTTGACGCCTGGTGCGGGAAACGTAGCTAAGCCCAGAGCTCACAGATGTGGTCGACGGTGAGGTCGGCCTGTCCGGTGATCATGTGCATGCCGGAATGGGTTTCGACACCTTTTGCCGCGGCCAGTGCGAGAAGTCTCGTGGTCTCTGGCTGGGCAATGACCTCGGCGAATGTCATTCCCGGCTGCAGCAAGTCCGGATCCAGCGGAAGCGCGTCCGTGTCGTGAAGGCCGAGTGAAGTCGCATTGATGACGAGCTGACCAGCTTCTGGCTTGGACCCGCCTGCTTTGGCAACCTTCCTTCCGAAGTCGGCATTTACCGCTTCCGCTAGCGCTTCAGCCTTGTCGAGGGTCCGATTTGATACCGTGATGCTATTGGCGCCGGCCTCGACGAGTGCAAACGCTATAGCGACCGAAGCGCCTCCTGCTCCGACGATGAACGCATCACGGCCTCCGATAGTGATCCCCTTGGACTGAAGACCGCGCACAAAGCCCTTGCCATCAAATTGGTAGCCGCGGAAGCTGCCATCCTTCTCGCGGCGCACGAGATTGACAGCCCCGACGCGTGCGGCAACCGGGTCGAGACTATCGCACAGATCGATGGCAGTCTGCTTGTGGGGCAGGGTAATGCCGAACCCAACAAGGTTCGGCATCGCCTTCAGACCGGCCCAGATTGTAGTCAGGTCCTTTGCGGGTACATGGAGCGGGACAGATACGATATCTGCTCCGCGTGCCGCAAAGAGCGGATTGACCGCAGCCGGCGATTTGGCCTGGATGATCGGGTCGCCGATGATGCCAATCAGCCTAGTCGTGCCGCGAATGGTGACGCCGCTTACCACGACAGTTCCTCACGCTTGAGCCAGACAATGCTGCCGTCCTCGATGCCGACGATAATGTCGAGCACGCCGCGACCAGCCCAATCGACGACCTCGGGAGAGGCGACATGCATCGCCATCTGAATGGTTTCACCCCGGTGCTTGATCGGGATTGGCAAACTAAACCGCGGCTCTTCTGGTGTTCCAACATTACGCGAATAGAACAGCCCCGCCTGCTTCGTTGTATTGCGTGGCGCACCGGTCTTCGGATCCGGCGGCACGCAGGCGCGGGCATGGGTACCGAAGATCAGGTCGGTACGGCCAGCGCCTTCCCAATCGCAGAAGCAAAGCTTCACGCGCCCGCGCCCGCCGCCAACATCGACCGTAAAGCGCATGGCTTCGCCGTCTTGCCAGCGGAGGAAACGTTTGTCGACCAGTTCCGTGTCGGACGCCTTCCTCCAATCGCTGAGGACCCCGTCCTCATCCAGTGCGACATAGTGGAGGTCGCTGTCCTTGAGCCAATCAACGACCGCCGGTCGAACCCGCCAAACTGTCTTCAAGGGCTTGCCCTTGAAGGTTAGGAACTCCTCCTCGCCGAACCGTGGCGGCAGGACCTTTTCGCCAGTGTTGCGGAATAGCCGATGACGGCCAGTAACGTCGCTGACCAATATGTCCATGCTGCCCTTGCCGGTCCAATCGGCAAGGGTCGGGCAGGAATAGCCGAACATTTTTTCCGACGGCCCCTGGATAGAGCCAGTCAATCCGGCTGCAAGCCGGATCGGCGTGTCGCCACCCTTCAGCGTGATTTCCTTGTCGAGATAAATGATCCCGTCTTGTTCCCGGCTCTGGTAGAAGAGCAATTCGCCTGTGCTGTTGCCGACGACAAGATCGTAGTGCCCGTCACCGCTGAAATCATAGGCCGCCGGGCTTGGCAGGATACCCGCGTGAATCAAGGGCTTCGTCGTCTCGATGCGGCCGCGCTGCTCGAAACGTGGAAGTCCGTCTTCGCCATCGCCGACGTTCTTGAGAAAGCTGATGTATCCATCCTCGGCACCGTAAAGGATGTCTTCGCGACCGTCGCCATCCCAATCGACGACGCAGGGGAGATGGATACAGTGTCCGAGTTCCAGAACCTTGTCGTCGACAGCGCGGATCAGGCTGGTCGGCTCGAAGGTTCCGTCTTCTCGCTGTCGGGCAATATGCAGGATATTCCAGAACTCGCCTGCAATGAGGTGTTGCTGCTTAGTCCCGAATTTGCCGAATGCAGGCGCCAGCTGCCCATAGACCTCGAGTGGCGTTTCGCCGGCGATGAGGGCATGACCCTTTTCCAGCACGGGTGCTGCGAGCGTGCCTTTGTTTTTGAATGCGTATAGGAAGCCCCGCAGCGGACCGCCGAGCCAACGGCCGGCGTCGTCATAGCCGCGATAACCTTCGTCGTTCCATTCCAGACCGTTTGGCCAATAGTCGTTCCAGTAGTCACTACCGACGATCAGTTCCGCCACCCCGTCGCCATCGATATCGTGGAACCGGGCCATATGGAAATATTCGTTACCCTTGACCCAGTCGGCATCGAGGTCAAGGCGCACGGGGTC
>JGI25153J46596_10000536_pt1 | contig 23841 bp, 8 predicted proteins | sample AraplaMF_Col_mMF_FD_46596 | JGI IMG/M metagenome (IMG submission 46596)
CGCCTACGTGACGATGAGAGATCTCGCTCCGGATGCAGCCTTGAGCGAAACGACGGCGAGCCCCGCCGCGTTGCGGACGCGCCTGTCCGCGAGACTTCCGAACTACATGGTTCCGGGCGACATCCAGATACTCGACAAGCTGCCGCTGAGCCCTAGCGGCAAGTTGGACAGGCATGCATTGCCCGCAGCGGATATGTCGTCGCATCTGCGGAGCTATGAGGCGCCACGAGATGCCTTGGAGGCGCAACTGTGCGCCATCTTCGCCGACGTGCTTCAGGTTCCCCGCGTAGGCATTCGTGACAACTTCTTTGCGCTGGGCGGGCATTCCCTGCTTGCAGCGCAGGCGGTGAGCCGGATCTTGAAGGTGCTCGGGCGAGCCGTACCGCTGCGCACGCTGTTCGAGGCCGGAACCGTGGCCGAGCTCGCTATGCGCGCGGTCGGCACAGCCGAGCCGGACCCGATCGGGCGCGCCGATCGCGAGGCGCCGCTCGTGTTGTCGTTTTCCCAGGAGCGGCTGTGGCTGCTCGACCAGATGATGCCGGGCAGCGGCTCCTACAACGTGGCTGTCGCGCTGCGCTTGCGCGGTGCACTGGATGAACCTGCGCTTGCGCGCGCGTTCGACGAACTGGTGCGCCGTCACGAGGCACTGCGGACCACGTTTGTGTGGGAGCAGGGTGCCGCCCGGCAGCACATCCAGCCGGCAGGCGAGGGAATACTACAGCTCGATGCGTCTGCGATCAGCGACGCGGATCTGGTCCGGCGCGTTCAAGCGGAGGCCAGTCGTCCGTTCGAGTTGTCACGAGGCCCGCTGTTGCGAGCCACGCTGTTACGCCGCAGCGACTCGGAGCGTGTGCTGTGCGTCACTGCGCACCACATCGTGTGCGATGGCTGGAGTGCGGGCGTGATCGTCCGCGAGGTGCTCGAGCTCTTCCGGGCGTTCAGCCGCGGGCTCCGGAGTCCGCTGGCGGAGCTCGATCTGCAGTATGCCGACTTCGCCGCCTGGCAACGAAACGCGATGTCGGGCGAGCGGCTCGCTTCGGGCCTCTCACATTGGAGGCAAGCGCTTGAGGGGGCGCCGCCTGCGTTGGACCTCCCGTGCGACCGGGCGCGTCCATCGAGACAATCGTACAGTGGCGCGGCGCTGTCGTTCACTGTGCCGGCAGATGTGACGACGGAGTTGCGAACGCTCGGCCGGGCGCAGAACGCGACGCTGTTCATGACCTTGCTTGCGAGCTTTGGCGCCTTGCTGTGGCGTCACACCGCCCAGGCCGACTTCCTGATCGGTACGCCGGTGGCCAACCGTGCACGGACTGAGTTCGAAGGGCTGATCGGCTTCTTCGTGAACACATTGCCGCTGCGTGTGCGGATCAGCGAAGGGCAGACGTTTGAGCAGCTGCTCGAGGCCGTGAAGGCGACGAGCCTGTCGGCTTTCGAGCACCAGGAAATCCCGTTCGAGAAGATCGTGGAAGCGGTCAATCCGCCGCGTGACATGAGCCGGAGTCCGTTGTTCCAGGCGATGTTCGCGTTACAGAACGCGCCGAGCACCGAGTTCGAGATCGACGGGCTCGACGTCGAGACGATCCCGATCGAAGTCGACNGTGCGAAATTCGATCTCCTGCTCGATGTCAACGAACGAGAATCGACGCTCGAGATGGTGTTTCAGTACAACACCGACCTGTTCGANCGGAAAACGATCGAACGGATGCGGGATCGCCTGCTGGGGCTGTTCGCGGCGATCGTCCGGTCACCGAGGGCGCGGATGGACGAGCTGGCGCTGCTGTCCGTCGAAGAGCAGCGCTCGCTGCTCGCGGTCCACAACGCGACGAGCCGGGACTTCGGCGGCGCCCGGCTCGTGCACGAGCTGTTCGAGGCGCAGGTAGCGCGGACACCCACCGCCGTNGCGGTCGACTGCGAACATGAGCAGTGGTCGTATCGGGATCTGAACGAGCGTGCCGACCAGCTCGCCCGGGAGCTGTTGTCAGGCGATCCGCGCCCTGAGCGCTTTATCGGGGTCTATCTCGACCGCGGCCCGGAGACCGTCCAGGCGATGCTCGGGATCCTGAAGAGCGGCGCCGTCTACGTGCCGCTCGATCCGGGTTATCCGCGAGATCGAGTTGCCCAGATGATCGCGTCGATTGGGCTCGACTGCGTGGTGACCTCGCGCCGCCGGTCGGCGGAGCTGCCAGCGCACATCACGCGTGTCACGATCGATTCGCCGCTGTTGGCTCGGCAGAGCGCTCGTCCCGCGCGGCCGTCGTCCGGTAGCTGCACCGCCGGTTCGCTTGCTTATGTGATCTTCACTTCCGGCTCGACCGGAGCGCCAAAGGCGACTGGCATTTCGCACGCTGCGATCGTCAATCATATGCTGTGGATGAACGAGCGTTTCGGGTTCGGCCCGCAAGATTGCATCGTGCAGCGTACCTCGACCAGCTTCGACGCTTCGGTGTGGGAGCTGCTCGCGCCGCTGACGACTGGGGCGCGGATGACCATGGTCCGGGCCACTGCAGACGTTCGTTTGCTCGTGCAGGCGATGCTCACCGCCAAGGCGACAGTGCTGCAGTGCGTTCCGTCGCTGTTGCGGGTGCTGGTGGCTGATCCCGGTTTCGCGGATGCAGCGCGCGCGCTGCGGCTCGTGTTCTGTGGAGGAGAGCCGTTCGAGCCGTCGCTGCGCGATGCGTTGGTCCGGATCACGAATGCCACGCCGGTGAATCTTTATGGACCGACGGAGTGCACGATCGACGCGACGTTTCTCGAGTGCAAGCTTGGTCCGGTGACGCTCGGGCGACCGGTCGCGAACGTGCGAGCGTATGTCCTCGACGACCGCCTGCAACTCGTGCCGAGCGGCATTCCCGGAGAACTCTGCCTCGGTGGCGCCCAGCTCGCCCGAGGATATCTGGGCTTGCCCGCGCTGACGGCCGAACGCTTCGTTCCAGACCCGTTCGGCGAACCCGGCGCGCGGCTTTATCGCACAGGAGATCGAGTGCGCTGGGCGCATAGCGGCGACCTCGAGTTCCTCGGCCGCTTCGATGATCAAGTCAAGATCCGAGGCTTTCGCATCGAGCTCGGCGAGATCGAGGCAAGGCTCGCCGAGCACCCGGGGGTCGCGATGGTCGCGTCGGCGGCGAACCCCGGCGCCGATCGATTGATTGCCTACGTCGTCCCCAAAGACCCGTCCACCCGGCTGCAGCCCGGCCAGTTGCGCGACTTCCTGGCCCGGCTTGTCCCCGCACACATGGTGCCGAGCGTGTTTGTGTTGCTGGAGTCGCTTCCAAGGATGGCGAGCGGGAAGATCGATCGCAGAGCGCTCCCGCAGCCGCAAGCCGTCAGCGAGACCGTCCGCGTCGATGACGAGCTGGAGGCCGCGATTCTCCGGCTGTGGACGAGCCTCGTGCCCGGGCTGCCGCTGCAGCGCGACGTTACGTTCTTCGACGCCGGCGGATCCTCGCTCGACATTGTCCGGTTGCAAGCCGCTCTCGCGCAGGAATTGTCGATCTCCGTTCCGGTCACTGCGTTCTTCGAGCACCCCACGCTCGAAGCATTGGCCCGCTACGTCCGGACATCGGACAGCGCCCCGTCCGCGTATTCGCGCCAGACCCGNGACGACCGCATCGAAAAGCTGCANGCGCTTGGTAGTCGCCGCCGGAACAGCCCTTAAAAAGCAATCGCAATCACTTTCATCGCAGCCACGTTACCGGAAAGACGATATGAGCACGCCGCAGTGTGGGGACCACGACATCGCCATCATCGGTATGGCCGGATGCTTTCCGGGCTCGGCGACGATCGTCGAGTTGTGGGAGCATCTGGTTGCCGGTCGTGACACGATCGCCCGCTTCACCGCAAATCAGGCAAGCCCGTCGCCGATGTTGCCGCGGCTTGCGGAGCATCCCCGTTTCATCGGAGCCGAAGGCGTTCTCGCTGCGACGCGCACCGATCCGTCGTTACTCCGTCTTCGTCCTCACGAAGTAGCCATGCTCGACACGCAGTCGGCGTTGTTCCTCGACTGTGTGTTGGCGGCGTTCGAAGATGCCGGCTACGATCCGTTCAACGCNCCTGGCCGTGTCGCGCTCTATGGTGCGGCGTCGATGATGCCGATGGTCGAAGACCTGTTGCGACGTGACGGAAAGGAGATGCACGGCTTCGATCTGTTCAGCAGGGCAACGAACATGCCGGATGCGCTGCCGATGCGCGCCGCGCATCTGTTCGGCTTTCGCGGTGAGGCGATTGCGGTCAATACGGCATGCTCGAGCGGCCTCGTCGTCGCTCACATGGCGTGCCAAAGTCTGCTGATCGGCAGCAGCGATCTGGCGGTTGCGATAGCGGTGTCGGTTCCGGGGGTTCAGAAGACCGGTTATGCCTACGATGAGGGCTTTATCGGCTCGCGCGACGGTGTCGTGCGCCCGTTCGATGCCGCGGCGTCCGGAGCTGTTCAAGGCCACGGCGTCGGCGCGGTGTTGTTGAAACCATGTTCGGATGCGCTTCGCGATCGCGACCGCATCTACGCCGTCATCCGCGGTTCTGCCATCAACAATGATGGACGCGAGAAAGTCGGCTTCACCGCTCCGAGTGTCACTGGCCAGGCCGCGGTCATCGCAGAAGCACATGCGCTGGCCGGGATCACCGCGGATCAAGTGGGCTACGTCGAGACCCACGGAACGGCGACAAAGCTCGGCGATCCGGTGGAGCTCGCTGGTCTCACGCGGGCATTCCGGGAGACCACGATGAAGACCGGCTTCTGTCAGCTCGGGGCCGTCAAGGCCAACATCGGTCATCTGGATCGGGCTGCGGGGATGGTCGGACTCATCAAGGCCGCGCTCGTCGTCCATCACGGGACGATTCCTCCGCTGTCCCATTTCCGGGCGCCCAACCCGGAGCTCGACCTCGATGCTACTCCGTTCACCGTCACTGACAGGGCCGTGACGTGGCAAGGCAGTCGGGTGGCGGGCGTCAGTTCGTTTGGTATCGGCGGTACCAATGCGCACGTGGTTCTCACCCAGGCTCCCGAGCTTTACTCGGCCGAGGCCACGCGGACCACGTTGCTGGTAACTCTGTCGGCCGCCAGCGAGACTGCGCTCGATCGTGCTGCGCACGACCTCGCCGCGGCGATCGAGTCGCGTCCGGCGGCGGATGTCGCCGATAGCGTCTATTCGTACAATACGCGACGTCTCCAATGGCCGGTGCGCCGTGCGATCGTCGGCGTGGATGCCGATTCGTTGGTCGGTGCGCTTCGGAGCCGGTCGCACTTCACGCCGGAGCCCGTCAACGGCGTGGCGCCGCGGATCGCGTTTGTGTTCGCCGGCATGGGCTCCAACCCGGCTGGAATCGGTGCGCATCTCTACGCCACCGAGCCGCTGTTTCGCGATCACGTCGACATCTGCGATCGGGCTCTGCGCGGGCTGGGACTCGATGTTCGCTCGGCGCTCGTCGATCTACCCGTCGATGCGCAGCTGCCGGTCGGGCAGTTCGCAGCATCGCTGTTTGTGCTCGAGACGGGGCTCGTGCGCCTGCTCGGCAGTTGGGGCATCAGTCCCGAGTTCGTTATCGGACACAGCCTGGGTGAGTATGCCGCCGCCGTGAGCTCCGGCATGCTCACCCTGGATCAGGCGCTGCATGTGGTTGCGGCTCGCTGTCACGCGATGGACGCGATGACCACCGGAGCCATGCTGGTGACCGGGTGCGCGAGCGACGACGCCGAGGCCGTGAGTGCCCGCTTCGGGGTCGAGGTGGCGGCTCGCAACGCGCCCGAGTCACCGTGTTTTCGGGACCGCCACAGGCGATCTCGGCGCTGCGAGCGGACCTCGTGTCACGCCGCGCGCTCGCCATTCCTCTCGGGGTCGATCGTGCATTGCATTCGCGCGACGTCGACCCCGTGCTGCCGCGGATATTGGCGGCGTTTTTGTTCCCGTTGGCTCCGCCCGTGACGACCTTCGTTTCGACGGTGACCGGCGCGATCGAGACCGAGCGAGTGTTGCGTCCGGAGTATTGGACCGAGCAGATGCGCCGCCCGGTCCTGTTCTCGTCCGCGCTGCTTGCGGCTCGTCAGGCCGGCGCCAATGTGTTTGTCGAGATCGGGCCCAGCGGCGGACTCGTTCCGCTGGTGGTGCGGAACTTCGACAAGCAGGTGCGTGCGTTTCCGTCGCTGACCGGTCAACCCGATGCCCGATCGCTCTACACTCTGCTCGGCGGGCTGTGGGAACTGGGAGCTGCGATCGATTGGCGCGGGTTCTATGCCGCGGAGCAGCGGCAGCGGGTGAGCGTACCGATCCATCCTCGTCCCGACGTACTCCCCGAGGAGACGACACCCNCGCTCGAACTGCCCCGTGGGGGGATGCCCGGCGTCGACCAGCCCGCAAACCCGTCGACCGCTGATTTACGGCCCGAAGNGGCGGGGCAGCCTGAGGATACGCAGTCGATCGAGGCGCGGGTGTCGTCGATCTGGCGAACGGCGCTCGCGATCGAAACGATCGATCACGGCGCTCATTTCTTCGAGCTCGGAGGGACGTCACTGCTCGCGGTGCAACTGGTTGCGAAGATGTCCGAGGCGTTCAACATCGATCTGCAGCTCGCGGATGTGTTCGCCTCCCCGACGGTAGCGGCGGTATCGGCTCTGGTCACGCGCAAACTCGGAGCGGTGCGGCCGTCGCCGGTAGCACAATCCCGAGCGGATGTTTCGGCTGCGCCCTCACACCGGCCGGCTGCGGCGAAGCTTGCGCGACCTGGTGCGTCCAATACGTACGTGCCGAGCGCCGTGCAGCGGCGCGCGCTCGCTGCCGATTCGGACCCGGCGCTCGGTCCGAACGCCGTGAACTTGGATGTCGCGGTCAGGATCCGCGGGAGACTCGATGATCGGCGGCTCGCCAAAGCGCTGCACACGATCGTGCGCCGCCACGAAGCGCTCCACACCAAGTTCCATGTTCGCGGACAGTCGGTCGACGTCGACACGACGTTTCGCTCGAGCGACGTGACGCTAACGTCGGTATGGCTCGACGCGGTGAGCGAGAATGACCGCCTCGCGGAAGTTCGTGCCGCGATGATCGCGCGCATCGCCCAGCGCTTCGACCTCTCCCGCGAGATACCGCTGCGCGCTTTTCTGTTTCGCCTCGGGGAGGACGATCATGTGTTGTTCATGATCGTTCACCATGTCGCGGCGGACGCGCCGTCGGTCTTGCTCGTGACCCAGCAGATCCTGCTCGCTGCCGCTGGCGTCGATATTCCAGGCGACGCGCCGGCGTATTCGGCATTCGCGGCCGTGCAAGCCGACGAAATTGCCGCGGCATCTGAAGGCATACGCCACTGGCAGGACCTGATCGCGCGTTCCCCGCGCCTGCAGGCCATGATCGGGTCAGACGACGCCGCGCGCGCAGACACGCACGTTCGGTTCGGGTTGTCTGGCTCGCTCGTGAACGCCATCGCCGAGCTCCGTCGTCGTCACAAGGTGTCGACGTTCGTCGTGATCGTCTCTGGCCTGGCGCTGGCACTCCGCGAATTGATCGGCCGCACCGAGTTTGTCATCGGAACACCCTACGGAAATCGCGATCGACCGGAGCACGCGGAACTCGTCGGATACGTCGCGCACTGCATGTTGATGACGGTGGACCTGCAATCTTCGACGTCGTTCTCCCGAGTGATCGTCGAAGTGCAGCGCGCCGTTCAGGAAGCGCTTCGTCATGTGCGGGTTCCGTTCGAGCACAGTGTGTCGCACAGCCCGGATGCGCGGCCGTTCTGCGATTTCGAGGTCGTCGTCCACGAAATCTGCCGAGCGCGTCGCAGCGTGTCGGCGATCTCGACGTCGTGCCGTTCGAAATCCTCGGTCGCGACGAGCTTCATCCGCCGAGGTGGTCCGCAACGATGGGCAGTCTGGGGGTCCTCGTCGCCCTGTCCGGAGATGGGGGCGGGACGATGACCCTCGATTTTCCGCGTGCTCTGTTGGGCGACGACGGCGGACGTGCGATGCGGGAACGGCTCGAGAAGGTCCTCCTTGCCGCGCTATCCCATCAGGATATGGCCGCGCCAGCGAGCGCGCAGATCGAGGTTCCGCGGTCCCCGCTCGCTGTTCGGCTCGACGGTGTCGTCCTCTCGCATGCCGAATTGCGAGCGCGCTCCGCACAGGTCGGCGCGCTGCTCGGCGCGCGCGGGATCGCTTCCTCGTCGCGGGTTCGCGTGGTAGCGCGCAACCGGGCGGAGCTGATCTGCGTCGCGCACGCCGTGCTCTCTGCAGGCGCTTCGATCACGTTCGAGGACGATGCACCGTTCGTCGTCGCCTTCGAGGGCAGCGACCCGCGGGCGATCCTGGTCTCGTTCGACGGGACGCGCGGGACGAGTCACCGGATCCATCACGATCCGTCGGGTGGCTTGGTCACGCCGGACACGCTGCGCGCGGCGGCGGAAGCGCTTGCGGAGCTCAGCCCGAGCGAACGGACGCATCTGGTTTGGGGAGATCAACTGGCTGCCGATCGCGTACTTGCGCTCGCGCTGGTCGTCGTCGGTGAGGGCGGGCTGGTGTCGGAGTTTCGGGCGGCGGAGGCGAGCCAACGTCCAACGCCGAGGCGAATGCCGCTCGGCCTTGCTTACTTTCCGGTCGATGCTGGCGAGTCCACACCGGCAACCTACAACCTGTTCCTCGAAGGCGCGCGACGCGCCGACGCGATGGGGCTCGAGGCGGTGTGGACGCCAGAGCGGCACTTCGATGCGTTCGGCGGCCTGTTCCCGGATCCGCTGGTGGCGGCCGCTGCGCTCGCGCATACGACGCGGACGATCCATCTGCGTGCGGGAAGTCTGGTGCTTCCGCTGCATGATCCGGTGCGGGTCGCGGAGAGCTGGGCGATGGTCGATGTGATGTCCGGCGGGCGGGTCGGCCTGGCGCTTGCGACCGGCTGGCGTGCCGAGGACTTTGTCCTCGCGCCGAACATGTTCGCGAGCCGGCGTGACGTGCTGGTTTCGCATCTCGCGACGCTGCGCAGCCTGTGGCGCGGCGAATCGATCGAGCGGGTGGGCCCCGATGGCGGGCGGGCGCAGATCCGCTCCCGGCCGCGACCGCTCCAGCCCGAGATCCCGATCTGGCTCCCCACGAGCGGAGCGCCGGAGACGTTGGACCTGGCCGCCGAACTGGGCGCCGGCTTGTTGATGATGGTGACCGACTCCATCGCGTCTCTGAGTGGTTCGATCGCGCGATACCGCCGCGCCTTCGCCGAGCGATGGAGCGGCGGGCACGGTCACGTTGCGGTGATGATCCACACCTTCGTGCACCGCAATCGAAACATAGCCCGAGAGCTGGCCCGGCCGGCACTCGAGCGCTACGTCGAAGCATCGCTGGTGGGGCTCGACATGTCGCTGACCGGCGCCGCAAAGACAAAGCTGGCGCGGACAAAGGCGGAGCGCCTGCTCGATTCGGACGCGTTGATCGGCGACTTCGCCGATTGCCGCGAGCGGCTGGCCGCGTTTCATGCTGCCGGCGTGGATGAGATCGCGTGCCTGGTGGATTTCGGCGTCGACCATGAGCTCGCGCTTGAGGCGATCGAAGGGCTCGGCACGCTCAAAGACGAAGCGCCGATCCGTCCCTCCCGCTGGTCGCGCCTCCCTCCAGCGGTACCGCTAGAGCATCGCGATGCGTTCGAGGTGTTCGTGCTCGACGCCGCGCAGGCAAAGTCGTTCGTTGACGCGCCGCATCGATCGCTGTTGCTCGATGGCATCGCGTCTGCTTCGCAACAAGACAGCGAGCAGCCGCTGGTCGGGCTTCAGCTCGGACTGTTCCTGAACGAGCTGCGCTTCGCTCGTCCGCTCTATAACAACCCGACGCTGAGCACGATTCCGGCATCGATCGATGTCAAGCGCCTCGTCGCCGCGCTGGCAGCAGTTTGCGCGCGCCACGACATGCTGCGCTCACGGTTCCTCACACGCAACGGGCGCGTCGTGAAGATCGTCGATGAGGTTCCTCGTCCTGATATCTCGATCGTTGACGAGCCGTTGAGCGACGAGCAGGCAGTCATCCGGCGTGCGCGGGCGGATGCCCGCCTGCCTTTTGATCTCGCGCAGGTGCACCCGTTGCGGGCTCGCATCTATCGTCGCGATGACGGTAGCAGATATCTGCTGTTGCTCATTCATCACATCGCCGGTGATGCGTGGTCGAGTGCGATCGTATTGCGCGACCTGCTCGATTCGTATGCGGGCAAACCGATTCCGGCTCCTCCTCGCCCGGTCACCACGAAAGTGCCGACGTCGCAGGCGCGGCGCGGCAGCCTCCGGTTCTGGCGGGAGCTGCTCGCGGACGCGCCCACGACATTGGAATGGCCGTCGCAGAAGACCCGTCCAGAGGCCAGCTCGGGCACCGGTCGGCTGCACATCCGGGCGTTGTCTGCGGAGCAGACAATCGAGGTGAAGAACGCCGCCCGCGGCGCCCACACCAGCTTGCCGGGCTTTCTGCTGGCTGCGCTCCAAACCCTGCTTCACACCGGGACCGGACGCCGCGATCTGATCGTGGGTACCGTGGTATCTGGTCGAAACGATCCGGCCCTGTTCGACGTGGTCGCGCCGTTGATCAACGTCGTTCCACTGCGTTCCCGGATCGGCGACGGACTTACCTTCAGAGCGCTCGCTGCTGCGACGAACATAGCCATTGCCGAAGCGATGCAGCACGGAGATGTCACGTTTGCCGACATCGTGCGATGTTCGAAGGTCGCGGTCGCTCGCGATCGCAGCCCGCTCGTGCAGTTCGTGTTCAACTTTCTGCCTCCGGCCGACTCCCTGAGCAGCGAATTCCGCACCTTCGATATCGACTGGGGCGTTGCCGAATTCGACCTCGTGGTTACGGTCGCCGAAAGCGCAGGTGCCGCGACGCTCACGTTCCACTACGCCGATGACGCATTCACCGAGGATGAGGTCCATGCGCTGGCTGACGCCTACCTGCGCGTCGTTTCGCACGTCGGCTCGCAACCGGATGTCGTACTTCGAAACGGTGGAGGTGCCGCCGACGATGCGCAGATGCCGCTCGCCGCTTGGGCGCAAGACATCGCCGAGGCCCCACCGCTCGATCTACCGGTCGATCGGCGTCGAAGTCAGTACGGTTTGTTCGCTCCTCGAGCCGTCAGTTTCGAGATCGGCCATGACCATGCGCTCCGCGAGCTTGCCGCGGCAAACGACGGAACGGTGCTCACGACGCTGCTCGCCGCGTTTGCCGTGTTGCTCGGCCGGCACGGTGGTTCCCGCGACCTCGTGCTGGCATGTGCCGTCCCCGACGCCGAACGGTTTGCGTTGGAGGCGGTCGTGGGTGCGGCGACTCCGTTCATGCCATTGCGGATACGCTTCGACGACGATCCGTCATTCGGCGAACTGGTGACACGGGTGACAAGTAGCTATCGCGTGGCCTCACGCTTCGACCCGCTCGCGGTGACCGGTTCGCACGCAGCGGCATCGATCTTGTTCTCGCTGTCCAGTTCGCTCGATGGCGCGACAACGTCACAACGCTTCGATTTGCACCTCGACATCGTCGAGGCGCGGGATGGTCTGCGCTGCGCCCTGCGCTTCGATCCGGCACTGTTCGACGACGCCTCGATCGATGCGGTCAAAGACCGGCTGGTGCGGCTTGTCGAATCGGCGGTCCTCGAACCCCACCGGCGGGTGACAAAGCTCGAGTTGTTGCCCGATCACGAGCGCAGCAGGATCGTGGGTGCGAGCAGCGGGCCGCAGCGGCGCCGATCGGCAAACGCGGCGGCTCACGCGCGGTTCCAGTCCCAGGTGAGGGAGCGTCCGGATGCGGTGGCGGTCGTGGCGCACGATCGCAGCCTTACGTATCGCGAGCTCGATGAGCGTAGCAATCAACTCGCGCACCATCTGTCGCAGCAGGGTATCGGCCGCGGAGCGCTGGTAGCAATCTGTCTCGATCGAACGAGCGACATGCTGGTGACCATGCTCGGAATCTGGAAGAGCGGTGCGGCTTACGTTCCGCTCGATCCGGACTATCCCGACGATCGCGTTCGCTTCGCACTGCACGACGCACGTTGTTCGGCGCTGGTGACGGAACGTCGGTTCGCATCGCGCTTTGCGGGTGATATCGAAGCCGGGCGGCTCATTCATCTCGACGATTGCCACGCGGCCTCGAAGGAGTTCCGCGACGGTGGTGCACACGAGATGGAGGTTGCCTACGTCATCTACACATCCGGCTCGACCGGAACACCGAAGGGCGTCGCCGTCGGTCATGGCGCAGTCGCAAACTTTATCGACAGCGTTTGCGAACGGCCGGGTCTGGGCGCCGAAGATACGCTCTGTGCCGTCACGACGTTGTCTTTTGATATCGCCGTGCTCGAGCTGCTCGCGCCGATTTCGGTTGGTGGGACGACGGTGATCCTGTCGCGGGAAACAGCACAGGATCCGGTGGCGCTCGCCGCCGAACTGGTGACGCATCGCGCGACCATGTTTCAAGCGACGCCCGCGACCTACCGGATGCTGCTGGACAGCGGGTGGAGCCCGATGCCGCCTTTGCGACGACTGCTCGTGGGCGGTGAAGCGCTGGATGTCGCTACCGGGCGTGGATTGACCGCGGCGGACTCGGAGGTCTGGAACATGTACGGCCCCACCGAGACCACCGTGTGGTCGTCGTGTGCGCCGGTGCCCAAACACGGACCGGTCACGCTCGGCGATCCGCTCGCCAATACGACCCTTCACGTGGTCGACAGCTCGCTCGAGCTCGTTCCGATAGGAGTCGCCGGCGAGCTGTGCATTGGCGGCGACGGACTGGCGCAGGGCTATTGGCGGCGCGCTGCGCTCACGGCTGAAAAGATTGTTCCCGATCCGTTCAGTGATCGGGATGGGGCGAGGATGTATCGAACCGGCGATCTCGTGCGCCGGACGCGGAGCGGAGATATCGAATTTCTCGGGCGCATCGACCATCAGGTCAAGATCCGTGGATTCCGCGTCGAGCTCGGAGAGATCGAGAACGTCGTACGTTCGCATCCGCGCGTCAGCGATGTGGCGGTCATGGTGCGTGAAGAGTCGCCCGCGCACCAACAGCTGGTCGCCTATGTCGTGGCAGCGCCGGCCGGCTCCGCCGCACAGGCGAGCGAACAGCTCGAGTCGTGGCAGACGCTGTGGCGCGACGTGTATGCACAGGATGGCCGGCACGATCCGGCGTTCAATCTGGCGGGCTGGAGGAGTTCCTACACCGACGAGCCGATCCCTGCGAGCGAGATGCGGCAGTGGGTCGACGAGACGGTTTCGTGGATCGCGGGCGCGCGGCTCGGTCGTGTGCTCGAGATCGGTGTCGGATCTGGACTCCTGCTGTTTCGGTTGGCGGGCGACGCGGAGAGCTATTGTGGTGTCGACTTTGCCGAAGAGTCGCTGGCTCTCATACGCGACAGACTGGACACCCTCGGCGATTGCGCTGGTTCGGTCACGTTGCTCCGCCGCGAGGCGAGCGAGCTCGATTGCATTCCAGAGGGGAGCTTCGACACGATTATCATCAATTCCGTCGCGCAGTACGTGCCTTCTCAGGACCATTTGAAGCAAGTCCTGGCGCACGCCGTGCGNATCGTGCGCGATGGCGGCAGGGTGCACGTCGGCGATGTCCGCTCGCTCGGCTTGCTCCGCGCGTTTCGCCTCTCGGTCGCGCTCCACCAAGCGCAACCGGAAACGACGAGCGCGCAGCTCCGCGCCCGTGTCGACGCCGACGTGAACGCTGAACGCGAGCTTCTCGTCGCCCCGGAGCTGTTCTATGCGCTGCACGAATCGCTGCCCCGTGTGAGCGGGATCGAGGCGCTGTGGAAGCGCGGAGACTACGACAACGAACTCAGTCGATTTCGCTACGACGTCACGATTCACGTCGGACCACGGCCGCGCGACGAGATGGCCACGATGGAGCTCCGCTACGGCGACCCGGCCCCGTCCGCGAGTTCGGGCCTGCCGGACGTGTTGATCCTGACGGGCGCGCCGCATCCACGTGCGAGCCGCTTTGTCTCGGCACTCGAGCTTCTCGATGCTGGCCAAGAGGACGTGCGCAGGTTGCGAGATGTCGTCAAAGACGACGCCCCTCCGCTGCAGATCCCCCCGGGATACGAACTTCGGGCCTCGCGCGTCAGTGCGGAGGGGGAGGCGAGGTGCGATCTGATTTGTGCCCGTATCGGCGCGGACGTGGACTGGCATTCGGCGGCGCTCGTGTCGCCGCGGGGCTCCGGCAGCGAGCGCCATGCCAATACGCCGGCGTTCGGCTGGAGCAATGCAGAGCTCGGAAATCGACTCCGTCAATTGCTCGTGAACCGGTTGCCGAACTACATGGTTCCGCAGGCGTTCGTATTTGTCGACAGCATGCCTCAGACGCCAAATGGCAAGCTCGACCGCAAGGCTCTGCTGGCGATCGGGGTCGCGCCCGATGAAACGGTGTATGTCGGGCCGAGAAACGCGCTGGAGGAAGAGCTGTGTGCCGCGTTCGCCGAGGTCCTCGGCATGGCGCGGATCGGCATCCACGACAGTTTCTTCGAACTCGGCGGCCACTCGCTGCTCGCGGCTCGGCTCGCCAATCGCCTTCATCGCGCGCTGGGTCGCGACGTGCCATTGCGCACATTGTTTCAGGCGCCGACGGTCGCCCGTCTTTCGGAGATCCTGGGCGCGCCCGTGATCGCCGACGAACGAGGCCATGAACCGGTACTCGTCCCCCTCAACGTCCGCGCGCTTTCGGGCCTCGACGATGGGGTGGTGGTGTTCTTGCCTTCGCTTGGCGGAGAGGTGACTCCGTATCGAGAGCTCGCGCTTCACATCGAGCATCGCCCGGTGTTCGCGCTGCGGTCGCCGTTGCTCGAGGGCGCTCCTGCGCCAGCCGATCGGGCGGAACTCGTCATGGGTTATGCGTCGGCCATCCGCCGCTCGTTCGACGGGCGAGACGTGTGCCTCGTGGGATGGTCCGCCGGCGGGGTCCTTTGTCATGCGGTCGCAGCGCATCTTCGCCGCGATGCATCGACGGTCGTCACCCGCGTCGTGTTGCTCGATTCGTCCGTCCTCGAGCGCCGCTTCGACATCGCTTCGGCGCGGATCGCAGCGATTCACGCGTTGACTATCGCCGGAGCAACCGAGTGGATGGAAGCTGCGATGACCGCGCCGGAGTCCGAGCTGCCGGGTCTGATCTGTCGGGGGCTCGGCCTGAGCGGAGGTGACGGGGTCGCCTACGCCGAGCGATACATACGCACGTTTGAGGTGCACAGTTCGCTGCTGGCTGGCTATCAGCCAGAGCCGCTCGACGTGCCGGTCTCCTTGCTCACATGTTCGGATACGCCGGACCTGCGGTGGAATGCGCTCGCTCCAGTTCGCGTTGCTGGCAATCATTTTTCGTTGTTGAGCGCCGAGCATGCGCGGTCGACCGCGGCTGCCTTGTCTCGGATCATTCAACCGGGCTCGGCCGGCTCATCACACCGCAGACTCGAANNGACNACGCCATAGAAANGGGTCCTGGACNTGCAGCTTCGGCAGGCAANGTACACAGTCGTCATCAACGCCCCAGAAACGTGTTCGGTTCGGTTGTCCGACCGCGNGTTCGATCCTCTCGGCGTTTGCGAGAGGGAGCGTGTCATTTTTNCTGAGAGAGAGGAACCATGCGGGACGAGGAAGAGGATCTTAGGCAATACGAAGTCGTGATGAACCACGAGGAGCAGTATTCGATCTGGCTCAAGGGAAGAGAGATACCCGCCGGCTGGACGGCTGTCGGGAAAAGTGGCCTGAAGGCCGATTGCCTCGCTCATATCGAGGAGGTGTGGACGGACATGCGGCCGCTCAGCCTGCGCAAGCACATGGAGACGATTGAAGCGCAGCGGCGCGAGGCGACGATTCCGACAGATACGTAGAGGGAGTTCCCCGAGCGGAAGTCCATGTCATCACGGCGAAGCCTTCACAATGAAGGAATGGCTGCTCGCAGTCGCGCCACTTGGCGCGCCGGCGGGCAACTGCCGTCGAGGAAGATGATGTTACGCAGCATGCCGGTGCAGAACGTGATGAATGAGCAATGCATGTGCCGCCGACACAGGGCGCGAGCGTCATCGCCGTGGAGCTGCCGTGGGACGGCATTTTACGGCTTTGGGGGGTAGCGTGGCCAAGCGGGTTGTCAACGGCGACGCTCCGGACACATCATTGGCGGTCGTATTGTATCTGGCCGCGCTGTCCGCTCTTGGGGAGTTCGCGACCACATCATACCTGCCCGCTATTTCCAGCATCGCGAGCGGGCTAGGCGTCCGCGTTACCGTAGTCCAGGCGACAGTTACTCTGGGGCTCGTCGTCTCAGCGGCGAGTGGTCTGCTTGTCGGTGCGTTTGTTGACGCGCTGCCTCGCAAGAGCGTTCTCCTGGTGGGACTAGCGTCGTACACGATTGGATCTCTGCTCGCCGCCGTCGCGCCTGGTTACATGCTGCTGTTCGCGGGGCGGGCGCTCCAGGCTTCGGGCTCTTGCGTCGGCCTGATGATTGGCCGAGCGATTGCGCGGGACCTGAGCAAGGGAGCGGAATTGACCAAGCTGCTGGCTGGTGTGAACTTGATTTATCTACTTGCTCCCGCCGTGGCGCCGATAATCGGCGGCTTCCTCGATGAGTGGTTGGGCTGGCGGGCGATCTTTGGTTTTGCCGCCCTTTATGGTGCGACAGTGTTCGTCGGGGCTTTTGCCTTGCGCGAGAGCAGGCGCCCGATCGATACGGGAGCGCAGCCCGAGGCGATGCTGCGGCGATATGTTGAAATTTTGGGCTCACCCCGATTTCTGTTGTCCAGCTTTCAGTCGGCCGCATTGTTGGGCGCCCTTTTTGCATTCGTCGTTAATGCAGCGCCGATGTTCGTATCGGAACTCGGGTTCCGACCGGCAGTAGTCGGCTTCTTTCCGGGGATCACAGTAGCGGGTGTGGTGCTTGGGAGTTATCTGGCGGGTCAACTGGCCACGACCTGGCGGCCCGAGACATTGGTCGGCGTTGGTGCCGCGATCGCCTTCGCCGCTGCCATTGCCATGACGGCGTCGCCTGTGGCGGCACCCTCACTTCTCAGTATCTTGATCGTGTTCAATATCGGACTGGGCATCGTCATGCCGGCATCGACCGCGATAGCTTTGTCAGGATTTGCTCATTGCGCGGGTGCCGCATCGGCTCTTGTGGGGTTCGTGCAAGTGAGTGGCGGAGCCGTCGGGTCCATCCTTGTATCCGTCATCGATCTTCCCCCTCACACGGCAATGCCGGTCGCGATGTTGGTCCTCTCCGGGGCATCGCTGACATCAACGCTCCTCCTTCGACTTTTCCCGGCGCACTGACGGAGTTGGCCTGCTGAAGCGCGGTGAGCCGATACACCCTCGTCCGGGACGTCCGTGGAAGCGGCGAGCCTGCCCCCGTTTGGGTCCTGCGATCGGCGACCCAACATCATCGACGCCCCCATAACCCGCCGAGGCGAGTGCCACCACATGATCATCTCGAACTCTTCGCTACCCTTCACGATCCTGTTCAAATGGCCGCTGCGTTGCTGCGTCTGCATCGACACATTCTCAACCCACATGATGCGACCGGACAACGATGCCAACATGCTGCCGATTGGCGTGCGCGTGGTGGGCGAGGGGCTGGCGCTCGATATCGTGGATGCGATCCCGACCGGTCGTCGAGGAAACCGGCCACGCCCCGCGCCGGCGCTGAGCCGCATTCCAGCCTGTCGTTCCGGAAACCGCGGGGGCGCGGGGCGATGAGCAACGATCGTGAAGCGCCGGAACAACCCGGCCCCACGAAAGCGCTCGCGGCGCTCGGCGTCTTCGGGCTGCTGTTCATCCTGTTTTTCGTCCGCGATCTGCCGCTGAAACTTGATCCCGTACGCCTGAGCAACGCGCCCACGCAGTTTGACGCCACGCGCGCCGTGGACCGCCTCTCCCGCATCCTCGACGGCAGGCCGCATCCGGTGGACTCGGCGCCGCTGGACGACACACGCAGCCGCCTGCTCGCCGAGATCCGCAACCTTGGCTACACGCCCGAGGTCCATGATCAGACCGCCTGTGGCGCCATCCCCAACTGGGCCATCCGCTGCGCCCGCGTGCAGAACATCACCTTCACCGCCGGGCCGACGACCGGCCCGACCCTCGTCCTCACCGCGCACTATGACAGCGTCGAAGCCAGCCCGGGCTTTGGCGATGATGGCATCGGCGTCGCCGTGTGGCTGGAAGTCGCCAAGCTGATGAAGGACACGCCGCCGGTGCGGCCCGTGTTGTTCCTGCTGACGGATGGCGAGGAGACAGCCCTGCTCGGCGCCCAGGCCTTCGTCGACGCAAAGGCCTATGGCCGTGAAGTCGGTCGCATCATCAACCTTGAAGCGCGCGGCGTGCGCGGCCCGGCGGTGATGTTCGAGACCGGCCACCCGAACGGCGGCATCGTCAGCGATTGGGCAAAGAACGGTGCGCGCAGGTTCGCCAACTCGATGATGGCGTCGCTCTACGAGAAGCTGCCGAACTTGACGGACCTCACTGTCCACCTGCGCAACGGCTGGACCGGCGTGAACATCGCCATCGCCGATGGCCTCAGCTTCTACCACACGCAGCACGACGACCTGGCCCACCTCGACCGCACCAGCGTGCAGCAGATGGGCGACCAGGCGCTGGGCACGGCGCGTTCCTTCGTCGCCGCCGACTGGACTGCGGACAAGACGGGCGGAGAGATCGCCTACGCCGACATCGCCTCGCTCATCTTCATCGAACTGCCGCAGGTGTCCGCGCTTGTGTTGCTGGGCCTGTGCCTTGGCCTCTCGGCCGTGCTGGTTATGAAGCCGACGCGGCAGGCGAACTGGCGCAGGCTCGATGTGCGCGCGCTGGTCCTGCCACCCGCTCTTCTGATCGCCTCGGGCCTGCTCGCCTTCCTCGCGCAGGCGGTTATCGGGCTGATCCGTCCCGAAGGCGCGTACTGGACGGCGTTCCCGCAGGCGCTCAACTGCGTGATCTTCATCGCCGCGCTGCTCTTGTCCGCGCTCGGCCTCGGCTTTCCCGCGAAGAACGCGAGCCGCGACAGACTGTTTGCGTGCGGGTGGTTTTGGTTCCTGCTGGTGGGCATGGGGCTGTCGCTCGCCGTGCCCGGCTTCTCGGTGCTGTTCCTCATCCCCGGCATCGCATTCGTGGTTGGCGGCGCCATCGCGCGGCTCGCACCGCGTTATGCGATCTTCGGCTATGCGCTCGCCAGCGCCGTGCTTGTGATCATGTTCTTTCCCGTGTTGCATGTGCTCGACGTGATGATGGGCCTCAGCCGTGCGGCGATGTTCGGCGTGGTGGAAGCGCTGGTGATCGCGCCCATGCTCGCCCTGGTCGGCCCAATCCCGAAGGGACGGAACCTCGTTGCCGGCACGCTTGGCGTCGCTCTTGTCGTCGCGATGGTCGTTACAACGTTCCTGCCTGCCTTCAGCGTCGAGCGGCCGCTCGCGCTCAACTTCAGCGCGGTTTACGACATCGATGCGCGCACCACGAACCTCTATGCCTCGGCAACGCCTGGCGCGCTGCCGAAGGCCGTCGGCGAGCAGCTCAAGCCCAACGCCGCTCCGCCGCCGCCGGGCGTCACCGCCGTGCTCGCCAGCCGCCCGCTCACCTATGACAGCCGCGTCTACGCCACCGCCGCACTTGTCCGCGACGAAACCACGCCCGCCGGACGCGTGGTGCACATCCGGCTCACGTCCCCCGGCGCACGCATGGCGCGCTTGCGCATCCCGGAGTCGGCGCATCCGACCCAGCTGACGTTCAACAATAGCCTCGTCACCATGCGCGCGCCGCAGGCAGGCTTCTACATCATCGACATGGTCGGCCGCGCCGCCGACGGCACCGTGCTGGAGCTTACGCTCGCGCCGCCCGCTGCCGGAAGCCCCGCGCCCGCGCAACCCGCTCCCTGGGTGATCCAAGGCTACTGGACCCAACTGCCGCCCGAGGCCGAATCCATCGCCAAGGCCCGCCCCGACACCGCCGTACCCATCCAGATGGGCGACGTAACGGTCACGTCGAAGGCGCATACGTTCTAGCGGCGATACGAGCACGCGCCCATCACGCGCCACGCGACTGCAAGTTCAGGAGTGTATCATTCCCCGATTTCAGGAGCGTCCAGACGCTCGACGACGCGGCCGATGTGGTTGAGGCCGAGCCCAATCAACGTTTCGCGCTGACTGTGATGGCGCCGCCAATGTGGGCCGTGATATATATGAGAAAGTAGCCGAATGGATCGCGATCGAGGCTTGATCGACGCACGTCCGGCAAGGATTTCGACCGGGGCACGGAATGCTACATCAATGCGCGACCGCCGCGGCTGCGCGGCGCTGGGATCGCTGCGCCAAGGCCATGCTTGCCGCGATGGCGGCGCTGACAATGCTGACCGCCGATACGGCGGCGCAAGAGTTGCGCCGTGCGCCGATGCGTGAGGAGGTTGCGCCGCGCCAAGGCGGCGAGCCCATCATGGCGATCGTGTCGATCAAAAGCCAGCAGGTCACCCTCTACGATGCCGACGGCTGGATCCTGCGCGCTCCAGTGTCGACCGGAACGACCGAGTACGAGACGCCAGCCGGCATCTTTGCGATCGTTCAGAAGAAAAAGGACCATCGTTCGAACATGTATGACGATGCCTGGATGCCGCACATGCAGCGCATCACCTGGAACGGCATCGCGCTGCATGGCGGATCTCTACCTGGCTATGCGGCTTCGCATGGCTGCGTGCGGTTGCCTTTCGGTTTTGCGGAAAGGCTGTTCGACAGGACGCGGATCGGAATGCGGGTGATCATCGCTCCGAACGATACAACCCCGGTCCCCTTTTCCCACCCGGCGCTGCTGACGCCGAACGCGGAGGCGCTGGCGGCCGCGCGCGCGCGAGCGGAGCTCCTCGCGCGTGAGGCGGCGGAGGCCGCCAGGGCTGACGACGAGGCGAAAAGAGCTGCAACGATAGCGGTGCGCGAGGCCGCAACGCTTACGGCGTCGCTGCGCAAGCTTGAATTGTTGAAGGGGCGCGCGGATGCGGAGCTCGCATCGGCCGACAAAGCGTTGATCGGTGCACGGACGGATCAGGCCAGGGTACAGGCCGAGGATTTAAGGCGGAAGGCCGCGCGAAGGGCTGCAGAATTGGGCAAGCAGTTCGACGCCGCGAGTGCCGAAGCAAAGCAAAGGCTCGACGTGAGCAACTCGGCAAAGGACGCCGCGGAAGCGGCGGAGATCAAAAAGGCCGACACGGCCAAGGCCGCGAGCGAGGCAAATCTCTCACTCGAACCGGTCTCGATCTATATCAGCCGTGCGACGCAGAAGCTCTACGTGCGACGTGCCACACGCAAGCCGGTACGGGATGGCGGCGAAGTGTTCGATGCGAGCATCGAGGTTCCGGTCAAGATCCGCAATCCCGGCAAGCCGATCGGCACGCATGTATTCACGGCGATGGCACGGGAAGGCGCGGGCCTGCGCTGGAGTGCGGTGACGATCGACGACGGCGACGACGCCAGCAGCGCGCTCGACCGCATCACCATTCCTCGGGAAGTGCTTGACCGCGTCGCGCCGACCGCATCGCCGCGGTCGTCGATCATCGTCTCGGACGAGCCCCTGAGCTCCGAGACGAACTATCGCACAGAGTTCGTCGCGGTCCTCAGTAGCCACCCCCAGGGTGGCTTCGCCACCCGCGACCGATCGGGCGATATCCTCTCTGCCGACGATAATCTTTGGCGGGAAGGAGGATACGAGCCGCTGAGCGGTATCAGGGGGATCAGCGAGTAGCATCGATCGGGTGGGCAGCTGTCTACCGCGAGGCGGCCCGATCCAGCTTGTTCTTGGCGGCCAGCAGCGCGGAACGGACGACCGGGCTGGTCTCCGCTGCCAGGCGCGTCTCGATGGCCTGCGTCACCGCGGCGGTGCGGACGTTGCCGAGNGCGTCGGCCGCGAAGTAGCGCACGTCGTCGTCGCTGTCGGAAAGNGCCGTCAGCAGCGCCGTCTCGGCCTCGGCCGGCGCAATGACGCCCAGAGCCAGCGCGGCCTCCTTGCGCACGCGCGCGCTTTGATCCTTCAGGGCGGAAGCGAGCGGCGGTATTGAACGCTTTTCCTTGAGCGCCCGCAGCGCCGTGCAAGCCGACACTTTGTGCTCCTCGGAAGCGCCGCTGTCCGCCAGCCGCTGCTCCAGCACCGCAACGGCATTGAGGGCGCGCAGCGCGCTCTTGACCGCCGCAACGATGTCCTCGTCCATAATCGCGAGCTGCTTGACGAGGGTGTCGATGGCTTTGGGGTCCTTCGAGTCGGCGAGAGCCTTGGCGGCCTTGATGCGCTCGGCGCGCGAGGCTGCGGGATCGTTCAATATGGCCATTGGATTGCCCTTGCTGGCGCCAGCCCAGCCCGTGCCCGGTGCGAGCACGAGCGCAAGAGCAAGCGCGGAGTGGATCAGACATGATTGTCGTCGAAGCCGTGGAGCCTTCATGTGGTTATCTTGCCTTCTTGCCAGTTGATGTCCTCGAGTCGAGCCTGACTAATTGTCGTTGAAGCCGTCGACCTTCCACATCGGCCCCTTGCCCTGCTCCTTGTTGATGTCCTCGAGCCCGGCTTTGATCTCATTGATGCTGGCGCCGTTGGTGACGCCGTCCAGCATCTGGAGGGCATTGGGCTCCATGTTGTGCCAGTACAACAATTCATTCGATACGACGAGATCGAGGTTCTTGCTATCCTTTCCAGGGACGGCGCGCAGGTCGTCCAGGTAGCGGGAGGTGGTGCATCCGCTGAACATCATCAGCTGGTAGTCCTTGGTCATCGCCGTTTTCTGCAGGTCGGTCTTGCCCCGGTTCAGCGTGACGTGACCAGCCTCGTAAGGCTTGCCGATGACGAAGTTTCCCTTGGGCGACTTGATGTCGTCGAAGTCGGGGCCGGAGCCGTAGCGGCCATGGCCGGCGTAGATCAACATCTCCGACTCGGCCATGGCCTTGGCGAACTTGTCTTTCGCCTGCGGCGTGTCGGCCGTGATCAGCTTCACCACCGAGGTGACGTCTTTTCCGTCGTGTTTGAAGGTCTTTGTGAAGTACTGAAGCCCGTCCGCCTTGGCCGCGGCCGGATCGATGCCGGCGGCCTTGAACCGCTCGGCCATGGCCTTGTCGGTGCCGGCCGTGTTCGGGTCCAGCTGGGTGTAGCCTCGCTTCGCCAGCCCCGAGATGATGTCCTTGGTCTGGCCTTTGTCCCAGCCCCCCTCATCGAAACCGACTGCGACGGTGGTGTTGAGCTTCCCGTCGGCAAACAGCTTCCCGTATTCGGGGAACTTGGTGGATGCGATGCTGAGCTGCTCCATGGTCTGCTTGTCGAGACGTCCGGTATCCTTCAGGCAATGGTCGGTCTGGAACTTCTTCAGCGCCTTGACCGTCTCGTCACCGAACTTTCCGTCCGCACCGTAACGGGGCAGCTTGTAACCGGCCGTCTGCAGGGCTTCCTGCATCTTCCCTACGTCCGTTCCTTTCGTGTTCTTGGCGAGTTCCTTCTTTCCTGACGCCACGTCGCGCAGCGCCGGGTCGACGAAGGCGCGGGCTTTTTGCTGCGCGGTGGGCGGCGCGCAGGTCAAGGTTTGCGGAGGCGTGTGTGCCGGGGTCGGCGGCCGGCGCGCAAGCATGATGGGGTGCGACGTNGACCCACTCTGTGACTGCTGTGAACCATTGGTTGAGGCGGTTGAATGGGTCGAACGGTCGACCGCCTCGTTGAATTCCTTCACCTGTTTCGGCGAAGCCGTGCCGGGATTGCTGGGTGGAGGGGTTGTGTTCTTGACCGTATCCGTCGAACCGATGCTCATTGCATGCCACCTTCGGTGCTTGCCTCTGTCCTGGCTCCTTCATCGTCAACTGCCGCGCGAAAAGATGTGATGGAAGTCACTCCAGTCAGCGACACGCCCGATCACGCGGACGC
>JGI25153J46596_10000549_pt1 | contig 23413 bp, 22 predicted proteins | sample AraplaMF_Col_mMF_FD_46596 | JGI IMG/M metagenome (IMG submission 46596)
GCTTGCAGGTGGATCCGCCGCTGCCGGCGAAATGCCGCCGTTTTTGCGCTGCAATTGCTCCGAAATGCGCGCAATTGGAGCCGCCGTTAATTTACGTTAATGCCGCATTTTGCGCCGGTNGGACTTCTACGCGCAACAAAGCGCGGTAAAAGTCTCCTCACTTTGTTGGGAGACTTTCAATGCAGGACCGGCGCGAGAGCNTGCGCGATAAGGTGATGTATGGCGGCGTCGCCGAAATCGGCGAACGCGGCNCGACGCGCGAATGCATCGTCCGTAACATCTCCGACAAAGGCGCGACCATCGAATTCAGCCATGACTTCCCGTTGCCCAAGGAGCAGCTCTCGCTGCGCATCGCGCGCAAGGGCCGCTCTTTTCTGGCCAAGGTGGTCTGGTGGCGCGACAATTTTGTCGGCGTCGCATTCCGCGGGGAAAGCCCGGCTGCGCCCGTCTCCGATATCGAGGAGCGGCTGCGCCGGAGCGAGATCAAGAAGCGGCAGCTGCAGCGGCGGATCGACGAACTGCTCGGCGAACGCTGAGCGCCCGCGGCGGCCATACGTGATACAATAGACATCCTGTGCTGCCGTAGTCACCCCGGTGGAGTCCGCATGTCTACAAAGCCGCCAAACGACCTGCCCGTCTATCGCCTCCTGACCGGCAAGGACGACGCCGCCTTCTGCCGGCGCGTTTCGGAGGCCATCGAGCTCGGCTACGTGCTGTACGGCTCGCCTGCCCTGACCTTCAACGGTGAGCATGTCGTGGCCGCCCAGGCGCTGGTCTGGCCGGGCAGCTAGAGCGCGTTCGCGCATGCTCAAATCGGCAAAAAGCCGGCGGTCTTGCGACACGCCGGCTCTTGGTTTCGAATTGACGCCGTTTACACCTTGACCAGCGGCCCCTTGGANGCCGGCCCCTTGGAGCCGCCACCGCCGCCCCCATTGTTGGGACCNCCCGGCTTCGGCTTGCGCTTGCGCGCCACCGGCAGCTTCTCGGGCTTCGGCGTGACCGGGCCTTCGACGAACTCGAAGCCGATCTTGTCCTTGTCCTCGGCATCCTTCACCAGCACGACACGGACATGGCCGCCGCCCTTGAGCTGACCGAACAGCACCTCGTCCGCCAGCGGCTTCTTGATGTGCTCCTGGATCACGCGCGCCATCGGCCGCGCCCCCATCTGCTCATCATAGCCATGCTCGATCAGCCAGGCCTTGGCAGGCTCCGACAGCTCGATGGTGACGTCGCGGTCGGCGAGCTGCGCCTCGAGCTGCAGCACGAACTTCTCCACCACCATGCCGATGACGTCGGAATTGAGATGGGCGAACGAGACGATCGCATCCAGCCGGTTGCGGAATTCCGGCGCGAACTGGCGGTTGATTGCCTCGTGGTCGTCGCCTTCCCGCTTGTTGCGCGTGAAGCCGAAGGCCTGGCGCGCCAGATCGGCGGCGCCCGCATTCGTGGTCATGATCAGGATCACGTTGCGGAAGTTGACCTGCTTGCCGTTGTGGTCGGTCAGCCGGCCGTGATCCATGATCTGCAGCAGCACGTTGTAGAGATCCGGATGCGCCTTCTCGATTTCGTCGAGCAGCACCACGCAATGCGGATGCTGGTCCACGCCGTCGGTCAACAGGCCGCCCTGGTCGAAGCCGACATAGCCGGGAGGCGCGCCGATCAGGCGCGACACCGTGTGCCGCTCCATATATTCGGACATGTCGAAGCGCAGCAGCTCGACGCCGAGCGAGGCGGCAAGCTGCTTTGCAACTTCGGTCTTGCCGACGCCGGTCGGACCCGAGAACAGGTAGGAGCCGATCGGCTTCTCCGGCTCGCGCAGGCCGGCGCGCGCCAGCTTGATCGAGGCCGACAGCGACTCGATCGCCTTGTCCTGGCCGAACACCACGCGCTTCAGCGTCTGCTCGAGATGCTTGAGCACCTCGGCATCGTCCTTCGACACGCTCTTGGGCGGAATCCGCGCCATGGTCGCAATCGTGGTCTCGATTTCCTTGATGCCGATGGTCTTCTTGCGCCGGTTCTCGGCGACCAGCATCTGTGCCGCGCCCGACTCGTCGATCACGTCGATCGCCTTGTCCGGCAGCTTGCGGTCGTGGATGTAGCGCGACGACAATTGCACCGCCGCCTCGATCGCCTCGTTGGTGTATTTCAGCCGATGGTAGTCCTCGAAATAGGGCTTCAGGCCCTTGAGGATCGCGATGGCGTCTTCCACGGTCGGCTCGTTGACGTCGATCTTCTGGAAGCGCCGCACCAGCGCGCGGTCCTTCTCGAAATGCTGGCGGTATTCCTTGTAGGTCGTCGAGCCCATGCAGCGGATCGTGCCCGAGGCCAGCGCCGGCTTGAGCAAATTGGACGCGTCCATCGCACCGCCGGAGGTGGCCCCGGCGCCGATCACGGTGTGGATCTCGTCGATGAACAGGATAGCGTTGGGATGCGCCTCCAGTTCCTTGAGCACCTGTTTCAACCGCTCCTCGAAATCGCCGCGGTAGCGCGTGCCGGCGAGCAGCGTGCCCATGTCGAGCGAGAACACGGTGGCGGCCGCCAGCACTTCCGGCACCTCGGAATCGACAATGCGCTTGGCGAGGCCTTCCGCAATCGCGGTCTTGCCGACGCCGGCCTCGCCGACGAACAGCGGGTTGTTCTTCTGGCGGCGGCACAGCACCTGGATCGCGCGGTTGATCTCGGAATTGCGCCCGATCACCGGATCGATCTTGCCGTCGCGCGCCTTCTTGTTGAGGTTGACGCAATAGGTATCGAGCGCCTCGCCCTTCTTCTTGGCGTCCTCGTTGCCCTTGGTCTCGGTCTCCTCGTCGACGCCGCGCACGGGGCGCGCTTCGGAGACGCCCGGCCGCTTGGCGATGCCGTGGCTGATATAGTTGACCGCGTCATACCGCGTCATGTCCTGCTCTTGCAGGAAGTACGCAGCATGGCTCTCGCGCTCCGCGAAGATCGCGATCAGCACGTTGGCGCCGGTCACTTCTTCGCGACCGGAAGACTGAACGTGAATCACCGCGCGCTGGATCACGCGCTGGAATCCGGCGGTCGGCTTGGCGTCGTCGGCGCCGTCAGTCACCAGGTTTTCGAATTCGGTCTCAAGATAGTTGACGAGGCTGGTGCGCAGCTTGTCGAGATCGACGCTGCAGGCACGCATCACCGCCGCCGCATCCGAGTCATCGATCAGCGACAACAGAAGATGTTCGAGCGTCGCGTATTGGTGATGACGCTCGTTTGCAATCGCCAGAGCACGATGCAGGGATTGTTCAAGACTTTGGGAAAAAGTTGGCATTCGCTTCCTCTATGGCCCCCGGTATCATGATCGCCATTAGCCGGTGAGGCAACAGCAACCTTGGTCATCCCCTGTCACATAGTGTCATATAGTTACACAGGATCGTGGCGAAAGACCGGTTCCGCAAGCATGGTTTTTCTCTAAATTCGCGGGCCGCGCCGCGCGGCGCGCGCACCCGTTCCCCCGAAAAACTACCGGGAATACGATCGGCTTGCCTCAGCGCCAATCGATGCAAGACCCGTACCTTTCTCCGGCCGGATCAAGCGNCATGCGCCGCTACTTCTTTTCCATCACGCATTGCAACGGATGCTGGTGCTTGCGCGCGAAATCCATCACCTGCGTGACTTTGGTCTCGGCGATCTCATAGGTGAACACGCCGCACTCGCCGATCCCGTGGTGATGGACATGGAGCATGATCTTGGTGGCCGCTTCGACGTCCTTCTGGAAGAACTTCTCCAGCACGTGAACGACGAACTCCATCGGCGTGTAGTCGTCGTTCAGAATGAGGACACGGTAGAGGTTCGGCCGCTTCGTCTTCGGCTTGACCTTGGTGATGACCGACGTCGACGGCCCGCTGGTTCCGGTGTTGCGGTTTTCGTCATTGCTCATTCGAGGAGCAGAAGCGGATGACGTTGCCGGCACGGACGGACAAGCTTTGAAGGTTGACTGCAACATGGCTCAGGCGTTCGAGATTCCAAAAGGGTGACTGGAGAGCGCATACCGAAATACCCGCGACCGGCTCTGCCGTGAGCCGCCGCCAGGTGCCCAGCAACGCCTTCTTTCCAGATCGCCGCTCCCGGTCCGACCCGTGGCCGGATCGGGACCTGGAATATGGGTCTGCCGCCTGATCGCCGCAAGCGCATGGATGCATGCCTCGCGCGACCCGCAACCGGCCCGATTCCCGGCTCGGCCATCCGAGCCAAGGTTAATCGTTTCTTCCGGATTTGACAAAGGACCGCATCGGGTCGTTTAGCCGCCGTTGAGGATAGCAGCCGCTTTTGGCGGCCGGCCCGGCGACGCGTCGCCTTTGATCCGACATTAGCGGAACCGGTTTACCCCCTGTTTAGCCGCCCGGCCCGAAATGCCGGTAGAAATCACATTCGCGGTGAGAGCCATGCTCGATACAGTCGTTTTCCGTCGCATTCGCACGGCCGCCCGCCGGTTCGCCGGCGCCGATGAGGGCAACATCGCCATCCTGTTTGGAATTGCGGTCATTCCGATCATCAGCTTCGTCGGGGCAGCGGTCGATTACACCCGCGCCAACAGCGCCCGCTCCTCGATGCAGGCCGCCCTGGACTCGACCGCCCTGATGCTGGCGAAGGACCTGACCGAGGGCACCATCGACACCTCGCAGATCGCGGCGAAGGCGGACGCGTATTTCAAGGCCCTCTACACCAACAACGAAACCAAATCGATCTCCATCACGGCGACCTATACGCAGAACTCGGGCAACGGGTCGACAATCCTGGTCAACGGGTCGGGCAATATCGAGACCGGCTTCATGCGGGTCGTCGGCTTNCCGACCATGGACTTCAAGACCAGCTCCACCTCGGCCTGGGGCAACGTCCGTATGCGCGTTGCAATGGTGCTCGACGTGACGGGATCGATGGCCAGCAGCGGCAAGATGCCGGCGATGCAGACGGCCGCCAAGGCGCTGGTCGATCAGTTGAGCGCGTTGCAGAAGAATCCTGGCGACATCTATATTTCGCTAGTTCCCTTCGCCAAGGACGTCAACATCGGCAGCAGTTTCAACAGTCAAAGCTGGATGGACTGGTCGATCTGGGACACCCAGTCCGCGACCAACACTTGGGGCACCTGCAGCAAGAACACCTACACCGACCGCACGACCTGCAAGAACAACAACAAGACCTGGACGCCGGACCGTACCATGTGGAACGGCTGCGTCACTGACCGCGACCAGGATTACGACACCAAGAATACGGAGCCGACGTCCAGCAACGCGCCGACGATGGTCGTGGCCGAAGAGTATACTTCGGGGGGCACGAACTACTGCAAGATCGGCAGTTCGTCCTACGTGCAGCCGGTCGTGCCGCTCAGCTCCAACTGGTCTGCACTCAAGACCGCGATCGGCAACCTGCAGCCCACCGGAAACACCAACCAGGGGATCGGTCTCGCCTGGGGCTGGTTGACACTGGGCACCGGCGTGCCGTTTTCCGCACCGGCCAAGGATACCGCCAACTATACCTACAAGGAGGCCATCGTCCTGCTGTCGGACGGTCTGAACACGCAGAACCGCTGGTACACGAGCGCCTCCTCGATCGATGGACGTCAGAAGATCCTGTGTGCAAACGCCAAGGCGGCGAACATCACGATCTATACCGTCCAGGTCGATACTGGCGGGGATGGCGAGTCCAGCGTGCTCAAGCAATGCGCCAGTGGCTCGGACAAGTACTTCCACATCACCGACCCCAACCAGACCCTGTCGGTGTTCAACTCGATCGGTCAGTCGCTGGCCAAGCTGCGCGTCTACAAATAAGCGGCGCAACTGCTCACATGAAAAAAAGCCCGGCCGCAGCGGCCGGGCTTTTTGTTGTCTTTCGAAACGGACGGCTTAGTGCGCGGCCGGGGTAAACTTCGCCACCAGGCCCTCGTAGGGCTTGAACGTCTGCTTGGCGAGATCGGTGTAGAGACCCGCGATCTTCTGCGATTCAGCCACNAAGGTCTCGTAGGACGAGCGCGCGAATTCGGTCTGGGCCTCGAGCGCCTTGTCCAGCGACTTCACGCCGGAGAGCTTCTCGACGAACGACTTGGTGTCTTCGAACGACTTCTTGGCGTAGTCGCCGTAGGCGGTCGCGATCGCCTGAACGCCGCTCTGCAGGTTGCTCGCGGAAGCGGCAACCGATTCGAGATGCTCTTTGCCGTAGTTCTGAATGTCTTCAACCTTGACCATCAATGGAGTCCTTTCCCAGACTGCAGGTGCAACTGATTGCCGGGAGGTCCCGGCTCCCTGACATTCCCCATATATGTGCACTGCACAATAAAGTCAAGAACTATTGTGCATTGCACAATATGGCAAAATAGCAGAAAAACCCGGGGTCTTACGCAACGGTTAATTAATCTTTTGGAAACTCGCTCCGCCTAACCTGATTCCTGGACATGTTCGCCTTCCGACAGACGACATGAAAGTCGTTTGTGAACAGCAACTTAGCTAGAGCAGCGACCTGATCGGCCGAGCCGGCCGTCCATCAAGGCCGGACCGGCATCTCGAACGGGGAAATATCAGCGGTTGTTGGGCACAATTTTGCCTCACGAGCCGGTGATCAAGACAGAAATTGGGACGGGGAAGTAAATGCTTCGTACAACCTTGGCTTCCTCACGCGCTTTGCGCGTGTGCGCCCTCGGACTGATTACCTTCACGACCGCGATCCTGATCTCGAGCGAGAGCGCCGAAGCGCGTCGCTACAAGCACCGCCGCCACCATCACGTGGTGCGGGAAAGCTATAGCCCGCAATTCTCCTCGATCATCGTCGACGGCAATTCCGGCGCGGTCCTCAGTTCCAACAATCCCGACGGTATCCGGCGTCCGGCATCGCTGACCAAGATCATGACGCTCTATCTGCTGTTCGAGCGTCTCGAATCCGGCAAGCTGAAACTCGACAGCGAGATGGACGTGTCCGAGCACGCCTCCGAACAGGCGCCGACCAAGCTCGGACTGAAGCCCGGCCAGACGCTGCGGGTCGAGGACGCCATCAAGGGCCTGGTGACGCGTTCCGCCAACGACGCCGCCGTCGTGATCGCCGAGGCCATTGCCGGCGATGAAACCGAATTCGCCAGGCTGATGACGCGCAAGGCGCGCGCGCTCGGCATGAGCAAGACCACCTATCGCAACGCATCCGGCCTGCCCAACGACGAACAGCTGACCACGGCGCGCGATCAGGCCACCCTCGGCCGCGCGATCCAGGACCGCTTCCCGCGCTACTACCGCTATTTCGCGACCTCGGTGTTCAATTATCGCGGACAGGCGATCCGCAATCACAATCGCCTGCTCGGCAANGTCGAGGGCATTGACGGCATCAAGACCGGCTACACCCGCGCTTCCGGCTTCAACCTCGTGAGCTCGATGCGCCGCGGCAACCGCCACCTCGTCGGCGTCGTGCTGGGCGGCCGCAGCGGCGGCTCGCGCGACTCCATCATGCGCAACCTGCTGGCCGAAAACCTGGACAAGGCCGCGACCAAGCGCACCGTTGCCGCGATCACCGAGCGCAATCCGTCCGCTGACGGCGCCGTCGACGTGGCGGAAGCCGAAACGCCCCCTTCGCGCATGATGGCTGAGGCGGCCCAATCCGAGCCGGGCATGCAAACGACCCGCTCGATCGGACCGGCAAAGCCGTCGCTGATGGCCGCCGCCGCCGCAGCCCTCCCCGCGCCGCCCGCCAGGGTCGAGCCGCAGGCCAAGCCCGAGCCCGCACCGCTGACCAACGGCGTCATCCAGACCCAGCAGATCTCGGCAATCCCGGGCTCCGCCGAGCCGATGAAGCCGGTCAAGGTCAAGACGGTTCAGGTCAAGGCCGGCCCGATGAAGTTGGCAGCGGCCGGCCCCTCGCAGCCGGTGGCGCCACCCGTTACCAACGCCATCCTAGCCCGGCCCGAAGTCGCCGAGACCTCCAGCGCCGTCGTCGCAATGGACGCAGATGCCAAGGCGGAGGCAGCCAAGGAAGCCCTCCGGGCAGCCATGCCGCCGCAGCCGGCCGGTCATGGCACCGGCAACGGTGTGCTCGGCGTGCTGCCGCTTCCAGCCTGGCACATGCGCCGTCGCAAGCTCCGCATGCACAGGCCTTGGCCTATGCCGATCCGGCGCCGCGCGCCCAGCCGCAGGCCGTGCAGCAGAGCGACGCCGCCAAGCCGGCCGCACCGGTGGTCCGCACCGGCTGGATCGTCCAGGTCGGCGCCCTCGACAGCGAGAGCGAAGCCAAGCAGCGCATCGATCTCGCCCGCTCCAAGGCGAGCAGCCTGCTCAGCAAGGCCGATCCCTTCACCGAAACGGTCGTCGCCAAGGACAACCGCACGCTCTACCGCGCCCGCTTCGCCGGCCTTGACCGCGACCAGGCCGAAGCCGTGTGCAAGGCGCTCAAGCGCGCCGACATCTCCTGCATGACCGTTCGCAACTGATCCGAAAACGTTTCCCCGAAGTTTGCAGAGCCGGCGCCCACGCGCCGGCTTTGTTGTTTTCCAAGCACAGTCGCATCGCCTTTCGCGCGATCGCGTCTAAAGCGGCGCACGAAAACTTCTCGTCAAGAATTTGCCGCTAGGTTCCTTGTAACGAAGAGATCGACCACGCCGGACAACGGCGGGCGATACGGGGCCTCAGTCAGAGAACAGCAGCAACTCTCGGTTTGTAGCGTCGGTGGCGTGAGCCGGAGTCAGCTAGAGATGCGTGCGAAGAAGGGTATCCTTGGCCTCGTTTACACGGGCAGCCAGATACGTCGAGCCCCCCTGGTCGGGATGCAGTTTCTTCATCAGGGTGCGGTGCGCCCGGGTGATGTCGTCGCGCCCCGCGCCCGGCTGCAGGCCAAGGATCTGATAGGCCTCCTCGTTCGTCATTTTTCCGCTCGCCGCCGTACGGCGCTGCCCCCCTGCCGTGTCGCCCTGCGCGTTCTGACGCCAAGCGGGAAACCGGCGGTCAAGATAGCTTTCAAGTAAGGCGACGCTCTCGGCGTCGAAGGCGGCCGCCATCGCGAGCAATTGCGGCTGGTCGAATTCGTCGAGCGAGCGGCCCGCATTCGGCCCCTCGACGATCCGCCCGGACAATTCGCCGCTGTCGTGATCGAGCACCATCTCCAGAAACTGCGAGCGGACGCGCGAGGCCTGGCCCGACGAGCGCTGCGCGCCGCCGCCGAAGATTCCGCCGATATTGCTGAAGCTGCCCGGGCCGAACGGCGACCAGCCGAGCAGACCGGCGCCGAAAATGCCGAGCGGAATGGCGACGGCCAGTTCGCCGCGGAGGCCGGTATAGGCCGCAACCGCCAGCGACAGCACGCCGCCCGCGATCTTGATCACGCGCGCGAGCACGACCGGATTGGCCGCACGAAACATCTGCAGCAGCAGGTACAGAACGACAACGGCGACGACGCCGGCAATCAGGGTTGGCATGGCGCCAGTATAGCCTCGCCGAAGCTGAAAAGCATGGTGCCCCGCAGCGCGGCGATCAAAGCCGTGATCACTTCATCTGGCCGATCAGCGCGGCCGCCCCGCCGGTGGTTTTCGACAGGCGCAGCAGCGCCTCGCGCCCGCCGGCGGCATAGGCTGCGGCGGCGCGCAGGAGCTCGCGCAGCTGCGCCGCGGCGCCCGGATCGAACCTGCACCACGCGCCGCCGGTGAGCCGCGCAATCTCGCGGAAAGCCTGTTCGGCGACGGGATCGTGGCCCTCCTGAAACATGAAGACGGGGACCTTGAGCAGGCCGAGTTCGCCGGCCCTGGCGCAGAGATCGTCGACCGATTCCTCCATGGCGTCGCCGACGAACACCACGGCGCGCACACCGGATGCCACCGCCTCGCGGCGCGCCTCCGACAGCACCTTGCGGATCTGGGTGTTGCCGCCCTGGCAATCGATCTTGCCCATCAGCTTCGCCAGTTGCGCAGAGTCGGAAATCCAGCCCGTGGCGCGGCATTCATTGAAGCCGCGGTAATAGACCAGGCGGATGTCGAGGCTGCCGAGCGAAGCCGCCTCGCGAAACATGTCGGCCTGCAGCGCGCAGGCCATGTCCCAGGTCGGCTGCCGGCTCATGGTGGCGTCGAGGGCGAACACCAGCCGCCCCCGCGCGCCCGCCGCGTGCGGCGACATCGCGCGCGCCTTCGCCACGAAGGCGGCGATATCCTCCGATGTCGACGGCCTGGCCTCAGGCAACGAACCATCCTGGCGTGCCTTTGCCGAAGCAACGTCGCCTGCCGATTTCGGTTTGGTGGGCTCGCCAGCCATAAGCGCTCGCAGGTAACAGCAAGCCTTATGTGGGACGACTGGAGGTTCCGGTCAATGCGCCGCCGTGCGGCGCAGCGACGATCGCGCGACGGCCGTCAGCGGCCTAGTTCGTGATCGGCTTGTTCTTCGGCGCCGGGTTGCTGGCCAGCGGGGTCGAGAGCGGCACCGGTCCCGGGCTCGCGGTCAGAAGATCCGGCACCTTGGTCGGCACCGGCTTCAACGCGCCGCTCTTGTCGGACTCGTCCAAGAACTTGTCGAGCATCGACTGGATCGAGGATTTTGCGGCCTCCGGCCCGGTGTCGCGCATGTCGTTGTGCTGGAAGCCGGTGTTCACGACCGTGATCCCGGCCTGCTCGCACTGATCGTCATCAGGCACGACGCCGGGGTCGGCCTTGAAATGCGTATCCTTGGAGCGGAACGACAGGATCTTGAACTTGCCGTCGGTCAGGAACGGTACGCGCAGATTGTCCAGCGTCACGACCTTCTTGATCTCGTCGGGAAACTCCTTGGCGAAATACATCGAGATGTCGCCGCCCATCGAATGNCCGACCATCGTCACCTTCTCATAGTCGGCGTTGGGCTGGACCTTCTTCATTTCGTAAATGGCGAAATGGATGTTGGCGACGCCGCGCTGAATCTGCGGCAGGCGGCCGACATAGGGTTCGCCGATCTTGGTCACCATCGGCGGATCGGTCGGCAGATCGTGCTGCGGGCTGATGGTGAGATAGCCGCGCGCAGCGAATATGTTGGCGAGGAAAGAATACTCGGTGTTCTTGACGGTGTTGCCGTGGTTGAGGATCGCAACCGGCAGCTTGATCAGCCCGGCGTTGGCCTGCATCTCCTTGTCGCGGCGGACAGCGATCTGCACGGCGACAAGGCGGTTGTCGCGATCAGGATCATGGAAGGCAATCGTCTCGTGACGGATCGCCCACTTGCTCGCGGTGAAATACGCGACAGTGACCAGCACCGAGAGTGAAAGCAGAACCAGAATTCCACGTTTCATTGTCGTCCTCGAGCCCTGCGAGGGGCCATCCCTGTTTGAGACTCTTTCGGTCCCTTGTTGATGATATATGTCACGATGGCGTGACATAAAGGCCAAATGTTGTGTGTTGACCGCCTGATCATTGTGCGACGCACCCAGATGTTGGGCACCGCTCAATCCCCACAAATCGACCCCGTTTCTTCTCTTACGACGCCTCCCATCAAGCTTTGGTTCGACCNCTGNATAAAAGTCTAATGAAAACGGGATGCTGCCGTCAGGGTTCCCGGGAACCCCGCGGCCTGCAGGTGCAGCAATACCGATCTCTCAAATAACTACACCGCCGTGTAGATGACGAGCTTCAGCGCAGGGTCGTCATTGGCCTGAAAGCTAACATACTCCAGTTTGAGCCGGCCCTTTTTGGGATGGATCAAGGATTTCCGCCCTGCCGCTACGCCGCTGACGTCATGGGCTTCCCACCAGCCGGCAAATTCGGGACAGCCCTCCTGAAGCCGCGCCAGCAGATCGCGGAAGGCGGGATCGCCGGCCCANAGGTCGTGCGTCGCCCGGAATTGCGCGACCATGCGTCTTGCCTCATCCGCCCATGACGCGCCGAACAGGCGACGTGTCGCCGGATTGGTCAGCACGGAGAGCAGGCTGTTGCGATCGGCTTCCGCCAGGCGGCTGAAGGCAAAGATCTCGTCGGCGGCGGCATTCCAGGCGAGCACGTCCCAGCGCCGGCCGGTGACATAGGCCGGCAAATTGAGCTGCTCGACCGCGCGCAGGATGGCGGCGGGAACGCGCTCGCGGGCGAAGGCGCGGCGGTCGGCATTTTGCGTCAGCTCCCTCAGATGCCGGTGTTCGGCCTTGGTCAGCCGCAGCGCGCGCGCCAGCGCATCGATCGTCGCCGCCGAAGGACTGACGGAACGTCCCTGCTCGAGGCGGACATACCAGTCGACGCCGATGCCGGCGAGTTCGGCCACCTCCTCCCGCCGCAGCCCCGGCGTACGCCGCCGCCGGCCGACCGGCAGGCCGACGGCCTTCGGCGTCAGCTTCTGCCGCCGCGACCGCAGGAAGTCGCCGAGTTCGCTCTGCCTCGAATTCGCAATCGATGCCGNCATNCGCAGGACATCNCGGGAGAGGGTCCAACAGTCCTAGGATAATACCAGGTCTTGTTGAGCCGATGAAGCTTATCGAAAATGCGGTCCCACTGAAATTGAGGAGGCTTCATGAAGGCTGCCGTTCTGAATGCGTTCGGATCGCCGCTTGCGATCGAAACCCTGCCCGCCCCCAAGCTCGGCACCGGCGAGGTCATTGTCGACGTGATGGCGAGCCGCGTGCTGGCCTACGCCGGAGAAGTGCTCAGCGGGGCGCGGAAATACCTGATGGAACTGCCCATGGTGCCCGGCCCCGGCGCAATCGGCCGGGTCAGCGCCACCGGTCCCGATGCGACCCGGCTTCGTCCGGGCGACTGGGTCTATTGCGATCCGACGGTGCGCTCGCGCGACAATGCGCTNTCGCCCGACATCGCCCTGCAGGGGCTCACCGGCNGCAGCGAGGGTGGCCTGCGCCTGCAACGATACTTCCACGACGGTGCCTGGGCCGAGCAGATGCGCGTGCCGACCGAGAACGCGGTTCCGATCGGGAGCATTGAGGAAAAGGAGGCAGGGCGATGGTGCGCGCTCGGCACCCTGCTCGTTCCCTACGGCGGATTCCTGGCCGCCGAGCTGCGCGGCGGAGAGATCGTGCTGGTCAACGGCGCCACCGGCAGTTTTGGCAGCGCGGCGGTGGCCGTGGCATTGGCAATGGGCGCGAGCTGCGTGGTCGCCACCGGGCGCAACGAGCAGGCGCTGGCGGCGCTGGCGCGGCGGTTCGGCGGCCGCGTCCGGACCGCGCCGATGCGCGGCGATGAGGCCGACGATCGCGCGCGCATCCTGCAAGCGGCGCCTGGCCCGATCGACTGCGTGCTCGACATCCTGCCGCCGGCAGCCAATGCGGTGCAGGTGCGGACGGCGATCATGGCGGTACGGCCATACGGGCGGGTGGTGCTGATGGGCGGCGTCGGCATGGCCGGCGGCGGCGGTCTCGACCTGCCCTATTCCTGGATGATGCGGAACTGCATCACGGTGCGCGGGCAATGGATGTATCCGCCGCATGCCGCAGTGTTGATGAGCGGCCTGATCCGCGCGGGCCTGATCGACCTCGACCAGTTCGAGGTCGCCGCGTTCGCGCTCGAGCGTGCCAACGAGGCGGTCGCGCATGCCGCGGCCCACGCCGGTCCGTTCAAGATGACGGTGATCCAGCCGCGATAGGCGGCCACGGCCCGCGGGCAGGGTTCAGGCGCTGATGATGTCGCCGATGATGTCGTGGACTTCGAGCGGCTTGTCGACCTGGGTGAACCATTCGGCCCGGTTGGCGGCCCGGCGGCGGCCACGCTCGTCGAGCGGCAGCTTGAGCTGGCGCAAGAGGCTGGTCACCTCCTCGCGCGCCGTCACATGGCCCATGCTCGGCCGCGTGCCGAGCGTGGCCTCGTCGATGTCATCCAGCGCCGTCAGGCCGCGCGGGAAGAATTCGCGGTAGACCACCCGCTCGGCGAACCCGTCGATCGAGCGGAAGCCGAGCCGCAGCGACAGCTCCTTGAGGCTGTCGGCGACCAGCTGCTTGTTGCGCGAGCCGATCATCGACAGGCGGTTGCGCACCACGATCCAGTCGGTGGTGGCGCCGTCGAGCTGGCGGCGCTTGCGCCGGGTTTCGCGAACCATCTCCGCATAGTGACTCTCCCCGGTCACGGTATAGGTCGCGGGGTCGACCGTGCCGAGCACGTCGAAATCGAGGAAGCTGTCGTTGATCGGGGTCACCAGCGTATCGGCCATCGAATGCGCCAGCCGCATCAGGTAGGAGTCCGATCCCGGGGTATCGATGACGATGAAGTCGAAGGCGCGCTCGACCGAGCCGACCGCCTCGGCGAATTGCTGGAACTCGGAATTCTCGTTGTCGGCGATCTGCATCGTCTCGCCGAGCTTGATGCAGTAGTGCACCGGGATTTCGAGGTCGAGGCCGGTGCGGCGGGCCCACGCGTTCCGGTTGGCGATGTAGCGGGTAAAACTCTTCTGGCGGCAGTCGAGGTCGATGGTGGCGACGCGCTGGCCGGCCTTCATCAGGGCAACAGCGATATGCAGGGCGGTGGTGGATTTTCCCGAACCACCCTTTTCATTGCCGAGCACGACGACATGCGCCGAACCCGATTGACCCTGACTCGCTTGCAGCAACATGACTCAACCCCCGCACGATATCTTCAAATCACGCGCGACTGCCCGTCAAGTGAAATGCGTGACGACGCATCCAAATCGCACGCGGTGTGTCTTTAATCATGAATCCCGACGACATGGATTTCGTTCCGTCGCAGCGATCGCCCCACGGCAACCGGTGGGGCATGCGCCGATCTTGGCGTCGAGCCGCCGCAGGCTTGCCATCTCCGCGCAACCTTGGCGGCAATGCTCCGGCCTTATAAGGTCGGCCCGCCCGCCGAACCGATCGGGGCCGCCGGCCCCCTCACCCCTTCACACGCTGCAAGAGATCGAAGCCAGATGTCGCGAAGTCCCATGGTCGTCCGTACCGTTCCCGCATTGCGCCGCGCCGTCGAGGCCTTGCGCGCCCGAAAGGCCGCCGTCGCGCTGGTGCCGACCATGGGTGCGCTCCATGACGGACATGTGTCGCTGGTGCGGCTCGCCAGGCAGCGCGCGCAGAAAGTCGTCGTCTCGATCTTCGTCAACCCGACGCAGTTCGCGCCCACGGAGGATTTCGGCTCATACCCGCGTACCTGGAAGGCCGACCTCGCCCGGCTCACCGAGGAGAAAACCGACCTGATCTGGAATCCGGACGTCAAGGCGATGTACCCGGACGGCTTCGCCACCAGGATCGTGCCGGAAGGTCCTGCTACCGTCGGGCTGGAGGATCGCTTCCGGCCGCATTTCTTCGGCGGGGTCGCCACCGTGGTCGGCAAGCTGTTCACGCAGGTCCGGCCGGATGTTGCGATCTTCGGCGAGAAGGATTTTCAGCAATTGCGCGTCGTGACCCAGATGGCCGGCGATCTCGACCTCGGCGTCAAGGTGATCGGCTCGCGCACCGTGCGCGAGCGCGACGGGCTCGCGATGTCCTCGCGCAACGTCTACCTGTCGGCCGAGGAGCGGCAGATCGCACCGACGCTCCATCGGGTCATGAAGGAAACCGCCAAACGGCTGAAGGCCGGCGAGGCTATCGAGGCCGCGATGGCCGCCGGCCGCGAACAGATCGCCGCCGCCGGTTTCGCGCTCGATTATTTCGAAGCCCGCCACGCCGCGACGCTGGCCCCGGTCGCGTCGATGAAGGAAGGACCGGTGCGGCTTCTCGTTGCCGCGAAACTCGGCACCACCCGCCTGATCGATAACATCGGCGTGTAGGCCGGCGGAGCGGCTTGCACGGTGCCGCCGCCGGATCGAAAATCCCGCAGCAAGGGATTTACCGGCTGCAGGAACCGCCCATGTCGCTGCGCGCTGCGATCTTCGGAGGCCTGATCGGCTTGATCGCGGCCGGCGCCGCCCAGGCCCAGGACCCGCGACGGCCGGCGATCGGCGGGATCGGCTCGCCGGTCGATGCCATGATCTTCTATGTCGCGCNCGGTGCAGATGGCGCCTGTGGCGAAGGCTGCTCCGAATGGATCGCCGCCGAAGGCACCGTGCAGTGGGACACCCACAAGCGGCTGATTGCGATCCTCGACCGCCAGGCCGGGCGCAAGCTTCCCGTGATCATCCACGCATGGGGCGATTCCAACCTCAACGTCGCGGTCAGTCTCGGCCGTATCCTGCGCGACCACGGCATCGACACGACGGCGGGCACGACCGACGTCGAGGCCTGCCATGGAAAGAGCGAAGCCGAGTGCTTTGCGCTCAAGCGCCCGGGCGGCCCGCTTCAGGCCAAGGTGACGCTGACGGACACGCGCTGCGACCTGGCTTGCGTGCTGACACTGGCCGGCGGCGTGCATCGCACCCTGCCCGCCGGGACCAGGATGATCCTGGGCGGCATGTCGATCTTTAATCGCCTCGCACCCAATGTCTCCGAAGAGCGGCGCCAGGGCCTGACCACGCTTTTTGGCGATCAGTTCCGCCGCTACCTCAAGGACATGGGGGTCGAGCCTGAGCTTCTCGACATCGTCGACCAGAATTCGGAAACCCGGCGCCCGACCGAAATGCCGCCGTCCGAATGGCTCCGGCTGCACATCGTCACGTCGGCGGCGCTGTAAGCGCCGGTACGCGCCTCGCGCTAAAGCAGACCGAGATCGCGCAGTTCGCGCCGCATCGGCTCCGGCATCGCCGCGACGCCGGCGGCGGCGGATTTGGTGAGGTCCGGCGGCGCGGCGTCCTCGGTCAGATAGCGCCAGCCCTGGAACGGGCGCATCGGCCGCGGCGAGACGGCGAAGACCTTGGGCTGCATCACCAGTCGGCACCGNCCGATGCCGTCCTTGTCGCGGAACGGCTCGATCCCGATGATCTTTTCGCGGGCGGCGATTTCGCCCTTGATCACCCAGTAGAGCGAACCGCCGGCAAGGATTTCCGCGTCGCGCTTCGGCGTCATCCGGGTGACGTGGACGTGACGGATCGGCAGGCCCTTTTTCTTGGCGGTCGCCATGCGTTCGGCAACCCAGCCTTTGAGTTCCTTGACCGACTCGCAACCGACGGCAAGCTTGATGAGATGAAGCGGCATGATCACGCCGATGTAGCGGGCCGTGCGCGCTTTGAAAAGATCACTCCCTGTGGAGATCACTGCTCATTGTCGGAAGTGGCCTGCCCCGGCGCGAGTTGCACCGGTGCCGTGGCCGGCCGCTTCGGCGCCGCCGGCGATTTCTTGGCGGCGGCCACCGCAGGCGATGGTGCGGGAGCCGGCGGCGTCGCCGGCGCGAGCGAACGCGCCGCTGGCGGCGATGCCGGCGCCGCGGCTGCGGGGGACGACGGCTTTGCCGGCGGCTCGGGCGTCATGATGCTGACCGGCGGGGTCGAGGCGGAGGTCGGGAATTCAGCATTGGTCGGCTTGCCCGTGGGTACGGATGACGGCAGCGCGGCGACCAGGCCGGCCCCGTTCTGCCCCGGCGCGTTCCACGAGGACGCATAGCGCATGATCAGGCTTTCGTAGACGCGATCTTCCATATTGGCCGCAATCTGGCGCGTCTCGGTCAGCGAGCGGAACGCGCGGCAGGACGACGGCGTACAACGGTCGCGCACCATCAGCACATAGGCCATCAACCCGTAACGGTCGCGCTCGACGGCGCGGCGCAGCGCCAACAGGTCGGAGCCGCCGCCCTTGTTGGCGGTGGCGACATCGCCCAGGGAAGTCAGCAATGTGATCTGCGAGGCGGCGTAAGTCACGGCCGCGGCCACCGACTCGGCCGAACCGAACAGCACCTTCTCGCATGCGGCCAGGACGGCATCGCCGGCGAGTTCATCAATGCATGAAAGCTGCGGCAACGGGGCGGTCGCGGTCTGGACCGGACGCACCTCGGCCTGTTGCGGCACGTTCGCCGCGCCGAAGCCACGGAAGGTCACCGCGCCCGCGACCCCGATCGCAAGCAGCGTGATCAGCGCCAGCACGCCGTTGGCCGCGGGTCTCTCCGAGCGCAGCAGCGTGATCAGAACGATGATCCCGACAAACCCGGCCGTGGCCAGCGCCAAGTACATTGGAAGGTTCGGCGAGCGCCAGATCTGATCCAGCGAGGCAGCCCAGTCCCAGTTCATGCGCGGTGTCCCTTAACGCAGCATCAATCGCAATCGAAACACGAATACGTCTTTCTCGCATTCGCTTTTCGGCAGAATGGTTCTGCGAACGGGGCCTTTTGACGGCAACCAGTAGTGGAACCTCGTCAGCCCGCTACTTGCGCACAACTGATTCAGGAAATCGCGAGCTGGCTTTCCTTGGCGACCCGTTCGAAAGCTTCGGTCGAGCTTTTGATGCGATACTGGCAATCGTCGCCATCGGTCGGCAGCAACCGGACGACCTCATAGGTGCCGCTGGCGGCCGGACGGGCAACATTGCTGGCAGTAAAATAGACAGTCTCTCCAACGGAGTACTTATGCTTCAACGCCCTCTCCATCACGCAAGAACGCCGGCCGCGCTCACGGTCCCGCTAGCTTTCGGCCGACTTGAGAACCCTGTGGCAACCTAGCACAGCCGCACGCCCAAAAGCCAGCAGCATCGAGGCATGGCAAGCAGGTAAATTCCGCATATTTTTCAGGGCGGTAAGCGGTAATTTTGGNGGTTCCCGGGAAACCGGAGGCCTCNCCCGGCAGCCGGTTTTCCCAATATCGGACAACCGGCCGCCAATAGCCCGAACGCCAGGGGCCGTCGGGCGGCCCTCAGCCGCCCCACCCCGCCGCCGGCTCCTCGGGCCGGATCAGACCGTCTCGAACCGCTCGATCAGGAGCGTTTCGGCGAGACCGGCGCGGGTCCATTCCTGAAACGCCGGCAGCGACATCATCGCCTCGTAATAGTGCCTCGCCTCGCCCTTCACCTCGATCGCATAGGTGCGGAAACGGTGCACGACCGGCGCGAACATCGCGTCCGTGCCGCCGAACGCACCGAACAGGAACGGCCCGTCCTTGCCGTAGCGGCGATGGCAGTCGGCCCACATCTCTTGAATGCGCGCCACGTTGGCGCGCGCGTCGTCCGACAGATCGATGGCGCCGACGGGACGATGCAGGTTCATGCCGCATTCGTTGCGCAGCGGCAGGAAGCCCGAATGCATTTCCGCCGAGATCGAACGCGCATGCGCCCGGCGGGCACGGTCTTCCGGCCANAGCTTCGCCTGCGGATATTTCTCGGCGAGATACTCGATGATCGAAAGCGAATCCCACACCGTGACGTCGCCGTCGATCAGGGCCGGCACCTTGCCGGAATCCGAAAAGCTCAGGATGCGGTCCTTGTCGGCCTTGTCGTTGGTGTAGAGCGGGATGAACACTTCCTCGAACGGAATTTCATTGGCACGCAGCGCCAGCCATGGCCGCATCGACCATGACGAATAGTTCTTGTTGCCGATGACCAGTTTCAACATTTGCGGGGGAAATCCTGTTGGAACAGGTATCTTGCCATAGTGCACCGCACCCGTTCAACCTGTACATCACGATGCCGCAAGCCATCATCGGGGACACCGCCACATGGCCGCCTATTGGGTCGATATCGCCGCCGTCGCGTTCTTTGTCGTCGAATGGCTGGCCTATGGCTTTACGCTCGAGCACACCGATTATGGCCGCGACAGCCTGTCCGCCCGCATGAACCGCTATCGCGAAGTCTGGGTGCGCAACATGCTCGATCGCGAGGCGCGCATGGTCGACATGCAGATCATGGCCTCGCTGCAGAACGGCACCGCCTTCTTCGCCTCCACCAGCCTGTTCGCGATCGGCGGCGCGCTGGCACTCCTGCGCGCGACCAACGACGCGCTCGCTGTGCTGCGCGAGCTGCCGGTCAATCTCACGCCCTCGCCGGCGCTCTGGGAGATCAAATGCGTCGGGCTGATCCTGATCTTCATCTACGCCTTCTTCAAATTCGCCTGGTCGTATCGCCTGTTCAACTATGTCGCGATCCTGCTCGGCGCGATGCCGCCCTCGTCACAACGCGATACCGCGGAAGCGGAAGCCCATGTGATGCGCACGACGCGCCTGTTCGAGGCGGCGGGACGGCACTTCAACCGCGGCCAGCGCGCATTCTTCTTCGCGCTCGGCTATCTCGGCTGGTTCGTCAGCCCATGGGTGCTGCTNGTGACGACCGCGCTCGTCGTCATCGTCACCTGGCGGCGACANTTCGCGTCGAACGCCTGGCGGGCGATGGGGAGCTAGGACGCGGACTCACTGGCGCGCAGCCATAGCCAGTGCGCTGGCGCGCCGGATCGCAAGCGATGCGCCCGAAAGCGGACGCGTTATGCTCACTTTGAATTTTGTCGTTCGTGCCCTTGAGCGGACATTCGCACACCCCTGACGGGGCGATGTCTCCGCTACGGTAGGCCGTCAGCATGCCAGCGGGACAAGACCACGTCAAACCAACTTGATTTGCTTTGCAAACGCGCCGTTCCCGGGCGATTTGGCGCCGTCTCAACGAACGAGGGGGTATTCATGGCCAATCCTACACCGACGATTGCCGCTGATGACGCCGCTCCGGAGCGGGCGGCTCCGGATATCACGAACACCACGCCGGAAAACCAGGCGCCGACCTTCCGCAACCAGGACCAGGTCTGGCCGCACCGCGTCATCCGGCGCGGCGACGCAGTGCGGCCACTGCCGCCGCACGCCCGTTCGCTCGCGGGCCTGACGTTCGAGGTGGGCGGGGTGCGCGTCGGNCTCAGCGACTACATGGCCCGCCGCCGCACGGCNGGGCTGCTGATCCTGAAGCGCGGCGAGATTGCGCTGGAGCGCTACGGCATGGGCAACGGCCCGGAGAGCCGGTGGGCCAGCATGTCGACCGCGAAGTCGATCACCGCGACGCTCGTCGGGGCTGCGCTCCACGATGGCGCGATCGGCAGCCTTGACGATCGCTGCGAGCAATACCTGCCGCGGTTGCNCGGCTCGGCTTANGAGGGCGTCACGATCCGTAATCTCCTGCGGATGTGCTCCGGTGTGGCCTGGCGCGAGGAAAACGATGCAGACGGGCGCTCAGAGAACTATCGCCTCGGCAAGGCCATGGTGAGCCGACGGCCAGGCTCCGTCCTGGACCTGCTCTGCAAACTGCCGCGCGCTCATCCGCAGGGCGTCGTCTTCAACTATTCGACCGGCGAGAGCTGCCTGATCGGCGCGCTGGTCGTGGCCGCTACGGGCCGGCCCTTGGCCGACTACTGCGCTGAGAAGATCTGGGGACCTGCCGGCATGGAGGCAGACGGGTATTGGCAACTCGAGTCCGAGGACGGCCTGGAGCTCGCCGGGTTTGGCGTCAGCGCGCGCCTGCGCGACTTCGGCCGCTTCGGCCAGCTGGTGCTGGAGNACGGCGAAGCGTTCAACGGCCGACGGGTCCTGCCGCCCGGCTGGCGCGATCTCGCCGGACAGCCCGACAGCGCGCCCACCGGCTTCGGCCGGCTCATGCCCGGTTCACCGGCGGGATACGGCTATCACTGGTGGGCGGTGCCGCCCTTGCCCGGCGGCGTCAACAACGGTGCCTTTGCGGCGAATGGCGCCTTCGGCCAGTTCATCTTCGTCAATCCGGCCGAGCAGGTGGTCATTGCACTTCAGAGCGCGTGGCGTCAGCCTCAGGACAGCGACGCCGCCCTCGAAAACGTCGCGATGATCAGGGCCGCGGTGCGCGCGCTGCAAACGGAGCCGGCGTCGTAGAGGCCCGGAGATGTCCGCTCCCGCACCGCTGTGGGGGGAGCAGACATCAGATGGCCAACTCGCAGCAACCGGCTTTATGAGTACGCACCCCAGAGCATGATCCGGAAAAGTGTGAAGCGGTTTTCCGAAAAGCTGATGCTCAAACGAAGATCTAAAGCGCGATAACGATTCATCCAAATCTCATCGCGCTTTAGTGCGGCCTTGTTGCCCGCGCCGGCCGCACATGTTATCTCCCCGGCCGTCATGATGATGATCCGCATCAATATCGCTTCGGTCTTTTTCCTCAGCCGCTAAGGGCTTGCCCGCACCGGCGGGTGAACGGATGCGCCTGCCGTTTTCGGCAATGGCGCGTTCAAGGACCGAAATGAGCCGCCGCTAGCCTCGCTGCGCGAGGTGACGCTGGCCGGCCAGGCGATATGAGGATTTCATGCCTTCGACTACACCCATGCAACCCCGCGCGCTCGGCGACGCGCAAATCGAGCAGTTCGTTCGGGACGGATTCGTCCGCCTGGATAACGCGTTCCCTCGCCGACTTGCCGACGAAGGGCGCGCCATCCTCTGGCGCGACACCGGATGCGATCCCAACGACAGGAAGACCTGGACACGGCCGGTCGTACGGCTGGGCTACTACGGACAGGAGCCGTTCCGGCAAGCCGTCAATACGCCCGTGCTGCACGCGGCGTTCGACCAGCTCGTCGGCCGTGGCCGCTGGCACCCGCGCAGGGACCTCGGCAGTTTTCCGGTGCGCTTCCCGCATGCGGACGATCCCGGCGACGCCGGTTGGCACGTCGATCTCAGTTTTCCCAGTCCATCGGATGATCCAAACGAGCGGAACGACTTCTCCTCATGGCGGGTGAACGTCACCTCGCGCGGCCGCGCGCTGCTGATGCTGTTCCTGTTTTCAGACATCGGTGAAGCTGATGCACCGACGCGGATACGGATCGGTTCGCACCTCGATATGGCGCGGCTGCTCCGGCCTGCCGGGGAAGCCGGCATGTCGCACCTGATGCTCGAGGACGTGTCGGCCGATCGTCCGGAAGCACAGGCGACGGGCGAGGCAGGCACGGTCTATCTGTGCCATCCCTTCCTGATCCACGCCGCGCAGCCGCATCGCGGTTCATCGCCACGTTTCATGGCGCAGCCGCCGCTGCATCCCGCCGAGCCATTCCAGCTTGAACGGAAAGACGGCGATTATTCTCCGGTCGAAATGGCGATCCGCCGCGCCCTGCAGGGAGGCTGAAGAACAACGGTTCAAGGCCGCCCGGTCGCACCCGGGCGGCCTTGAACCTTGTCAGCCGCTGAAATCCCTCGGCGTGAAGCTGAGGTCGAGCACCTTCCANTCGCCGTAGCGGTCCGCCGGCAGCATNGCGTAGGGCTGGCAGGCCTGCAACGCGCGGATCGCGCCCTGCATCAATAGCGGTCCCTTCATCGAGGCGCTGGCCTCGATCAGGATCGGGTCCGCCGCGAGCCGGCCATCCGGCGACATCAGGACGCGCAGCTTGACCTTGACGTCGTCGTTGCCGGCCAGCGAGGCCGGCAGTTTCGAGCAGGTCTTGAGATGCCGCCTGAACTCGGCAACGACACTGCTCGATATGTCGGCCGCCTCGGTCGCCGGCGCATCGAAGACATCGTCGCCCTTGTTGGGGGCTTGCGCCGGCGTCGGCGGCATCGGCGAGAGGTCGGGCGGCAGGCCGAGCAGCACCTGATATTTGATCGAGATATCCGGCTCGGGCGGCTTGTAGGCCGGCGGCGCTGGCTGCGATGGCGGCGGGGTTGCCGGCTGGGGCGCGGGCGGCGGGGCGAGCGCCGCCTGCTTCTGCGGCCGCGCGGCAGGCGCAGGCTGTGCGGCCGGCGGAGGTGCCGCAGCAGGCTTGTCG
>JGI25153J46596_10000568_pt1 | contig 22768 bp, 21 predicted proteins | sample AraplaMF_Col_mMF_FD_46596 | JGI IMG/M metagenome (IMG submission 46596)
GGCGCGCTTTCGCGCGACCCGTTGGCGTTGCCCACGCTGCAGAACCTCAGCCCTTCCCGCCGACTTCCTTGGCAAAGGTGTCGCGCAGGCCGATGGTGCGGTTGAATACCGGCTTGCCGGGCGCGGAATCCTTGTCGCGCACGAAATAGCCCTGCCGCTCGAACTGCATCACCTCGCCGGAATTGTCNGCNGCGACCGACGGCTCGATCCGCGCATCTTGCAGCACTTCGAGCGACTCCGGATTGAGGTCGGCGGCAAAGTTCGCCGCGTTCGGGCTCGGGTTCGCGAACAACTGGTTGTAGACGCGGATTTCCGCCGGCACCGAATCCCGCGCCGACAGCCAGTGCATGGTCGCCTTGACCTTGCGGCCGTCGGGCGCGTTGCCGCCCTTGGTCGCGGGATCATAGGTGCAGCGCAGCTCGACGACTTCGCCGGCGTCGTTCTTGATCACGCCGGTGCATTTGACGAAATAGGCATAGCGCAGCCGCACCTCGTTGCCCGGCGACAGGCGGAAGAACTTCTTCGGCGGGTTCTCCATGAAATCGTCGCGCTCGATATAGAGCTCGCGGCCGAACGAAATTTTTCGCGTGCCGGCGGATGGATCATCGGGATGATTGACGGCCTCGAGCTCCTCCGTCTGGCCTTCCGGATAATTCTCGATCACGACCTTGAGCGGCCGCAGCACCGCCATGCGCCGCTGCGCCGATTTGTTGAGGTGCTCGCGGATGCAGAATTCGAGCATGCCGACATCGACGATGCTGTTGGCTTTCGCCACGCCGATGCGCTTGACGAACTCGCGCACCGCCGCCGGCGGCACGCCGCGCCGCTTCAGGCCCGCAATGGTCGGCATGCGCGGATCGTCCCAGCCGGAGACGTGGCCTTCGCGCACGAGCTGTGTCAGCACGCGCTTGGACAGCAGCGTGTAGGTCAGGCTGAGGCGTGCGAACTCATACTGCCGCGGCTTGGACGGCACCGGCAGTTTTTCCAGCAGCCATTCATAGAGCGGCCGGTGGTCCTCGAACTCCAGCGTGCAGATCGAATGGGTGATGCCTTCAATGGCGTCCGACTGGCCATGGGCGTAGTCGTAGCTCGGATAGATCGACCATTTGGTGCCGGTGCGCGGATGCTCGGCATGCAGGATGCGGTAGAGCACGGGGTCGCGCAGGTTGATGTTGCCGGCGGCCATGTCGATTTTCGCGCGCAGCACGCGGGTGCCGTTAGGGAATTCACCGGCCTTCATGCGCCGGAACAGGTCGAGGTTCTCCTCCACCGTGCGGTCGCGGAACGGCGAGTTNTTGCCGGGTTCCGTCAGCGTGCCGCGACTGACGCGGATTTCCTCCTGCGACTGGTCATCGACATAGGCATGCCCGGCCTTGATCAGGCCTTCCGCCCAGTCGTACAGGCGCTCGAAATAGTCGGAGGCATAATAGAGATCGGTTCCCCAGTCATAGCCGAGCCAGTGCACGTCGGCCTGGATGGAATCGATATATTCCTGCTCTTCCTTGGTCGGGTTGGTGTCGTCGAAGCGCAGATGGCACTTGCCGGCAAATTCCTGCGCGATGCCGAAATTCAGGGCAATCGACTTGGCATGCCCGATGTGCAGATAGCCGTTCGGCTCCGGCGGAAAGCGGGTCACGATCCGGCTGTGCTTTTTGGAAGAGAGATCGGCCTGGACGATGTCGCGGATGAAGTCGCGTCCCGCCTCTGCCGTTACCGGTTCTGTGGTCATCCTGAGTTCCTGTTAGGGATTGGCGAACCTTCTGCCAAATTCGCCCCTGTGAGCCAAGCCTACTTTGCACTGGCCAAGGCTTTAGTTATGCATCGTTCCTGCTATACACCACCGCCAATTCACCCCTGTCCCGTCCGATAATGACCTCTCCCATCGTCACACGCTTCGCCCCCTCGCCCACCGGCTTCCTCCACATCGGGGGCGCCCGCACCGCGCTGTTCAACTGGCTCTACGCCAGGAAAACCGGCGGCAAGATGCTCTTGCGGATCGAGGATACCGACCGCGAGCGTTCGACCGAGGCCGCCATATCGGCCATTCTCGACGGGCTGAAATGGCTTGAGCTCGATTGGGACGGCGAGGTCATCTACCAGTTCAGCCGCGCCGCAAGGCACCGCGAGGCGGCCGAGCAGTTGCTCGCCAGCGGCAAGGCATACCGCTGCTACGCCACCGCAGAGGAACTGACCGCGATGCGCGAGAAGGCGCGCGCGGAAGGGCGCACCCGGCTCTATGACGGGATGTGGCGGGACCGCGATCCGGCCGAGGCGCCTGAAGGCATGAAGCCGACCATCCGCCTCAAGGCGCCGCAGACCGGCGAGACCGTGATCGAGGACCAGGTTCAGGGCCGGGTGGTCTGGCAGAACGAGAACCTCGACGACCTCGTGCTGCTGCGCGGCGACGGCAATCCGACCTACATGCTGGCCGTCGTGGTCGACGACCACGACATGGGCGTGACCCACGTCATNCGCGGCGACGACCATTTGATCAACGCNGCGCGGCAGAAGCAGATCTACGACGCGCTCGGCTGGGACATCCCGAACATGTCCCACATCCCGCTGATCCATGGGCCGGACGGCTCAAAGCTCTCCAAGCGGCATGGCGCGCTCGGCGTCGACGCCTACCGCGCCATGGGATACCTGCCGGCGGCGCTGCGCAATTACCTGGTCCGGCTCGGCTGGAGCCATGGCGACCAGGAAATCTTCTCGACGCAGGAGATGATCGACGCGTTCGACCTGCCGGCGATCGGGCGCTCGGCGGCACGCTTCGATTTCGCCAAGCTGGAAAACCTTAACGGCCACTATATCCGCCACGCTGACGACCGCGAGTTGGTCAGGCAGTTCGAGAGCGTGCTCGACTACGTCCCCGAAGGGGCCGACCTCAAGGCGAAGCTTAACGACGCCACACGCGCGCAATTGCTGCGGGCGATGCCGAGCCTGAAGGAGCGCGCGAAGACGCTGATCGAGCTGATCTCGGGCGCCTATTTCATCTTTGCCGACCGGCCGCTGCAGATCGAGGCCAAGGCCGCCGCGCTGCTGACGCCGGAGACCCGCGCCCTGATCGGCCGGCTACGGACGGCGCTGGAGCCGGTTACCGACTGGCGCGCCGAGACCACGGAATCCGCCATGCGGAATTTTGCCGAGCAAAATAACCTCAAGCTCGGCGCCGTCGCTCAGCCGCTCCGGGTGGCCCTGACCGGGCGCACGACTTCCCCGGGGATTTTCGACGTTTTGGACGTTCTGGGGCGGCAGGAATGCCTTGCCCGGCTCGCCGATCAGGCCGCCGGGTAGTGCCCTACCTTGTGCTGTTTCCGTCCATCTTGCGGTGCACAGGGCAATAAGCTAACCCATTCGACGCCGCTTCCAGACAAGCCGGCTCCCTTGCTGCTGCCCTGAAAATGGCACCAGGGGCGGCGCGGTTTTCGTAACGATTTCATCGGGGATTCACGATGGACGCAAAATCCAGCAACAAGACTGCAACGCTCACGGTAGGTAACAAGACCTACGATTTCCCGATCCTCAGCGGCACGGTGGGGCCAGATGTCATCGACATCGCCAAGCTCTATGCCCAGGCGGGAATGTTCACCTACGACCCCGGCTTCACCTCGACCGGCAGCTGCCAGTCCAAGATCACCTATATCGACGGTGACGCCGGCGTCCTCGAATACCGCGGCTACCCGATCGAGCAACTTGCCGAAAAGGGCGACTTCCTCGAAACCTGCTACCTCCTGCTGTACGGGGAGCTTCCGACCCCGGCGCAGAAGAAAGACTTCGACTACCGCGTGATCCATCACACCATGGTTCACGAGCAGATGGCCCGCTTCTTCCAGGGTTTCCGCCGCGACGCCCATCCGATGGCGATCATGGTCGCCGCCGTCGGCGCACTGGCCGCGTTCTATCACGACAGCACCGACATCAACGATCCGAAGCAGCGCATGATCGCCTCGATGCGCATGATCGCGAAGGTGCCGACACTGGCCGCGATGGCTTTCAAATACACCGTCGGCCAGCCCTTCATGTATCCGAAGAACTCGCTCTCCTTTGCCGAGAACTTCCTGCACATGTGCTTCGCGGTGCCCTGCGAGGACTACAAGATCAACCCGGTGCTGGCTGACGCGCTCGACAAGATCTTCATCCTGCACGCTGACCACGAGCAGAACGCCTCGACCTCGACCGTGCGTATCGCCGGCTCGTCCGGCGCCAACCCGTTCGCCTGTATCGCCGCCGGCATCGCCTGCCTGTGGGGCCCGGCCCATGGCGGCGCCAACGAAGCCGCGCTCGCGATGCTCGCCGACATCGGTTCGGTCGACAAGATCCCGGAATTCATCGCCAAGGTGAAGGACAAGAACTCGGAAGTCCGCCTGATGGGCTTCGGTCACCGGGTCTACAAGAACTACGATCCGCGCGCCAAGATCATGCAGAAGATGTGTCATGCCGTGCTGAAGGAAACCGGCCATGGCGACGATCCGATGCTGAAGGTCGCGCTGGAGCTGGAAAAGATCGCGCTGAGCGACCAGTACTTCATCGATCGCAAACTCTATCCGAACGTCGACTTCTATTCGGGCATCACGCTGAAGGCGATGGGCTTCCCGACCTCGATGTTCACCGTGCTGTTCGCGGTCGCCCGCACCGTCGGCTGGATCAGCCAGTGGAGCGAAATGATCGAGGATCCGCAGCAGAAGATCGGCCGTCCGCGCCAGCTCTACACCGGCGTCGCCCGGCGCGACTACGTGGCGATGGACAAGCGCAAGTAAGCGACGCGATTTTCAGCGTTCGAAAATCCCGCCGCGGCGATAATATCCCGGGCGGGATTTTTGTTTGAACGGGAGGCACCATGCTTGCTGGAAGCTGCATGTGCGGAAGCGTGGCTTACGAAGTCGATGCCGCTCCCGGAGCTATCGCTCATTGTCACTGCCCCACCTGCCGCAAGACGCATGGGACGGCCTTTTCGACCGTCACCAACGTTCCGCGCGACCGTTTTCGCTGGATCAAGGGTGAAAGCATGCTGAGGGGCTTTGAATCCTCGCCCGGCAAGACGCGGTACTTCTGCACCCAATGCGGATCGCACATCGTCGCCGCGCGCGAGGGCAAAGATACCATCATGCTTCGGATGGGCTGCCTCGATACGACGATTGCCGAACGGCCCAAGGTGCATATCTGGCGATCGCTGGGCGCGTCGTGGTTCGACCCCAAAGATCAATTGCCGGAGTGGCCGGAAGATACGCCACCGAAGCCGTAGACGTCAGTTTTGTCGGGTGGGCAAAGCGCAGCGTGCCAACCATTGGCGGCAAGACGTGAGGAGAGGATGGTGCGCACGCTGCGCTTTGCCCAGCCTACGAAACTGCGAGCCCTATCCCCGCCGCTTGTACATCGTCGCCAGCACGATGTCGGCGGCGCGCACGCTGGGTGGCTGGTCGCCGGTCGACATGATCGTATCCAGCGTGGCGAAGGCTTCGAGCTGCTGCCCTCGCAGCGCCGAATCCGACAGCACGTCGGCAAGCGCCTCCGCCAGCTTTTCGGGCGTGCAGTCTTCCTGAAGGAATTCAGGAATGACGTCCTTGCCGATCACGAGGTTGGCGAGGATCACCGACGACACGCGGATCGCCCGCCGCAGGATGAACGCTTCGATGGCGCCGACGCGGTAGGCCGTCACCATCGGCACGCCAGCCAGCGCGAGNTCNAGCGTCACGGTGCCGGATTTGGCGAGCGCCGCATGCGCGATCCGGAACGCGGCCCGCTTGTCCTGCTCGCCGATCACGACCTGGGGCTGGACCGGCCAGCCCTTCACGGCCTCGACGACCGCTTCCTGCAGATGCGGCATGGTCGGCAGCATCAATTCGAACGCCACCCCCCGCTCCTGCAAGAGCGCCACCGCCTGGCCGAACACCGCCATGTGGTGGCGTATCTCGCTGCGGCGGCTTCCCGGCAGCACCAGCAGCACCGGCGGGGATTCCGCCCGACGTTTGGCTTCATCCGCGTTCGGGCGCAGCGAGGCCAGTTGTTCGACCAGGGGATGGCCGACATAGCTGCAGGGCGGNCCGTGCAGCCGCTGATAGGCCTCGGGCTCGAACGGCAGCAGCGCCAGCACATGGTCGACATATTTCAGCATCGCGCGCGCCCGGCCCGGCCGCCATGCCCANACCGACGGCGACACATAGTTGACGATCGGAATCGNCGGATCCNTGGCGCGCACCCGCTTCGCCACGCGATGGGTAAAGTCCGGGCTGTCGATGATGACGAGAACGTCCGGCGCGGCTTCCGTTACCGCAATCGCGGTTTCCTTGATCAGCCCGAGGATCTTCGGCAATTCCTTGACGACCGCGGCAAGCCCGATGATCGAGAGCTCTTCGATCGGAAACAGCGTGTCGAGCCCTTCGCGCGCCATCGCGCGGCCACCGACGCCTTCGAACCGCACGCCGTCGCCAAGGCGCTGGCGCAGCACCTTCATCAGGTTGGCGCCGAGCCGATCGCCGGATTCTTCCGTCGCGATCAGAAATATCCTCCGCTCGATCCCGGCGGTCGCGCGGGACGGCGTCACGCGGACAGCCCCTGGATGAACAGCCCGGCGCTGTCGGCGGCCACGATCATGGCCTGCGCGTCGGCGGCAATGGTATGTCCGGCGATCACGGCAATGCCGGCAAGCCCGGCCTTCGCCGCGCCCTCGACCGTTCTGGCGCCCACGGTCGGCAGGTCGTAACGCAAATCCTGCCCGCTCTTGGGCGCCTTCACCAGCACGCCGCGGCCGGCTTTGGCCCTGATACGCCCGGCCTCGCGCAGCCGCGCCACGCGCGCCAGAAGCCCGTCGGTGCCCTCGATGTCCTCGACCGCCACCACGTGCCCGTCGATCACGACGACGGCCTGGCCGATGTCGAACGGGCCGAGCGCGGCGAGCACCTCACGCCCTTTGGCGATGTCGGCGATCCCAGCGGAATCGGGCACCGTGCGGGCCATGTTTCCTTCCGGCATCAGCACGTCGGGAGCCACATCCCTGATGCCGACCATCCGGAAACCGTCCTGTTCGAGGATGCGGCCGATCCCCGACAACAGATGGTTGTCGCCGCCGCGAAACGCCGCCCAGATGCGGCCGAGAACGCGGATCGTTCCCCAGTCCAGCCGGATTTCCGACAGCGCGGGGCGCAGCAGGGTGCCGATGAAGATCAGGTCGCGGCAGCCTTCGCTGCGAAACAGCTTTGTCGCGCGCCCGAGCTGTCCGACCGAGATCCAGTGATGGCGGAAGCGGCCGACGCGATCCGGATCGCAGGCGCCNCGCAGCGCAAACAGCACCGGGGCAATCCCCTGTGCGACCAGCGAATCCGCGACCGCGAACGGCATCGCGCCGCCGCCGGCGATGACGCCGACAGGTGATGAAATGTCGGAAGCCGCTGAACTCATGGCTGCGGCGATCCCGTCATCATTGCCTGACGCCGTCGCCGGCCGGAAGGCAGAGCGCGCGGTGCTTGCCCTGCGCGATGAAGGTGAGGATTTCTGCGATCGCGGGATCCTCGCCGGCCATCGGCTGTACCGCATTCAGCCGCTCAGCGAACACGCCGGGACCGTGGAACAGCTTCTGATAGAACGAGCGCACCGTCGCCAGCCGCTCCTTGGTGAACTTGCGACGCTTCATGCCGATGATGTTCAATCCTTCGAGGCTGGCATATTGGCCGTTGGCGAGCCCAAACGGAATGATGTCGCCGCGCACCCCGCAGACGCCGCCGACCATCACCTGGGGCCCGATCCGGGTGAACTGGTGCACGGCCGAGAGCCCGCCGATGAAGACGAAGTCGCCAATCTCGCAGTGACCGCCGAGCGTCGCCGATGTCGCAAAAATCACGTCATTGCCGACCAGGCAATCGTGCCCGACATGGCTGCAATTCATGAAATAGCCGCGCTCGCCGACCCGCGTCACGCCGCCGCCGGCAACCGTCCCGGCGTTCATGGTGGTGGATTCACGGATCGTACAGCCGGCGCCGATCTCCAGCCGGGTCAGTTCGCCCTTGTAGCTCAGCGATTGCGGCGGCGTGCCGAGGGAAACGAACGGATAGATCGTGCAGCCGTCGCCGATCGTGGTCTGCGCGGTAACATGCACGTGCGCGATCAGCTTGCAGTTTGCGCCGATGACGACGTTGGGCCCGATAATGCAATAGGGACCGATCGTGGTCCCCTCGCCGATCACAGCGCCATCCTCAACCCGCGCGGTTGCATCGATCGTAGCCATCACTTGAGCCAGCCCATCCGTTGAACGCGAATATCTCGCGTTTTCCGGTGGTTAGCGCGGCATATCAGGGCTGTCTAGTGACGTATGGTTACGGCGTGTTTCGAAGCATCCGGACAGGATATCGGCTAGACGACGGTTGCTTGCCGGACGTCAGAACGAGCCGACGACTTCAGGTCATGCTGCCGGGCAGGAAGCAGCGGATCGTTATGCCAAGCGCGTCCTTGATCGGCCAGACCATGGTGCGGCCGACGCGATTCGGCTCGGTGATGACGGCATCGTCGGGGACATCGACCCATTGGCCCTCAAGCCGCACGCGGTAATGGCCGTCCTTTGATTCCCAGTCGACATCTGAAACAGCCGAGCCGTCGGCATCGGAGCAGCATGGGCCCTTGCCGCTTTTCAGGCTGTCGAACCAGGATTTGAGCGGGGAAGTGGCATAGCGCCCGTCGTCGCGCGCCATTGCATTTCCAGCGAAAACAGCGGCTGAGCCTATCAGCAGCACCACGGCGGCTCGGAGCGATGTCATGCGGCCATCCCGGCAACAATGATCTTCCAGCGGAAGTATTAAGCCGCAGCCACGAATCAAGTTCCATTATCATGACGACGACGTGATCGCGCGAATTGCAGTGCACGGCCCGGCGATCGCGCCGTGTTCGCGGTCCGACATCGGCGCGGATTGACGTCTCGATACCCGAGCGCCCTTCTAAAGCGCGATGAGATTTGGATGAATCGTCCTCGCGCTTTAGGTCTTGTTGAGCATGATATTTTCGGAAAACCGCTTCGCACTTTTCCGGATCTAGCTGCCCGCCCGCGCAATCCATTCGCTCGCCTGCACGCGCATGACGAATGCGGCCGGGCCCGAAGCGCTGGTCTTGTAGACGAGCGCCTCGCCCTCGCGAATATCGGCAAACTCCTTGCCGAAAGCGTCTGTGACATTGGTCTTGTGCGTCACGGCCAGATTGTTGGCGCCGGCCTTCGGCGGCACGCTGACGAGGTCGCGCACGGCGCGTCCGACCTTGGCGTTCTTGCCGTCGGGATTGGCCATCGCCGACGCACTGCCCGCGCCACTGTCGGTCAATTCGTCCACCGGCGAGACATCCTTGCCGCCGATCAGCTGGCCGGTCTCGACGGCGCGGTTCAGCCGGCTGGTATAGACCTCGCCGATCGGCACGCCCAGTTTCGCGAGCGCCGCCCCAAGCTCGCTCGCCATGGCCCGGCCCCTGTCGTTCAGCTGCCGCTGCGCGCTCATGTCGTCAAACTTGAAGGGGTAAACGTCCTTCTGGCTGTCATCGGTGGCGCCGTGCCGAAACACGATGACGTAGCCACCGCCCTTCAGCGCGGCAATCAGGCCGTCCAGATCAGCCGCATAGACCGGCGGCGACATCAGAAGAAAAAGAACCAAACAGGAAATAGCGGACACAAGCTTGTTCACGGACGCCTCCGTTGAAAAAGCGCGAACCCAAACCGGAATCAGGCTGCAAAATTCCTCAATCGACCTCGGCGTGGGTTCCACTACCAAAGATTGAGCAAATATATCAAGAATCCGCCGGTTGTATGGCGGATAAATCCAATCCGATTCAATCGGTCAGCATCGCGCCGACATCGGCTTCGGCCACGACCGCTCCGTTCACCTTGGCGTCGCCGTGAAACCACCACATCGCCTTGCGGCGGCCGATCGAGCGCATGTGATACTCGACGGTGTCGCCGGGCATCACCGGCTTCCGGAATTTGCATTTGTCGATGGTCAGGAAATAGACCGCGCGCGGCTTCTCGGTACCCTCCACCGACTTGATGCCGATCACGCCGGCGGTCTGCGCCATGGCCTCGATCATCATCACGCCGGGATAGACCGGACGCTCGGGAAAATGGCCGAGAAACGGCGGCTCGTTGAAGGTGACGTTCTTGATGCCGATGCCGCTGTAATCGGTCCGGATATTGATCACCCGGTCAATCAGCAGCATCGGATAACGGTGCGGGAGGGTCTTGAGGATCTCGTTGATATCAACGAGTTCGAACCTGACCTGTGCCTCCTCCATCACTCCTGTCCTTCGCCTTTCGGACCGGCCGTGCCGCCTTGCGCCAGCCGTTCCACTGCAACTATCTCTCTAAACCACTGCTTGGTCGGTTTGGCAAAATGCCCGCCCCAACGGCCGTTGGGCGGAATGTCGTCCTTGACCGCGCTCATGGCCGTGACCTGGGCGCCATCGCCGATCTTGAGGTGGTTGTTGATGCCCACCTTCGCCCCGAGCGCGACGTTGTCCCCGATCGTCAGGCTGCCCGCGAGGCCGATCTGCGCCGCGAGCAGGCAGTGCCTGCCGATGGTCACATTGTGGCCGATCTGAACCTGATTGTCGATTTTGGTGCCTTCGCCGATCACGGTGTCACGCAAGCTGCCGCGGTCGATCGTGGTGGCGGCACCGATCTCGACATTGTTCTGGATCAGGACGCGGCCGGTCTGCGGCACCTTGAGGTGACCCTCGGGGCCGAAGAAGATGAAGCCGTATCCGTCCTGCCCGATGCTGCAGCCGGGATGGATCAGGACGTTATTGCCGATCAGGGAAAACTGGATCGCGGTCCGCGCGCCGACATTGCAGTCACGGCCGATCTTGACGTCGGCACCGATCACCGCGCCGGCACCGATCACGGTTCCGGCGCCGATCTCGACGCGCGGGCCGATCACGGCCAGCGGATCGACGATGACGCCATCCTCCAAGTGCGCGGACGGATCGATGATCGCCGATGGCGCGATGCCGTCAATGTCGAACCAGGATTGCGGACGAAGCGCATCGGCGTGCCATTCGCGGGCCAGCTTCACGAAGGCGCGGAACGGCTGGGCGGCGCGCAGCACGGCAACATGGGCAGGCACCTGCTGCTCGAAGCGCTGGCTGACCAGGCAGGCACCGGCCTTGGTCGCCTTGAGCTGGTCGACATATTTGAGGTTGTCGAAGAACGCCAGATGCATCGGACCGGCTTCGTCGAGCGAAGCCAGTCCGCGGATCACGTGGCTGCCCCGTGCGGGGTCGACCAATGCCGCTCCCGTCAACGCAGCCAGTTCGGCAAGCGTTGAGGACGGAGGTTGCTTGAAAAATATCGGCTGCGCCATTCCATCCGCCGCAGTCCGGCCCTCACATCAGAGCGTCGGCCCCGATGAAACGGAGCCGACCTCTCCTCTTATTCCGCTGGGTTCCCGCGAGGCAGACCGGGATCGGCCTCGCATCAGGACGCCTTAGAACGATGTGCCGCCGCCAAACTTGAATTGCTGCACACGGTCAAACTGACCCTTTGTAAGCGGAACCGCATAGTCGAAGCGCAGCGGACCGAACGGCGAAGCCCAGATGATACCGACACCCACCGAGCTACGGACCAGATTGCCGTCGTCAAACTGCAAGCCCGTACAAGTTCCCGGAGTGGCCGCGGTCGTTGCCGTCGCCTGGGTCGGCTTGATGCAGCCCGGCAGATTGATCTCGTTCGTTGCGGCCCACGACGTCGGCCCCTTGTAGTCCCAAAGTCCGCCGGCGTCGGCATAGACCGAGCCCTTGAGCCCGACTTCCTTCGGCAGGAACCAGAACGGCATCTGCAGTTCGAACGAAGCGCCCCAGTACTTGGTGCCGCCGAGCGCGTCACGCGTGCCGAAGGGGTTGATGTCGCGCGGTCCAATGCCGTTGGGCGCAAAACCGCGAACCAGGTTCGGACCCATCTGGAAGTGGTCGAGCATGCGCAGCTCGCTGCCGCCGAACTGGTTGAGGATGCCGCCCTGCAGGTGGATCAAACCGACGATATCAGCGACCAGCGGGGTGTAGTACTTCGCGTCGATCGCCGACTTGATGTACTTCACGTCGCCACCGACGCCGGCGAAGTCCTGCTTCCAGTCGATCAGCAAGCCGTCGGTCGGGTTCTTGTTGTTGTCCAGCGTGTTGTAGTTCAGCGAGTAGCCGACCGCCGAGGTCAACGCCTTGCCGTTCTGCAATTCCTTGCGGACCGGCAGCGAAGCTTCGCCATCGAAGTAACATCCGAGGCCGTTTGTGGAGACCAGGCTGATCCCGTTCGCGTTCGCAAAGGCCGGGCTCGGATTGAACGCCGGGTTCGGCGTTACGCCATCGGCGAGAAACTGCACGTTGTTACAGTTCGCGAGCTGGCTCGGCAGCGAGATTTCCTGCTGATAGATCGAGTAGCGCAGCTGCAGCGCGAGGTCTTCACGCAGCGTGAAGCCGAGCCGCGGGCTGAAGCCGAGCGTCTTGGTGCCGTAGGCGATGTAGCTGTTGGCGAGCTGCTCGCGATAGAACAGGTCGAGACCGAGCGCGACACGGTAGTCGAACAGATAGGGGTCGACGAACGACAGCGAACCGCCGCGCGCATACTGGCCGTAGGTCACGGCTGCCTTCGCATACAGGCCGCGGCCGAGGAAGTTGCGTTCGGCGATGCTGACTTCGGCCAGCGCACCGTCGGTGGTCGAATAGCCGCCCGACACCGAGAAGTCGCCGGTCGACTTTTCCTCGAGGTCGACGATCAGGATCACGCGGTCGGTCGAAGAGCCCGGCTCGGTGACGATCTTCACGCTCTTGAAGAAGTCGAGATTCTTCAGCCGGCGCTCGGCACGATCGACCAGCGCACGGTTATACGCATCACCTTCGGACAGATCGAACTCGCGGCGAATCACATAGTCGCGGGTACGGGTGTTGCCGCGAACGTTGATGCGCTCGATATAGGTGCGCGGGCCCTCGTCGACGGCGAACACGATCGAAACGGTGTGCTGCTCGAAATTGCGATCGCCGCGCGGACGCACGATTGCGAAGGCATAGCCGCGCCGCGAAGCCTCGATCTGCATTTCCTCGACGGATTTCTCGAGCGCCTCGGCATTGTAGACCGAGCCGACGTTGACGCGCGAGAAGCTGCGCATCGAGGCGGCATCGAGCGTCGGGATCGAGGTCTGGAAGTCGACGGAGGCGACACGGTATTGCTGCCCCTCGTCGATCTTGAAGGTGACGAGGAAGCCCTTCTTGTCCGGGTCATATTCGGTCAACGCCGCAACGACCTGCACGTCGGCGTAACCGTTCTTGAGATAGAAGCGGCGAATCAGGTCGCGGTCGGCCTCGACCCGGTCCGGATCGTAGACGTCGGCGCCGCCGAGGAAGCTCAGGAGGTTGGATTCGCGCGTCTTGATAACGTCCTTCAGGCGATAGGACGAGTAAGCGACGTTGCCGACGAACTCGATCGACTTGACGCCGGTCTTGCTGCCCTCGGTGATCGTGAAGACCAGGTCGACGCGGTTGTTGGGCTGCTCGATGATCTCAGGGGTGACGCGCACGTCATAGCGGCCCGAGCGGCGGTAGATTTCAGCGATACGCTGGGCATCCGACTGAACCGCCGGCCGCGAGAACGTGCCGCGCGGCTTGGACTGGATTTCAGCGGAGAGCTGCTCGTCCTTGACCTTCTTGTTACCTTCGAAGGCGATGCGGCCGATCACGGCGTTTTCGACCACGGTCACGACCAGCCGGCCGCCGACCTGATTGATTCGCACGTCCTGGAACAGGCCGGTCTCGATCAGCGCCTTCAGGCCGTCGTCGATCTGCGCCTGACCAAGGCGGCCGCCAGGGCCCGGCTTGAAATAGGAACGGATGGTTTCGACTTCGACACGCCGATTCCCCTCAACGGCGATCGACGCCACGGTCTGGGCCGCAGCTGGCACAGACACCAGCGCACCCCCCATCGGCGCAGCAACCATGATCAGAGTGGCCAGCAGACCCCCCCGCACTCGCATTCCCAACATCATGCGCAACGCGCCCTCGTCATTCCGACGCCGATCCGTTCCCCAACGAACCGGCAGATTCCCAAGTTGCATTGCTTGTAGCCAATTTCGACAGGGCGGCAAACCAGACTTCGCGCGGCAATTCCAATTTCATTCCAAGGCGTTGCCAATGGGCAACGTCACAAAAAAGCCGCTTCTTACGATCTCCCGAACAGCCCCTTCAGCCACGGTACCTGATGGAAATCATTATAGAAGGCGAACACCATCAGCATCAGCACCAGAACCAGCCCCACCCGGAAGCCGTATTCCTGCGATTTTTCCGATAATGGACGGCCCCGCAGCACCTCGGCCGTATAGAACAAAAGGTGGCCACCATCGAGCAGGGGAACCGGGAACAGGTTCAAAAGCCCGATCGAGATCGACAGCACCGCCGCCAGATGCAGCAAGGGAATCAGCCCGAGGGTCGCGACCTGGCCGGAAATCTGGGCGATTCGAATCGGCCCGCCGATCTGGTCCGCGCTGGCCCGGCCGGTAAAAATGTTCCCGATATAGGCGAGCGTCTGTTCGATGACGAAGTAGGTTTCCTTGACCCCGAGCCAGAGCGCGCTCGCCGGATCGACCTTCTCGGTCGTGACCTCGCCCGGCGAGGTGGCGCGGGTGATGCCGAGGATGCCGAGCCGCTGCGTGTTCCCGAACGGGTCCTTCACCTCGCGCAGTTCCGGGGTTCCCTTCAGCTGCAGGGTGGAATCGCCGCGCTTGACGGTGAAGGTCATGGTTTCGCCGGCGCGGACGCTGACGAAGCGCTGCATGTCGGAGAAGCTGCCGATCTTCTTGCCGTCGATCGCGGTGACGATGTCGCCGACCTGGAACCCGGCCCGCTCCGCGGCGCTGCTGGCCTCGATCTTGTCGACCCGCGCAGTCGTGCTCGGCTTGCCGAAGAAGGTGAAGAGACAGGTGAAGATGACGATCGCCAGAATGAAGTTCGCGATCGGACCGGCGGCGACGATGGCAGCGCGCGCGCCGACCTTCTTGTGGTGGAAGCTGCCCGCCCGCTCTTCGTCGGTCATGCGGGCGAGCGATTCGGCCGANGCNGGNGTCGAGGCTTCCGATTCGTCGCCGAAGAACTTCACGTAACCGCCGAGNGGGATCGCGGAGATCTTCCAGCGCGTTCCGTGGCGGTCGTTGAAGCCGGCAAGTTCCGGCCCGAAGCCGAGCGAGAACGTCAGCACCTTTACGCCCGCCCAGCGGGCGACCAGGAAGTGGCCGAGTTCATGAAAGAACACGACGATGGTCAGAACGAACAGAAAGGGGATGATGTAGCCGATGAGCCCATGGCTCAACGTATTGAAACTATGGAGAAAAAATTCTGACATCAGGTTCCCCTCGACGAGAGCCAAAGCTCCGTCCCCAACCCTCTAGGATGCCTTTAAGGCAATTTGAGGCAATAGGGAGGCGGCTCTATTTCGTGCGTTATGGTCAATGGAAATCGCGTCGTCGGCCGAGCTCAAAGGCGCAAGGTTCCCGGCGCGAATCCAGTCGTTCATGGTGGCTTCGACAAGGCGTGCGATCGATCCGAACCTGATCTGTCCGGCAATAAACGCCGCCACCGCCACCTCATTGGCGGCGTTGAATACCGTGGTCGCACCACGTCCGGTACGTAACGCTTCGTAGGCCAGCCGCAAGCCCGGAAAGCGTTCAAAATCCGGTGCTTCGAAGGTCAGCTGCCCGATTTTGGCGAGATCCAGCCGGGCCGACGGGCCGACGATTCGATCCGGCCAGCCAAGACAGTGGGCAATCGGGATGCGCATGTCGGGCGCGCCAAGCTGCGCGACCACGGAGCGATCGGAGAATTCGACCATGCCGTGAATGATCGACTGCGGATGCACGAGCACGTCGATTTCATCGGCCGAGAGCGCGAACAGGTAGGAAGCCTCGATGACCTCGAGGCCCTTGTTCATCATCGAGGCCGAATCGATCGTGATCTTCTGGCCCATGCTCCAGTTCGGATGCTTCAACGCCTGCTCCAGCGTCGCCTGCTCGATGTCGGCCGGCGCCCAGGTACGGAACGGCCCGCCCGAGGCCGTGATGATCACGCGCACCAGTTCTTCGCGATTGCCGGACGAGAGCGCCTGAAACAGCGCGTTGTGCTCGGAATCCGCCGGCAGGATGCAGGCACCGGCCTTCGCGGCGCGCTGCATGAAGAAATCGCCGGCACAGACCAGGCATTCCTTGTTGGCGAGCGCGACCGCCGCGCCGCGGTCGACCGCGGCCAANGCGGGCTTCAGGCCGGCCGCGCCGCTGACCGCCGCCATCACCCAATCGGCGGGACGCGCGGCCGCCTCAATGATCGCGCTTTCGCCGGCGCCACATGCGATGCCGGTGCCGGCGAGCGCCGCCTTCAGTTCGCCAAGCCGCGCCGGATCGGCAATCGCGGCGAATCGCGCGCCGAATTCCTTCGCGAGTTTGGCCAGTGCCTCGACATTGGAATTCGCCGTCAGCGCTTCGACCTGATAGCGGTCGCGCGCGCCGCGCAGCAAATCCATCGTGCTGTCACCGATCGAGCCGGTGGCGCCCAGCACCGTGACCGTACGCACGGCGGCGGCTACGGCCTTGTTGTTACGCAATGGAACTGCGCTCATCCTATCACCAAATCATAAGACCGCGGCCGACGCCATCGGCGCCGCCCCGCAGCAAGCCCAAAAGTGCCGCCATGACGACGGCTGCGACAAAACCATCCAGGCGATCCATTAGTCCGCCGTGGCCGGGAATAATGTGACTTGAGTCCTTTACGCCAAAACGCCGCTTCACGGCGGATTCGAAGAGATCGCCGAGCTGCGACACCGCCGAAAGGACCGCCGAAAGCAGCAATAACGGCCCTGCTCTACCCAGATCGAGTGCGGCAAATCCGCCGGCCACCGCAAGACTTGCGGCAAAACCGCCGAGCGCGCCCGCCCAGGTCTTTTTCGGGCTGACGCGCGGCCACAGCTTCGGCCCGCCGATGCCACGGCCGGCGAAATAACCGCCGCTGTCGGTGACCCACACGATCAGCAGCACGAACATCAGGGCAGCGAATCCCTTCACGGGATCGAGGCGCACCAGTACCGAGGCCATCTCGGCCGCCGCTGCGTACAAGAATCCCGCCGCCGCCCAGTTTCGCCGCCCCCGCGCCATCGCCGCGACGGCGACAAGCCCAACCGCCAGCACGATCAACGCGGCATCGAGGCGATGGACCGCAAGGCAGAGCCCGGCAACCGCCAGCGCCGCGACGCCCGGCACCGTCACGCGCATCGCACCGGAAAGACCCACAATCGCTAGCCATTCCGCGAACAGGCCGATGGCGGCGAGCGTCACCAGTGCCGTCCAGAGCCAGCCGCCCGCATAGGCGATCGCGACCGCCAGCGGTATCAGCACGGCGGCCACGGCAATGCGCATCGCGAGATTGCGCTTGTCCGATCCGCTCGCTGCCGCCGGTGCGGCCTCGCCCTCGGTCACGATCCGGTTTTCGCGGCCAGACCGCCGAAACGGCGCTCCCGCCTGGCATACTCGGCAATCGCGCTTTCCAGCGCCGCCTTGTCGAAATCCGGCCAGTGAATCGGCACGAAGACGAGCTCGCTATAGGCCGCCTGCCACATCAGGAAATTCGACAGCCGCTGCTCGCCGCTGGTGCGGATGATCAGGTCTGGGTCGGGAATGTCGGGCGCATCGAGATAGCGGCCGAGCGTATCGGCGTCGATCGATGCCGGATCGCGCTTGCCTTCGGCGACTTCGCGCGCCAGCCGCTGCGCGGCGCCGGCGATCTCCTGGCGCGATCCATAGTTGAACGCGACCACGAGATTGAGCTTGGTGTTGTCCTTGGTCAGTTCCTCGGCTTCGTTGAGCAGCGTGCAGATGTCCGCTTCCAGCCCTTCCCGCTCGCCGATCACCCGCACGCGCACGCCATCGCTATGCAGCGTTGCCAGATCGTTGCGGATGAAGCGGCGGAGCAGGCCGAAGAGATCGCCGATTTCGGTGGCCGGCCGCGACCAGTTCTCCGAGCTGAACGAGAAGATCGTGAGATAGCGCACACCGAGTTCATGGGCGGCGCGAACGACGCGGCGCAGCGCCTCGACGCCACGGCGATGGCCCTCGGCGCGCGGCAAGCCGCGCGCTGCCGCCCAGCGCCCGTTTCCGTCCATGATGATCGCCACATGCAACGGAACGGATCGATCCGGTCCTTCCGTGGCAGGGGCGGCGGCGTTCGGCATCATCAAAATTCCAGAGCCAGTCTTGACCGTTCCAGTCTCAACGCTTGAAGGTTGTCATTAAACGGTGAGGATTTCCTTTTCCTTCGCCGCAAGCAACTGATCGATTTCGGCAATCGTTCCGTCGGTCGCCTTCTGCACGTCGTTGGCGAGCCGCTCCTGGTCGTCTTCGGAAATCTCGTGATTCTTCTCGAGCTTCTTGACGATATCGAGCCCGTCGCGGCGGACATGGCGGACCGCGACCTTGGCGGCCTCGGCGTATTTATGCGCGACCTTCACCAGTTCCTTGCGCCGCTCGGTGTTGAGCTCGGGAATCCGCAGGCGCAGCACCTGTCCCTCGGTCGCGGGCGAAAGGCCGAGATTGGAATCGACGATCGCCTTCTCCACGGCCTTGACCATCGACTTGTCCCACACCTGGACGGAAAGCAGGCGCGGCTCGGGCACACTGACGGTCGCCAGCTGGTTAAGCGGCATATGCGAGCCATAGGCCTCGACCTGCACCGGCTCCAGCATCGATGCCGAGGCGCGGCCGGTCCGCAAGCCTCCCAGCTCGTGCTTGAGCGAGTTGGTGGCGCCNTGCATGCGGCGCTTCAATTCGTTGATGTCAAAACCGGGCGTGGGCATAACGCTCTCCCCTCCTTAGAAACCAGCCGCGGGCGTCCTGCTGCCTGCGGTCGAAACTGCGCCGGCGTATCAGCCGGCGACCACTGTGCCGTGGCCGGTCCCGCGCAGGATGGCGCCGATCGAACCCGGCTCGGCGATCGAGAATACGATGATAGGCAGTGACGTCTCGCGGGCAAGCGCGAATGCGGTCGCGTCCATCACCTTGTAGCCACCGGCGATTGCCTGCGAATGCGTCAGGCGATCAAAACGCTTGGCGGACGGGTCCTTTTTCGGATCGGCGCTGTAGACGCCGTCGACATTGGTGGCCTTGAGCACGGCCTGCGCCCCGATCTCGGCCGCCCGCAACACCGCCGTGGTGTCGGTGGTGAAGAACGGATTGCCGGTTCCGCCGCCGAGCAGCACGATTCGCCCTTCGGCGAGATATTTGTGCGCTGCACTGCGGGTGAACAGCTCGGAAATTTCCGGCATCACGAACGCCGACAGGGTCCGCGCCGGCATCCCCTTGCGCTCGATGGCGGCTTCCAGCGCCAGGCAGTTCATTATGGTCGCGAGCATGCCCATGGTATCGCCGGTCGGGCGCGACACGCCGCGCGAGGACACTTCCACGCCGCGAACGATGTTGCCGCCGCCGATCACGACGGCGATCTCGACGCCGAGCTTCTGGGCCGCGNTCAGATCGTCGGCGACGCGGTCGATGGTGGGCTGATCGATGCCGAAAGACTGGCTGCCTGCGAGATACTCGCCCGAGAGCTTGATCACGACGCGACGATAGACCGGGTCAGCCATTGCTTATCGCTTCCTTGTCCCGCGCAGGCGACTTCCGGCGCATCGCGCCGGAAGACTGTGACCGCAGCGGTTACTTCTTGCCGCTGGCCGCCGCGACCTCGGCTGCGAAATCGGATTCCTGCTTTTCGATTCCCTCGCCGAGAGCATAGCGCACAAAGCCGGCAATCTTCACGGGTCCGCCGACCTTGCCCTCAGCTTCCTTCAGCGCCTGCGCCACCGACTTGCCGGTGTCGTGGATGAAGGCCTGATCGAGCAGGCAGACTTCCTTGTAATAGGTCTTGAGNCCGGACTCGACGATCTTCTCGATCACGTTCTCCGGCTTGCCCTGCTGGCGATACTTGTCGGCCAGCACGTCCTTCTCGCGCTTCACGACCTCGGGATCGAGGCCGGACGAGTCCAGCGCCAGCGGATTGGTCGCGGCGACATGCATTGCAAGCTGGCGGCCGAGCTGGGAAAGTTCATCGGTCTTGCCGGTCGATTCCAGCGCGACCAGCACGCCCATCTTGCCGGCGCCTTCGATCACTGCGCCATGGACGTAGCTCGACACCACGCCCTTGCCGACCTCGAGCGAGGTGGCGCGGCGCAGCGACATGTTCTCGCCGATGGTGGCGATCGCATCATTGATCGCGACCTCGACCGTGACGTCGCCGACCTTGGCGGCCTTGATCGCCTCGACGTCCGCCTTATTGTGCAGGGCGACCTGCGCGATCATCTTGACGAGGCCCTGGAACTGCTCGTTGCGGGCGACGAAGTCGGTCTCGGAATTCACCTCGACCACGACGCCCTTGGCGCCCGACGTCAGCGCGCCGATCAGGCCCTCGGCCGCGACGCGGCCAGCCTTCTTGGCGGCCTTGGAAAGACCCTTCTTGCGCAGCCAGTCCTGGGCGGACTGCATGTCGCCGCTGGTTTCAGTGAGCGCAGCCTTGCAGTCCATCATGCCCGCGCCGGTCGACTCGCGCAGTTCCTTGACCATCGCCGCAGTGATCGTTGCCATCGTTGAATATCCTTCTTGCCTGTGAGCGGCAGGCCCGGCGCGCTTTGCGCCGTGCCATCGTCAGCTCCAGGGAATGCTCAAGCCTTGAGGAACAGAACCGGTGGCCGGAAAACCGGCCACGCGGCGAACCAATTATTCCGCTTCCGCGGTGAGCGTCTTGGCCTGGGCAACCCAGGCATCGGCGCGGCTCGGAAGACCGACCTCTTCACCGATCTTGTGCGCGGTATCGTGGTCGAGCTCGGCGAGCTGCCAGTAGTGGAAGATGCCGAGGTCGTTGAGCTTCTTCTCGATCGTACCGGACACGCCAGTGAGCTTCTTGAGGTTGTCGGCGGTGCCGCGCGGACCGGCCAGGCCCTGGAAGCCGGCGGGCTGCGGGGCCGCGATTTCCTCGCGAACCGGCTGAACCGCGGCGCCGATGTCGATGCCGTGATCACCCTGTGCGCGCGAAATGCCGTCGATGGCGGCGCGGGCCACCAGGTCGCAATACAGCGAAATGGCGCGGCCGGCGTCGTCATTGCCCGGCACCACAAAGGTGATGCCCTTGGGATCGGAATTGGTGTCGACGATCGCGGCGACGGGAATGTTGAGCCGCTGCGCTTCCTGGATCGCGATGTCTTCCTTGTTGGTGTCGATCACGAAGATCATGTCGGGAAGACCGCCCATGTCCTTGATGCCGCCAAGCGAACGATCGAGCTTGTCGCGCTCGCGCTGCAGCGTCAGCCGCTCCTTCTTGGTGTAGGAGCTGGCTTCGCCCGACGAGAGNACTTCATCGAGGTGACGCAGGCGCTTGATCGAGCCAGAAATCGTCTTCCAGTTGGTCAGCGTGCCGCCGAGCCAGCGCGAATTGACGAAATACTGCGCCGAGCGCTTGGCCGCATCGGCAACGCCGTCCTGCGCCTGGCGCTTGGTGCCGACGAACAGGATGCGGCCGCCCTTGGCGACGGTGTCGGAAACCGCCTGCAGCGCACGATGCAGCATCGGCACGGTCTGGGCGAGATCGATGATGTGGATGTTGTTGCGGGCACCNAAAATGTAATCCGCCATCTTCGGATTCCAGCGGTGCGATTGGTGGCCAAAGTGCACGCCAGCTTCAAGCAGCTGACGCATAGAGAAATCGGGTAGCGCCATAGGTATAGTTCTCCGGTTGGTTCCTCCGGAAACGTGTGAGCAAACGAGCCTGACTGGCCCGGTTGCCACCGGACGGCCTTTGAGAGCCATGTTTCCGTGTGAGATGGCGCGCTATATAGCCGGATTCCAGCCAGAAGCAAGGAAATACGGCTGGATTTTCAGCCCCCGNNCCCTGCGATTTAGGGCCGTCCCGGGCCAGATCCCNTGATCTGGCCCGTAAACAATCAGCATCTGGCNCCCGGCGGGCAGCTCCTGGCCGGCGCTGGGCGAGCCACTGGCGGTGCAGCCATCCGGGGCGGCGGCGCGGCCATCCGCGGTGGCGGCGCTGGTGCCGCCATCCTCGGTGGAGGTGGCGCGGCCATCCGCGGCGGTGGCGGAGGAGCGGCCATGCGCGGCGGCGGGGCCGCCATCCTGGGTGGAGGCGACGGTGCGGCCATCCTTGGGGGTGGCGCGGCCATCCTGGGCGGAGGTGCCGGAGCGATGCGCGCGGCCGGCGGCGGTGGCCTGGCCACATGCACCGCCGAAGGCGGCGGGGCGCGCCGCACGTCGGGCTGCGCCTGAGGCCGCGGGGCAATCGCTGCCGATGGCCGCGATGGCACGGCAGCGCTGGGCGGTGGTGTGCCTCTGGGCGGCGGGCCGACCGGAGCCGTCGCGCCGATGGCGGGCCGGGCGCCGGTAACGCCGGATGCGGGCGGCGGCGCGCCGGGCGCAGTCCTCGCAGTTGGATTGACTGCCGCACCGGGCGGCGCAGCCGGTGCGCCTGGCGCGGTCCTCGCGTTTGGATTGATCGCAGCGCCGGGCGGCACAGGCGGCGCACCCCTGGCGCCCGGAACCGGCAATGCATTGGTCCTCGGCAAGGGCTGCGTCGACGGCAGCGTGGCCGGCGCGTTCGCCGGCTGCAGCGCGTTTGGCCGTCCGGCCTGCCCCGCGGGAGAGCCGGGCAAACCGGTCCGAACTGCAGGATTGATCGTGGCGCTCGGCGGCACCGGTGCCTTGCCCTGCTGGATCAGCGTCGCGCGCTGCGCGACCGC
>JGI25153J46596_10000591_pt1 | contig 22150 bp, 21 predicted proteins | sample AraplaMF_Col_mMF_FD_46596 | JGI IMG/M metagenome (IMG submission 46596)
AACGGTGTCGAGATCCGCCAGAGCGACGTGGCGCTCGCGGAAGAGGAACTTGGCCCCAGCCTCGCGCAAATGGACCCGGCGACCAAGAAGGACAACGTGCTGGCCTTCCTGATCGACCTCAAGATCGTCGCCAAGGCCGCCGAGGACAAGAAGATCGAGAATTCCGAGGACTTCAAGAAGCGCCTGGCCTTCACGCGCAGCCGCCTTTTGATGGACAGCCTGCTCGCCAGCGAGGGCAAGGCGGCGACCACCGACGAGGCCATGAAGAAGGTCTATGAGGAGGCCTCCAAGCAGATCACCGGCGAAATGGAAGTCCACGCCCGGCATATCCTGGTCGAGACCGAGGACGAGGCCAAGGCGATCGCGGAAGAACTGAAGAAGGGCGGCGACTTCGCCGAGCTGGCGAAGAAGAAATCCAAGGACCCCGGCGCCTCCGATGGCGGCGATCTCGGCTTCTTCACCAAGGAACAGATGGTGCCGGAATTCTCCGCCGTCGCCTTCACGCTGGAGCCGGGCAAGATCTCCGACCCGGTCAAGTCGCAGTTCGGCTGGCATCTCATCAAGGTCGAGGAAAAGCGCGCCCGCAAGGCCCCCGACTTCGAGCAGGTCAAGGCGCAGATCGAGACCTATGTGACCCGCAAGGCGCAGGCCGAATACGTCGCCAAGCTGCGCGAGGCCGCCAAGGTCGAGCGCATGGACAAGCCGGCGGAGGCCGCCAAGACCGACGCCCCCAAGCCCGCCGATTCCAAGATGGCGCCGCCCGCGAAGAAGTAAAAAATCGCTGTCACTTCTTCGAGACCAATAGTATCTACCTCGTCATGGCCGGGCCGAAGCGCCCGGCCATTTCATGTCCGGACCGCCGGTCAGGCCGCCGTCGATGCCGGGTCCGGCCTGGATTGATCTGGTCGAAGAAGGTGCTCGCCATGTCCACCACCATCTCCCCCCTCGCCCCGACCGATGTTCCCGAGATGCCCGCGATCGCGGGCGTGAAGCTCGCGACCGCCGCCGCCGGCATCCGCTACAAGGGGCGTACCGACGTGCTGCTCGCCGTCATGGACAAGGGCACCACCGTCGCCGGCGTCTTCACCAAGTCGAAATGCCCGTCCGCGCCCGTGGAATGGTGCCGCGCCAAGCTCGGCCGCGGCGGATCTTCTAAGGGAGGATTTGCCCGCGCGCTGGTGGTGAACTCCGGCAATGCCAACGCCTTCACCGGCAAGACCGGCAAGCAGTCGACGGCGCTGACCGCGCAGATCGCCGCAAAGGCGGTCGGCTGCACGACCTCCGACGTGTTCCTCGCCTCCACCGGGGTGATCGGCGAGCCGCTCGACGCCACCAAGTTCGACGGCGTGCTGGCGACGCTGGCCGAGGCCGCCACGCCTGATGACTGGATGGGCGCGGCGAAAGCGATCATGACCACCGACACCTTCCCGAAGGTCGCGACCGCGACGGTGAAGCTCGGCAAGACCAAGGTCACCATCAACGGCATGGCCAAGGGCGCCGGCATGATCATGCCCGATATGGCGACCATGCTGTCCTTTGTATTCACCGACGCGCCGCTCTCCTCCGCCGTGCTGCAGGCGCTGCTCAAGAGCGGCGTCGACGACACGTTCAACGCAGTGACGATCGACAGCGACACGTCGACTTCCGATACGCTGCTGGCCTTCGCCACCGGCGCGGCAGCAGCCAACGGCGCGCCAAAAATCAGCCGCGCCAGCGATCCCAGGCTGAAGGCTTTTGCCAAGGCCTTCCACGGCGTGCTCGCCGATCTCGCCGAACAGGTGGCGCGTGACGGCGAAGGCGCCCGCAAGCTGGTCGAGGTAGTCGTCGAAGGCGCGACCACCAAACCCTCGGCGCGCAAGATCGCGATGTCGATCGCCAATTCCCCGCTGGTGAAGACGGCGATCGCGGGTGAGGACGCCAATTGGGGCCGCGTGGTGATGGCGGTCGGCAAGGCCGGCGAGCCCGCCAACCGCGACAAGCTCTCGATCTCGTTCAACGGCATTCGCGTCGCCAAGAGCGGCGCGCGCGATCCGTCCTACAACGAGGCTGAAGTCTCCGAGGTGATGAAGAGCCCGAAGATCCAGATCAAGGTCGCCCTCGGCCTCGGCAAGGGCCGCGACCGCGTGCTGACCTGCGACCTCACCAAGGAATATGTCGCGATCAACGGCGACTACCGGTCGTAAACGGGACAGCGGCGCATGGCCGATATCAAGCTCACCCTCGTGGTTGCCTGCGCCCTCGTCGACGTCGACAAGCGCGTGCTGATCGCACAACGGCCCGAGGGCAAGGCGCTCGCGGGCCTCTGGGAATTTCCCGGCGGCAAGGTCGAGCCCGGCGAGCGGCCGGAGCAGACGCTGATCCGCGAGCTGCACGAGGAAATCGGCATCGACGTCAGCGAGCCATGCCTGGCGCCGCTGACCTTTGCCAGCTACGCCTATGACAGCTTCCACCTCTTGATGCCGCTCTACATCTGCCGGCGCTGGGAAGGCCTGGTGACGGCGCGCGAAGGCCAGCAACTCGCCTGGGTGCGCGCCAACAAGCTGCGCGACTACCCGATGCCGCCGGCGGACATTCCGCTGATTCCGCATCTGATTGATGTGTTGATGTGAGATAGGCGGCCGGCGGCCGCCTGCCGGACACAAAATCGCGAAAACAACCCCATGCAAAGTAGAAATGGGGCCTGTTCGCGGCTTCCCCCGGGGGGAATTGCGCGTCAATCCCGCTTCGCCCGCTGCACCGCCGCCTCAAGGCTCGCTTTCGCCGAGCCCGGCCTGAGCGGCTTTTGCTGGCTCTCATGCGGCGCCCAGCCGGACAGCCAGACGAGATCGAAGGTGGCGCGGATACGGCCGTCGGGATCGGCAAACCGTTCGCCGTAAATCTGCGCCATCCGCAGCATGGTGGCGCGGCGGGTCGGCGTCCGCCGCCGCTCGACCAGAATGTTGCTCGCGCCCATGCGCCGGAGATCGGCCATCAGCGCAAATGCGCTGTCGTAGCGCACCACGACGCGATCGACGTCGGTGACGGGCAGCGCCAGCCCGGCCCGCTGCAGCAGCGCGCCGATATCGCGCAAATCCGCAAACGGCGCGACGCGCGGCGACACCCCGCCCTCGCATTCGGCCTCGGCCGCGGCAAAGGATTGCCGGAGCTCGGTCAGCGTATCGCCGCCGACCATCACCGCCAGCAACAAGCCATCCGGCCGCAGCGCACGGCGGATCTGCGCCAGCACGCCCGGCAGATCGTTGACGAACTGAAAGGCGAGCGCGGAGACGACGAGATCGAGCGAGCCCGGTTGCAGCGGCAGCGTTTCCGTTTCGGCGGGATCGATGTGCGTGATGGACTTTAAGCGATCGGCCAGCGGGGCTTGCAACAATTTGCCCGGCGTCCAGACGTCAGCGACATCGGCAAAATTCCGCATCACCGCCTGCAGCCGCTCCTCAAAATCTTCCCTGACGCGGTCGAGCAGGAACGTCGCCGGACCACTGCGCCGTGCGCGGTCGAGCCGCGTGCGGAGCAATGCGCGATCGAAAAGGATNGGTGCGGCGGTCGGGTTCGAGGCCATGCGCGGTTGGTACGCNGGCCGCCTATCTCTGGCAATCCTGCGCTTGAGCACGATGCCCACCGGCGCTAGCCTCGCCCGATGGACGCCGAGGCATCACCACCACGCTCGATCTCCAGCCATTTGCGCGGCGCGCTTGGCGCCTGCCGCGACGTGCTTGCGCATCTGCCGCGGCTGGCGCTCGACATCGCGCTGCCGACGCAGTGCGTTTCGTGCCGCGAGCCGGTCGATGGCGAGGGCGTCTGCGCTTCGTGCTGGGCAAAGCTGTCGTTCATTGCGCCGCCGTTCTGCCCGCGGCTCGGCATCCCCTTTGTCTATGATCCCGGCCCGGAATTGCTGTCGATGGAGGCGATCGCCAGTCCACCGGCTTACCAGCGCGCCCGTGCCGCGGTGCGCTATGACGACGTCGCCCGCACGCTGGTTCATTCGCTGAAGTACCAGGACCGCACCGACCTGGCGCCGGCGATGGGCCGCTGGATGGCCCGCGCCGGCAAGGAATTACTCGACGACGCCGATGTGCTGGTGCCGGTTCCGCTGCATTGGCGGCGCGGCTGGAGCCGCCGCTACAACCAGTCCGGCGCGCTGGCGCGGGTGATTTCACGGCAAAGCGGCGTGAAACTGGCCTCCGAGGCGCTGCGCCGCATCCGCCCCACCGAGCAGCAGATCGGCCTGTCCCGGCCGCAGCGCGCCGCCAACGTCCAGGGCGCGTTCAAGGTCGCCCCCGAGCGCAGCGCTGATATTGCCGGGCGCCGCGTCATCCTGATCGACGATGTCCTGACGACGGGGGCCACGACCGACGCCTGCGCGCGGGCGCTGCTCCGCGCCAAGGCCGCACAGGTCGACGTGCTGGTATTCGCGCGGGTTGTGGACAGCCACCGCCCTCCCATATAATTCAAAGACTTGTCAAATCAGAGCGCGCCATGACCGCTGCCATTGAAATCTATACCCGTCCGGGCTGCGGCTATTGCACCGCCGCCAAATCGCTGCTGACGCGCAAGAATGCCGCGTTCACCGAGTTCAACGTCGCGACCGACCCGGCCTATCGCGACGAAATGTACGACCGTGCCGGCCAAGGCTCGACCTTCCCCCAGATCTTCATCGGCACAACCCATGTCGGCGGCTGTGACGAGCTTTATGCGCTGGACCGCGCGGGCAAGCTCGATGGCCTGCTGGCGGGAGAAAAGGCTTCCTCATGAGCGCTGGCTCGACCTTCACCGCCGCGATGGTGCAGATGCGCACCGGCCTGCTGCCCGAACCGAGCCTCGAGCAGGGCATCACCCTGATCCGCGAGGCGGTCGCGCAAGGCGCCGACTATGTGCTCACGCCCGAGGTGAGCAACATGATGCAGCTGAACCGCAAGGCGCTGTTCGAGCATCTCGCGTCCGAGGAAGACGATCTTTCACTGAAGGCCTATCGCGCGCTCGCCGCGGAACTGAAGATCCATCTCCATATCGGCTCGCTGGCGCTGCGCTTTTCGCCGGATCGCGCCGTCAACCGCTCGTTCCTGATCGGGCCCGACGGCAATCTGCTCGCCAGCTACGACAAGATCCATATGTTCGATATCGACCTGCCGGGCGGCGAGAGCTATCGCGAATCCGCCAACTACCAGCCGGGCGAGACCGCTGTCATATCGGACCTGCCCTGGGGCCGGATCGGGCTGACGATCTGCTACGACGTGCGCTTCCCCGCGCTCTACCGGGCGCTGGCCGAAGCCGGCGCGTCGTTCCTCACCGTCCCCTCGGCCTTCACGAAAAAGACCGGCGAGGCGCATTGGCATACGCTGCTGCGCGCCCGCGCCATCGAGAACGGCTGCTTCGTGTTCGCGGCGGCGCAGGCCGGCATGCATGAGAACAAGCGCGAGACCTACGGCCATTCGCTGATCATCGCGCCCTGGGGCGAAATTCTCGCCGAGGGCGGTGTCGAGCCCGGCGTGTTCCTCGCCGAGATCGATACGGCCAGGGTCGAGGCCGCCCGCAAGAGCGTGCCGTCGCTGCAGCACGGACGCCGCTTCGGCATCGCCGATCCCAAGGCCGGCCCCGAGCACCTGCACCTCGTCCGGGGCTCGGCATGATCCGCTACAACCTGCGCTGCGAGAAGGGCCATGCTTTCGAAAGCTGGTTTCAAAGCTCCGCGGCGTATGAGGCCCAGGAAAAGCGCAAGCTGGTGAGCTGCCCATCCTGCGGCTCGGTCAAGGTCGAGCGCGCGATCATGGCCCCGCAGATCGTGACCAAGAAGGGCCGCGAACAGGCCGCGCCGGCGCCGGCTGCATCAGCGGAAACCACCGCTTCGGAATCGACACCGCTGCTGATGGCGCAGGAGCTCGAACTGCGCGCCAAGCTGAAGGAACTGCGCGATCACATCGTCAAGAACGCCGACAATGTCGGCGAGCGCTTCCCCAACGAGGCGCGCAAGATGCATTACGGCGATATCGAGCATCGCCCGATCTACGGCGAGGCCTCCCCGGACGAGGCGCGCGCATTGATCGACGAGGGCGTCGAGGTCTCGCCGCTGCCGGTGCTGCCGGACGACAGGAATTAGCGTTTTTGCGAGGTGCCGTAGGGTGGGCAGAGCGAAGCGTGCCCACCATTCGAAACGTATTGCATGGTTGGAATGGTGGGCACGGCGCAAGCGCTCCGTTGCCCACCCTACGGCACCGGTTACGCCGCCACCAATAGCGCCACGCCGGCGACGATCAGCACGATCCCCGAAAGCTCGCGCGCCGACAGCGGTTGCTTGAACGAATAGTACGACACCGCCTGCGCGAACAGCACCTCGACCAGCGCCAGCGTGCGCACGTTTGCCGCCGCCGTCAGCGCGAACGCCAGGAACCAGAACTGCGAGGCGAAGGCGCCCATGAAGCCCGCGAGCATCGAGGGCTTCCATAGCCCCAGGATTTTCCTGAGCACGTCGGGCGCGCGGAACAAGAGGTAGATCGTCAGCACCAGCGTCTGCACGAACAGGCCGAACACCAGCGTGTATGAAGCCGCGGTCACGAAGGAGACACCCGGCACGACGATGACCGCGCCGCGAAAGCCAACCGCGGAAAGAGCAAATGCCGCCGCGGCGGCAAGACCCAGCAGTGTCGGCTTCAAATCCGCAAAGCCCTTCTCGGAGCCCGGCCGCAGCGCGGCGATGACGACGCCCGCGGTCGCGATCAGGATCGCGACGACCTTCAGCACGGTCAAATGATCGCCGAGAAAAACGAATCCGAAGATCGCGGTCTGGATTGCTTCCGTCTTCAAATAGGCCGTCGTCACCACGAACGAACGGTCGTTCATTGCCAGCAGCATCATGCCGGTGCCGCCGATCTGGCTGAGCGCACCCAGCATCAGCCATGGCCAGAACGACGATGTCGGCCACGGCACGGGATCGCCGGTCACGGCAATCACGAGCGCGAAGAACACCAGTGAGAACGGGAAACCAAACAGGAAGCGGATATTGGTCGCGCCCCAGGTCCCGAGCGGTCCCGTCAACGATCGCTGCATCGCATTGCGCGCGACCTGGCCGAGCGCAGCGACGATGGTGAAGGGAATCCAGAGCGTGGCGACGGAGAGCATGGGAAATACCGGCAGGAAGCTGCCGCACCGTGCCGGGCAGGATACGTCAGGTCAACGGGACCAGCGTCATGACAGGATTGCGTCGGGTCTTGAAAGGTGGTGGTCCCTATACCCCCTCGGCCACCACCATGTAATTCACGTCCATGTCGGACGAGATGCTCCACCGGTCGGCGAGCGGGTTATAGACCACGCCGGCCTGGTCGGAGATGGTGAGGCGATTGTTGGCAAGATGCTGCGCAAGCTCGTCCGGCGTGACGAACTTGTCCCATTGATGGGTGCCGCGCGGCAGCCAGCGCAGGATGTATTCGGCGCCGACGATGGCGAGCGCAAAGCTCTTCCAGTTGCGGTTCAGCGTCGAGACCACCATGATCCCGCCCGGCTTNACCATCGCCGCGCAGCGGGCAAGGAACGCGCCGACGTCGGTGACGTGCTCGATCACCTCCATCGCCAGCACGATGTCGAAGCGCTCGCGGTGGTCCATCTCCTCCGCCGTGGTGCAGCGGTAGTCGATCGACAGATGACCCTTGTCGGCGTGCAGCCTGGCGGCGGCGATGTTGGTCGCCGAAGGATCGATCCCGATCACCTGCGCGCCGAGCCGCGTGAACGGCTCGCAGAGCAGGCCCGCGCCGCAGCCGATGTCGAGGATCCGCAGACCCGACAGGCAGCTCAGGCTCCTGGCGTTACGCTCGAACTTGCGGCACGCGGCGTCGCGAATATAGGCAAGCCGCAGCGGATTGATCTTGTGCAGCGGGGCCATCTTGCCCTTGGGGTCCCACCACTCGTCGGACAGTTTTGAGAACTTCGCGACCTCGGCCGGATCCACCGTGCTGCCGGTGGCGGAAGAATTTTGCTGCATGGCCATGATTCAGGTGCCGACCGGTCGTGTCGTGATGGCATTACGAAACGCCAGCGGCGACGCAATGGTGGAAATGGTTTCCTTGCCCTCGCCGACGCCCATGATGGTGACATCGCCATAGTTCATGATGCGGCCAAGGATGCTCTGGTTGACGTCGACGCTCTCGACCTTGTCGAGGCTCATCTCGAAGGTGCGCCGCTGGATGAATCCGGTCTTGTGCACGACGCGCATGTTGGTGACGTCGGTCTCGGTGGTCCAGCGGTGGAACCAGGCCTTTGCCGTCAAAAACAGCGCCGCCAACGCCGCGATCGCGGCGACAGCCAGGCAAACCAGCATCAGCGCATCAACCGTGACCATCCGTGACAGCACCANAAAGACGATCGCCACCGTCCAGGCCGCCAGCGCCGGCAGGTAGAACATCCAGTGCGCGTTGGTCGAATACAGCACCTTCTCGCCGGGTTGCAGTATTTCGTCGATATACCGGCCCATACGCTCGCCCTGAATTAACCCGCTACCACAGCAATTTACGCCATTTTGGATCAAAAACGGAACCGGGGGTGCTTGCCCCGGACCGCGCCGCTATGTATACGCCGCTTTCGACCCGGACGCTCCACTTTCCGTACGGGTCACTAACCTATCCTCACAGGGAATGCACGCGTCGTCATGGGCCGCCTCGTGATGAAATTCGGCGGCACCTCCGTCGCCAATATCGACCGAATCCGCAACGTCGCGCGGCACGTCAAGCGCGAAGTCGATGCCGGCCATGATGTCGCCGTCGTCGTCTCCGCGATGGCCGGCAAGACCAACGAGCTGGTCGATTGGTGCCGCGACGCCTCGCCGATGCATGATGCGCGGGAATATGACGCCGTGGTGGCATCCGGCGAACAGGTGACCTCGGGCCTGCTGGCGATCGTGCTGCAGGGCATGGGCATCCAGGCCCGCTCCTGGCAAGGCTGGCAGATCCCGATCAAGACCTCCGACGCCCACGCNTCGGCGCGAATTCTCGAGATCGACGGCACCGAGATCNTCAACCGCTTTGCCGATCGCAAGGAAGTCGCGGTNATCGCCGGCTTCCAGGGCATCAATCCGCAGACCAACCGAATCACCACGCTCGGGCGCGGCGGGTCCGACACGTCGGCGGTGGCGATTGCCGCCGCCCTCCGGGCCGACCGCTGCGACATCTACACCGACGTCGACGGGGTCTACACAACAGATCCGCGGGTGGTTCCCAAGGCGCGGCGCCTCGACAAGATCGCCTTCGAGGACATGCTGGAACTGGCCTCGCTGGGCGCCAAGGTCCTGCAGGTGCGCTCGGTGGAACTCGGCATGGTGCACAACATGCCCGTCTTCGTGCGCTCCAGCTTCGACAAGCCCGAGGATATCGACCCGCACGGCACGCCGCCGGGCACGCTGATCTGCAGCGAGGAGGAAATCATGGAAAGCCACGTCGTCACCGGCATCGCCTTCTCCAAGGACGAAGCCCAGATTTCGCTCCGCCAGATCGAGGACAAGCCGGGCGTTGCCGCCGCGATCTTCGGCCCCCTGGCCGACGCCAATATCAATGTCGACATGATCGTGCAGAACGTCTCCGAGGACGGCAAGACCACCGACCTCACCTTCACCGTTCCGGCCTCCGACTATACCCGCGCCCGTGACACCATCACCTCGGCAAAGGGCAAGATCGGCTACATCAGGCTCGACAGCGCCACCGACGTCTCCAAGGTTTCGGTGATCGGCAGCGGCATGCGCAGCCATGCCGGCGTCGCGGCAAAGGCGTTCAAGGCGCTTTCCGAGCGCAATATCAACATCCGCGCCATCACCACCTCGGAGATCAAGTTTTCGGTGCTGATCGACGCCGCCTATACCGAACTTGCGGTGCGCACGCTGCACACGCTCTACGGGCTCGACCAGGCTTAGAACGATTTTCTCTCAAATTTAGCGCATGGTCTGATCGTCAGACCGGCCGGTTTGGCGGATCATGCACTTCGCTGGCGCAGCATCGGCCCTGACACACACGTTATTGGTTCTGGCAGGCGTTTTGCTTGGCAAAGCAAGCCTCGATTGGCTATAGGCCTACAGAGGTGGGTTGCCGCACACTGCACCATCGTTGGCGATCCCATTCGGCGGGATCAGATGCCTTGCGGCAGCGCCGAATGAATAAAATTGTTGTTTTCGGTGCGTTTCACGCCAGCTGCCGGCCACCCGGCGGGCTGGCTTCGCGGGGGAGGATACCAGCACATGCGGAGCACGTCGGGAGGTCCCCGCGTCTTGTTGAGACGGCTCCGCGAAACCATGGCGGAGAAGGTCTCGGCCCAGGAACGGCTGGACAAGATCGTGGTGCTGATCGCGGCCAACATGGTGGCCGAGGTCTGCTCCTGCTACGTGCTGCGCATCGATAACACGCTCGAACTCTACGCCACCGAAGGTCTGAACCGCGACGCTGTGCACCGCACGGTGCTGAACGCCCATGAGGGCCTCGTCGGCCTCGTCTCCAGCGAGGCGAGCCCGCTCAACCTTTCGGATGCGCAAAGCCATCCGGCATTCTCGTTCCGCCCGGAAACCGGCGAAGAAATCTACCATTCGTTCCTCGGCGTGCCGATCCTGCGCGCCGGCAACACGCTCGGCGTGCTGGTCGTGCAGAACCGCGCCAAGCGCACNTATGTCGAGGAAGAGGTCGAGGCGCTGCAGACCACCGCCATGGTGCTGGCGGAAATGATCGCCTCCGGCGAGCTGTCGGCGCTGGCGCAGCCCGGCGCGGAACCGGCGGCGCGGCATTCCCTGCACAAGACCGGCGCCATCCTCTCCGACGGCATCGCGCTCGGCCACGTCGTGCTGCACGAGCCGCGCGTCGTCATCACCAACTACATCGCCGAAGACCTGCCGAAGGAAATCAAGAAACTCGACGCCGCGCTGGCCAAGCTGCGCGCCGACCTCGACCGCATGCTGGAGCGCGGCGANGTCGCCGAGAGCGGCGAGCANCGCGACGTGCTGGAAGCCTACCGCATGTTCGCCAACGATCACGGCTGGTCGCACAAATTGCATGAGGCGGTCGCCACCGGCCTCACCGCGGAGGCCGCCGTCGAGCGCGTGCAGTCCGACACCCGTGCGCGCATGCTGCGCTCGACCGATCCTTATTTGCGCGACCGCCTGCACGATTTGGAAGACCTCGGCCACCGCCTGATGCGGCAACTGGTCGGGCAGGATCATGCGCCCTCGCGCGAGCAGCTTCCCGAAAATGCCATCCTGATTGCGCGCGCGATGGGGCCTGCCGCCCTGCTCGACTACGACCGCAAGCGGCTGCGCGGCCTGGTGCTGGAGGAAGGCACCGCCAACTCGCACGTCTCGATCGTCGCCCGCGCGCTGGGAATCCCTGCGGTCGGCGAAGTGCCGAACGCGCCCGGCATCGCCGATCCCGGCGACGCCATCATCGTCGACGGCACCTCGGGCTCGATCTATGTCCGTCCCTCGGCCGAGATCGAATCGGCCTATGCCGAGCGGGTACGCTTTCGCGCCCGGCGGCAGGCGCAATATGCCGCGCTGCGCGACAAGCCCTGCGTGACCAAGGACGGCCAGCCGGTCGAGCTGATGATCAATGCCGGCCTCGTCATCGACCTGCCGCATATCGACGACACCGGCAGCGCCGGCATCGGGCTGTTCCGCACCGAGCTGCAGTTCATGGTCGGGCAAAGCCTGCCGCGTTCCTCCGACCAGCTTGCGCTCTACCGCACCGTGCTGGATGCCGCCGGCAACAAGCCGGTGACGTTCCGCACGCTCGATATCGGCGGCGACAAGGCGCTGCCCTATATGGAGACCGTGATCGAGGAGAACCCGGCGCTCGGCTGGCGCGCGATCCGGCTCGGGCTCGACCGCCCCGGGCTGNTGCGCGGCCAGATCCGCGCGCTGCTGCGGGCCGGCGGCGGCCGCGCGCTGAAGATCATGTTCCCGATGATCTCCGACGTCGCGGAGTTCGACCAGGCCAAGGCGATCGTCGAGCGTGAGCTGACCTATCTGCGCCAGCACGGCCATGCCCTGCCGGAACGNATCGATGTCGGCACCATGGTCGAGGTGCCGGCGCTGCTCTATCAGCTCGACGANCTCCTGAAGAAGGTCGATTTCGTCTCGGTCGGATCGAACGACCTGTTCCAGTTCCTGTTCGCGGTCGACCGCGGCAACGCCAAGGTTTCCGAGCGGTTCGACACNATGTCGGCGCCGATCATGCGTGCGCTGCGCGACATCGTGCGCAAGGCGCAGGCGGCGAAAAAGACGGCGTCGCTGTGCGGCGAGATGGCGTCGAAGCCGCTAGGCGCCCTGGCGCTGATTGCGCTCGGCTACCGTTCGCTGTCGCTCTCTGCCACCGGCCACGGCCCGGTGAAGGCGATGATCCTGGAGCTCGACGCCAGGAAGGCCGAGGCTGCCCTGATGCCGCTACTGGATGCGCCGGCCGGCAGCGTCTCGATCCGGCAGAAGCTGACGGAATTCGCGGAGGCGGAGGGGCTGTCGTTGTAGCGAGGCTCGTGCCCGACAACGCCGCCCGCATCCCATCCTTGAGAACAACGCCATGCTACCCGAAGCCAAACTCGATATCCTGCTCGCCCATCACGCCTCGCTCGAGGCCGAGCTGCTCGGCCAGGTCAATTCCGAAAAATACGTCCAGATCACGCGCGAGCTCGCCGAGCTCAATCCGCTGATCGACGCGGTGAAGACCTATCGCACGACGCGGGCCGAAATTGCGGGCGCCGAACAGCTTTTGGCCGAGGCCGCCACCGATCCCGAAATGCGCGGCATGGCGGAAGCCGAGCTGGAGACGCTGCACGCGCGCATCGCCGAGCTGGAGCAGAAGATTCGCGTCGCGCTGCTGCCCAAGGACGCCATGGACGACCGCAACGTGATGCTGGAAATCCGCGCCGGCACCGGCGGCGACGAGGCCTCGCTGTTCGCCGGCGACCTGTTCCGGATGTATGAGCGGTTTGCCGGCCTGCAGGGCTGGAAGGTCGANGTGATCTCGGCCTCCGAAGGCACCGTCGGCGGCTACAAGGAAATCATCGCCGAAGTGCAGGGCCGCGGCGCTTTTGCAAAACTGAAATTCGAATCCGGCGTGCACCGCGTGCAGCGCGTGCCCGACACCGAGACGCAGGGGCGCATTCACACCTCGGCGGCAACCGTCGCCGTGTTGCCCGAGGTGGAGGATGTCGATGTCGACATCAAGAACGAGGATTTGCGGATCGAGACCATGCGCGCGCAAGGCGCNGGCGGCCAGCACGTCAACAAGACCGAATCGGCGATCCGCATCACCCATATTCCGACCGGCATCGTNGTCATGATGCAGGACAGCCGCTCCCAGCACAAGAACCGGGCNTCNGCGATGAACATCCTGCGCTCGCGCATCTACGACGCCGAGCGCCAGCGCGTCGATGCCGCGCGTTCCGCCGACCGCAAGGAAAAGGTCGGCTCCGGCGACCGCAGCGAGCGCATCCGCACCTATAATTTCCCGCAGGGCCGCGTCACCGACCACCGCATCAATCTGACGCTTTATAAATTGCCGCAGGTGATAGCAGGCGAAGCGCTGGGCGAACTGATCGACGCGCTGACCACCGAGCACCAGGCCGCGCAACTCGCCGCGCAGGGCGCCGCGGCGTGAGGAAAAATCTCGCCATGGAAGCATCCGGCGAGATCGTCCAATGAGCGCTTTCGCCAANCAGACCATCGANGCCGCGCGGCGGGCGCTCGCCGCGCGGCTGCAATCGGCTGCCAATGATTCGGCCGAGCTCGATGCGCGGCTGTTGATCGGCCACGCCCTCGGCCTCGACCTGACCGGCTTGATCACCGCCGCACAGCGCCGGCTGACGCCGGACGAATCAGCGCGCCTCGAGGCGTTTGCCGTCCGCCGGCTTGGCGGCGAGCCGGTTGCCCGGATCATCGGCGAGAAGGAGTTTTGGGGGCTGCCACTGCACCTCTCACCGGCGACGCTGGTGCCGCGGCCCGATACCGAGACGGTGGTCGAACTGGCGCTGGAACTGCTGCGCGACGGCGGAAACCTTGATCGTCCGTTGCGGATCGCCGATCTCGGCACCGGCTCGGGCGCGATTCTGCTGGCGCTGTTGTCGGAGCTGCCGGCGGCGCAGGGTTTTGGGACCGATATTTCGGAACGCGCCCTGCAAACCGCCGCCGCGAACGCGGCGCGTGCAGGGTTGTCGAATCGCGCGGCGTTCCTCGCCTGCGACTATGCGAGCGGCCTCACCGGCCCGTTCGATCTGATCGTCTCGAATCCCCCCTATATCCGCTCGGCCGATATCGCCGCGCTGGCCCGGGAGGTCAGGAATCACGATCCGCTTGCGGCGCTGGACGGCGGCGCCGACGGGCTCGATGCCTACNGCGCGCTGATCCCGCAGGCGGCCGGCCTGCTGGCGCCGGGCGGCGNCCTGGTCGTGGAGGCGGGAGCCGGGCAGAGCAGCCAGATCCAGGCCTTGATGGTAGCTGCAGGGTTAACGGCTGCGGCCACGCCCAGGGCCGATCTGGGAGGCATTCCGCGGGCCGTCGCGGGCCACAAAATGGCCCGATAAAGTCCGCCGGGAACGCAAAAAAACCCCTTGGAATATTCGCCGGGAGCGACTACGTTCCGCCCACAACATCGGTCCAGGGTTACCGGCCCCGTAAGGCGATACGGCGAGGCCGGAGTTCTCGAAAAGAGAGCCCGCCGGGTGAAAGGTTCCAAAACGCAGGTCGAATTGAGCGCAATAACCGAAGTGTGCTGCTCTCGACCGTAAAGCGAACGAAAGCCTGATATTGCGCTTGAAGACTTACGCAACAGCTGGTCACGCGAAGCCGTCACGCAAGACGATTAGGCTGATTTTGGCAGGCTGAACGATTTGATCCGGCACNCGGATNATCGCGGCCGGTTGGGGAACGCGTCTTTGCTGAACGCGATGGTTGGCGACATCGATGACATGAATACGAACGGCATCGTGATTCGGTGCGCCTTGGCGCGCGCCGCATTGGCTCAGGCGAGCAAGGCAACGGCATAATTTCAGGGCTGGAATAAAGGCGAGACATGAGAAACGGTCAGAACAACAAGCGGATGCGTAACCGGAACAACAACAATAACAACAACAATAACCGGCGTGGTCAAAACCCGATGACCCGGGTGTTCGAATCAAACGGACCCGATATCAAGATCCGCGGCACCGCCTCGCATGTCGCCGAAAAATATGTCCAGCTGGCGCGCGACGCGCGCTCTTCCGGCGACCCCGTCGCGGCCGAGAACTACTACCAGCACGCCGAACATTATTTCCGCCTGATCGCCGCCGCGCAGGAGCAATTCCGGCAGAACCAGCCGCAGCCGCGCGTCGACACCGAGATGCAGCCGACGGAAGACGGCGAGGACGAGGGCGAGAGCTTCTCGCATTTCGGCCAGGAGCCGGGTTTCGTCCCGCAGCAGCAACAGCCCTATGTCCGCGACAACAATCAGCGGGAGCGCGGTGAGGGCCAGCCCTACCTGCGCGACCAGCCGCCGCCGCGCGAACATCGCGGCGACCGGGATCGCGACCGCGAGCACCGTCCGCAGCCGCAATATCAGCCGCAGCCCCAGCCGCAACCGGTGATTGCCGATACCGGCGGCGTCGACCGCCTGCCCTCCTTCATCACCGGCCCGCAGCCGCAGGTGAACGGCGCGCCCGGCGGCTATGAGGAAGGCCGCGGCGAACGCTTCCCGCGCCGGCGTCGCCGGCCGCACGGCCCGCGCCCCGACATGGCCGCGCCGGCCGCCCCGAGCGAAGATTTCAATCCGGGGAATGAGTAACGGCGGGATGCCGTAGGGTGGGCAAAGCGCAGCGTGCCCACCAGCTTCCTTTGAGCTGAGCACGAAATGGCACGGCGCGTGCGCCTTTGCCCCCTACGATCCCTTCAGCTTGTCGCGTGTCGCCGTCGAGGACGGCACCAGCACAGGCTCCAGCGATGGAATCAGCCGCGTGCGTTCGCGGCCCGCGGGGATGGCGCGATAGACCTGCTTGGTCGCTTCCACGATATGCACGCCCGCGAACGGCAGCGACAACGTGGCGCCGACGCGCTCCCATGCCATCGCCGAGCGCAGGAACCAGCCATTGCCGACCGGCGGCAGAAACAGCGCCTCGCCCCATGATGCCGGCGTGAACCAGGTCTGCCGCAGCAATTGCGTGATCTGCGCCCGCGAATAGGGCCGGCCGTGACCGAACGGCGTATTGTCGGTGCGCGTCCACACGCCGCGCCGGTTCGGAATCACCGCGATCAGCCGCCCGGACGGCGCCAGCACACGCCAGACTTCGCGCAGCAGGCGCTCCGGATCGTCGGACATCTCCAGCGAATGCACCAGCAGGATCCGGTCGACCGCCGCATCGGGCAGCGGCATCGAGAACTCATCGATCAGGGTCGCCAGCGCGGGCCGCGCCGTCGGCCATTTCAGCACGCCTTGCGCCGCCGGCATGAAGGCGATGCAGCGTTCGGCATCTTCGCGAAACAGGCCGAGATANGGCGTCGGGTAGCCGAGCCCGAGCACGCGCTGCCCCGCCGCATCGGGCCAGCGCGCCCGGATGCCGCGGTTGATCAACTGCCGCGCCACGATGCCGAGGCGCCGCGAATAGAAATCGCGGAGATCGATGACGTCGATGGTCATGGGCATAATCTACCACACCGTGTTTCATTGCGGCGCACCGAAAATGGCATTGCCGCGCAAGCGTTAACGCCATATTTCTTTGGGATTGGCGCATGGTCCGGAAAAGTGGAAGCCGGTTTTCCCTCGGGACAAACGCGGTACGCGTTTGCCCGGAGATCATGCTCAAACAACGACATGAGATCATGATGCGATTTGATCAAATCGCATCATGATCTCACAGGGCTGAAAGCCTAACGCACGGAGCTGTCATGGCCGCGGAAATTCGCACCTTCACCTGTCTCAGCGACAATTTCGGTTATCTGATCCACGATGTCGCGACCAAGGCCACCGCATCGATCGACGCGCCCGAGGCCGGGCCGATCGTCAAGGCGCTGGAGCGCGAGGGCTGGACGCTGACCGACATCCTGATCACGCACCACCATCACGACCATGTCGGCGGCGTCGCCGAGCTGAAGCAGAAATATGGCTGCCGCGTCGTCGCCCCCAACGACAAGTCCACCAAGATCGCCAATGTCGATCTGCGTGTCGCCCATGGCGACGTCATCAAGGTCGGCAGCCTGCTGACGCGGGTGCTGGAAACGCCGGGCCACACGCTCGATCACATCTCCTATGTGTTCGACAATGAAAAGGCGGTGTTCGCCGCCGACACGCTGTTCTCGATCGGCTGCGGCCGCGTGTTCGAGGGCACCTACCCGATGATGTGGGATTCGCTGCTCAAGCTGCGCGCGCTGCCGGACGATTTCAAACTCTATTGCGGCCATGAATATACCGCCTCCAACGTCAAGTTCGCCCTCACCGTCGACGGCGACAACCCGGCGCTGAAGGCGCGCGCCGAGGAAGTGGCGCGGCTGCGCGCCGAGAACAAGCCGACGATTCCGGTGCTGCTCGGCGAGGAGAAAAAGGCCAATGTGTTCCTGCGCGCCGACGAGCCGTCGGTGGCGGCCAACCTGCACATGAAGGGCGCGAGCGCCGAGAAAGTGTTCGGCGAGCTGCGCGAACGCAAGAACAAGTCCTGATGGCGCTTTCGAAACAAGCCGCCGACATCATCGCGCGGCTGGACCTGAAGCCGCATCCGGAAGGCGGCCATTATCGCGAGACCTTTCGCGATGAAGCCGTGGACGGCGACGGCCGTTCACGATCGACCGCGATCTATTTCCTCCTGGCGCGCGGCGAGCGCTCGCACTGGCATCGCATCGACGCGGTGGAGGTCTGGCACTATTACGCGGGCGCATCGCTGACGCTGCAGATGGCCGACGGGAATGGCCAGCGCCGCGTGACGCTCGGCGCGGATCTTGCGGCCGGCGAAATGCCGCAGGCGGTGGTGCCGCCGCATTCCTGGCAGGCCGCCGAGAGCAACGGCGACTGGACGCTGGTCGGCTGCACCGTCGCGCCCGGATTCGAGTTCGCGAAATTCGAGCTGGCGCCGAAGGGCTGGGAGCCAGTGTGACGCCGTAGGGTGGGCAAAGCGCAGCGTGCCCACCATTGTCAGATGCGAGCGCGGACGGATGGTGGGCACGCTGCGCTTTGCCCACCCTACTTCCTCCACACCATATCCTTCGCCGCGATCAATCCGCCGCCGGCAATCAATATCGCGGCGATGGCAATCGTCGCCGTTGCTTGCGCGAAGCCCGCGAGAATCAGGAACGCCGTCGAGAGCAGCGGCGTCGCNTAGGANGCCGCACCGAGCACGCGGATATCGCCGCGCTTCATGCCGATNTCCCAGACAAAGAACGCCGCNCCGACCGGACCGATGCCGAGNGCNATGATGGCAAGCCATTGCCCGANCGTCTCGGGCCATACCGTGNTCTCGACCATGCCGTGNACCAGCGCNGCGAGCAGCGCGGTGGCGAGGCAGAAGCCGGCCACCGCATCGGTCGGCACCGCNTTNAGCCGGCGCGACATCACCGAATAGGCCGCCCACACGAAGGCNGCGACGAAGGCCGCCGCCAGTCCCGGGATCTGTCCNGGCGNAAAGCTNCCGGTATTGCCGGCAAACAGCAGCACGGTGCCGGCAAGGCCGAGCAGCGCCCCGATGATGTGATGCGGCGCCAGCCGTTCGCCCGGCAGCAGCGAGGAGAACACCACGATCAGCAGCGGCCAGAGATAGTTCAACAGCCCGGCTTCGGCCGGCGGCGCAAAGCGCAGCGCAAGGAAATAGAGCGCGTGATAGCCGAACAGGCCACCGACGCCGACCACCCAGGCGACGGGCGGCTGCTTTAAGGCCGCAAAGGCGGAAGGCCGGAACAGAAAACTTGCAAAGGCGACCAGCGCGCCGATCGCGAATGTCATGGCGGCGAGCTGGAACGCCGGAATCTTGCCGGTCGCAACCGTCAACACGGACAATAGCGACCACATCAGGATCGCGGTCAGTCCGATCAGCGTGGCGGTGCGGGGCGTCATTGGCAGAGTTCTCTCGTCATGGCCGGGCATAGTAGTCTGCCTTGCGCAGACTACGTAAACTTGCCTGCGCTCCCGGCCATCCACGTCTTTTTCGCCGGATGGGTTTTAAAGACGTGGATGCCCGGGACTTCAAGCGCGAAGACGCGCTTCGCGCTTCTGCCCGGGCATGACGAATTCTTGTTGCCGCACGCAGCAACTGCGCGATGACGACGCGCGGCTACACCATGTACTGGCCGCCGTTGATCGTCATCGTGGAGCCGGTGATGCCGCCCGCCTCGTCGGCGGCGAGGAACACCACGGCGCGGGCGATCTCCTCGGGCTCGCCAAGACGGTTGACCGGGATCAGCGGCAGGATGCTCTTCTCCAGCACCTCCTTCGGCACCGCCTGCACCATCTCGGTGTTGATGTAGCCGGGACAGATCGCGTTGACGGTGACGCCGCCCTTGGCGTTCTCCAGCGCCAAGGCCTTGGTGAAGCCGATGTCGCCGGCCTTGGCCGCGGAATAGTTGACCTGGCCGAACTGTCCCTTCTGGCCGTTGATCGAGGAGATGTTGATGATGCGGCCGAACTTGCGGGCGCGCATGCCCTCGATCACCGGGCGCGTCATGTTGAACAGCGAGCCGAGATTGGTGTTGATCACCGCATTCCACTGCTCGAGCGTCATCTTGTGGAAGGCGCCGTCCTTGGTGATGCCGGCATTGTTGACGAGAACGTCGATCGGGCCGACATCGGCCTCGACTTTCTTGATGCCCTCGGCGCAGGCGTCGAATGAAGAGACGTCCCACTTGTAGACGGGAATGCCGGTCTCCGATTTGAATTTCTCGGCGGCGGCATCGTTGCCGGCATAGCTTGCCGCAACCTTGTAGCCCGCAGCCTTCAGCGCCTTGCTGATCGCAGCGCCAATACCCCGCGTACCCCCCGTAACCAATGCAACACGTGCCATGTCGTAGTCCTCCTTGGTAAACTCTTAGTACGCCGGAATTGTCCCGGTCTTTTGACGAAACTCAATCTTCCGTTCTGCGAGCGCTCTTGTCTTCAGCATTCTTATCTTGAAGCGCTCTTGGAAACGCCTGCACAAGATGAAAATGCCCGGCGCGAGACCGGGCATTTCATCTTTACCAATCCGAGCCGCGGTTGCGAGATGATCTTTTCATCATTCAACCGATCACTCTGCCTTTAGTTCAGTCGCGTGCAACGCACATTGCGATGCCCATGCCGCCGCCGATGCACAGCGTGGCGAGGCCCTTCTTGGCGTCACGCTTCTGCATCTCGTGCAGCAGCGTCACCAGCACGCGCGCGCCCGATGCGCCGATCGGATGACCGATCGCGATCGCGCCGCCATTGACGTTGACCTTGGCGGTATCCCAGCCGAGGTCCTTGTTGACCGCGCAGGCCTGCGCCGCGAACGCCTCGTTGGCCTCGATCAGGTCGAGGTCGCCGACGCTCCAGCCGGCCCGCTTCAGCGCGGCGCGCGAAGCCGGGATCGGACCGGAGCCCATGATCTTGGGATCGACGCCGGCCTGGCCCCACGACACGATGCGGGCGAGCGGCTTCTTGCCCTGCTTGGCGGCTTCCTTGGCGGTCATCAGCACGACGGCAGCGGCGCCGTCATTGATGCCCGAGGCGCTGCCGGCGGTCACGGTGCCGTCCTTCTCGAACGCCGGCCTCAGCTTGGCCATCGCCTCCACCGTGGCGCCATGGCGGGGATATTCGTCGGTGTCGACCACCACGTCGCCCTTGCGGGTCTTGATGGTGACGGCGGCGATCTCGTCCTTGAACTTGCCGGCCTTCTGCGCGGCCTCGGCCTTCTGCTGCGAGTGGACCGCAAACTCGTCCTGCTGGGCGCGGGTGATCTGCCACTGCTTGGCGACGTTCTCGGCGGTATTGCCCATGTGATAGCCGTTGAAGGCGTCCCACAGGCCGTCCTTGATCATGGTGTCGACCAGCTCGAGGCCGCCCATCTTGACGCCGCCGCGCAGGTACTGCGCATGCGGGGCCATGCTCATCGATTCCTGGCCGCCGGCGACGACGATCGAGGAGTCGCCGTTGAGCAGCGCCTGATAGCCGAGCGCGACCGAGCGAAGGCCGCTGCCGCAGAGCTGGTTGACGCCCCAGGCCGGGCTCTCCACCGGAATACCGGCGTTGATCGAGGCCTGGCGGGCCGGGTTCTGGCCCTGCGCCGCGGTCAGGATCTGCCCCATGATGACTTCGGAAACCTGGGCCGGATCGACACCCGCGCGCTCCAGCGCGGCCTTGATGGCGATGGCGCCGAGGTCATGTGCCGGGGTGGTGGCGAATGCGCCGTTGAAGCTGCCGACCGGGGTGCGGGCGGCGCTGACGATGACGACATCGTCTGACATGGACATCTCCTTATGGGGTTTCTTGGCTTGAGGTTCTTCGACGGCGGGCGGGCCGGAGTGGCGAGCCTGTCTCTCACCTTATCCTGTTAACCCCATTGACCCATGTCAATCGGCCGAGGCCCAAATTCGTGCCGCGGCGCATTCAAAATAATCCCCATGAGGGTTTCGATAGCAGCGTCCATGCCTTGGAATTAACCGTGCCGCACAAAACGGTAGCCGAGCCGCATTGAAAATGCTTACTTTGCTGCGTTTGCGTTGCTCGTCTGCCCGTCGGCGAAGCCGCTCGGGTTCCCCGCTCTCGGTGTCGATGTGTGAGCTTATGGCAAAGTCAGACCAACCTACGACCATCAAGAAATACGCCAATCGGCGGCTCTATAATACCGGCACCAGCACCTATGTAACGCTCGAGGATCTCGCGGCGATGGTGAAGGATGGCGAGGATTTTCTCGTCTATGACGCCAAGACCGGCGACGACATCACGCGCTCGGTGCTGGCGCAGATCATTTTCGAACAGGAAAACAAGGCCGGACAGAATTTGCTGCCGACCACGTTCCTGCGCCAGTTGATCCGCTTCTACGGCGACAGCATGCAGATGGTGGTGCCGAAATATCTGGAGCAGTCGATCGACACGCTGACGCGCGAGCAGGAAAAATTCCGCCAGCAACTCACCAACACGTTCAGCGGCACGCCGTTCGCGCCGCTCGAAGAGCATGTCCGCCGCAACATGGAATTGTTTCAGCAGACGTTCTCGATGTTCAAGCCGTTCGTGCCGCCGCG
>JGI25153J46596_10000599_pt1 | contig 22041 bp, 22 predicted proteins | sample AraplaMF_Col_mMF_FD_46596 | JGI IMG/M metagenome (IMG submission 46596)
GTAAGCGCGATTTTCCATGCACATTGACGTAGGCGGCATCGCTCAACCGATCCCTCCAGCGTAGCGGTATCCGGCTCTACTAGGCCTCGGTGGTTTTGGAGAAGTTGAACGGCAGCAGGTCGCCAATGTCGGCCGTTTCTTCGCGCTGAGGCAACTCAGTGAGCACGTGGCGCAGCCAGGTGAGTGGGTCGACGCCGCAGGCGCGACAAGTCAGCATCAGACTGTAGATTACGGCGCTTGCCCTGGCTCCGTCAGCGGTATCGCTGAACAGCCACGATTTTCTTCCGGTTGCAAAAACTCTGATGTCACGTTCCAGAATGTTGTTATCGATCGGCATCCTGCCGTCGCTGATGTAGCGCGTCAGATAATCCCATTGGTTCAAGGTGTATGAGACGGCATCGCCGAGCTTGGTATCCGGCACGACCTTCGGCGCGATATTGTCAAGCCACGACTTGAGTGCGTCCAAGACAGGCACGCTGTGCTGTTGCCGGAAGCGACGAATGCAATCGGCCTGCGTTTCACCGGCGTCGGGATTTCTATCTCGCGCCTGCTTTTCGATCCGGTAGAGCTGTTCGAAGAACCGGAGTGCCTGTTCCGGTGGTCCGCCCCCATTCTTCCTGGTTTTGAGAGCCTCGACAAAGCGCCGCCGTGAATGAGCCATGCATCCGACATGGGTTGCGCCATGCAATGTGCGCCAGGCGGTGTAGCCATCGCTCACCAATATACCGCGGTAGTCGCCGAGAAAGGTCTGCGGGTAAATCTGGCCGCGGCCTGGCTGGTAGTCGAGAAGGACGATTGGTTCTTCACTATCCTCGCCACTCCGGTACGCCCACATGTACGACGTGCTGGTGGCTTCCTTGTCCTTTTCCTTGAGGACCTGAACGGTCGTCTCATCGCCATGAATGAGAGGTTGCGATCGCAGCCGCAATCTCAGCGCATCATAGATGCGGTGCAGATGCCTCTCGCTCGAGCCGATGACCCAGTGAGCGAGAGCGCCCCGGCTGATCGGAACGCCGGCGCGTTCGAACGTTTGCGCCACGCGGTAGAGCGGCGTGCCGTCGACGTATTTGTGGACGAGTGCAAAAGCCAGCGTCGAGGCGGTAGCGATGCTGCCTGGCAAGGGTTGCGGCGGCATCGGTGCGATCACCACAGGCGTGTTGATCCCGGTGCGATCGCAATGCCGGCAGGCATATTTGAACCGCACATTCTGCAGGACCTTCGCCTTCACCTCGATATGGAGCTGCGCGGTCACGGCCTCGCCCATGCGATGCATTTGGCCATTGCAACAAGGACAAGCTTTCTGATCGTCGGGCAGATCGTATTCAACACGCTCGCGCGGCAAGTCTTCCGGCAGAGGTCTGCGGCCTCGCTTTTTACCCGCGAGACTCTCGACTGCTGGCAGGCCTGTATCCGGGAGGTCTGCGACGTCGTCGCCATCATCAGGATCATCCGCGTCTGCGGCCTCTTCGGCTTCGTTGAAGATACGATCGACGTGCTTTTCGCTGCGGGGTGCAAAACGATGCAGCCTTGCGAGCGCCAGTTCCTCTTCCAGCTTGACGACCCGCCGTGCCAGCGCTTCCTTCTCGGCTTTGAGCGCAGCGATTTCGGCAGCATTTGCCGCCAACTGCGCCATCAGCGCTGCAACATCAGGTTCGCCGGCTCGGGTCATCCCAGTTTTGAATCTGAACCGCGTCGCCGCGTCAACAGATCAACACTCCACCTCAGCCAGCGATCTGATATTGCCGCACAGGATGGCGGATCATCGCATCGATATCGATCCCATCGAGAATCCAGTGTAGTTGCTCGGTCGTCAGTGTAACCACCGCCACCTCTCGGCGCGGCCACCGGAACTTGTCTTCCGTCAACCGCTTCAGGATCAGCACAAAGCCCGACCGATCGAAGAACAGCAGCTTCACACGGTCACGCCGACGATTGCAGAAGGCAAAAACCGCAGGGGCAAACGGGTCCAGCGCCATCGTCTCCTGGACCAGGACCGCGAGGCTGTTGATGCCGGCCCGGAAGTCGATCGGTTCGCGATGCAGGTAGACCTTCAGATCAGCGCCCAGTCTGAACATGACCCAACGCTCCGATTATCGCCGTCAATCCGTTGAGATCATTGCACTCCAGCGTCAGTCTCACACCATTGGGCAGTGACGCGCTCAACTTTACTGGAGAGGAAAGAGGACCGTTCCTGTCCGTTCTCGGCAATCGCTCTTCGCGATCCACCGCAGGCATCTCAATGTCGAACTCCCCGCTCGGGACGGAGACCTGAACGGGGACAAACGCAGATATCGAAGACGGCGATAATGGATGGGTCTGGGTGTGCTTCCTGATCCATTTCCAAACGAGGTTCGCATTGACCCCATGTTCTCGCGCCAGTTTCGATACCGATGCGCCGGGCTCAAGGCAGGCAGCAACAAGACGATCCTTCGACCCTTGATCGAAGCGGCGTCTTCCATTCCGACCGACCAGCCGTACCGCGAGTCTTTGACCTTCATCCATAACTTGGTGTCCACCTCTTTTAAGTGGACACCTCATGCCAAAGCTCACTCAATTGCAGAAGGTGCGGAGAAATTCGCGCTTACTCTTTATCGACTTCGTCGTCGAGGTGTTTCAGCGGGAGCGATATCCGGAACGCTTCGCCGCCAGCCTTGGGTAGACATTGCAGGATGCGGGGAAGCCATCCTCTTGTTGGGGAAGGCCTTACCTTGCAGGCTGAAATACCTTGCCAACTCAAGAGCCGTTCGATCCCCTCAATGCACGTCGCCGCCGCAGAAATATCACCGGCTCAATTGGTATAGTCGAGATAGCCTTCCGTTCCTTGCGTAAACCATTTTTGGGGGTCATCCTTTGCCAGCGGCAAACCTTTAGCGACGCGTCTCGGAAAATCCGGGTTGGCAATGAATGGTCGGCCAAATGCGACGGCGTCACCTATCCCGGCATCAAGCTCCACCTGGGCACGGGCCGCGTCAAAATCCGAGTTCAGGATCAACGGTCCCTTGAATGCCGGCCGCAAATGCTGCGCCAAGGGATCGATCTCTCCGACGCCGAATGTCCCATCGACCGGCGGTTCCCTCAATTCGACATCGGCGATGCCAATTTCGGAGAGTGTCTCAAGGGCCTTCGTGAAGAGCGGGAGCGGGTCGCTATCCCGTACCCCTTGTGTTTCGCCATTCGGGGAGAGGCGCACGCCCACTCGACCGGCGCCGATTGCGTCGGCGACAGCCTGTGTTGCTTCCTTTAGAAACCGGACGCGGTTCTCAATCGTTCCGCCGTATCGATCATCCCTGAGATTGGCGCTGTCTCGCAGGAACTGGTCGATGAGGTAGCCGTTCGAAGCGTGAAGCTGAATGCCATCGAACCCGGCGTCTATCGCATTGAGAGCAGCCTGCCGGAAATCTCGCACGACGCCAGCGATCTCATCCACCGATAGCGGCCGTGCGCGTTCGTAAAGTTTCTTGCCGTCGTAAGTGTGGGCATGATTTGGCGCGACTGTCGCGGATGCCGACACCGGTTGGCGGCCGCCTAAGAAGTCCGGATGAACGACCCGGCCCATCTGCCAGAGCTGCGCGATGATGCGGCCCCCGCGCTCGTGAACCGCATCGGTGACGTTTCGCCATCCTAAGATCTGCTCGCGTGACCATAGGCCTGTCGCATAGGGCCAGCCAAGGCCGAGCTGGTTGATACCGATCGCCTCGCTGATGATGAGACCGGCGGAAGCACGTTGCGCGTAGTAATCAGCCATGATGGGCGTCGGCAAGTGGTCCTTTGTGCCGCGGGCCCGTGTCATGGGCGCCATCAGGATACGGTTGGGCGCTTTGATGGCGCCGAGCTGGATAGGGTCGAACAGACTGGGCATGGATGTGATCTTTCAATTCGAGGCTCAAACGAGACGCGAGCCGCCATCGATGTTGAGCACAGCGCCGTTCATCCAGCCATTGGCCATCAGGAAGACGACCGCAGCACCTGCTTCTTCAGCAGTGCCGACCCGGTGTAGGGGCAGCTTCTGCGCGAGGGATTCGAGATAGGCGGCGCGGCCATCTCCCAACGTCTTGGAAAGGATCGGCGTGTCGATTGGGCCTGGCGATAGCGTGTTGACGCGGCGTGGTGCGAGTTCCACCGCAAGCCCACGAGCAAAAGCCTCCATTGCGGCGGAAGCGGCAGCTAGGACAGCCGTGCCATAGGCGTTCGGTCGGTCAGCCAGTGCCCCAGAGATGAAGGTGATGGAGGCATCCGCAGACAGGTTGTCGCCAAGTATCCGCAAGATGTGGATCGCTGCCCAGATGCGCTCTTCGAAGGCTCGACGCAGGTAGGTCACGTCGGCCTCCAGCACCTTGCCGGCAACGAAGGTCCCGGCCAAAAGAACCAGGTGGTCGACGTGCCCGATATCTGAAAGCGCCATCTGAATTGCTTCAGGGCTGGTAACATCGGCTGCACGCCAGCCTTCGAAGCCATGCTCCGCGGCAACGGTTCGAGAGCGCTTATGGTCGGAGCCGAGCACCGTGAGGCGTGCGCCGGCACCCTTCGCTTCGATGGCCGCCGCAAGGCCGATGCCTGACGTGCCGCCAACGATGAGGACGTGTTTACCTTTGAGGGTATTTGAGGGGTTGAATTCGGTCATATCAGACATCTCGATCTCCATTTGGCGCCTTTCCTGGCGCGATGGAGATAACCTAGACCGGGTAATCGATATTGATAATCAGGCTCGAATTCGCTTTACTCCTTCCATGGTGGAACGAATTGGATTCGATAGACTAACCGGTGTCATCGCGTTTGCGCGAGCGGCTTCGCTTGGCAGCTATGCAGCGGCAGCGCGATCATTGGCGGTTTCTCCGTCTGCGGTCAGCAAGAGCGTTCAGAGGCTTGAGCAGCAGTTCGGCATAAGCCTGTTCACACGAACTACCCGATCCCTCACGCTAACCCCGGAGGGGCGGGATCTCCATGAGCGGGCGCTACGCCTGTTGCGGGAAGCCGAGGACATCGAACAGGCTGCTGTTGCTGCACGCGCGGAACCGTCGGGCTTCATGAAGGTGACGGCCCCGCTCCCGATCGGAGTCCATCTGATCGCGCCGGCATTACCCGCGTTCAGGCAAAGGTTTCCCAAGGTGATCGTCGACCTTCGTCTTGGAGACCGGTTCACCGATCTTGTCGAAGAAGGGATTGATGTTGCGATCCGGGTCGGAGAACCGGCAGACTCCCGGCTAGTCGCCAAGAAGCTGGCGCCGAACAGGATCTGCGCGTTCGCTTCACCCGCTTACCTTGCCGCTCGCGGCGTACCGCAAAAGCCAGAGGACCTCATCGACCATGACTGCGTGAACTTCCGCTATCAAAGCAGCGGCCAGACCCTGCGTTGGCCCTTCAAGATCGGCGACAAGGTTCTTGAGATCATTCCGAATGCGGTCACCATCCTGGACAACAGTGATGCTGTTGCATCTGTGGTTGCCGCCGGTGGCGGGATCGGCATTTCTCCTACATATATTGCGGCGCCGTTTTTGGAAACCGGCAGGCTCGTGCCGATCCTGAAAGAGTTTTCCGTCGACCGCAGCCATATCAGTGCCTACTGGCCGGAAAGCCGGCGCAGCAATCCAAACGTCAAGGCGTTCGTCGCCTTTCTGGCGGAGGTCTTCCCAAACCCGACGCCTTGGGACGTGCGTTTCCAGGAAGCCTGAACTCAGCTGACGAGTATTCAAATTGGTAGTGGACGAAGTTTCATTGCTCTTGAAAGGAATCGAACCGGCGACCCTACAATGTTAGTAGTGCCGCTCGAGCCCGAACTTGCCCATCGAAACGCTAACGTCTTGCGCGATCAAACATGGCGGCGGAAAGCTATTTTAGGCGGCACCGTCCCGCACCTGTCGCTCGCGCCACAAGGAGGGCGAAAGGCCGGTCGCCCGCTTGAAGGCGTTGCTGAAGGCGCCTTGTGAGGCATAACCGGCCAGTGCGGCAACTGATGCTACCGGTAGATCGTCGTCCCGCAGCGCCTTGCAGGCAAGGTGGATGCGCCAGCGCGCCAGATAGCCGAGTGGAGCGATTCCCGCCGTCTCGGTGAAGCGAGCGGCGAAGGTCGATCGCGACATGGCGCAAACTCGTGCCAGCTCGTCGAGATGCCATGAGCGCGCTGGCTCGTCATGCATGAGCTGTACGGCCGGCGCGAGGCGTGGATCGCCGAGTACGCGCAACCAGCCCGGCGGGATGCGGCCGTTGCCGTCCAACTGCGCTCGCAGGATCTGCACGAACAGCAATTGCGCAAGCTGCGATGCGACCAAAGCGCTGCCGGGCTGATGCTGCTTGCGCTCGTTCACCAGTTCACCGAGCAGCCACCGAAATCGCTCTGCTTGCACGCTCGCGCCGTCGATGCGAAGCCAGGGCGGCAGCGCTTCAGACAGCAATATTCCACTGGTCGGGTCGAGGAGGATATGACCGCCCACATAGCCGCACTCTGTTCCGTCACCTAATGTGACGAACGAGCGGCCACTCCCGGAAAACAGCGCCATCGCGTCGAGCGGCGGTACCGAGGGATCGCTCGATATCGTGTAGGGGCGCTGGGCCGTCAGAAGTCCGACATCCCCTTGTTCGAAGCGCACAGGCGCTTCGCCATCGATCCGGGTCCAGCATGCGCCCTTGGTCAAAGCAAAGAACTTGATGGACTTCGGCGCGGGGAAGCGAAGAGACCACGGCCCCGAGGCATCGAAGCCGCCGGTGACCATGGATTCCACCGTTGTAAGGCTGAGAATTTCTGAAAGCGCGTCGGAAGTCATCTTCGGACTATCGCGTATACATCTCAGACGTTCAAGCATTCTTAGTCCGAGCTTGTTTGCATATTTTATAACGAAGTCACGCATCACTTTAGGAGCAGCCATGACAGACGACATAATCCTCATCACCGGAGGGACCGGATTTATCGGACAGCACACCATCATCGCGGCACTTGCCGCGGGGTTCCGGGTCCGCACCGCCATCCGTTCACTCCACCGGCAAGACGAAGTGCGCGCCTATCTGGCCCGTGGCGGCGCCGAGGCGGGGGATCGACTGACATTTGTCGAGACAGACCTGCTGAAAGACGAAGGATGGGCCGAAGCTGCGGAAGGTTGTGTCTATGCCATTCATACCGCATCCTCCACTCCATCGGGAAGCTATGCGAGCGAAGAAGACTGGATACGGCCTGCAGTCGATGGCAACCTCCGCTTGCTGCGTGCGGCCCGCGACGCAGGGGTGAAGCGAGTGGTGCTGACGTCCGCATTCGGGGCCATCGGCGCCGGTAAGGCCAGTCCCGGTCGTCCCTTCGATGAAGAAGACTGGAGCGATATCGACGGCCACATCGCGCCTTATCAAAAGTCCAAAACACTGGCGGAACGCGCGGCTTGGGACTTTGTCTCCGAAAACGGTAACGGGCTGGAACTGGCGACGATCAATCCGACTGCCGTCATGGGTCCTGCGCTGGGTCCGGACACTTCGCATTCGCTGATGATGCTGAAGAGCATGCTCGAAGGTCAACCCGGACAGCCACGGATCAAGTCATGCTTCGTTGACGTGCGCGATGTCGCCGATCTGCATATCCGGGCGACGACCAATCCGGCTGCTGCAGGCGAACGCTTTCTCGCAACTTCCGGCGACGCTCTGTGGCTCGTCCAAGTCGCCGAAATCCTCAAAGAACGATTGGGTAAACAGGCGCGAAAAGTATCGACGATGCAAATTCCTGACATCGCCATGAAAGCCAAGGCTATGGTGGATCCCAAGCTGAAGGGGCTTTTGCCACTACTTGGCATCGATTTGTCTGCCAGCGGCGAAAAGGCCAAGCGTCTCTTAGGATGGCAGCCGCGACCCCCGGCCGATGCGATCGAGGCAGCCGCGAGAAGCATGATAGAAGTTGGTATCATCAGGGTTTGAGAAACAGCCCAAATGGTCTGGACGGTGGGATTCGGATTGAATCCGTTCCTCCGTCACCACCTCCCGAGCGAGCTGCTTTCCAAAATGACGACCGCTTTGCTCGACCGCACCGGCACAGCCGAGGCTACCGACCCGCCCTTGCCTACCTAAACCCGTTTCCCAATGCAGCTATTTTTCGCCTTGAACGGGATCGAACCCTCGGTAAGCACATTCTAGGAGAGGTAAGCGACTGGCATTACTGTAATTTTTCTAACCCCTCGTTCGATCAAATACACCTCTCCATCCGGCCAAGCTTCCAGCAAATCACACTCGCGTACTGTTCAGACTTTACTTTTATAGGCATTTTGTACATTTTACTTTATCGATAAAACGCAAGGTGATTCATGAGCCTAAGTGATGACGTAAAAAGTATCGTCTGCAGCGACTGTGATTCACCGTTCGTTGAAAGTGTTTCGAATTTCGCGGCTTGGGAATATCGCGTTCTCTTTGACCGTCTCTTGGAAGATCCAACACTCTCCCCAGAACAGCGACTTCAGGAGTTCTCTCGCGGTCGTGCGTTAGCGGTGTCAAAGGCTATGGTTCGTGCCGCTCAAAAACACAGCGTGCCTTACGATATTAAGCGCTTGAAATGTAACGGCCAAAATAAAGTTTTGGTAAAGATAGGGCGCATCGTTATTCTGCAGGAACCAATGGCATTTCTCTTTGGCGACAAACCCAAAGCTGCAGCTTATAAAACAGAAATCAGTCGCTATTCTGGTGTTGTAACGCAGCTTGAGCTTGACTTGGGCGACAGGCCTTCAAGCCTGCTTGACTGGTCCGATGGGATTCTTGCCGTACTGCTTCATGGTGCATCCGGCGCTCGTTTTGGTGAGCGGGACTGTGAGTTAGGGGCATTAATGCTCGCCATTCCGGATGCCGCGTATGAAAACTGGATATTGCGCATTGACCTCCACGACATTGCGATGTTTGGAAACCAGCCGATCGACGATTCCAAGGCTTTCCGACAGGAGAATGTTCAAGAAGACCGCGTCGTCGTCAAAAGGAAGCTCAAGAAGCATAAAACGAGATCACATGGTTAAGGGTGTTGCGACATTTTCCGGACAGAGGTTGACGGAAGCTAGGCTAGCGAAAGGTTTGTACAAAAATGCTCTCGCCGACCGGATTGGTGTCACCGCGATGCAAATCACGCGGTATGAAGCCAACCAGGATCGCCCGACGCCAGAGAAACTCGGCTCAATCGCAGAAGCGCTTGGGTTCCCGTATGAATTTTTTACTAGAAAGAGTTGGCCTGAGCCGTTGGGTCCAATTTTCTGGCGCAGTCAGGTTGCCGAGACAAAGACGGCCCGGGACATGACCGAGCAGCGAATGAGATGGCTGTGCGAATTGTTCTGGACACTGGAGGAGGAGCTGGATTTTCCCGGTGCGGATATTCCGGAGCTCGATGTGCCAGACGACTTCCGCCAGATTACACCGACTATGATCGAGGGATTTGCAGAACGCGTTCGGCGAGATTGGCGATTGAAAGATCTGCCGATCCGAGACGTTGTCTTGAGTGTGGAAAATGCCGGAATCCCCGTCGTGATGTTAGACATCCCGTCCGAGAAGCAGGATGGCTTTTTTTTCAGGTCCTCTCTTTTAGATCGGGCATTCATCGGCGTGAACGTCCATAGTGTAACCGCCGCACGGGCAAGGTTCGACGTGGCGCATGAACTGGGGCATCTGATTCTCCATAAGTACGTCACGTCGGACCAGGAGCGCGACGCAGAACTCCATAAACTTTTGGAGCAACAAGCACACCGCTTTGCCGGGGCTTTCCTCTTCCCGAAAGACCGTTTTTTCGAAGAGGTCGCCGTTCCGACGTTGGATTATTTCCACGCGCTAAAAAAGCGGTGGGGTATGTCAATCGCTGCGATGATCTCGAGATCGTCTGACCTCGGCATGATCGACAAAGACGCAAAAAGTCAGCTTTTTATCTCGATGAGCCGTCGAAAATGGCGAGGGCCAAACCGAGAACCGTTCGACAGCACAATGGAGTTGGAGCGACCAAGAATGTTGCTGCGAGGTGTGAACGCTCTTTTGGATTCTGGCGAATATTCTATCGATTTCCTTGAACATATGCTGTCCCTGCCCACAAATGAGATCAACCAACTCGTAGGCATTTTCGGCGTTGGGGAGAAAGTCGGACATCCGATAATGCCGGAGACTTCCCATAAGCCCGCGGTGCGCGCGATGGACCTCGAGACCGGGAAGCTCATTAGTTTTCCGACGCGAAATCGAGCTAAGATGCGTTGATCTCGTCGCAAGTTCTCCTGCAGACGGCCTTTACTAAGTCCAAGCTCGCGTTTTCATGCTTCTTAAAGTCACTCGAAAAGCTGGGAGAGCATATCTCGACCCCTCGCGGAATCATCTCGCAAGCCCTCGCTGTCGGCAAAACCTATGATAGAAGGCCAGAAGGCTGGGGACAAATGCATGGAAGACGATGATGACAAGGTAACTCTGCCCATTGGATCGAAGCGCATCATGATTGGTGCGGCGGTATTCAGTCTGGTCTGGCTCATTGCAGCGAGCATCATTGCGTGGGCCTTCCATTGCGGAGTCCATGCCCCGCTTAAAATCAACGAATGGGGTGATTACGCAGCAGGAGCGTCGGCGCCCCTCGCTTTCCTCTGGCTTGTGGTTGCTGTGTTCCTGCAGTCGAGAGAACTGCGGGAACAGCGACAAGAGCTGTCGTGGACGCGGAAAGAGTTCAAAGAAAACCGGACAGTGATGAGGGAACAGGCGACCGAGGCTAAAAACCAGGCCAGTTTCATCAAAACGCAGACGGATATCCTAAAGAAATCGTCAGACAACGCAGAGGCTGAGGATATCTTCGCTGCCAACGTTGACCTCATCGCTACTAGATTGCGCCAATACACGAACGCATGGAGCATGGTGCTGGAGGAAGGCCAAGGACCGGATGGTATCGCACATGGCGTAGTTTTGGGCATTCGAACGAAGTTTTATGGTGACGCCACCGACAAGCTTGTCATCGCAAAGACGGTTCAACTACTTCGCACAAAAATTCGGGAGATGAAGACCGAAAATCCGAAAGCGAGGCTACATGCGCAATATCCATATGACTTCCAAAGGATCTACCGCGCCGTAATGGAAGCAACTGACAGCATCGCAGCACTTCCGGCCAGCTACCAGATCAAGGCAAGAACACTCGAGCTAGATGAGTTGAAAGAACAGCTCCATTTTCTAGGAGATCACGCAGGAGTAAAACCGTTCGACCCCATAAGCAGGCCCGACACTTTCCTACCGACTGGCCCTTAGCCAGTATTTCCCGCTTCCGCTCGTGGTGAGAGCCGGACACGCTACGTTGCGGCACTTAGGGCAGCCAATAACCACGAGATTGAATCGTTGCTAGTATTTGCGCGCTTCATAAACGTCATCAGAATTGTCGGAATGCGAAGGGAGATTGACATGAAAACCTTCACGCAGTCGCAATTGCAGGCGATCGCGGACGCATTAGGCGATACAGACTCCGGCCTGACCGGTTCCGAAATCGGCCACCTGCTGGCAACGGTCAAAATAGCAGATACCGATCCGCAGATGACCAAGCGTCACAGGCTTTATAATGCCTTTGCCCATGACCAGAACAATCGCAAGCAGCGAACCCACATCATCGCCTTCATTCGCAAGGCGATGAAACCTGAGCGTTTTGCCAGAGATCCAGAACGCTTTGAACCAATGCGGCTTAATCTTAACCGCGCTTTGGCATTTGCCGGGCTGGCTGTGAAGGCTTCAGGCGAACTCGGCGCCGTCGATGCCGCAGAAACACTTTCGCAAGCGACTCGCCGAGCGGTAGAGTTAAGAGCCGATCTGACAAACCGCGGCGTTCACCCTGATGTGCTGCGATTTTGCCGCGAAGAACTGCTTGCGGATAATTATTTCCACGCAGTCCTCGAGGCCGTAAAAAGCGTCGCCGACAAGATACGGCAACGTACGGGACTAACGGACGATGGCGCCGTCCTTGTCGATCGCGCCTTTAGCGGGGACACACCAATGCTGGCGATAAATGAACTCAAGAGCGAAAGCGAAAAAGGCGAGCAACGGGGGTTTTCCAATCTTATAAAAGGGACATTCAGCATGTTTCGCAACACGACAGCCCACGCGCCAAGGATCCACTGGCAGATGTCGAAAGCGGATGCGGAGGACCTATTTTCAATGGTCTCTCTAATGCACCGCCGCATCGACGCGGCAATCATGCCGCCCCGGGTTTGAAGGCTCCTGTGCTCGGGCCCGGTTTCTCGGCTCATCCAACTTTCTCAGTAACGGCGGCCACATAACTTCGGGGTGGTCATTCATCGGATGAGTCGCTAGGCTGACAACTTAAACAGGAAACCCGTCTCAACATGAACCGCGCTATGCTCATAAGTGGCATCAACCACTATCTCACGCATTTGCGGATGTCCGTTTCCCAGCTCAATAGTCTCAACCTGCAGGATATCAATATCCATGCGGAGACGTTTTTTCGCGACTTTCTAAATCTGTTGCTAGGGTACGATCTAAAGAACATCAATATTATTGAAAAGAATGCAAGAGCGGTCGACCTGGCTGACGAGAGCGAGCGGATCGCAATACAGGTGACTTCTACCCCTGACCTTGCCAAAATCAAGCATACGCACCGCGGCTTCGTAGACGGCGGGCTAGGCAGCAAGTACGACCGCCTCGTCGTTTTGATTATCGGCGAGAAACTTCGATACCGGGAATCGACATTGGAGAGTAATGCAGGTTTCTCCATGTCACTTGTAGAAGATGTCTGGGACGTCGGAGAGCTACTACGGAAAATCGCCGATCTGCCCCTCGACAAGTTGAAGCGCTGTTTCGACCTGCTCCGCGAGGAACTGCATATCGCTGTGCCTCGCGAGTCGAACGAAGTTCATACGCTCATGCGCGTAATAGAGGTTTTGAGCGCTGCGGATGGAGATCTGTCGGCGGGCGAAAACCGCGAAGACCCCGACCCTGAGCAGAAACTCCATGACCGATTTGCAGAGCATGCCGATTTCCTGGAGAGTCAGTACGTCAATCTTCACGAGATCTATGGCAGAACGTTAGCCGAGGTGAATCGGCACAGCGACCTCGGACATGTAAAAATCCGTAAGCTCCAGGTCCATCTTATGAACTGGAGCGACCGCCTGTTGAACGAATGCGGCGGCAACCCCAAGACTTCGCTCGACCTGATGGTTGAGAAGGCAATCCGGCTAATGGGCACAAGCGATATCGCATTTGACGAGGGTGCAGTACGTTATTACCTCATCGGCCAACTGATCGCTTGCAACGTGTTCCCCAACAAGCGGCCTTTCCATGGCTAATATCTTCCTCAAGGACGAAGCCCTCGACAAATCGCCTGTCATGGTCGGCTTCCAGATCGCGCGGTTTATCAAGAAGTCCGGCAAAAGCCGCATCAGCATTTTCGACGTTGTAGATCACTTCAAGCGAGAAACGTGGTTCTCGTCCAACTCGTTCTTTTACGGTTTGACCTTCCTTTATGCCGTTGGTCTCATTGACTTCGAAGAACCATACTTGATGGCTCGCGATGCAGATTGACCGCCTCTATACCGAGCCAGCAACAATTGAACCTGTCATCTTCGATGCCGGCGTGAACGTCATTCTCGGCGAGAGCGATGACACCAGTTCGAAAAACAACGGCGTTGGCAAGTCGCTTTGCATCGAGTTTTTAAACTTCGCTTTGCTCAAGCGGAAATCCGAAAGCCGGGTCGCCAAGATTCCCAAAGCGACATTCGATCCGTCCATCTTCATCTGCGTCGATTTCCGCATGAATGGGTCACGCTACACAATCAAAAGGTCCCTTGAGCATTCAGAACGTCCTCGGATTGTGCTGGACGGTCAGGAGACCAATTTTGCCAAGATTGAGGATGCTACTCATTTCCTTACTAGCCGCATGTTCCCCGACGGCAAAACCCCTCCGGTGGGGTTCCGAGAGATCTTGGGGCCGCTGATGCGCGATGAACGCTCCGAGTTCAAATCGATTGTCTCCTGCTTCGACACCAAGTTCCGGATACCTGATAATTATGCGCCGCACCTGATGTTGCTGGGAATAGATCTCGGAATTTATCGCGTCATCAAGGACATCCAGAAGGAACTTGATGCCATCGGTACTGAAGAGGGCCGCATCAAGGACAGCGTGCAGCTCGTCCGCCAAAAGAACCTCGACGAAGCCAGGTCCGATCTCAACGTTCTGGATGAGGAGGTGGAAGCCATACGCGAAGGCATAGATGCTCTCGAGAACTCCCCGGCCTATGAAATAGTCAAGGGCGAGATCCTCGATATCGAGGATCGGATGGCAGAACTGCGTAGCCGGAAGGAAGTCCTTGTGCGGCGCTCCGCCAGCTTGGCCCCTATAGCCGTGGAGCCAAACATCGATAGCGATGAGGTGCGCGACTTCTACGACCAGATGCGCAGCGGCCTCGGAACCAGCATCGTTCGCGAGCTTGACGAAGTCTTGGCTTTCAAAGCCAAGATCGAGCAGTTCCAACGGCATCTGCTTGATGAAAAGTCGAGAGTCTTGCAGGTAGAGATCAGGGACATCAACAAGCAGCTGGCTGAACTCGACCGGCGTTATGCGAAGCTTGTTTCGGTACTCGACCAAGAGGGCCAGCTCCGCAACCTCCGCCAGACATATGCCTCTTTTCAGGCCAAGAGCGACGAGCTCGGACAGCTGAAGGGCTTCTTCAGTCGGTATGATCAGCTGTTGGTTGAGAAACAGGCGAAAAAGACTGAGATCGAAAAGGAGAAACTCCGCCTTCAGGAAAGCATTCTGATAGCAGATGATCGGGTTCGCTCCTTCGAGAAAACCATCCTTCTCATCCATCAGTTCATTCAGGGAAACCGAAGAGCATCTTTCGAGGTCCGAACAACCACGAAGAAGCAGGTGGTAGAGATCATCCTGCGCATCGACGATGACGGCAGCCATAGCGTCGAGCGGGAAAAAGTTTTCATTTACGACATCGCGCTGTTACTCAACGACTTCAGCAAGGTCCGCCATCCGGGCCTTCTGGTCCACGACAACATCTTTGACGTCGACGAAGACACGCTTCAGAAGAGCCTGGAATTTATTCTCACCCGCGCAGCTTTTGATGACGAGCAGCAATACATTCTTACGCTTAACCTCGACCGCGTCCAGCATTGTCGAGACGAGGTTTGGTACGAAGAGCTCGAGCGGAGCGTCGTGGCAACCTTTACAAAGAGCAATCGTTTCCTCAAGACCCATTATCAGGAAGTTGGTTAGCGCTCATGGCTCAAATACGACTGATGGCAAGCAGTATTGTCTTCTTGGCTCACGCCAGACTCAACGAGAGTCTTTTCGACGACTAATTTGCGATGCCTCACCTTATCAGGCGTCCGCCGCTCTGCCGCTGGACCAAAATCTTTGCTGTGGGTGCCGGCCCCGTGCCTTCATTTCGGTCTCACGGAATTGTTGACGACGAAGGAGGCCCGCTCGAATAATTCGTCATAGGTCAAGATTTCGATGTTTCGTGAATCCCTTCGAAACAGCTCGAACGTGCGCAATTTTAGCTCGCGCTCCTGCGGCGTTCCCGAGAAGGCGCCATCGCCGCCGATAAGGAGGATACATTTTGGGTCGACGGTTCGTTGATCGATCAAAGCTCCGCTGCGATCGAAATTCTTGCGGGCATTGGCCTCTGCCTTCACCTGCCATGCCGCTTTCTGCTCAAGAACCTGGGATACCGCATCGACGAGTTCATTCGACAGCGCCCAGGATCCTGCTCGATTCCGACGGCTGTCGAATAGCGGAGTGCGTGGCTTTTTGACTTCAACGAGAACTGTAAAATGACTGCTTCCCAACAAAAAGTCGACGATTGCCGCGTCTCGCCCGGCCAAGTCAGCCGTGCCTATATCGGCCTCGTCCTGGAGAATGCCGAGAAATTTGTAGTCGAGCCCAAATCCGAATATCCATTCATTGCGCGCGAGGAAGTGTTGCCAGATCTTTTCGACCTGTCGCGATTTTATCTCATGTTCCTGGCGGTAAAGATCGAGGTAGCCCTCTTCCCGCAACAGGCCGCGGAAAACCTCCAACTGACGCTTGCGGTACCCGAGATTGACGATGTCATGGGAGGTGACCATGCCGTTGGCTAGCAGTTCGTCGATGATTTGACCGCCCCCGTCCTGGCTGAGAAGGCGTTTTAATTTCTGGGTCGTTTCCGGATCGACGGCACTTGCGCCTTCCTGCAGTCCTATCCGACGATCCTTGAGGTTGATGAGGTCGAGCTCCGTCAGAAGCTGCAGAAACGCCATCAGTTTCTCGAAAGTGAAATGGGAGAGTTTCATGGGCTCCCCAGCACCCCATGGAAGCTCTTGCCACCCTTCATTCTTGTAGTATTTGAACTTTTTGAGCGTGACCTCTTTGATGTCGTTTTGGTCTCGGATGAAGGTCACGGTCAGCTTGACCCGATTTCGGGTTTGCGGAAATGGCTGAATATATTCGACTTCTGTATTGCCGTCATCGAGGGTTATGACGTTAAAGAACTTGCCTTTTCCCTCTCGAAACTCGTTGGCATAGATATGATCGAGGCGATAGCCGCCGATAAAGTCTTCGTCCGTCGCCATTCTCGTCTCCGCCTCGCGCCGGATATTTGCCGAATCGCAGGCCGCCCGTCAAACAATTCAACTTTTACTCGAAAGGGCGACAGGTTTCCATGTGGATGAGGATGATCTGCATTGACACACTTACAATTCTTCATCTGGATTTCTACCGGAAGTATGGGCGGCCGATCTCCCGCTGCTATGCAGTAGCTTTGAGTTCCCTTCCCTTCGATACCCTCAAGTAGATGGAACAACTATGGCCAAGGACCGAGACCTCAAAAAGCGATTGGCAGTCGTTGCACCTGCCCTTCTCGAGAAAGACGATTGGCTGCAGCCGTTACTGTCTATGGATCCATGCGAGCTCGCAGGCGGGCTCGCTAAGGAATTGTTCCAGGTTGGAGAGCTAGCTCTTGGCGCCATCCAGTCGGGTCACGTCAGGGCCGCTGTAAACTGGATCTCGCTAGGCTTTTATTGCGATCAATCCGCCACTCGCGCATCGCTTGGCGACGCGGGTACCTTTCGCGCGTCAAAGTACCGATACCGCACGAAATACCTGCTCGAAGCGCTCTCTGGCATCAACAAAGCCGCGCCCGGGCTATCGCTCACGCCAGAAATCCTTGGCTATCTCGATTCAGTAAAAGCACTGACCAAACTGGCACCAGCGGTTGGCGAGATCGATCGGAGCGTGCGGAAATTCCTCAACCGAAACTCGCAGGTTTGCCTGAAGTCGATTCTGGTGAGGATCGACTCCCTTTTCATGATCGGTCATCAGGGTGACCACATTGGAAGTACGGACGCAATATCAACATATCCGGTTGAGGAGCTTGCGGAGGGCGCATCATATCTCGTTCATTGTATTGACGAGGAAATCGGCATTAAGGGGACGCATTTCAGACACATCCCTGAGGACCAAATAGCGAAGGGTGTGTTTGACAAGCTGATTATAAAGGCGTGTAAAATTCGCCGCTATGCTGAGGCAGAGATTTTAGTCGATGCGTTCAATTATCAATGCGTCAAAAGCGGTCGCGAGACAATCATCGGTGCGCCGTTTCCTGAATTCGAGAAGAGCATCCGGCTTGGCTACATTCAAAACCTACAAGCTCGCGATCAAAATCGCCTCATGCGCGACCTAGCCATCCAGAACGGCGCGGTTTCTGTCTACGCAGTTGCAGATCAGTTTTTCGACCGTCTCCATGACCGGGTCGTCAAGCGTGTCGATAATCCCGTCACCCGCTACACGTTTCAACTTCCAGACGTGCCTCCCATTCGCAGTATGTTCAGCACGGACGAAATTACCGTCGAGGAAGATGTCTACATTCGTGAAGTCGGCGATTTCGAACTTGTAAGCTCAGAAGAATTGAAAAATTTCACGTTCCCCAATGGACTGACCCTCTTGGATCTTTCCAGGGTTCATCGGCTTTTTATCTTCCTTGCTAGGCTCGCGATGAGGCAGCTGAGCCCTATGCTCGAGGATGAGCCTGTTCTTGCCTTCAGGTCGCTCGTGCCGGTATTCAAAGAAGAGGTTTTAAAGGGTCTCCTCGAGTGGTGCGTCAAGCGGGATCAGGTGGAGCCGATACTTGAGTATTTATCCCATCGGCCGGGCATGGGTGGGGTCTATGACATGCAATACAGGCCCCTCGTCTACGCTGACAATCACTATATGGTTCCCCTGCACATTGCCGGCATGACGAACTGGTACCGCAATGTCGCCCGTGATGAGGGCCATCGGCTAATCGACGACCTCGAAACCGACGCCGCTGAGCGTGCGTTGGCCGCCAGCCTTCTTGCGGCGAACTGTCAGCATGTTGAAGCCGGCTATGAGACCGTTTTCAACAAACAGCGGTTCGAAATCGACGTCGTTTGCCGCTTCGGCGACTATCTGTTCATTTTCGAATGCAAACACCCAATGCTGCCCTGCAATGCCCATGAGCTGCGAACATCCTATAAGCATATGCGGACTGGTGCGCGCCAACTGGACAACATCAAATCCCTTCTTTCCGATCCTGGACTTGAGAAAGAGCTCTACCGTCGGCTGGGCTGGGCGTGCGGGCCGGCGAAAGAAATCGTGACCTGCATTGTTTCGGCCAACGGTATGTTTTCAGGCCTCCGCGTAAACGGTCATCCTGTTCGCAGAATGGCGGAACTCTCCAATATGATCCGCACGGGTATGATGAGGACAATGCAGGCTTCCGTGAACGTCGAAGCCGGCCAGCCGATTGCGCGCACTGATGAAATCGTAGAACGACGGCTCTGGACGGCACCCATCCTAACCCCCGAATTTCTGAGCGATTATCTCCAGAAAGACCTGCTCGCTCATATGCTATTTGATGGCATGTTTGAGTATGAGGAGACTTTCTCTCTCGGAGAAGGAAGGCTGACCTTCGTCACCTATGCTCTTGATGCTGAGGCGGTCGCAGATGCAATAGCCGCTTTGCCGTAGTTGCCTTCAGCGGACGAGAACCACAAGTGGAATCATCTACAGCGGCTTCTGCATCAATATCGTAGCGTGGCCGCAAAGGTGTCTCTGGCAGGTCAAAGGACACACCACGCCCGAAACCTCCCCCTCCCCGTCATCTCTCTGAGGCCAAGCTCCAAAACGATCCGCCGCGCTGCCTGCGGCGTGACGTCGAGCGTCTTGGCTACCATCCCGGCCGACACCAACGGTTTTGCTATCACCAGCTCGACCAGCTCCGGCAATTTTGAAGACGTCCGCCGCCCGTCCAGCTTGCGCTCGAGCATTTTCCGAGCGAGCACCAACCGGTCATGTTCTTTCATGCCGATTTCGGTGGCAGCCAAAAGTCCGTGGGCGATGGCGAGCAACCGCGTTTCCCGGTCGCGATGCCGGCGGCGATCGACGGGAATGGTTTTGAGGCCGAGATTGATCGCCGCGAGATGAGCGCCGGTGGTGATGCCGGCTTCTCGCAGGATTGATGCCGCCAGCAGCCGGCCGAGCCATGGGGCGTGCTGCAGGACCAACAGCTCGTTCCAGGCATCGAGGGCGATCATTGCCCGTAGCACCGCAGGCAGTTGTTCGGCCTGGCGCAGCACGCCGCGCCATTCGTGGAGCCGGGCATCCTCGTCCCAGTCAAGATCGTAGACGAGCGGGTCCTTTTCAGCAGGACGATCGCCGGCACGGCCGGGCCGTGTGGCGCTCTCAATCGCCGCTTCTGATCGGGCCAATACCGCATCGATGGCGGCATAGTCGACGCCGGGAAGATTTTCGACGTCGTCGGCGACGTCCCCCTCCCCTTCGAGATCGGCGGCAATCGCAGTCCGGACGACCCTCGCCGGCTCCACCACCTCAGCACCGACCAAATTGATGTCCGACGTCTGTCGCAAAGTTCGGATACCCTCTGCGGACAAGGCCCAATCCGCCGACTGTGCAGCGATGCGTCGGCGGGTGCGCAACACGTCGCGGGCGATGGTGAGTTCGTGGGTGGGGGTGCGAATATCGCGGGTGGCGTCGTGGAGGACGAGGTCTTCGAGATGGACGAGCTCGCCATCGATCCACAGCGAGGCGCAGGCGTCGGCGAGATTTTGCCGTTCGAGAAAGCCGGCGCCGACCGGCGAGCGAGCGATGCGCTCGTCCAGACGCGCGAGCGCGATACCGGCGTCGAAAGCCGGCCGCATCAGGGCTGTCATGCTGATTTTCGCGAGATCGTAAGCCATTGAAATCATGGTAAATGATTTGCTAAAGGAACTCTATCTTAAAGTTGAGGTTCCTCACATGGTATGATTGACGGTGGGCGTTCTAACCATCGATAAGTATCAAGTATCGATAGTGATGGATTTGGCGGCGCAGAACCGCTAAAGTCGGGGCAAGTCACAGCGCCAGAGACCGCCATGCTAGAGCCAAAAGCCCTCCCCTCCCCTGTCGATCCGGTGCATCGCCGCGCCGAGGAACTTGATGCACTCGACGCCATCCTGCCGTTTGCCCGTCGTGATCAGCTAGCCGCATTGCTGACGGACGATGATGTCGCCACCTTAAAACATCTGGCGCAACAGGGCATGGGCGGCAACACGCTCAGGGCGCTCGCTTCCGATCTCGGCTATCTTGAGGCTTGGTGCGCGCTTGCCATCGGCTCTCCCCTGCCCTGGCCGGCGCCGGAGAGCCTGCTGTTGAAATTCGTCGCTCATCATCTCTGGGACCCTGTTGAACGTGCCGAGGATCCGAACCATGGCATGCCGGTCGAGGTCGAGACAGGATTGCGCGCCGAAGGGTTTTTACGGGTCAACGGCCCGCATGCGCCCGACACGGTGCGCCGGCGCCTGACCTCGTGGTCGATCCTGACACGCTGGCGCGGACTAACCGGAGCGTTTTCGGCGCCATCATTGAAGACCGCGCTCCGGCTTGCTGTGCGCGCCGCGCCGCGGCAAAGCCGCCGCAAGAGCAAAAAAGCGGTTACCGGCGATGTCCTGGCAAAGCTCATGGTCACCTGCGCCGGCGATCGTCTGGTCGATGTTCGCGATCGCGCCCTGCTGCTGACCGCCTTCGCTTCCGGCGGCCGCCGACGCTCCGAAATTGCAAGCCTTCGCATCGAGGATCTGATTGACGAGGGGCCGGTGCATGCCGACCCGCAGAATTCCGCCTCCCCTCTCCTGCCCTGCCTGACACTCAACCTCGGCCGCACCAAGACGCCGAATGTAGAAGATAAGGCCCATGCCGTCCTGATCGGCCGTCCGGTCGGGGCTTTGAAGCGATGGATCCAGGAGGCAAAAATTGAGGCAGGGCCAGTCTTCCGTCGTATCGACCAGTGGGGCAACGTCGATCGCCGCGCCTTGACGCCGCAGTCCGTCAATTTCATCCTCAAGGCCCGCTGCAGGAAGGCTGGTCTCGATCCAGAGATATTTTCAGCCCACGGGCTGCGATCTGGTTATCTCACCGAAGCGGCCAACCGCGGCATCCCGCTTCAGGAAGCCATGCAGCAGTCATTTCATAAATCGGTGGCGCAGGCTGCAAGCTACTACAACAATGCAGAACGGAAGAACGGGCGGGCCGCAAGGCTGGTCATTTGACGGATTGACCCTCAAATCGCACCGTTGGCGCAAAAGTTCTACGAGGCAATTCAGGTCGCCGTCATGGAAGGCTGGAAATGTACTTGGTCTGCATCAACGCCAGCCACTGTCATAACGATAGCCTGTGCCGTCAAAATCGCGATAGCCGGAGTTGTCCTCATGACGCGGACCAACTCTGTAACGGTAGCCCGAGTCACCATAGTCGCGATAACCGACATTACCTTCATAGCGCGGGCCGCGGCTGTAGCGATAATCTGCGCCTTCATCATACCGCGGACGGTCCCTGTCCTCGATGAGAGCACCGGCAACCAGTCCGCCGATGAGCCCCGCCGCCAGCCCACCAACGATGGCAGCACTCCTGTCGCCGTGCCGGTGCTCGCGATAATCATGTGCGCTCGCGGAGCCATAGGAAGTGAAGATGCTGCCGGTCGCGACCAATGTAGCAAGTGTCGAGAGAATGATCTTTTTCATCGGCTACTCCATCAGAGCCTGTGTTGGGAGGTAAGGCTCTTTCTGGTTACTTGATGACAT
>JGI25153J46596_10000609_pt1 | contig 21835 bp, 17 predicted proteins | sample AraplaMF_Col_mMF_FD_46596 | JGI IMG/M metagenome (IMG submission 46596)
AGAGAATGCGCTCGGTCGTCGTCGTCTTACCGGCATCGATGTGCGCGGCAATGCCGATGTTCCGGTACATGTTCAGGGGAGTAGTGCGGGCCATGGGGAGTGTCCGGGGTTACCAGCGATAATGGGAGAAGGCGCGGTTGGCGTCGGCCATCTTGTGGGTGTCTTCGCGCTTCTTGACGGCGCTGCCGCGATTGTTGGCAGCGTCCATCAGTTCGCCCGACAGGCGACCCTGCATGGTGGGCTCGTTGCGGCCACGCGCGGCGGTGATCAGCCAGCGGATGGCGAGTGCGCGCGAACGGTCTGCGCGGACTTCGACGGGCACCTGGTAGGTGGCGCCGCCGACGCGGCGGCTGCGCACTTCAAGAGCGGGCGAGACGTTGCGCAGGGCTTCATGGAAAACCTGCAGCGGATCCTGCTTGGTCTTGGACTGGATGGTGTCGAAGGCGCCATACATGATGCCTTCGGCGGCCGACTTCTTGCCGTCATACATCAGGGAGTTCATGAACTTCGCGACGATCAGGTCGCCAAACTTGGCGTCCGGGTTGATTTCGCGGCGTTCGGCGCGGTGGCGGCGGCTCATACTTGTTCTCCTTACTTCGGACGCTTGGCGCCGTAGAGCGAGCGGCGCTTCTTGCGATCCTTCACGCCTTGCGTGTCGAGCACGCCGCGGATGATGTGATAGCGAACGCCCGGAAGATCCTTCACGCGGCCGCCGCGGATCAGCACGACGCTATGTTCCTGCAGGTTGTGGCCTTCGCCCGGGATGTAGGACAGCGCTTCGAAACCGTTGGTCAGGCGAACCTTGGCGACCTTGCGCAGCGCGGAGTTCGGCTTCTTCGGCGTCGTCGTATAGACGCGGGTGCAGACGGCGCGCTTCTGCGGGCACTGCTGCAGGGCCGGAACCTTGTTGCGCTTCGGCTTGGAGCCGCGCGGCTTGCGAATGAGCTGATTGACTGTCGGCATTCCCAACTTTCCTTTTGTCGCCCGTGCGTCCACGGGTGAACGAAAACCAAAAACCGGACGCAGGGACATTTCCCTGGTCCGAACTTGCGGAGGACTGAGGGACTTGGCCCTGAGTCGCGCGTCTGAAGCTCTAAACTGGCTTCCCAACAGCGTTTTTCGCGGTTTTCCGCGAAACGGCCTGCCCTGGAAGGTGGCGGCTTATACCGAGGGGTATGACATGGGTCAAGCAAGGAAATTGCGGGAATTTGTCCGCGCCTCTGGCGGGCCGTATGTGACACATGTTTTCATCGTAAACTCGCTTGCTGCGTTGCAGAACGGGCCTAAATCGCCTACTCGTTTACCAGCCCCAAGAGTATGCGACCCATGACGCGTCGACCGCGCGCCATTGCCAGACCAGCCCCCGCCGCCCGGCGCTGGCTGACTCTGGCCGCGATTCTGGCCTTTTTCCTCCAAAGCCTGGCCGTCCAGACCCATATCCACGCGACCGATTCTGTCGCCCCGGTCGTCAAGGCGGTCTCGGCCCAAGCCCCTGCGCCAGTCCCGCTCAAGTCACAGGACCAAGTCGACCAGTGTCGTCTGTGCCAGGAATTGGTGCATGCCGGAAATTTCATCACCCCGTCCGTCCTTACGGTTCCGGCCAGCCAGCTTCTGGCGCTGACCACCATCTTTGCCCTGCTGCCGCCGGCCACCGCGCCCCCGGCCGCCTTCGCTTGGCAGAGCCGGGCACCGCCCCGCCACTGAACTTCCGTTTTTGAGCGCGGCCACCCGCCGCCCCAGGCACGCCATGGCGCGTGCGATCCCCCATTTCGGAGTTCACCGTGTTGTTTCGATCTCTTCTTCTATTAAGTGCCGCCGCCGTACTGGCCAGCCCTGCGCTGGCGCAGGAAGCCACCGAGTCCGTCACTGTCACCGCGCAGAAGCTGGCGGAGGCCCGCAACGGCATCCAGACCCAGACCGGCGCATCCACCTTCACCGTCACTGCCAAGGACATCCAGAACCAGCCGGGCGGCGACAACGCCGCGCTGAATTCGGTCGTTCTCCAGATGCCTGGTGTCGCGCAGGACAGTTTCGGCCAGTTGCACATCCGCGGCGAGCATAACGGCCTGCAGTATCGGCTGAACGGCATCATCCTGCCCGAAGGCATTTCCGGTTTCGGCCAGACGCTCGATCCGCGCCTGGCGGAAAGCGTGAAGCTGATCACTGGCGCCCTGCCCGCCGAATACGGCCTGCGCACCGCCGGCATCGTCGACATCGAAACCAAGACCGGCGTGTTCGAGGATGGCGGCGTGGTCAGCATGTATGGCGGCAGCCATTCCACCCTGGCGCCGTCAGTCGCCTATGGCGGCAGCAGCGGACACTTCAACTATTTCGTCTCGGGCGACTACACCACCAACACGCTGGGCATCGAAAGCCCGGATGGCAGCAGCGATCCGCGCCACGACCGCACCAACCAGTGGCACGGCTTTGCCTATCTGCAAGACATCCTGGACAGCAACAGCAGCGTCAGCGCGGTTGTCGGCACCTCGAATGCCATCTTCCAGATTCCAAACCGCGTCGGCGTGCAGCCCACGGGTCTGGACGGCATTGTCGGCCTGGGCCCGCAGGACGCCGGCAGCGGCAACTATGTGCTGAACGCCAACGGCACGACGGCCTATCCGTCGCAGCTGCTGGACGAACGCCAGCGCGAGATTACGCATTACGGCATCCTGAGCTATCTGCGGTCCGCGGGCGACATCGATTTCCAAGTGTCGGCGTTCGGGCGCTACTCCAGCCTGTTCTTCACGCCGGGCAACAATGCTGGCGACATCCTGTTCAACGGCAACGCCCAGACCGCCTACAAGCGCGATGTCGCCTATGGCCTGCAGGCGGAAAGCGCCTGGCATGGCTGGAGCGGGCACACCGTGCGTTTCGGCACCCTGCTGCAGGCCGACGACACGCTGTCGCGCACATCTTCGCTGGTGCTGGCTACTGCGCCGGGCGGCGTGGGCAACCCGAACCCCAATCCACTGTGCACCGATCCCGCGCAGACCTGCCAGACTTCGGCGGCGCCGCTGACCATTGCCGACAATGGCAGCAAGCACGGCACCAGCTATTCGCTGTACGTGCAGGACGAATGGAAGGTCGCCGACAATCTGACGGTGAACTATGGCGTGCGCTACGACGCCTTCCGCGCCTATGACAAGGAGAACCAGCTGTCTCCGCGCGTGAACGCGGTGTGGACACCGACCGACACCACCACGGTGCACGCCGGTTATGCGCGCTACTTCTCGCCGCCGCCGTTCGAACTGGTGGCGTCGAACGACGTGGCGCTGTTCGACAACACGACCGCCGCCAGCGCCGGCGGACCCAACGACACGCCCCGTGCCGAACGCGCCGACTATTACGACATCGGCGCGGAGCAGAAGATCGGCGATGCCTGGACCATCGGGCTGGACAGCTTCTTCAAGGCGTCCAAGAACCTGGTCGATGAGGGCCAGTTCGGGGCGCCGATCATCCTGACCCCCTTCAACTATGCCCAGGGCCGCCAGTATGGCGCGGAGCTGACCGTCAACTATACCCAGGGCGACTTCAGCGCCTATGCCAATGCATCCTACGAGCGGGCGGTGGGCAAGAACATCATCTCCAGCCAGTTCCAGTTTGATCCGGGTGATCTGGCGTACATTGCCGGCAACTTCATTCCGGTCGATCACCAGCAGCTGGGTTCGCTGTCGGCGGGCGCGTCGTACAACTGGGACGGCACGCATGTCTCGGCCGACCTGCTGTACGGCACCGGCCTGCGCAGGGATGGTGCGACACCGAACGGCGACAGCGTGCCCGACTATGTCACGGTCAACCTGGGCGTCAGCCACGAGTTCGATTTGGCCGGCTGGCAGGGCCTGACGGTTCGCGCCGATGTGCTGAACCTGTTCGACGAGGAATACCTGATCCGCGATGGCACGGGCATTGGCGTGGGCGCGCCGCAGTTCGGGGCGCGGCGCGGATTCTTCTTCGGCGTGTCGAAGAAGATTTAGCCACAACCAAACCTGTCATGGCCCGGCTCGACCGGGCCATCCAGGGCAACAGGCAGCGTGCTTGCGGCTCTGGATGGCCCACGTGAAGTGGGCCATGACAGTTTGTGTCTACCCGAACAGATCAAACCGCGTCCCCGACACCCGCGCTTCATGCTCCAGCAGTGCGCGCTTGAGCGGAAGCCCACCGCCATAGCCGGTGAGCGTGCCATCACTGCCGATCACCCGGTGGCAGGGCACGATCAGGGCGATGGGGTTGGCGCCATTGGCGGCGCCGACCGCCCGCGCCGCGTTGGGATGGCCGATGCGCCTGGCGATGGCGCCATAGCTGGTGGTGGTGCCAAAGGGGATTTCCAGCAGCGCCTGCCACACTGTCTTGTCGAACTCCGGGCCCTCGGGCAGCAGTTCCAGCTCGAAATCCTGGCGCTTGCCTTCGCCATACTCGGTGACCTGGCGCTGCACCTCGGCCAGCTTGCGGGAATTGTTCTCGGCGTCGGGATCGACGCTCGCCGCACCGTCCGCACGCAGGTTGAAGCGCAGCAGTCGCCCCTGGTCATCGACCCAGGCGGCCATCTTCTGGAACGGGGTGTCGATGAGCGACCAGTAGCGCGTCACGCCGCTTCTTTCAGGTAGGTCCAGAGGTGCATGGTGGCCAGGCTGCGGTGCGGGGCAAAGCGGGCCATCAGCCGCGCGGTCTCGTCGGTGTCCGGGCGCGCGTCCAGGTTGTGCAGCTTCTGCAGCGCCGCCGCCAACGCCACGTCGCCCACCGGGGCCGCATCGGCAAAACCGCCGCGCATCAGCACATAGCGCGCGGTCCAGATGCCGATGCCGCGCTGGCGGGTCAGCGCCTGTTCGGCCGCCAGGGCCGAGCCGTCGCCCAGGCCTTCGATGTCCAGCCGCTTGTCCGCCACTGCCTGTGCCGCATCGACCAGATACTGCGCCTTGGAGCGCGAATAGCGCCGCGCCGCCAGGGTGGAAACATCAATGTTGGCAACGCTTTCGGGGGTGGGATGGGCGCGCATGCGGCCGATCCTTTCTCCAGCAATTTCAATCATCTCGCGGCGCAAGCTCGTAGCGAACTTTACGTTGATCTGCTGGCCGATGATGCCCCAGCACAAGGCGTCGAAGCCGGTGGGCAGAAGCGGCATGCGCAGGCCCCTGCGCGGCGCGACCAGCTGGGGATTGCGGGTCTCGAACTGGGTGACGTCGTTGGTCAGCGCCAGCATCTTCAGGCTGGCGGCATGCAGCGCCGCCATCGCGCCCCGCCCCAGCTTGCGGTCGGCATGAACCTTCACCCAGGCCTGGCCGGTCTCGATCGCGATCTCCACAACCGCAGGTCCATCCTCGGTATGGAGCGCTTTCCAGATGCGGTTGCCTTCGCTCTTCTCGCTGAGCGCTTCGGGGTCGCGGGCGTGATAGGCCAGGATCTCGGTCGCCCGGTAGCCGGCCGGCAGGTGCAGCATGAATACCTGCGCGCCATCGAGCGCGCGATAGGCGCCCGGGGTCATGCGCATCTGGGCCAGGAACTGGCGATGGAAGACGGACTCGGACTCAAAGCCCGCGCCGAAACCGATCTCGGCAACCTTGTCCTTGCCGCCCAGAAGTTCGGCGGCCGCCTGCTTCACCCGCGCACGGCGCAGCCAGCTGGCGGGTGCCAGATGGGCGTGATCGCGAAACAGGTCACCCAGTTTGGTCAGGCTGACGCCGGCGCCTTTTGCCAGGGCCGAGGCATCGGCGAAGTCATGCGGCGCGGCGCTGACCCGCTCGGCCAGGCCGGTGAACAGGGCGATGTTCTCGTCCTCGCCCTTGTAGAACAGGTCGGGGCGGCAGCGCTTGCAGGCGCGCAGGCCCGCCGCCCTGGCCTGGGTTTCGGTGGCGAACATGCGCACATTGCCCGGCTTGGGCGGGCGCGCCGGGCAGGACGGCAGGCAGTAGATGCCGGTGGTCAGGACCCCGATGATCCATTTGCCGTTGAACTTGCCCGTGCGCGCCTCGGCCCGGTCCCAGGTGCCATATTCGGGAAGTTTGCTCATGGCTTGTCCGCCTTATCCGCAGCGCCCGATCCAGCAATAATAAGGGGATGGCGGGGCGATTTCTCCGCCCCCTCCCCCTTTATCCGCACCTGGTTGGTCACATCAGTCATGGCGTCATCCTGCCACCGATATGGGGAGGCGCACCTCCTATTTCACCCGCTGGATGTTGGCTAGGCTGAGACCAGCTGGAGCCAGTCCGATGAACCGCAGCAGCCTGGACGACATCGCTTATCTGTTTATGCGGGAAGGCATGCGCCCCTTTCGCCTGACGGAGAACGCCATGCGCCTGGAGGCGGGCTTTGAAGATCGCCCTGACAATTGGACGATCACGGTGACTGATGCCGGTTGGCGGATTCAACACGAAACCGGCATGAAGGAAGACGTCCAGTTTACCAGCGAACGCGCTGCCATGGATTATCTATGGCCACGCCTTCAAGAACCGCTCTTGCCGAAGCGAGACTGAAAAGAAAAAGGGCCGGTGTTTCCACCGGCCCTTTTCTTGACACTGGATTCCCGCTTGCGCGGGAATGACAGTTACTCTGCGGCCGGTTGCGGCGCTTCCAGCGCGGCCACCGGTTCGTTCGCCGCGTTCTCGGCCTGGATCGCCTTGTCGCGTTCCGTGGCGATCTGGCGAAGGCGGGCGATGGCGCCACCGGTGCCGGCCGGGATGAGACGGCCGACGATGACGTTCTCCTTCAGGCCTTCCAGCATGTCCACCTTGCCGTTGACGGCGGCGTCGGTGAGGACGCGGGTGGTTTCCTGGAACGACGCCGCACTGAAGACCGAACGGGTCTGCAACGACGCCTTGGTGATGCCCAACAGGATGGCGCGGCCTTCGGCGGGCTTGTGGCCCTGGTCGGTGGCCTTCTTGTTCGCCTCTTCCAGCTCGGCGCTGTCAACATGCTCACCGGCGATGAGCGTGGTTTCGCCACCCTCGGTGATCTCAAGCTTCTGCATCATCTGGCGGCAGATGACTTCGATGTGCTTGTCGTTGATCTTCACGCCCTGCAGGCGATAGACGTCCTGGATTTCCTTGACGAGGTAGATCGCCAGTTCTTCCATGCCCTTGATGCGCAGGATGTCGTGCGGCGAGGGATTGCCTTCGACGATATAGTCGCCCTTCTCCACATAGTCGCCCTCGCGGACGGAGATGTGGCGGCCCTTGGGAATGAGATATTCGGACGGATCGATCTTCTCATTCTTGGGACGGACGATGACGCGGCGCTTGTTCTTGTAGTCCTTGCCGAATTCGACAAAGCCGTCGGTTTCGGCCAGCACGGCCGCTTCCTTGGGCTTGCGGGCTTCGAACAGCTCGGCAACACGCGGCAGACCGCCGGTGATGTCGCGCGTCTTCGCACCTTCGGTCGGGATACGCGCGATGACGTCGCCGGCGCGGATCTGCGAGCCGTCTTCGACCGACAGAATGGCGTCGGGCGAAATCGCGTAACGCGCTTCGCCGCCGGCCGGCAACTGAACCGGCTTGCCCTTCTTGTCGAGGATGACGACGGTCGGGCGCAGTTCGGGCGCGTTCTTGGAGCCCGTGCCGCGGCTGTCCATCACCACCTTGGACGACACGCCGGTCTTTTCGTCGGCGACTTCGCGCACGGTGACGCCGAAGACCAGGTCTTCGTACTTCACGGTGCCTTCGACGTCGGTCAGGACCGGCAGGGCGTTCGGGTTCCACTCCGCCAGGCGGTCACCGCGCTTGACGGTGGCGCCCTCGTCGACGCGCAGGCGCGCGCCGTAGGTGATGCGGTAGGTGGCGCGTTCCTGGCCCTTGTTGTCGGTGATGACGACCTGCATGTTGCGCGACATCGCGATCAACTCGCCGTCGCTGTTCTTCACGACATTGCGATTGTTGATCTTGATCTTGCCGTCATACGACGCCTCGATCTTGGACGAGCCGGCAACCTGCGCCGCACCACCGATGTGGAAGGTACGCATGGTCAGCTGGGTGCCCGGCTCACCGATCGACTGCGCGGCGATGACGCCGACAGCTTCACCGATGTTGACCGAGGTACCGCGCGCCAGGTCGCGGCCATAGCACTTGCCGCAAACGCCTTCAGGCAGTTCGCAGGTCAGCACCGAACGGACACGCACCTTCTGGACGCCGGCCTGCTCGGCCTTTTCGGCCAGGTCTTCGGTGACTTCCTTGTTGCGCTTGATGATCACATCGCCGGTGTCGGGATGCTTCACGTCTTCGGCCGCGGTACGGCCCAGGACGCGCTCGGTCAGCGAAGCGACGACCTGGCCACCATCGATTTCGGCCTGGACGGTGACACCCTTCTTGGTGCCGCAGTCTTCGGACGTGATGATGCAGTCGTTCGCCACGTCGACCAGACGGCGGGTCAGGTAACCCGAATTCGCCGTCTTCAGCGCGGTGTCGGCCAGACCCTTGCGGGCGCCGTGGGTGGAGTTGAAGTACTCCAGCACGGTCAGGCCTTCCTTGAAGTTCGACAGGATGGGCGTCTCGATGATCGAACCGTCGGGACGCGCCATCAGGCCGCGCATGCCGGCCAGCTGCTTCATCTGCTGCGGGCTGCCGCGCGCGCCGGAGTGGCTCATCATGTAGATGGAGTTCATCTCCATGACGCGGCCCGTATCCGGGTCGATCTTGGGCTCGGAGATTTCCTTCATCATTTCGGCCGCGACCAGGTCGGTACACTTCGACCAGGTGTCGACCACCAGGTTGTACTTCTCCTTGTCGGTGGTCAGACCGTCCTGGTACTGCTGCTCATACTCGCGCACGCGATGGCGCGTCTCGTCGATCAGCTTCACCTTGGTGTCCGGCACGACCATGTCGTCCTTGCCGAACGAGATGCCGGCCTTGCAGGCTTCGCGGAAGCCCAGCGCCATCAGGGCGTCGGCGAACAGCACCGTCTCCTTCTGGCCGCAGTGACGATAGACCTCGTCGATCAGCTGGCTGATTTCCTGCTTGCGCAGCAGGCGGTTGACCAGCTCGAACGGGATCTTGGGGTTGCGCGGCAGGATCTCGGCGATCAGCATGCGGCCCGGGGTGGATTCCACGCGGCGGGTGATCGGCTTGCCCTCGGCATCGACCGTCTTGTAGCGCGCCTTGATCTTGGCGTGCAGCGTGACGGTCTTGCTGAACAGCGCGTGCTCGATCTCGCCCACGTCGTTGAAGACCGAGCCTTCGCCCGGCTCCTTCGCGCGTTCCTGCGACAGGTAATAGAGACCCAGCACGATGTCCTGGGTCGGCACGATGATCGGCTTGCCGTTGGCGGGCGACAGGATGTTGTTGGTCGACATCATCAGCACGCGCGCTTCCAGCTGGGCCTCGAGGCTCAGCGGGACGTGCACGGCCATCTGGTCGCCGTCGAAGTCCGCGTTGAAGGCGGTGCAGACCAGCGGATGCAGCTGGATCGCCTTGCCTTCGATCAAGACCGGCTCGAACGCCTGAATGCCCAGGCGGTGAAGCGTGGGGGCGCGGTTGAGCAGGATGGGGTGCTCGCGGATGACTTCTTCCAGGATGTCCCAGACTTCCGGCTTTTCCTTTTCGACAAGCTTCTTGGACTGCTTGACGGTCTGGCTGAAACCCTTGGCTTCCAGGCGCGCATAGATGAAGGGCTTGAACAGCTCAAGCGCCATCTTCTTGGGCAGGCCGCACTGGTGCAGCTTCAGTTCCGGGCCGACCACGATGACCGAACGGCCAGAATAGTCGACGCGCTTGCCCAGCAGGTTCTGGCGGAAGCGGCCCTGCTTGCCCTTCAGCATGTCGGCGAGCGACTTCAGCGGACGCTTGTTGGCGCCGGTGATGACGCGGCCGCGGCGACCATTGTCGAACAGCGCGTCAACCGACTCCTGCAGCATGCGCTTTTCGTTGCGCACGATGATGTCGGGGGCCTTCAGCTCGATCAGGCGCTTCAGGCGGTTGTTGCGGTTGATGACGCGGCGATACAGGTCATTCAGGTCCGACGTCGCGAAGCGGCCGCCATCCAGCGGCACCAGCGGGCGCAGTTCCGGCGGGATCACCGGCACGACCTGCAGGATCATCCATTCCGGGCGGTTGCCGGAGTCGATGAAGGCTTCGACGACCTTCAGGCGCTTGACCAGCTTCTTCTGCTTTTCGCCGCCCGGGGCTTCCGCCACGTCGCCGCGAATTTCGTCGCGCAGCTTTTCCAGGTCGATCGCGGCCAGCAGCTTGCGAATGGCTTCCGCGCCGATCTCGGCGGTGAAGCTGTCGTTACCGTATTCGTCCTGCGCCTTGTAGAACTCGTCTTCCGTCAGCAGCTGACGGTCCTTGAGCGGGGTCAGGCCGGGTTCGATGACGATGTAGTTTTCGAAATACAGGACGCGTTCCAGATCCTTCAGGGTCATGTCCAGGATCAGGCCGATGCGCGAGGGCAGCGACTTCAGGAACCAGATATGGGCAACCGGCGAGGCCAGCTCGATATGGCCCATGCGGTCGCGGCGCACCTTCTGCACGGTGACTTCGACGCCGCACTTTTCGCAGACGATGCCCTTGTACTTCATGCGCTTGTACTTGCCGCACAGGCACTCGTAATCCTTCACCGGCCCGAAGATGCGGGCGCAGAACAGGCCGTCCCGCTCCGGCTTGAAGGTGCGGTAGTTGATGGTTTCCGGCTTCTTGATCTCGCCGTGCGACCAGCGAAGGATCTGGTCCGGGCTGGCCAGCGAAATCTTGATGCGGTCGAAGGTGGGGATTTCCTTCACCTGACCGAAGACATTCATCAGCTCTTGATTCATACGAGCGTCCTTTCGAGTGAAACGGAGGGCATTCGCCAATTCCGTTTCGTTTTCCGTTCAAATCCCCTGCCCTTTGCCGGGCGCCAGACAGGGGTCACTTCATTCCTTCCCGCGACTGTTACGTCGTGGGACCGTTCACCAGTTCGACATTCAGGCCCAGCGAGCGCATTTCCTTGACCAGGACGTTGAACGATTCCGGAATACCGGCCTCGAACGTGTCCTCGCCGCGCACGATCGCCTCGTACACCTTGGTACGGCCGGCCACGTCGTCGGACTTCACCGTCAGGATTTCCTGCAGGGTGTAGGCCGCGCCGTAGGCTTCCAGCGCCCAGACTTCCATTTCGCCGAAACGCTGACCGCCGAACTGCGCCTTGCCACCCAGCGGCTGCTGGGTCACGAGCGAGTAAGGACCGATCGAACGGGCATGGATCTTGTCGTCGACCAGGTGGTTCAGCTTGAGCATGTAGATGTAGCCGACGGTGACCTGGCGGGTGAACGCTTCACCCGTGCGGCCGTCGAACAGTGTCATCTGGCCCGAATTGGTCAGGCCCGCCTGCTCCAGCATGTCGACGATGTCGGCTTCCTTGGCGCCGTCGAACACCGGCGTCGCGATCGGAACGCCCGGCATCAGATTGGTCGCCAGCTCGTTCAGGTCGGCTTCGTCGATCTCGCCCAGGCGTTCGTCATTGCCATAGACGGTCTTCAACTGGCGGCGCAGCGGCTCGTACTTGCCGTCGCGCTTGACCTTGTCGAGCGTCTCGCCGATCTGGCGGCCGAGGCCCGCACAGGCCCAGCCCAGATGGGTTTCCAGGATCTGGCCCACGTTCATGCGCGACGGCACGCCCAGCGGATTGAGCACGACGTCGACCGCCGTGCCGTCTTCCAGGTGGGGCATGTCCTCGATCGGAACGATGCGCGAGATGACGCCCTTGTTGCCGTGACGGCCGGCCATCTTGTCGCCGGGCTGCAGCTTGCGCTTCACCGCCACGAAGACGCGGACCATCTTCATCACGCCGGGCGCCAGCTCGTCGCCGCGGCGCAGCTTTTCCACCTTGTCCGCGAAACGCTTGTCGAGGCGCGACTTGGACTCGTCGTACTGCTGGCGCAGGCCTTCGATTTCCTGCATCGACTTGTCGTTGCGCAGGCCGATCTGCCACCACTGGTGCTTGGCAATGGTGTCCAGCACCTGCTGGGTGATCTTGGTGTCGGCGGCCATGCCCTTGGGACCGCTCGCGGCGGTCTTGTTGAGCAGGATCTCCTGCAGGCGCGAGAAGATGTTGCGCTCCAGGATCGACAGTTCGTCGTCGCGGTCTTCGGCGAGACGTTCTTCTTCCGCACGTTCGATCGACATGGCGCGCTGGTCCTTGTCGACGCCGTGGCGGTTGAAGACGCGCACTTCGACGATGGTGCCGGTGACGCCCGGCGGCACGCGCAGCGAGGTGTCCCGCACGTCGGCGGCCTTTTCGCCGAAGATCGCGCGCAGCAGCTTTTCTTCCGGGGTCATCGGGGTTTCGCCCTTCGGCGTCACCTTGCCCACCAGAATGTCGCCGGCCTGCACTTCGGCGCCGATGTACACGATGCCGGCTTCGTCCAGGTTCTTGAGGTTTTCTTCGCCCACGTTCGGGATGTCGCGGGTGATTTCCTCCGGCCCGAGCTTGGTGTCGCGCGCCATGGTCTCGAATTCCTCGATGTGGATCGAGGTGAAGACGTCATCGCGGACGATACGCTCGGAGATGAGGATGGAGTCCTCGAAGTTGTAGCCGTTCCAGGGCATGAACGCGACGAGCGCGTTCTTGCCCAGCGCCAGCTCGCCCAGCTGGGTCGACGGGCCGTCGGCGATCACGTCGCCCTTCTTCAGCACGTCGCCCACGCGCACCAGCGGCTTCTGCGTGATGCAGGTGGAGGCGTTGGAGCGCTGGAACTTGCGCAGACGATAGATGTCGATGCCCGGCTTGGTGGGATCGGCCTCTTCGGTGGCGCGGATGACGATACGGGTGGCGTCAACCTGGTCGACGATGCCGGCGCGGCGCGCGGCGATGGCCGCGCCCGAGTCACGGGCAACCACTTCTTCCATGCCGGTGCCCACCAGCGGCGCCTCGGGACGCAGCAAGGGAACGGCCTGGCGCTGCATGTTCGAACCCATCAGCGCGCGGTTGGCGTCGTCGTTCTCCAGGAACGGCACGAGTGCGGCGGCAACCGAAACCAGCTGCTTGGGCGACACGTCGATGAACTGCACCTGGTCGGGCGTGGTCATGACGAAGTTGCCGCCCTTGCGGCACGACACCAGTTCGTCGGTCAGGCGATGGCGGCTGTCCACCGTCGCGTTGGCCTGGGCCACCATGTACTTGGCCTCTTCCATCGCCGAGAGATAGACGACTTCATCGGTCAGGTGCTTGTTCACGACCTTGCGGTACGGGCTTTCGATGAAGCCGTACTTGTTCACGCGGGCAAACGTCGCCAGCGAGTTGATCAGGCCGATATTGGGGCCTTCCGGCGTTTCGATCGGGCAGATGCGACCGTAATGGGTCGGGTGCACGTCGCGCACTTCGAAGCCGGCGCGCTCGCGGGTCAGGCCGCCCGGTCCAAGGGCCGACATGCGGCGCTTGTGGGTCAGTTCCGACAGCGGGTTCTGCTGGTCCATGAACTGCGACAGCTGCGAGGAGCCGAAGAATTCGCGCACCGCGGCAGCCACGGGCTTGGCGTTGATCAGGTCGTGCGGCATCACGGTGTCGATATCGACAGCCGACATGCGCTCCTTGATAGCGCGCTCCATGCGCAGCAGGCCGACGCGGAACTGGTTTTCCATCAGCTCGCCCACCGAACGCACGCGGCGATTGCCGAGATTGTCGATGTCGTCGATTTCGCCGCGGCCGTCGCGCAGCTCGACCAGCGCCTTCAGGATCGCCAGGATGTCTTCCTTGCGCAGCACGCGCATGGTGTCCGGCGCATCCAGGCCCATGCGCATGTTCATCTTCACGCGGCCGACAGCCGACAGGTCATAGCGTTCCGGATCGAAGAACAGCTGGCCGAACAGGGTCTCGGCGGTGTCGATGGTCGGCGGCTCGCCGGGGCGCATGACGCGATAGATGTCGATCAGCGCCTGCTCGCGGCTGTGGTTTTTGTCCACGTTCAGCGTGTTGCGGATGTAGGGGCCGACATTGATGCCGTCGATGTTCAGCACTTCGATGTCGTGGAAGCCCGCTTCCAGCGCGGTGGCGATGTTATCGGCGGTCAGCTCGTCGCCGGCCTCAATGTAGATCTCGCCGGTTTCCGGGTTGACCATGTCGAGCGCCGAGAAACGGCCGATCAGTTCGTCCTGGTCGAACGAAATGTTCTTGACGCCTTCCTCACCCAGCTTGCGCAGGTTGCGCACGGTGATCTTGGCGCCGGCTTCGTGCACCACGTCGCCGGTCTTGGCGTTCTTCCAGTCGCCCTGGGTCTTGGCGTTGCGCATCCAGCCCGCATCGAGCGGGGTGGACCAGCTGCCATCCTTGTTGTGCTTGAAGGAAATCTTCTGGAAGAAATATTCCAGGATCTCTTCCTGGGTCAGGCCCAGGGCATAGAGCAGCGTCGTCGCCGGCAGCTTGCGGCGGCGGTCGATGCGCACATGCACGATGTCCTTGGCGTCGAACTCGAAGTCCAGCCACGAGCCGCGATACGGGATCACGCGGGCGGCGAACAGCAGCTTGCCCGACGAATGGGTCTTGCCCTTGTCATGGTCGAAGAAGACGCCCGGCGAACGGTGCATCTGGGAGACGATGACGCGCTCGGTGCCGTTGACGACGAAGGTGCCGTTCTCGGTCATGAAGGGGACGTCGCCCATATAGACGTCCTGTTCCTTGATGTCCTTGACCGACTTGGCGCCGGTTTCCTGGTCCACATCGAACACGATCAGGCGCAGCGTCACCTTCAGCGGCGCGGCATAGGTCATGGAGCGCTGCTGGCACTCCTCGACGTCGTACTTGGGCTCCTCGAAGTGGTAGTCCACATATTCGAGCAGCGAGGATTCCGAGAAGTCCTTGATCGGGAAGACCTGGCGGAACACCGCCTCCAGGCCCTCATCCTTGCGGCCCTCGCCCTTCCACAACTGCAGGAACTGATCGTACGAGGTGCGCTGAACCTCGATGAGGTTCGGCATCTGCGCGATCTCCTGGATCTTGCCGAAGTTCTTGCGAAGGCGCTTGCGACCGGTGAAGGAGAGTGTCATCCGCGAGGATCCTTTAGGCCCGAAGGGCCGTTCTTGACCGGGAACCAGGCCGCCAGCAGTGGCCAAGCCCCGGAAGTTTCAGACAAATGCAAGAACCACCACCCACCGGCGAGGTGTCTCGCCGATGGGGGTGGGTAAACGAAATAGGAACGGGAGTCTGGTTTTTCAACCTGGCGACCCGCCTCCTGACTTACTTCAACTCGACCTTGGCGCCGGCGTCTTCGAGCTGCTTCTTGATCTTGGCAGCTTCGTCCTTCGGCACGTCAGCCTTCACTTCCTTGGGAGCGCCTTCGACCAGGTCCTTGGCTTCCTTGAGGCCCAGGCCGGTGATCGCACGCACTTCCTTGATCACGTTGATCTTCTTGTCGCCGGCGTCGGCGAGAACGACCGTGAACTCGGTCTTCTCGGCGGCCGGGGCAGCGCCACCAGCCGGGGCGGCGGCGGCAACGGCCACCGGCGCGGCGGCCGAAACGCCCCACTTCTCTTCCAGCAGCTTGGCCAGGTCGGCGGCTTCCAGAACGGTCAGGGCGGACAGGTCTTCAACGAGCTTTTCGATCTTCGACATTTGATAAGTTCCTTCAGTTGGTACGGGTTTGGTTGACTTCGGTTGCTTCTGGGAAGCGGTCGCTTAAGCGGCATCCTTCGAGGAATAGGCGCCGATGACGCGTGCCAGCTGACCGGCGGGAGCCTGAACGACCCCGGCGATCTTGGTCGCGGGCGCAACGAGCAGGCCCACGATCTTGCCACGCAGTTCATCGAGCGACGGCAGGGTTGCGAGCTGCTTCACGCCAGCCGCATCCAGAGCCGTCACACCCACCGAACCACCCAGGATCACGAGCTTGTCGTTATCCTTGGCGTAGGCAGCAGCCACCTTCGAAGCGGCAACCGGATCATCGCTGACAGCGATGCCGGTCGGCCCCTTGAACAGGTGGGCGATGCCTTCAATCGGCGTTCCTTTGAGAGCGCGCACCGCCAGACGGTTCTTGGCCACACGAAACGAAGCCCCCGCAGCGCCCATGCGCTGGCGGAGGTCGCTCATCTGGGCAACCGTCATGCCGGAATAGTGGGCGACCACCACAGAGCCGGCCTTCGAGAAGACCTGGTTCAGGTCTTCGACGACTTCCGCCTTTTTGGCTTTTTCCACTTTGCTTCTCCTGTGTCGGGCTCCGTGGCGATCCGGCAGCCCAACCCTGTTGCTCAAATTCTGCCCCAGGGTCCAAACCCGAACAGGGGTGTTGCCACCCAAATCCGGTTCATTCCCTGTCTGTGCTGGAGAAGTTTAAGACCCCCTCTTCGATTGAAGATTCGGTCTCCAGCAGTCTCGGACAGTTCCGGCGATCGCCCGCCGGAATTCATTGCGCCCTCGCCCGGTTGGGCGAAGGCAAAAACTCAGGCCGCGCTCGCGCCCATCGACGGCAGGACGATCTTCACGCCCGGACCCATCGAGGAGGAGAGAGAAACCTTCTTCAAATAGTTGCCCTTGGCGCCGCTCGGCTTGGCCTTGATCACGGCGTCGATGAACGCCTTGACGTTGGCCGCGATGGCATCCTCGGTGAAGCTCGCCTTGCCGACGCCGGCCTGGACGATGCCCGCCTTTTCGACGCGGAATTCAACCGCGCCGCCCTTGGCGTCCTTCACCGCCTGGGTGACGTCCATGGTCACGGTGCCGACCTTGGGGTTCGGCATCAGGTTGCGCGGGCCCAGAACCTTGCCGAGGCGACCGACGACGCCCATCATGTCGGGGGTCGCGATGCAACGGTCGAAGTCGATCTTGCCGGCCTGAACTTCGGCGGCGAGATCTTCGGCACCGACGAGGTCGGCACCGGCCTTCTTGGCTTCTTCCGCCTTCGCACCCTTGGCGAACACGGCGACGCGGAGCGAACGGCCCGTGCCCGAGGGCAGCGAAACCACGCCGCGCACCATCTGGTCGGCATGCTTGGGGTCGACGCCCAGGTTCATCGAGATTTCGATGGTCTCGTCGAACTTGGCGACGGCCTTGGACTTGATCAGCTTCACCGCTTCCTCGACCGTGTAGGTCTTGTTGCGGTCCAGGCCTTCAGTGATTTTCTTGTAGCGCTTGCCGGACATGGTCTTAGTCCTTCACCGTGATGCCCATCGAACGGGCCGAGCCCTCGATCAGCAGCATCGCGTTATCGATATCGTTGGCGTTCAGGTCCTTCATCTTGGCCTGGGCGATTTCGCGCACCTGGGCGCGGGTGACGGAGCCCGCCACCGAGATGCCGGGGGCCTTGGAGCCCGACGACAGCTTCGCGGCCTTCTTCAGGAAGTAGGACGCCGGCGCGGTCTTCATCTCAAAGGTGAAGCTCTTGTCCGAGAACACGGTGATGGTCACCGGGATCGGCATGCCCTTTTCCTGGTCCTGGGTCTTGGCGTTGAACGCCTTGCAGAACTCCATGATGTTGAGGCCGCGCTGACCCAGAGCCGGGCCGATGGGCGGCGACGGATTGGCAGCGCCCGCGGGCACCTGCAGTTTGACGTAACCTGTAATCTTCTTTGCCATGTCTCGCCGCCTCCTTCGCGGCTTAGCGGTTCAAACGAGGTTGCCCTCTCCCGCGGGATTGACGTTGCGCCAGGACACAGCCCCTGGCCGGCTCCACCGGGTGGAACCACCCGGCTTGAAACTCACATCTTCTCGACCTGCGAATATTCCAGTTCGACAGGCGTGGCGCGGCCGAAGATCGACACCGCCACCTTCAGGCGGCTGCGGTCTTCGTCGACCTCTTCCACCGTGCCGGTGAACGACGTGAACGGACCGTCGGCGACGCGCACCTGCTCGCCGATCTCGAAGGTGATCGACGACTTGGGATGGGCGACGCTTTCCGAAGCCTGGTTCAGGATGCGGTCGACCTCGCCCTGGCGCAGCGGCATGGGGCGGTTGTTCTGGCCCAGGAAGCCCGTGACCTTCGCCACGTTCTTGACCAGGTGATAGACCTCATCGGTCAGCTTGGCGTTCAGCAGCACGTAACCGGGCAGGAACTTGTGCTCGGCCTTGACCTTCTGGCCACGGCGCACTTCCAGCACTTCCTCGGTCGGCACGACCACGTCGGCGACGAACTCTTCCAGCTCCTGCAGCTTGGCCTGGCGCAGGATCTCTTCCTTCACCTTCTTCTCGAAGTTCGAGTAGGTGTGGACGATGTACCACTTGGCATCGGCGACAACGCGCGGGGTCTCGGTTCCAGCTTCGCTCATCAGGAAATTCTCCGGGCGCCGATGAGCAGATACTCGCCATACTGCAGGACGAGATCGACAACGGCGAAGAACACCATGGTCAGGCCGACCATGATGAAGACCATCATGGTGGTCAGCCAGGTTTCGCGCATCGAAGGCCAGGTGACCTTCTTGCGCTCCTTGTTGACCTGGCTGAGGAATTCCATCGGGCTGGCGCGACGCACCACGGGCGCTTCCGCACCCGCCGCCGCCGTCACATCCGTTTTCTTCTCGTCAGCCATTTCAACTCTTCAAACTTGGCAGGGGCGGAGGGACTCGAACCCACGGCCCTCGGTTTTGGAGACCGATGCTCTACCAGCTGAGCTACACCCCTAGAAAACCAACCGCGGCCGGCGCTGGTACGCCGGCCGCGGCACGCATTACTTCAAGATCTTTGCGACGACGCCGGCGCCGACGGTGCGGCCGCCTTCGCGGATGGCGAAGCGCAGCTTTTCTTCCATCGCGATCGGCACGATCAGCTCGACTTCAACCGAGATGTTGTCGCCCGGCATCACCATTTCGGTGCCGGCCGGCAGCTTCACGATGCCCGTCACGTCGGTGGTGCGGAAGTAGAACTGCGGACGATAGTTGGCGAAGAACGGCGTGTGACGGCCACCCTCGTCCTTGGTCAGGATGTAGGCTTCCGCCACGAACTGGGTGTGCGGGGTGACCGAACCCGGCTTGGCCAGAACCTGGCCGCGCTCGATGCCTTCACGCTCGATACCGCGCAGCAGCGCGCCGATATTGTCGCCCGCCTGGCCCTGGTCCAGCAGCTTGCGGAACATCTCGACGCCGGTGACGGTGGTCTTCGACGTCGGCTTGATGCCGACGATCTCGACTTCCTCGCCGACCTTCACGATGCCGCGCTCGACGCGACCGGTGACCACGGTGCCGCGGCCCGAGATCGAGAACACGTCTTCGATCGGCATCAGGAAGGGCTGGTCGATCGGACGATCCGGCTGCGGGATGTAGCTGTCGACGTTCTTCATCAGCTCAAGGATGGCGTCGTGGCCCAGCTTGGGCTCCTTGTTCTCCAGCGCCATCAGCGCCGAGCCGCGGATGATCGGAATGTCGTCGCCCGGGAACTGGTAGGACGACAGCAGCTCGCGCACTTCCATCTCGACCAGATCCAGCAGTTCCGGATCGTCGACCATGTCGCACTTGTTCATGAACACGACCAGCGCGGGCACGCCGACCTGGCGGGCCAGCAGGATGTGCTCGCGGGTCTGCGGCATCGGGCCGTCGGAGGCCGACACCACCAAGATCGCGCCGTCCATCTGCGCGGCGCCGGTGATCATGTTCTTCACATAGTCGGCGTGGCCGGGGCAGTCGACGTGGGCATAGTGGCGGTTCTGGGTCTCGTACTCGACGTGGGCGGTCGAGATCGTGATGCCGCGCGCCTTCTCTTCCGGCGCCTTGTCGATCTGGTCGTAGGCGGTGAACGTCGCGCCACCGGTCTCGGCCAGAACCTTGGTGATCGCCGCGGTCAGCGACGTCTTGCCGTGGTCAACGTGGCCAATCGTGCCGATGTTGCAGTGCGGCTTGTTACGTTCGAATTTGGCTTTACCCATTTTCTTCTCCTGTATCTCTAATCAGTGTCGCGCTTAGGCGTATTTGGCTTTGACTTCGTCCGCGATCGCCTGCGGCACCTGCTCGTAATGGTCGAACACCATCGAATACTGCGCGCGGCCCTGGGACATCGAGCGCAGCGTGTTGATGTAACCGAACATGTTGGCGAGCGGGACCATGGCGGTCACGACCTGCGCGTTGCCGCGAGAGTCCGTGCCCTGCACCTGGCCGCGACGGGAATTCAGGTCGCCGATCACACCGCCCAGGAAGTCTTCCGGGGTGACGACTTCGACCTTCATGACCGGCTCGAGCAGCTTCACCGCACCCTTCGACGCCAGTTCGCGGAACGCGGCGCGGGCCGCGATGTCGAACGTCAGCGCGTTGGAGTCGACTTCGTGATAGGCGCCGTCGACCAGCTTGGCCTTGAAGTCGATGACAGGGAAGCCGGCCAGCAGGCCGCTTTCCTTCTGCGCCTTCAGGCCCTTTTCGACCGCCGGGATGAATTCCTTCGGTACCGAGCCGCCGACCACATCGTTTTCGAAGACAAAGCCTTCGCCGGGCTGCAGCGGTTCGAACTCCAGCTTGACGCGGGCGAACTGGCCCGAGCCGCCGGTCTGCTTCTTGTGGGTGTAGTCCACCGTGACGGCCTTGGTCAGGCTTTCGCGATAGGCCACCTGCGGCGCGCCGACATTGGCTTCGACCTTGTAGGTACGGCGCAGGATGTCGACCTTAATTTCCAGGTGCAGTTCGCCCATGCCCTTGAGCAGGGTCTGGCCGCTTTCCTGGTCGGTGGTGACGCGGAAGGACGGATCTTCCTGGGCCAGGCGCACCAGCGCCATGCCCATCTTCTCCTGGTCGGCCTTGGTCTTGGGCTCGATCGCGACTTCGATGACGGGATCGGGGAATTCCATGCGCTCCAGGATCACCGGATTGTTCGGGTCGCACAGCGTTTCGCCGGTGGTGGTGAGCTTGAGGCCCGCCAGCGCGACGATGTCGCCGGCATTGGCTTCCTTCACGTCTTCGCGGCTGTTCGCATGCATCAAGAGCATGCGGCCGATACGCTCCTGCTTGTCCTTCACCGAGTTCAGCACGCCCGAACCCGACGTGATGGTGCCGGAATAGACGCGCATGAAGGTGATGGAGCCGACGAAGGGGTCGTCCATGATCTTGAACGCGAGACCGGCGAACGGCGCCTTGTCGTCGGCGGGACGCTCGACTTCGGTGTCCTTGCCCGGAACCACGCCCTTCACGGCCGGGATGTCCAGCGGCGACGGCAGGTAGGCGACGACGGCATCCAGCAGCGGCTGCACGCCCTTGTTCTTGAAGGCCGAGCCGCACATCACGGGCACGAACTTGAAGTCCATGGTGCCCTTGCGGATGAGCTTCTGCAGCTCTTCGTGCGACGGCTCCTTGGCGTGCTCCAGATAGGCTTCCATGGCGGCGTCATCGAGCTCGACGGCCATTTCGACCAGGCTCGCGCGCAACTCGGCGCACTTGTCGGCATACTCCGCCGGGATTTCGACTTCGTCGAACTTCGCGCCCAGCTGTTCGTCATGCCAGACCAGGGCCTTCATCTTCACGATGTCGATGATGCCCTTGAAGTCGGCTTCGCCGCCGATCGGCCAGGTGATGATCATCGGGCGGGTGCCCAGACGATCGATCATCATGTCGACGCAGCGCTGGAAGTTGGAGCCGGTGCGGTCCATCTTGTTGACGAAGCAGATGCGCGGCACGTGATACTTGTCGGCCTGGCGCCACACGGTCTCGGACTGGGGCTCAACGCCGGCGACGGCATCGAACACGGCAACCGCACCGTCCAGCACGCGCATCGAGCGTTCGACTTCGATGGTGAAGTCGACGTGACCGGGCGTGTCGATGATGTTGATGCGGTGATCTTTCCAGAAGCACGTCGTGGCGGCCGACGTGATGGTGATGCCGCGTTCCTGCTCCTGCTCCATGAAGTCCATGGTGGCGGCGCCGTCATGGACTTCGCCGATCTTATGGGACTTGCCGGTGTAATAGAGAATGCGCTCGGTCGTCGTCGTCTTACCGGCATCGATGTGCGCGGCAATGCCGATGTTCCGGTACATGTTCAGGGG
>JGI25153J46596_10000625_pt1 | contig 21643 bp, 18 predicted proteins | sample AraplaMF_Col_mMF_FD_46596 | JGI IMG/M metagenome (IMG submission 46596)
CGTCAAATATTATCTGGTAGCGTCAGAACCCGGGACGCTGACACAGAGGAGCGAAATTTGAGACCGCGCGAGTTTGACCATGACGACGTCCTGCGGATCGCCTTCGATCAATTCTGGCGCAACGGTGTGCGCGGCACGTCGCTGTCGGATATCGCGCGCGACGCGGGCGTCCAGCGCGGCAGCCTCTACAACGCCTTCGGCAGCAAGGAAGCGCTGTTTCTCTGCGCCTATGAGCGCTATGCGAGCAAATATCTGGGCACGCTGCAAAAGGCGCTTGGCTCCGGCTCGCTGCGCGAGCGGCTCACGGCGTTGTTCGACGTCACGATCAAAAATTTCCGTTCCGGCTCCCCGCCCCGCGGATGTCCGACCACGCGAGGGCTGATGGAATTGGGGTCGGGCGAAGGCGAAGGGCTGGACGAGAACGCGCGCCGGGCTTTTGCGGATCTGGTGGCCCGCGCCACCGGTCTCATCGAAGAAGCCTTTGCAGAGGGCAAGAAGCGCGGCGAGTTCAGCGGATCGCCCGAGGTCGCGGCACTGCATGTCGCAACCGTCACGCGCGGCCTGGCCGTGCTCGAACGCGCATTCGGCGACGAGGCTCAGCTAAAGAAGATCGCCGCGCACACGATCGATCTCCTGCTCGGCCAGCAAGGCCGCTAGGCGCAACGGCGGCTATTTGCACTGCGCAGCGTTCTTCACCGCGATCAGGTCCTGGCCGGAATTGTTGGACGGGCGGCGTTTGAGCGCCTCCTCCACCGCCGCGCAGGCCGCCGGCGCATTGCCGTTCTGAAAGCGCGCCACCGCGAGGTTGGTCCAGGCATCGCCGAAATCAGGCGCATCCTTGACCGCCTGCTCCAGCACCGGCTCGGCATCGCGCGGGCGCTTGGCGATCAGCAGCATGCGGCCGTAGTCGGCGCGCAGCGCCTTCACCGGATCGGGCTGCTTGAGCGCAATCTTGAACAACTCGTCCGCGGCGTCGAAATCATTGAAGCGAAATTGCGCGACCACGGCCAGGCCGTGATAGATGCTGCTCTCCTCCGGCGAAATCAGGAACGCNTGGTTGAACCGCACCGCGGCTTCCCGGATCTTGCCGGTGTTGAGCGCCCGCCAGGCACGCTTGGTAATTTCGTCAAACGCCTTTTCACGCGTGCCGGTCGCGGCGATGATGGCGCTCACGAANTTCTCGTCGCCGGCCTTCTCTTCCGCGTTCTTGTCGGCAAATCCAAAGAACGGCTGNTCGTTGGCGGGCGCCGTATAGCTCCGTTTCGTCACCTGCACACCGGGCGCCACCTCGACGGTCTCCGCAGCGGCAGGCAGCGCCATCACCGCGACGAAGGCGACGGCGCCAGTGATCCGCCCAACATGCTTCACCAGACTTTTCATTCGTGTTGGCCTCGTTCCCTGCGCAGCTTGGCCCAGTAATCCAGCCGCTTGCGGATTTCGCGCTCGAAGCCGCGGTCCGGCGGATCGTAAAAGGTCTGCCGCCCGAGTGCTTCTGGAAANTAGTCCTGCCCGGAGAAGGCGTCCGGCGCATCGTGATCATATTCGTAGCCGGCGCCATAGCCTTCCGACTTCATCAGCTTGGTCGGCGAATTGAGAATGTGTTTCGGCGGCAGCAGCGAGCCGCCCTGCTTCGCCGTGCGCATCGCGGCNTTAAAGGCCATGTAGGCGGCGTTNGATTTCGGCGCGGTGGCGAGATAGATCACGGCCTGCGCGATCGCGAGCTCGCCCTCGGGAGACCCAAGAAAATCGAACGCATCCTTGGCGGCGTTGCAGATCACCAGCGCCTGCGGATCGGCGAGGCCGATATCCTCGACCGCCATGCGCACCACGCGCCGCGCCAGGAACAGCGGGTCCTCGCCGGCGTCGAGCATGCGCGCGAGGTAATACAGCGCCGCATCCGGATCGGAGCCGCGCACCGACTTATGCAGCGCCGAGATCAGGTTGTAGTGGCCATCGGCCGACTTGTCGTAGATCGGCGCGCGGCGCTGCAAAATTTCCTGCAACTGCGCGGCGTTGAAGATTTCATCCTTGCGCGCGGCACGCCAGACTTCTTCGGCCAGGGTCAGCGCGGCGCGGCCGTCGCCATCGGCCATGCGCACCAGCACGGCGCGCGCTTCCGCATCGAGCGGCAGCTTGCGGCCCTCGACCTTCTCGGCATGCGCATAGAGCTTTTCGATCGCGATGGCGTCGAGCGAATGGAACACCAGCACCCGCGCGCGCGACAGAAGCGCGGCGTTGAGCTCGAAGGACGGGTTTTCCGTGGTGGCGCCGACCAGCACAACGGTGCCGTCTTCCATCACCGGCAGAAACGAATCCTGCTGCGCACGGTTGAAACGATGCACCTCGTCGACGAACAGCAGCGTGCCCTTGCCCATCTCGCGCCGGGCCCGCGCCGCGTCGAACACTTTTTTCAGGTCGGCGACACCGGAAAACACCGCGGAAATCTGCTCGAAATGCAGCTCGGTGGCGTCGGCCAACAGCCGCGCCACCGTGGTCTTGCCGGTGCCGGGCGGTCCCCAGAACACCAGCGAGCCCAGCGTGCGCGTCTCCAGCATCCGCGTCAGCGCGCCGTCGGGGCCGAGGATATGATCCTGCCCGACCACGTCGGTGAGCGCGCGCGGGCGCAGCCGGTCGGGCAGCGGACGCGGCGCGTCCTCTTCCATCCCTGCCGCAGCAAAGAGGCTTGGTGCTTCGCGGGGGCTCTTCGGGCTCATCCGCCCAATGTCACGTTGATCTGCTGGCCGCCGCGCACCACGACGATGCGCCAGAGCCTGGAGCCGGCTTTGGTGGCCTTGTCGAGATCGCCGGTCTTGCCGATCTTCTGGTTGTTGACGGCCAGGATGATGTCGCCCTTCTGGAAGCCGACGCTGGCCGCCGTGGCGCCATCGGCGAGTTCGATCACCACGACGCCCTCGGCCTGGGAGTCCAGATGCAGTTCGTCAGCGATCGCCGGCGAGATGTTGGCGACCTTGGCGCCCTGGAACGGCGAGCGCGCGGTCAGCACGATCTCTTCACGGTTGGTGTCGGGCGCGATCTCCAGCGGCACCGTCAGCTTGACGGTCTTGCCGCTGCGCTGCACGTCGATCTGGGCTGCGCCGCCGAGCGGCCGTGTGGCGAAGCGGTAGTCGAACGCGTTCGGGTCGTCGATGGCCTGGCTTTCGATCGCGATGATCAGGTCCGACGGCTTGAGGCCGGCACGGGCGGCCGGGCTGTTCGGCGCGACGTTGGCGACCAGCGCACCGTTCGGCAGCTTCAGCCCCATCGTCTCGGCGATCTCGGGCGTCACCGCCTGCAGCTTTGCGCCGAGCCATGGCCGCTTGACCGCCTTGCCGCCGCTCTTGGCGGAAGCCACGACGACGCGAACCATGTTGGCGGGAATCGCAAAGCCGATGCCCTGCGAGCCGCCGGAGCGCGAGAAGATCGCGGTGTTGATGCCGACCAGCTTGCCGGTCATGTCGACGAGCGCGCCGCCGGAATTGCCGGGGTTGATCGCGGCATCGGTCTGGATGAAGAACTGGTAGTCGGTGATGCCGACCTGCGTGCGCGCCAGGGCGGAGACGATGCCGTGGGTCACGGTCTGGCCGACGCCGAAGGGATTGCCGATCGCGAGCACGACGTCGCCGACCAGAAGCTCGTCGGAATTGGCAAAATCGAGGGTCGCAAATTTCTCCCTGCCGTCCTTGATCTTCAGCACGGCGAGATCGGTGCGGCTGTCCTTGAGCACGATCTCGGCTTCGAATTCGCGCTTGTCGGAGAGCGAGATCTTGACCTGATCGGCGCCCTCGATGACGTGGTTATTGGTCACGACCAGCCCGGACGGATCCACCATGACGCCGGAGCCGAGCGAGCGCTGCATCTGCTCGGGCTGCTGGCCGGGCACGCCGAAGAAGCGGCGGAAGAGCGGGTCGTCCAGCAGCGGATTGCGGTTCTGCACGGTCTTCGCTGCATAGACGTTCACCACCGCCGGCTGCGCCCGCTGCACGATCGGCGCGTAGGACAGGCGCAGTTCGGCGCCGGACGACGGCACGCGCCGGTCCTGCGCCGCCGCGTGATCGGTGCCGCCTGTCGCCAGATATCCGACGCAGAGCAGAATGGTCGCAAAAGACTTGAGCATCTAGCCTAACCTCTCTGGAAAACCACGGGAATATAGCGCTTCGGCACGTCTTTAGAAGAGCGGTTTCGTCGTTCTCCCGGTGCAGAATTGCCCGAATCGGCGTGGCTTCGCGCCGGTTGAAATCGGGCGATTCCGAAAGACTGCAAACACGTAACAGGCGTGATGCTTAATCCTGTGGCGCGATAGCGACAGGAATGGGATTTTCGCACCTTGGGAGTGCATCAGGGGATGAACACAGCTTGCCAGGCCACTGGGAACAGATCAGGAAAGTGTTCGCAGCGGTTCAAATCGCTGGGGCTACCCATGACAAAACGACGTCTTTCTGCAGGGATCGTGCTCGCAGTTGCCGGAGTCCTGTGCGCAGGGAATGCATGGGCCGCCGACACAGTGCCGGCGAAGGCTCCGACGACTGCGGAGGCTTCGACGCCCAAGCCGTGCACCGACGGTTGGAGCTTTATTGCCACGGATTGCCAGCTGATCTGGCGGGGCATCAGGGTCTATGGCGCAATTGACGCGGGGTTCGGCTGGCAGAGCCACGGCGCTCCGTGGGACCCGCGGTCCGCTGTCGGCGCCTCCTATTTGATCCAGAAGCAGAACAACTCGGCACTTTGGGGGCCCGCCCCCAACGCGTTGACCAATTCATTCATTGGCATCAAGGGAACTGAGCCGATCGGCGGGGACGTCTCTGTTGTCTTTGCGCTGGACGCCGGCTTCGACCCGTATTCCCTGCGGTTCTCCAATGGACCGGGATCGGTGGCTGCAAACGCCGGCGTCCCGCAAAACTTTGCAACCGCCTTCTCCGATTCAAGCCGGGCGGGCCAGTGGTTCAACGGCCAGGGTTATGTCGGCCTCAGTTCCCCGACCTATGGCACCCTGACCGTTCTCCGGCAGAACTCGCTGACCCTGGACGCTGTCTTCGACTACGATCCGTTCGGCGCCTCTTACGGCTTCTCGCCCATCGGCTTTCAGGGAATAACCTGCGGCGGCGGCAATACCGAAAACTGCAGAAACTCCACTTCACTGAAATATCGGGTCAATGTCGGCCAATTCCGGGCGGCGGCGCTGTGGCAATTCGGCGGCTACGCCCAGAACAATGCCTCAAACGGCGCCTACCAGTTCCAGGCCGGCGGCGATATCCCGATGTGGGGCAACGGCGTGCTCTCGCTCGACGCGATCTACAGCCATGTCCGGGATTCCGTGTCGCTCGCCCTTGCGCCGGGAAGCAACAACGCCAACGGGGTGCCGATACCGCCGTTCTTGCCACAGACGCTCACAGCGACGATCTCCGACAATGAAGCCGTGATGCTGCTGGCCAAATACACCAACGGACCGTTGAAGCTCTACGCCGGTTACGAACACATTCGATATATGGCGCCCAGCCATCCGCAGACCGCCTTCACCAACATCGCGGGAAACTTTCTTTGCCTGGGCTGCGATACGCTCAACAACACGAATATCAACAATACCGCCTTTGGCGTGAACGGTCTTGGCAACAAGACTTTCCAGGTCATGTGGGTCGGGGCCAAGTACGCCGTTACCGAAAATCTGGATGTGATCGGCGCGTACTACCATTATATCCAGAACTCCTTCTTCGGCACCGCCGCCGGGGGGCCTGCCCCCTGCTCCGGCACCGAGCACTCGCAATGCGCCGGGACATTCGACGGGATCTCCGCTGCCGTCGATTGGCGGTTTGCACCGAAGTGGGATCTCTATTCCGGGATCATGTTCACGCAAGTGAATGGCGGATTGGCCTTCGGCTTTCTCCAGCGCAACAACATCGCTCCCACGGTCGGATTGCGATTCCGTTTTTGAATTCACCGAATTTTTTCATACCGCACGATTCATTTGAGGTCCTTCCGGCCGGCCGTGTTGAGATTCGTCGCTTAAAACTATTTTTTAATGGTCTTCTTCCGGAGGGATTCCCACGTTGGGTTGTGGCGCGGATATCAGTTGCAAAGCCCGCCNCTATTGGCCTCGGGATGCATTCCGACGACCGCGGGAGACCACCTGATGTCATTCGTCGCCTTTATGCTGAAGCGGCCATATACGGTTATTTCAGGCTTGATCCTGATCGCGCTGCTCGGCATCGGGGCCGCGGTGCGTATGCCCATCGACATCTTTCCTGAAATCGACGTTCCGGTCGTCGCCGTCGTCTGGACCTATAACGGCATGTCGGCGCAGGATATCCAGAACCGGATTCTGACGCTTCACGAACGTCAGCTTGCGTCGGTNGTNGANGACATCGAACGGATCGAGGCGACCAGCTATTACGGTGTCGGCGTCGAAAAAGTATTCCTGCATCAAGGCGCCGACGTCACGAGGGCTATCGCCCAACTCTCCAGCAGCGCGCTGCTGGTTCTCAAATACATGCCACCCAACATCACGCCGCCGCTCGTGCTGCGTTACGGGGCGACCGATGTGCCGATCATCCAGCTCAGCCTTTCGAGCCCGTCGCTGCCCGATTCCACGCTCAACGATCTCGGGCAAAACATCATCCGCCCCGATCTCGCCGTCGTACACGGGGCCGAGGTGCCCTATCCGTATGGCGGCAAGCCCCGCGTCATCATGGCCGACCTCGACCAGGATGCATTGAACGCGCACGGCCTGACGCCGAGCGACGTCGCCAAGGCGCTGCAACGACAGAACATCATCCTCCCGTCCGGCGACGTGAAGATCGGCAGCAAGGATTATTCGCTGTCGATGAACAACAGCCCCGACGTCATCTCCACGATCAATCGCTTTCCGATCAAGCAGATCGACGGCCGCACGATCTTCGTTCAGGACGTCGCTCATGTTCACGATGGTTATCAGGTGCAGACCAATTCCGTCTCGGTTGACGGAACTCCCGGCGCACTGATGTCCGTTCGCAAGACCGGCGGCGTCTCGACCCTGACCGTCATCAACGGTATCCGGGACAACCTTTCGAACATCAGGCGGCTGCTCCCCGAAGGCGTGTCGATCAAGCCGCTCTTCGACCAGTCCGTCTTCGTCAAGGCGGCGCTGAACAGCGTGGTGATGGGAGGCCTGATGGCGGCCGGACTTACCGCGCTGATGATCCTGCTCTTCCTCGGCAACTGGCGCCTGACGCTGATCATCCTGGCGACGATACCCATGGCGATCATCACGGCGATTCTGGCCATGTATGCGGGGGGCGAGACGCTCAACACGATGACGCTCGGCGGATTCGCGCTGGCCGTCGGCATCCTGGTCGACAACGGCACCGTCGTCATCGAGAACATCGAACGGCATGTCGGCCAGAAAGAGCCGCTGGTCGCCGCGATCATCAATGGCGCCGGTGAGGTCAGCATCCCGACCGTGCTGTCGACGATGTGCATTTGCATCGTCTTTGTCCCGATCTTCCTGCTTCAGGGAGTGGCGAAATATCTATTCTCGCCGCTGTCGCTTTCGGTATGCCTTTCACTGATTGCCAGCCTGCTGTTGTCGTTCACGCTCGTCCCGCTGCTTTTCCGTGTCCTGATGCAATCGACGGTCGAGCAACACGGCAGCCATGAGGACGAACCTCGGACTTCGCTCGCGAGCCATGCTCTCAGGCCCTTCAGGGCGATTCACAGCGGCTTCGAAGCAGGCTTTTCCCGATTCCGGGAGGCTTACCGGAATGGACTGGCGTTCAGCGTCGCGCACGCACCGCTCACCGTCCCGTTCTTCGGCGTCCTGATGGTTTGCTCGCTGGCGCTCTTTCCCCTGCTCGGACAGGACTTTTTCCCGCAAGTCGACGCCGGTCAGATGCGGTTGCACGTGCGTGCCCCGCCGGCAACCCGGATCGAGGAAACCCAGCGCCAGTTCGCCAAGGTCGAACGCGCGATCCGCAAGATCGTGGGCAACGATCAGATCGATACGATGCTCGACAATATCGGGCTGCCCTATAGTGGCATCAATATCGCGCTGAGCGACTCGGCGACCGTCGGACCGATGGATGGAGAAATTCTCGTCTCCCTGAAAAAGAACCACACGCCGACCGCCGCGCATGTCGCCAACCTGCGGCGCGAATTGCCAAGGCAATTTCCCGAGATGCAGTTCTTCTTCCAGGCGGCTGATATCGTCGACCAGGTCCTGAACTTCGGCCAGCCCGCGCCGATCGATGTCAAGGTATCCGGGCCCGACAGCGACTACAGCTTTGCGCTGGCGTCAAAGATCGCCGCGGATCTGAAGAAGGTGCCGGGAATCGTGGACTCGCACGTATTCCAGGTCCCCGACGCTCCCGCGCTCACGGTGTCGGTCGACCGCGGCATTGCGCAGCAATTCGGGCTGGACCAGGGCGACATAGCCAGCAATGTGCTGGTAACGACCAACTCCAGTGCCCAGACATCTCCGAATTTCTGGGTCAGCCCCAAGAACTCCGTCAGCTATCCGCTGGTCATTCAAGCACCGACCTACCGCCTGAATTCGACCGGCGCCATCGACACCTTGCCGGTGCTGGCAAGCAGCACCGGCAAGCAAGGCCAGATACTGATGAACGTCGCGAAGCTTGGACGCGAGAAAATTCCGCTGGCGGTGTCTCAGCTGAATATCCGCCCCGTATTCGACGTCCATGCCGACGTTCAGGGGACCGACCTCGCAACGGCCGCGAGCGCCATCGACAAGGTGTTGGCGGCGGACGCGCCGCCTGCCGCAAAGGCCACGTCGGTGACGCTTGCCGGCCAGGTGCAGACCATGCGCGACAGCTTCAACGGCCTGTTTTCCGGCATGGCGGTCGCTGTCGTGCTGGTCTACCTGATCCTCGTCATCAACTTCCAGAGCTGGATCGATCCCCTGATCGTGCTGTCCGCCGTCCCCTTTGCCATTGGCGGGGTGGTGTGGATGCTGTTCCTGTCAGGCACGCACATCAGCGTCCCCGCCCTCATGGGCACCCTGATGTGCATCGGCCTCACGACGGCCAACAGCATTCTTGTCGTCACTTTCGCCAATCAGCGGATGATGGCCGGAGATACCCCNTTCNTCGCCGCGATCGCGGCGGGTTACACGCGATTGCGGCCGGTCCTGATGACGGCCGGCGCCATGATCCTGGGCATGATCCCGATGGCGCTCGGCATCGGTGAAGGCGGCGAACAGAACGCGCCGCTCGGAAGAGCCGTCATCGGCGGATTGCTGTTTGCGACTTTTGCAACGTTGATCCTGGTGCCGGCCATCTACCGGCTGTTGCGACGCCCGTTGCAGGCGGAAGCGCCGACGGCTCGATTCGTCGAGCACGGTCCATCCATTCCATAGGGAATTTTCGAGCCGAGGTATGCCATGCTGACCAGCCCGCCCCCGCCGAACGATGAGGAGCCGCCGGAAGCGGTCGCGGCGTATAGCCGAGGCACAGGAAGGCGAATGAGCGTCCTCGCTCTGGCGCTTGCCGGCGTGCTGGCCGTCGGGTTCTTCTCCGTCANCGCTCAGCGGCGGAACGAGATCAACCAGCTGGCTGCGGCGACTTTGGCAGAGACGTCGAAGCCGCCATCGGTTGACGTGGTCTCGGCGAAGTCGTCTCCCCTCACCCAGCACCTCGTCCTGCCGGGCGAGACGGCTGCCTGGTATGACAGCAAGATCTACGCCCGGGTGAACGGCTACGTTGAAAAGTGGCTTGTCGACATCGGCGATCATGTAAGCAACGGACAGACTCTGGCGTTGATAGAAACGCCCGAGCTGGACGCCCAGCTCCAGGCCGCCCGCGCCAAACTAAGTGCCGCGCAGGCCGAGGTGAACGTCAAGCAGGCCCACGCCGACTTCGCCAAAAGTACATACGAGCGATGGCGCAGCTCGCCGCAGGGCGTCGTATCGGAACAGGAACGCGAATCGAAAAAGGCGGTGTCTCTCGAGGCAGAATCCGACCTGATCGCAGCCANGGCTCAGGTCAATCTTGACGAAGCGGACGTCGGCCGGCTGACCTCATTGACCGAGTTCAAAAAGGTGAAGGCGCCGTTCGAGGGCACGATCGTCGAGCGCGATATCGATATCGGAGATCTCGTGACGGCCGGCAGCGGATCTGGAACGTCAGCGCTGTTTCGGGTCGCCAGAGACCAGCCGATGCGGGTGTTCGTCAACGTGCCGCAAAGTGCCGCCGACGATCTTCTGACGAATGATGCGAAAGCCAGCATTACCGTCGGAGGCGATGCGAAGCGGCACTACGAAGGCAAGGTGTCTCGCACCTCGCGCGCCATCAATCCCCAGTCGAGGACTCTGCGAACGGAAATCGATATCCCGAATACGGACGGCCGCCTGGTGCCCGGAATGTATGTCGAAGTCAGTTTTACCCTCAAGCGCCCCATCGGGGTCCAGGTTCCGGCGGCCGCGCTGTCGTTCCGTCCTAAACCACAGGTTGCNGTNGTCGACGAAAAGAATTTATTACAGTTTCGGGACGTCAAGATCGGCGTGGACGACGGGGACGTCGTGCAGATCCAGTCCGGGCTCGAGGAAGGAGACAAGGTTGCACTGAACCTTTCCAGCCAGATCGCGTCCGGAATGAAGGTCGATGCACATGATCTCGACCCCAGCCCCAAGCAAGAGCCGAGGCAGGACAAGGGATCATGACTCATCCTCACACGCCGCGAAACCTCGTGAAAGCATGGCAGTTGCATATGAGTTCGCTCCGTCCCAGGCGGATACTGCGAAACTGGATTCTATGTTGCGGCGCCGCGGGTCTGTCGGCCTGCTCGGTCGGNCCTGATTTCAGGCTTCCCGAAACCGAGCTTCCGGGAAGCTACGTCGCCAACCTCGACCCCAGGGCGACGGCTTCCGGCGCCGGCCGGGCCGCGAATGTCGATCTCACGCAATGGTGGCGTTCGTTTCGTGATCCGCAGCTGGTTTCACTTGTCGAGCGGGCGATCACGGCCAATCCCGATATCGCCATCGCGCTTAGCCGCCTGCAGCAGGCACGCGCCCGGCAATTCGTCGCGGCCGGCGCGGCTCTTCCGAAGGGCGAGTTGTCGGCGGGCGCCGGGTTTGGCACCGGTAGCGACAATACCCGCGGACGCGTCTCGGAGGCGCTGCATAGCGCCGGCAACACGACCGGCTTCGATCACGTGAACGAAGCGGGAGGCTTCGATTCGGCGTGGGAGCTTGACGTATTCGGCAAGCTGCGCCGCGAGATCGAGGCCTCGCAGCTGGACGCGCTGGCCGCGGCGAAGGCCCGTGACGCGGTTCTCGTTTCGGTCATCGCCAATGTCGCCCGCGCCTATATCGAGCTGCGGGGGTATCAGGCCCAGCTTGCCGTCATCCGCAGGAACATGGAAACCGCCCGTCGGAGTCTTCAGGTCGCGCAGACCCGCTACAGCCAGGGATTGACCAACGAACTGGACGTGACGCTCGCGCAACGCCAACTCGCGACATTCGAGGCGAACCTCGGACCGCTCACCGGCCAGATCCAGTCCAGCCAATATGTCATCGCCGGCCTGCTCGGCCAATATCCGGAGACGTTGACGAAAGAACTCCGAACGGAAGGCGTTGCACCGAGATATCCAGCCAGGATTCCGATCGGTCTGCCGGTCAGTCTGTTGCAGCGACGCGCGGACATCCAGCGGGCCGAACTCGAAATAGGGGCGGCAACCGCACGCGTTGGCTCCGCGGTCGCCGATCTTTTTCCGCGTGTGGCGGTAACGAGTGCCGTGGGCGGCCAGGGTGGTGCACGTGCGGCCAGCGGAACACCGATCACCTTCATCGGCGGAATCGGCCCGGCGCTCTACTGGCCGGTATTGGACTTCGGGACCCTCGATGCGCGCATCGAGGTGGCCGACCATCGGGCACGTGAAGCGCTGCTGCGGTACAAGGCAAATGTGCTGGAAGCGGTGCTGGAAGTCGACCAGGCGATTTCGGGTTACAACGCCGAACAGAGTCGTTTGGCCAGCCTTTCCCGCGCCCGCAGCGCCTCCCTTGAAGCCGTCAGGCTGGCGTCAGAGCGCTATGAGCGGGGGTTGACGGATTTCCTCAACGTGCTCGATGCCGAACGACAACAGTTTGAACTCGAGGCCCAATACGTCATCTCCCGGCGAAGGGCCGGTGTTCAGCTCGTGGCCCTCTACAAGGCCCTTGGTGGCGGATGGGAGCATTACCAGGCCGTCCCACCGATCCGAACGCCTGAGCCTGCGATCGCCGCCGCCGCGCGGGAATCCAGCAGTCTGCGACCGGTCTCGATGGATCCCGGTTTATCGCAGCTCCAACCCTGATGCGCTGATCGCTGACTTTTTAACTCCCCGTTACCGGCCGCGGCTTGTAATTGCGTTGCGGGCGGGACAAGTACCTGACGGGCTGCTGATCCCATGGAGCATAGACATGAAGGCCGTCGGATACCGAAAATCGCTCCCCATCGAGGACGCGGATTCGCTGATCGATTTCGAGACCGCCAAACCGGACCCGAAGGGCCGCGACATCAGGGTTGCCGTCAAGGCGATCTCGGCCAACCCTGTCGACTACAAGGTGCGCAAGCGCGCCGCCCCGCCCGAGGGCGAGACCAAGATTCTCGGCTATGACGCGGCCGGCATCGTCGATGCCGTCGGGCCCGATGTCACCCTGTTCAAGGCTGGCGACGAGGTATTTTACGCCGGCTCGATCCTGCGCCAGGGCACCAACGCGGAATTTCACCTGGTCGACGAGCGCATCGTCGGCAGGAAGCCGAAATCGCTGTCGTTCGCGCAGGCCGCGGCGCTGCCGCTGACCTCGATCACCGCCTGGGAATTACTGTTCGACCGGCTCGGCGCCGTGCCGGGCAAGAGCCTCGATCCACGGACGCTGCTGATCACCGGCGGCGCCGGTGGCGTCGGNTCGATCCTGATCCAGCTCGCCCGCCGCCTCACCGGCCTGACCGTCGTCGCCACCGCCACGCGGCCGGAGTCGCAAAAATGGTGCCTCGACCTCGGCGCACATGCGGTGATCGATCACTCCAAACCGATGAAGGAGCAGATCGAGAAGCTGAAACTGCCGCCGGTCGGCCTCGTCGCGAGCCTCACCTTCACCGACCAGCACTACAAGGCGATCGCCGAGTTCATGGCGCCGCAGGGCAAGTTCGGCCTGATCGACGATCCGCCAGAGTTCACGATGTCCGCCTTCAAGGGCAAGGCGATCTCGGTGCACTGGGAATCGATGTTCACGCGCTCCTCGTTCCAGACGCCTGACATGATCGCCCAGCATCACCTCTTGAACGACGTCTCGGATCTCCTCGACAAGGGCGTGCTGCGCACCACGCTCGACCAGACGTTTGGCACCATCAACGCCGCCAACCTGAAGCGCGCGCACGCGCTTTTGGAAAGCGGCAAGTCGCGCGGCAAGATCGTGCTGGAGGGATGGTAAAGGCAACCCGTGCAGGATGAGGTCTGACAGAAACAAAGGTGGGCAAAGGCGCCGTTGCACCCTGCCCACCATCCAGCCGCGGCACAATCCATCGCCTTTCCTGCCGTCGCTTCTATACTTTCCGCGTGCTTCCCGAGAGTTCGACACGCGATGAATTACCTTGACGTGCAATGGCACCACTCAAATGCCGACAGCCCCATTCGATTGGTGTCTGAACTTGGAGCGGATCGCTTCGAAACGCGAAAAATCGAGTTCTGGGCAGATGGCCGCATAGGCTATGCTTCGAACGATGGCGCCTCGCGGGATACCTTCCTCGGCGACGCTCCCGTGCCGACCATCGAGGAAATCAACTCGCTCGGCGAGTTTTCCGCCAAGGAAATCGACGCGCAATCCTTCGAGCAGATCTGGGATCGCTATGTCGGCCGCGGAGTACCGCTCGTCGAGTGCTCCATCACTTTCCTGACGCCAGATGAAGGCGGTCGAGCGGCGCCGTTCCCTCCGGAAGCACTGTCAGGCGATCACTATCGCACGCATATCGTCATCGGCCCCAGCGAGCAGCGCATTGCACTTGTTGATGATCGCGGTTGGGGTACGGAAGAGTATATCGGCGTCGCCTTTCACAATGGCCCGCCTATGCCACGGCTCGGGACAGAGATGACGGTCGTGGTGTCGCTGATGTATTTTCCCCATCGAATGTACGACAAGCTGACGCCGGGCGTGACCTTTACGGTGCGCGAAGGCCCGAAGGTCGTTGCGTACGGCAAGGTCTGCCGATGGCTCGGATAATTCCCAGGCCTGCGCTTTGCCTGTGCGGAGGGGCGGTAGCCGCCCAATAATAGGGTTGATCGAGAAATCGATTTAGGGAACCCTGTCCCATCGATCCGGGATGGCTGTCGCCGAAAACCCGGCGCGAATTGCCGGGGGTTTTTGAAGACAGGAGGCCTGTTTCGATATGGTGCGTAAGTTTCTGGCGGCCGCGATTGCGTCGGCCTTTGTGGCGGCGTGTCCGTCGATCGCAATGGCGCAAGCCAACTACCCCGAAAAGCCGCTTCAGCTCATCGTACCTTTCCCGGCAGGCGGCGCCTCCGACGTCGTCGGACGCATCGTTGCCAGCGAACTCGAGACGCGCCTGGGCAAGCCCGTGATCGTGCTCAACCGTCCCGGTGGCGGCACCACGATCGCGGCCAAGGAGGTCGCCAACGCGGCGCCCGATGGCTACACCCTGTTCTCCAGCTCGAATTCGACCTTCACCNTGCAGAATGCGGTGAAGGAGAACGTGCCGTACGACAGCGCCAAGGATTTCGAGCCGATCGCCCAGACCGGCACCATAGCGATGGTGCTGGTCACCCATCGCGACAATCCGATCAAGGACGTTGCTGCGCTGGTTGCGGCGGCCAAGGCCAATCCCGACAAGCTGTCGCTGGCCTCCTTTGGCGTGGCGACCATTTCGCATTTTGCCGGCGAGCTGTTCAAATCGAGTGCCGGCATCAAGATGGTGCACCTGCCCTATCGCGGCAGCGCGCCGGCGATGAACGACCTGATCGGCAAGCACATCGAGTACCACGTCGACACCGTGATCGCGATCAAGCCGCAGATCGAAGCCGGCACGGTTCGCCCGCTGGCGGTGTTCTCCGCCAAGCGCACGCAGTTCCTTCCCGACGTTCCGACGCTCGCCGAACTCGGTTATCCCAATATCGACCTTGTCTCCTGGGGTACCGTGGTCGTGCCCAGGGGAGTCCCTCCCGCCATTCGCGACCGGCTGACCTCGGTGCTGGAAGAGGCGGTCGCCAGCCCATCGGTGATCGAGCGTTTCCAGAAGGTCGGATATGAGGCCGCCTTCAAGCGCTATTCGGACTGGCCGGGATTCATCACCAAGGAAATCGCCGAGATGAAGGAACTGGCCCTCAAGGGCGGGATCAAGGAAGAGTAATCCTGACATGAGCGAGCCGTGCGACCTGCCCGCGGTGACGGCCCGGGCACTGATCGGCGAGCGCAAGCTTTCGCCGGTCGAACTGATGGACAGCTGCATCCGGCGGATCGAGGCGATCGATCCGGCCGTCAATGCGGTCATTGCGCGCTCGTTCGAGACGGCGCGCGAGACGGCGCAACAGAGCGAGGCGGCCGTGATGCGCGGCGATCGCCTCGGCCCGCTGCACGGGCTTCCGCTCGGGGTCAAGGACCTGATCGACGCCAAGGGGCTGCCGACCAGTTTTGGCAGCGTGCTGTTCGCGGACAATGTCGCNGCCGAGGATGAGGCAATCGTCGCGATGCTGAGGCGCGCCGGCGCCATCGTCGTCGGCAAGACCAACGTTCCCGAATGGGGCGCGGGCGGCAACACCCGCAACGCGCTTCATGGCGCCACCGGCAATCCGTTCGACCCAAACCGCTCCGCCGCCGGCTCGTCCGGCGGATCGGCGGTGGCGCTCGCCACCGGCATGGTGCCGCTGGCGACCGGCTCGGACACCGGCGGCTCGGTCAGAAATCCGGCCGCGTTCTGCGGTGTCGTTGGATTCCGCCCCTCGCCCGGCCTGATCGCCAGCAACAGCCGCAACATGGCCTGGCTGCAGATCTCGCAGCTCGGGCCGATGGCGAGAAACGTACCGGACGCCTGCCTGATGCTGTCCTGCATGCTGGATCGCGATGCGCGGGATCCGCTGTCGGCGATCCTGCATGCCGGCGGAACGCCCGAAAGCAGCGCCTATCGCAATCCACCGCCGGCCGATCTCGCTACCTTGCGGATCGCGGCGACGACCGATTTCGGTTTTGCGCCGACCGAGCGCGCCATCGCCGAGACGTTCAGGAAGAAGATCGCCACCTTCGGCTCGGTGTTCCGCAGCCTCGAATGGACGCATCCGGACTGCAGCCATGCCGACGAAGTGTTCAGTATTTTGCGCGCCGTCGCCTTCCTTGGCCGCCACCGCGACCTCGTGGAAAAGCACCCCGACAAGNTCGGGCCCAATATCCGCGACAACGTCGCCGAGGGCCTCGGNTATTCCGCCCTCGATGTCGCGCGTGCGCTCTCGCTGCAGACCGCGCTCTATCGGAGCTGGCAGCAGTTCTTCGGCCNGCACGATTTCGTCATTGCTCCGGCGGTCACGATCTCGCCGCGGCCATGGTCGGAGCTCTACCCGGCCATGATCGACGGCACGCCGACGAAGACCTATTTCCACTGGCTGGCGATGGCCTATGCGGTGACCAATGCCGGACATCCGGCGGTGGCGATCCCGGCCGGCCGTGACGGCGCCGGATTGCCGTTCGGCNTCCAGGTCATCGGCCNGCGCGGCGGCGATGTCGCAACGCTGTCGGTTGCCCGCGAGATCGAGGCGCTGCTCGGNGCCAATCCGGAGACGGCCCGTCCCGTTCCCGATCTCGCCTGGCTCGGCCGTCAGCCGCCGATGGCCTCGCGGCCGGGTTTTCTCGACTTCGACTGAGACGCCCGGATTTCAGTTCCATGGAATTGAACGCAAACCGCTCCAGGTGAGTCCAACGGCAGATCGCCGCCCGGCATCTGCCGTCGGCGCCGCAGTGGAGGACAAGGCTTGGCGGAATATTTGCTGTCGATGGCGGAGGCGTTCAAGCGCTTCCTGCCGGGCGTGAAGGACATCGCGGCGCGAACCATGACCCACACCCGGCTGGACCAGTACAAGGCCGGGGTCGTCGAAGGCGATCTCGTCATCGCGCGCGAGGGGCTGGTGCTGACCAGCGAGATGGTGCCGGCCTTCCAGGACGCGCCGCTCGGCGCGCTCTTCATCACGGGGTCGCTGCGCGCGCCGAACGCGACCATCGCCGAGCCCGACATCGACTGGTCGCCACTGCTCAAGATCAAGGGCAATGTCGTCGCCAAGAACCTCTGCCTCGGCGGCAGCGCCTCCGAGATCGACGGCGACGTGACGGTCACGGGCGCGCTGGTCGGCTACTACAATCACGGGCAGATGCGGATCGGGGGCAAGACGCGGGCGCCGCTGGTGCTGGTGTCCGACTACGAGTTCATCTTCAAGGGTGCGGTCGAGCGGAAATATGTCGCGGGCTCGGACGGCCGGCTGAACATTCCGGTCGACTATCGCCGCGAGCGCTTCGATCTCCTGCTTGTTCCCGAGGTGATCGACGAGACCAACTTCCTCCACGATGGCGTTGTCCTCGAGCGCCTGTCGAAGGGCCTGCCGGTTCTGCGCCCCGAAAGCGAGATCGGCACCCCGCCGCCGCCACGGCTGTCGGAAAAAGGCGCGCAGCGCCTGACCGAATTGCGCGCACGCAAAGAGCGCGGCGAGACGATCGAAAAGGTCGATCTCGGGAAATGCGAGCTGCGCTTCGTTCCCGACCAGTTGCGCGAGTTCAGCGGCGCGCGGGAGCTGGTGCTGTCGAACAACCAGGTCAAGGCCGTGCCGGCCTGGATTGGCGAATTCCACGCGCTGGAGACGCTCGGGCTTGAATACTGCGGCCTCAGCACCCTGCCGCGCGAGATCGCTGCCCTGCCCCGCCTGCGCCACCTCAACCTTGCCGACAACCCGATCACCTCGCTGCCATCAGGTTCCGACTGCTTCCGCACGGTCGAGATCCTGAGCATCGGTCAGACTTCTTCCGACGTCTCCGCCGATTTCACCGCCAATCTCGATCTGTCGCAGTTTCCGTGGCTACGCGTCGTCGAGCAGCAGTACAAGATCGACGAGCTTGCCTATCGCGACAGCCAGAACCTCTGGGACAACCCGCATCTGGAAATCCTGAACCTCAGTTGGCCGGCGCTGAAGCACGGAATTCCGGCGGGCCTGTTGCGCGCCCGCAATTTGCGGGCGCTGGCGACCGAGGTAAATGCCGTCCAGCTCGGCTCTTTCCTGTGGCGCGGACCGGCGTTCGAACGGCTGGAATATCTGGCGATCGGCTACACCGATCTCAGCCGGGACCAGCTCGCCCGTCTCTACGACGGCTTGCCGCGCGCCTTCATCAGTTGCCAGTACGTCGATGGCAAGAGCGACTTCGACATCCCGGAATATGAGCGATTATCGGCCATCGACAACCAGTTCCGCCAGAGGCGGTTTACCGAGGCGCTCGCCGCGCTCGACGACATGGCCGCGGCGCGCAATCTGCGCCGGCCGTTTCTGCCGCTCGACCTGCATGCCAAGCTGCTGACGCTTGCGGTGGAGGTCCGCCGCGTCGCGGCCGAGGAAGAACAGGATCGCGGCCGCCGGGAGGCGATGGCCGAAGCGACGCTGAGCTGGGCGGATCGCGTGCTCTCGATCCTGCCCGAGAATGCCGAGGCCTGCTGGTATCTCGACTATCACAAGCTCTGGCTGGTGCGGCTGCAATGTCTCTACGGCCGCGCCACCGGGTTGACACTGCGCGCCACCCCTGACCCTGCCGCCGCGCGCGCCGCGCTCGATCTCGCCCAACGCGAGCTCGACCGTTTCCTGCTTCCGGTCAATCCCCACTGGCATGGCAAGGAGACCGCCATCGTCCGCCAGCTTCGCGTGCGGGTGCCGATCTAACCGGACCGGGGCTCGGCGCCCTTCGAGGAAAGACGCAACCCGGCGATTTCGCCGCAGCCAAATGGGCCGCGCTCACGCAGCCTTGAGTTCCAAAGTGCTGGGAATTTGACGATCTTTGTCGGCAGGGACAGCATCAGGCTTACGCGCCGTCCTGAACGCATATTCATGAAAGTTAAATTTGGCGATGAGCGCATTCGGCGCCAGTCGCCTTGAGAAACGAACTTCATCCGAATGTGTTTAGCGACTGTCTGACTACGGAAAGGAGTGGTTCATGAGGAAAGCATCTTTGGCTTTGGCCGCAGCAGCGGTCCTCGGCTTGACGGCCGTAACGGCCCCCTCCCCGGCGGAAGCGCACTGGCGCGGTGGAGGCTGGGGCTGGGGCGGGGCCGTTGCTGGCGGGCTGATCGCGGGCGCGGTGATTGGCGGACTGGCTTCGAACGCCTACGCCTATGGTCCGGGTTACGGATATTACGGCGGGTACCCCGGCTATTACGGCGGGTACTATGGCGGTTATGCGCCGGCCTATTACGGCGGATACTACGGCGACGGATATTACGGCGGCCCCTACATTCGCCGCGTGTATCGTCCGGCGTACGCCTACTATGGCGGCCCGCGGTTCTATGGTGCGCGATATTACCATCGTCACTGGCGTCGCTGGTGATCCGGTAACATGAAAAGGGCCGCCTCGACTGGCGGCCCTTTTTGCATGGGACGACTGCCTTAGTCGATTTCATGCACCACGGTGCGGGTCGCGGGATCGACCAGCATCACGCGATCGTTCGAATAGACGTAGCGATACTTCGTCACCGACGGGCCCCAATCCGAAGGCACCGCCGTCAACTCGACGTCCGTCGGCACCTTGGCGCCAACCACGATCCGCTCGCGTGTTTCGACCGGGCGGACCTTGTGTTCGGTCACGTAGGTCTTGATCTTCGTGCGGTATTCCGGCTCGATCCGAACCGNGGCGCCCGCGGCGCCGGTCGTCTCGGTCGTGGTGGTTATGGTCGACTGCGCATTGGCTATCGTCGCAACCAGCGACGCTGCCGCCGCAAGCATGAACAGCTTCTTCATCTGGATCCTCCTCAAACCGCATCAGCGCGGCTTTCGAGGAAACAGATTTTTCAGCCCCTTGTTCCGGCAAAAATTCAGCGCCGCAGCGCATGGAACGTGCAACCAAATCGCCTTGAGGCGCCGTGACAGCGCGGCATTTGCGATCTCAATTCACATTGGCTCAAGCCGGCGAAACGCCATCGACGAAGATCAGCCGCCGGTCGAACGCAACCTGCCGCACCTTCAGCGCTTCCGCATATTCGGGCGAGGCGTACCATTGGCGCAAACGCTCCATCGTCGGAAATTCGACGACGATGATGGTCTTCGCCGGCGGGCCACCTTCGACGAGGTCTGCCGCGCCGCCGCGGACCAGATAGCGCCCGCCATACGCTGCGATCGTTTTCGCTGCGATGGTCCGATAGGCCTCGAACGCTGCCGCGTCGCGCACATCGGCAACTTCGGAAATGGCATAGGCCGACATCTTCATCTCGCCGGATGGTTTTGCAGATCAGCGGATTTCCAGGATCTCCGCCTTGCCTCCGGCGATGGCGACGACATCGCCGATCGTCTTGCCGAACAGCGCACGCGCCAGTGGCGAGGCGTGCGAGATCGTCCCGCGTGCAGGGTCCGCTTCGTCTTCCCCGACAATACGGAAGGTNTGCCGGCGGTCGTCCTCGCGCACGATGGTGACGGTGTGGCCGAGCCGCACGACCGAATTGTCCGCGGGCTCGGGGGCGACCCTCGCCGTCGCGCGGCGCGCACTCCAGTAACGCAGATCGCGGCGCGCGGTGGCCTCCGCCGCGCGATCCCCGGTGGATTGCGCCNCAGCCTGCGCCGCCTCGGCCGCGGCGAGCGCCTGCTCGATCCGGTTCAGGCCTTCAGCCGTCACATCATTCGGACGGTCGGAGATCGGCCGGTCAGGCAGGTCTTCGAGTTCCTCTGTTTCCTTGACGAACGCTCTGCTCATGGCACGTCAACGTTTGGCGGCCCGACACGGTTCCTACGTCATCACGCAGTGATGACGGCGGGGATGCGCTGCCCAACAAAAAAAGCGGCGCCGAGGGCGCCGCTTTTGACTGATCCAGTCCGAAAGGCTTACGCCGCTTCGTCGGCCGCCTTTTCCTGCACCGGGCCGGAATCCTGGCCCTTGGCGTCGACGTCGCGGTCGACGAATTCGATCACGGCCATCGGGGCGTTGTCGCCGTAGCGGAAGCCGGCCTTGATGATGCGGGTGTAGCCGCCCTGGCGGTCCTTGTAACGGGGCGCCAGCGTGTCGAACAGCTTCTTGACCTGGTCCTTGTCGCGCATCTCGGAGATCGCCTGGCGGCGCATGGAAAGGCCGCCCTTCTTGCCGAGGGTGACCAGCTTCTCCACGATCGGGCGGAGCTCCTTGGCCTTCGGCAGCGTGGTGACGATCTGCTCGTGCTTGATCAGCGCGGCGCACATGTTGGCGAACATCGCGCGGCGATGCTCGGCGGTGCGGTTGAGCTTGCGGTGAACCTTGCCGTGACGCATTGGACTATTCCTTCTTCAATTCTGTCGCGGTGGTTCAGCGACAAGTTCTCAGGTGGGCTTCCTGCGTTCGCCCTTGGTCAGCGAGTAGCGAATGGTGAGTAGCGAGAGGTTCTTCCCTATTCGCTATTCGCCAATCTTTATTCGCTCAGTAGTGATCCTCGAAGCGCTTGGCCAGCTCGTCGATGTTCTCCGGCGGCCAGCCCGG
>JGI25153J46596_10000647_pt1 | contig 21244 bp, 21 predicted proteins | sample AraplaMF_Col_mMF_FD_46596 | JGI IMG/M metagenome (IMG submission 46596)
TCGGCTGTTGAGCGGCCAGGCGCTCGATCATCGGGCCTGGGTGGCGCAGTTCCTGAGCCGGAGCAGCCCCGATATTGCGGAGCAATGGGGCACAGAGGAAGCACCGCAGGAGCAAGCCGGTGCCGGGCGGGATGAAGTTTCCGCCATGCTGGCGATGGCCGCGGCCTTTCGGGCCAAGCATCCGGTTGCCGTCGAAGACTACAAGCGCGACTTTCATGTGCGCGTGGCGCGCGGTGAAATCAGGCGGATCACGCCGCCGGAGCTGCATGACATGACGATTCGGATTTTTGGGGACCACGTGCCGATCTGGCAGGAGGGCCGCATCAACGCCCAACTCGCCGTGCTCGGCTCGGATCTCCGCCTGTTCGTCGCCGCCGCCGATCAGCTTCGCGCCCTCAGCGTGCTGAAGGGCCTGGGCCACACTCCCGCCAGCCCGCCAGGTCCGATGGTTTTTCTGCTGGGGCGGACGCGGCCCTGCACGTCGCTGTTCAAGGCGCAGCTTTTCGAGTTCGATCACGAATTCGCGGTGTCGCCCTATCTGCACGCGACCTCGCCGGGGCTGGTCGATCAATGCCGCGTTGTCCTGCGGCACCGGTTCTGGCACGGCATCTTGTTCAATTATCCGGCGGGCGATCACATCGCCGATGCGCTTGCCCAAGGCATACTTGACGGGCATGAAAACGGGCATGTGATCGACCGTTATGGCTTCGTCATTCCCGGCCACTTCAATTCCTGGCGGTCGGTGATGCGCAGCGATGTGTGCCGCTTCGCGCAGCGCCCGATGAAGTATGGCGAGATCTATGTCGCATTCCATCGCACGTTTGACCGCTTCGAGAGCATGCCGGTGCTTGCGATGGGGCTGTTGCCGCCGGACGAGAGCAGGGATGGCTTGAAGCTGATCGAGCTGCTCACCGAGCTTGTCGATGATGGTGTGCTGGAACGGGCGGCCGACGGCAAATACATCTGCCGCCGCTACGAGGAGGGACGGACATGGTCCATCGAATGAACGAGCAGATTCCTTTCCACGATCTGATCTGCACCTCTTGCCGGAGCGCTACCCCCGAGCCGCTGCCCGCGCTCGACTATGCCATCAAGGAGATTGAGGTCGAGATGAACGATGGCACGAAGGTCACCGTTCCCACCGACATCACCGATTTCGATATCGAATACGAATCGGGGGGACGCTCCCTGGCCCGCATCCTGGCCCGCGTGCCATGCCCGTCATGCCACTCTCCGCACCAGATCGATATTTCTGCGGTCCGCAAGGCGCCCGTTCTCGAACTCCGGCAGACCACCTGCCCGAAGTGCGACAAGGCGATCTGTGAGATCAGCAGAGGCCCGAGGATCAGCTATCGCTCCAAAGGCGGCGATGCCTGGGTTGAGGTTTCTGCAGAATTGACCTGTCCGTCTTGCGCTCAAGGCACAGTGCGGACGGCCGGCCTTGATCCGGAGACGTTCGACGTCGAAGGCGACAACGTCATAGTCGTGGATTTTCGGGACCGCTCTGACGAGGATTAGCGCCTAGCCCGACTGCCTGCGCGCCGCGAGCCAGCCGGCGAACGGCGCCAGGAATGCCAGGCACCAGACGAACTGCGCAACGCGCGGGCTTATCAACGCCGTGGCCGTCCCCAGGACGAACACGAGCACCGGAAAGAGCGCCGTCGTCAGCAAGTGCGGATCGCNCCGCCCCTTGAGNGCAAGAACCCATAGCACTGCATTCAGCGCGGCGATGATGGTCAGGTGAACCCCGTAGAGGGCAGCCAGCACGCCATCGAGCCGATAGGCGCCGTAGAGTCCGTTCGTCACCGGCAGGATGATGATCGAGAGCAGAAAAAACAGATTGAGAAAGACCACGCCCCGGCCGGCTTCCGGCGCNACCGCGAGCCGGCGATGATGGCTGAACCAGAACATGCCGGCGACGATGAAGCTGATCATCAGCGCGATGACCGGCTGCGCATAGACGCGCATCAGGTCGTGCCAACCGGGCGCCTGCTTGAAGTTGGACGCCTTCGGCAAATCATAGGCNAGNAGCGTCATGGCAACGCCAAAGATGGTGTTGCTCAGCATCTCCAGCCGGCGCATTTCGAACAGGCCGATTTGCGGCAATGTGATTCCCCCAAGTCCCCCAGTCCGTTCACCCAAGCCAAGCTTGGCACAGCGTGGCTTGCCAAGCCGTAGCTCGCGGCCGCAGGCCGGCCTTCGCCGACGCGGCCAGCCTTGCCAGTCCGTCTACGCTTTCGCTGCGCTCAAGCTTCGCCGGACACGCTTCGCCCTGACGGCCTCAGCGCGGCTGCGCCACGCGAAGCCCGCCAGGGCGAAGCGTGGTGCGGGCGGTGGGACTCGAACCCACACGACGTTGCCATCGAGGGATTTTAAGTCCCTTGCGTCTACCAGTTCCGCCACGTCCGCTTAGTCTCAGGAGATCAGATACTTAGCGCCTTTGCTGGAGAAGTGGAATTGGCATGTTCTCCGGCGATGCGCATGCTTTGCTTTAAGCGAGCGCGTTTGCCAAAGCAAAGCCTCAATGCCGACACTTTGGCCCTGTTTTAGGCAATCTCAATACTATCCACCTATCGAGGGTCGATGCCGAACTCGCTGATCCACCGCCGGTCATTCAAGGGCTGCCTTGCCGCACTGGCGCTGGTTGCGCTGGGGGGCGGCCTGTCCGGCTGCGCCAGCATGAGCGACACGGTGGCCCCGGCCTTCGCCGATCCCGCCAAGTACGATCTCTACGATTGCAAGCAGCTCGAGCCGGAACGCAAGAGCCTTGCCGCCCGCACGGCGGAATTGCAGGGGCTGATGACCAAGGCGGAAACCGGCGTGGCCGGCCCGGTGGTCGTGGAGCTCGCCTACCGCAACGAATACATCGCGTTGCGCGGACAATCGAAGCTGGCCGATGAAGCCTGGCAGAAGAACAGGTGCGTGGATTCGAAGCCGGAAGCGCCCCCGGCCAAGCCGGCTCCCGCTGCCAAGGGCGGCCGGGCCAAGGCCGGCCGGACGGCCCATTAGAGCGGGATGAGGTCGGGCTGGGCCGTGGCGACGGACCATCTTGCGACATGGACGCCGGCGGAATCGGTGCTGCGAGCCGGGCCCACTCTACTTTGCATGGGGTTGTTTTCGAGATTTTGTGTCGGGACCCTCGGCGAGCCGCCGAAGCGCATCCGCGCGGCGTCGGTCGCCGGGTGCCAAATACCCGCTCACACGGGCCTGCTCATACCCGCCAGTCGTAAATCCAGTCCTGCCGCGCCAGCATGCGCGTCGGGCCCATCGCCCTGATGGCGAGGTCACGCGCCAGCGCCAGCGGGCCGGTGAGATGGTAGATGCGTCCCTGCTGCCGCGCCGTGCGCTGCACCCGCTGCACGCGGCCGCGCCGCAGACGGCCATAATGCTCCAGCGCGGCCGTGATGCCCGCGGCGTTGTTCCTCGGGGCTTCGCCGAGGCACTTGGCGAGCACGGCGGCGTCCTCGATCGCCATGCCGGCGCCCTGGGCGGCGAACGGCAGCATCGCATGCGCGGCGTCGCCGAGCAGCGCGACCGCGCCTTGCGTCCATTCGCCGAGGTCGGGCAGGGTGAACAGCGCCCATCGCCGCCACCCGTCGACGGCGCCGAGCAGCATGCGCGCCGTCGCAGGCCAGCCCTGCGAGGCGAACGCGCCCTTGAGTTCGTTGGCCTCGCCGGGAGCGCTCCAGCCCGGCCGGTTCCAGGTTCCCGGCACGATCGCCACCACGTTGATCTGCCGCGCCGCCGAGATCGGGTAGGCGACCAGGTGCGCCTCCGGACCCCATCCAGAGCTGCACCCGGGGCGAGGTATATTCGCGCGGCAGCGTCGTCGCATCGAGGGTTCCGCGCCAGGCGATCAGGCCGGAAAATTGCGGCTGCACCTGCGGGAACAGGTGGTTCCGTACCGCCGACCAGATGCCGTCGGCGCCGACCAGCGCCGCCGCCAGCTCCTGCTGCCGCATGTCGCCGCGGCGCTGCACCACCGTCAGTCCCTTGGCGTGCGAGGTCACGTCCTCGAACTGGCAGCCGAGCCGCAGGTCGATGTCCGGATGCTCGCCCACCTGCGCGGCCAGGGCGGCCTGCAGGTCGGCCCGGTGCATCACCCAATAGGGGGCCCCGGCGCGCTGGCCGGCGGCTTCGCCGAGCGGCACGCGAACGATCTCGCCGCCCGCCCGCGCGCTCATGACGTTGATGGCCTCGGGCGTCACGGCGCGCGCGCTGAGCCGCGCCCGCAGGCCGAGGTCGATCAGGATTCGGCTGGCATTGGGTGAAAGTTGCAGGCCGGCGCCGGCTTCCTCCAGCCGTTCGGTCTTCTCCAGGACGATGACGCGAAAACCCTTTCGCCGCGAGCGAAAGCGCTGCCGTCAGTCCCCCGATTCCGGCACCAGCAACGATGATGGTGCGCGCGGCAGCCACCGAAAGGTCAGGCGACCTTGTCCTTCAGGACGCATTCCGGCGGCCGGGCCTCGCCCGCGCCGAGGTCGGCGGCGAAGCGATACAGCGTCGAGCAATAGGGGCAGATGATTTCGTTGTCGTTGCCGAGGTCGAGGAACACGTGCGGATGGTCGAACGGCGGGTTGGCGCCCACGCACATGAATTCCTGCGAGCCGATCTCGATNACCGAGACGCCGGCGTCGTTATGGAAATGCGGGACGACATGGTCGGACATCAGTTTCACCTTGGATAGCAACGATAGGCGGACGCAATCAACGCGATGCGGCAAACCCGAAACGCCGCGCACCATAGAGGCGGGTGCCGATGATTCCTAGAGCCGTTGGTCGGCGATTCCTGGAGGCCCCCACCGCACATTTGCTCGTGCAAATTCGACACAATCTTGTCGTCGGAGAAAAGCCCTTCTTTCGTCGGGGCAGTTGTGTCTTAAAAACGGCACACCATCTTGAGATTGACGAAAACATTGGGCTTTTTTGGATGAGGCGGTTGCGGCTCGGTTCGGCTCTGGCGGGGATGGCACTCAGCGTTGCGGTATGCGCGGCGCTGTGGCCGCATGCCCGCGCGGCCGGCGCGATCCTGGCGGCGCAGGACGATCCCGCCGCGCTGTCCGATATCCACATCAATTCCGCCCTACAAAACAATCGGGCGCTGGTCGCCGAACACATCGAGGCGGCGCTCGCGGAAGGCGACGCCGATCTCGCAAACAGTTTCGTCGAGCTCGCCCGCGACAAGGGCATTGCCGTCAGCGACGAATTATCGAAGCGCGTCAGCGATGCCGTCACTGACGCCGGTTCGGCGTCGCATTTTGCCAAGCGCTTTGCCACGGGCCTGGTCACCGGCAATGCCGANGACGTCGCGAGCCTCTCGGGNACGGTCGCCGGCGATCTCTTCGTGTTCGGCGATATCAGGGACGTCGTGCGCGAAGGCAAGCATCTGGCGACCGGCGAGGAGGNGGACCGCCTGGTGCTGGGCCTGGCGACCGTCGGGCTTGCGGTCACCGCCGCAACCTANGTTTCCGTCGGCGGTCTCGGCCCGGTTCGCGCCGGCCTCTCGATGGTCAAGGATGCCCGCAAGGTCGGACGGCTGGGCGAGGGGCTGACGCTGTGGGCCGGCCGTTCCGCGCGCGAGGTGGTCGATGCGCCCCTGTTGCAGCAGGCCGTGGCAAAGGGTTCGGTGTTGCGGCCCGGCGAAACCGCCAGTGCGATCAAGGCGGCGTTCCGTGCCGAGAAGGCCGGCGCGCTGGTGCGGCTGGCAAAGGACGTCGGACGCGTCGGCGAGAAGGCCGGCACGCGCGGCGCGCTCGACACGCTGCGCATCGCGCAAGGTCCGAAGGATGTCGCCCGCGCGGCGCGGCTCGCCGAATCCAAGGGCGGCCAGACCCGCGCGATTCTGAAGGTGCTGGGCCGCGGCGCGCTGCTGCTGGCGGCCGGCGCCTTCAATCTGACAATGTGGATCTTCGGCGCGCTGCTGGCGCTGTTCGGCTTCCTGTCGTCGATCAAGGCGACGACCGAGCGGGCCACCGAAGCCTGGCTGCGTCGAAGCAAGGCGCGCCGGTTAAGAAGGCAGGCGGCGGCAAGCATGCCGTCCGGCCCGGCTCTGGCGGGCGCAACCGCGCAAGGCTAGACTTGCAGCATTGCAAGCCCGCTTATTTCGATCCCCCCAAAAAATGGAACTGATGATGCCGAGTTTTCACAACGGCGCTGTCGAAATTGCCTATCTTGATGAGGGAGAGGGTGATCCGATCGTTCTGGTGCACGGCTTTGCCTCCAGCAAGAACGTGAACTGGGTCTATCCGACCTGGGTCTCCGATCTGAGAAAGGACGGCCGCCGCGTCATCGCGCTCGACAATCGGGGCCACGGCGATTCCGAAAAGCTGTACGACATCGCCGACTATGAAATCGCTGTTATGGCCGGCGACGTCATNGCGCTGCTCGATCATCTCGGCATCGAGCGCGCCGANGTCATGGGCTATTCGCTGGGATCGCGCATGACGGCGATATTGGCGCGCGAACAGAAGCGGCGGCTGCGNTCGGCGATTTTCGGCGGAATCGGGATCGGGCTGATCGAGGGCGGCGGGCCCGGCGAGAGCGTGGCGCTGGCGCTGGAGGCGCCATCGCTCGATGACGTCACCGATCCGGTGGGGCGTACCTTTCGCGCCTTNGCCGACCAGACCCGNTCNGACCGCCGCGCNCTGGCCGCCTGCCTGCGCGGCTCACGGCGGTTGATGACGGCGGAAGAGGCCGCCGAAATCGACGTGCCGGTGCTGATCGCGGTCGGCACCAAGGACGAGATCGCGGGCTCCGCTTCCGCATTGGGCAAGATCATTCCGGGCGCCGAGGTGCTCGACATTCCGAACCGCGATCACATGCGCGCGGTCGGCGACAAGGTCTACAAGGCCGGTGTCGCCGATTTCCTGTCACGCCGGCATTGAACGATCGCGCGATGCGGCCTCGCCGGTGACGAGCCTGAAGGCTGCGATCAGCACCACCGTGGTCGCGAGCCACGCCATCCGTGCGCCGTAACGGTCGTGCGGGCCGGATATCACGGCACAGATGAACGCGTTGCCGAGCATGGCTGATGTGATCGTGCCGGCGAGCAGCGTGAGATCGTCGAACGGCCGGCGCAGCACGCCGTGGCCGAACAGGATCGCGGCCAGCAGCATCGATGCCAGCGCGACGGGAACGTGAACCGCGTTGATCGCAGTGAAGTCGAAACGCCAGCGCTGCTGCTGTGCCGCGCGCATCGGCTTCACCTGGGCAGGCAGGAAGCGCTCGATGATGCCGTAGGTGTGGCCGAGCCAGGCGCCGACGCCTTCGCCGGTGCCGACCTGGATCAGTTGCTGCGCCGTCCCCGTCAGCGCCGCCTTGGCCTGCCAGGCCGGATATTCGGCCAGTGAATGCAGCACGATGTGGCTCATTTCGTCGCTCATGCCCTGAAAGCGGCCGAGCGTGTTGAACATGCTGTTGCCCCACAGGAACTGGTCGGCGGTGGCGGGCAGTTGGTCGCGATAGGGGCAGAGTTTGAAGCGTAGCGTCTGACAATGATCGCGCAAATATTGCGCGACGATGCCGTCCTGCAGCATCCGTCCGAAAGCGACGCCGTAGCCGCCGGGCGTCCACGCCAGTTTTCCGGACAACGCAAAATTGGTCGACAGCAACAGCGCGGCGCCGGCGACGATGGTGAGGCTGCCCTGCATCAAGCCGGAAACGGAAATCCCGCCGCGCAGAAATGGGCGCACGATCCAGCCGACGCAGCACAGCCCGAGCAACACGCCGAGCGTTGCGCTATGCGATGCCGCACTGAAAGCAGTGAGGCCGAACAACAGNCATTTTTCGGGGNTCGAGGTCCGCTTGCCGTGCGCGACCAGGATATAGAGTGCCAGCACGGCAAGGCCGGCGAAAATGTCGGTGAAGAGCGTGCTGGTCAGCCAGGGCAGCGAGGTGGTCAGGGCCAGGGCGAGGCTCATGGCCAGCAGCCGTAGCGGCTGCGGCATGCCGAGCACGCGCAGCAAGAGCTGCAGGATCCACAGCGTCGCCAGCGCCTGGATCCCGAGATTGATCCAGAAGCTCGAATCCTCGCCGAAATGGAGATAGAGCCCGAACGTCGTGGAGCGGCTCGGCACCAGATAGCCTTCATACCAGCGCGCCAGGTAGCCGCCGGTATCCCACTGGAGCANGGGGTAGCCATTCCANAGCGCGGGGGCCAGCAACATCAATGGGATGGCGATGGCCGCGATCCAGGCCGACCGCCAAGCCGCAGCCATCCGCGCCTGCAATACCTGCGTGCTCGTGTGACTTTCCCCCATCAGGTCCCAGCATCCGGGAATGGCTGGCCGGCCGAAATTGACCAATAGTCGGACATGATCCGGCTTGAATTCCAGAATTGACTGACCACCTTGAACAGACCCTGAACGGCGTCCGGCAGCGGTTTACTTTGCCGGGGCCTGTCGGGGACAGAAGCCCGCCCGCCGTGCTATCCTATCGGCCAATCAAGCGAATTTGCGAGAGCCATCATGGCAGTGCATCAAGTCAATCCACAAGCATCGAAGCTCGCCGCACTCGATCCGATCTGGGACCGCATCCGGGGCGAGGCGGAGGACATCGTCCGCCGCGAGCCCGAGCTTGCCTCCTTCATCTATTCGACCGTGCTGCATCACGAGCGCCTCGAAGATTCGGTGGTGCATCGTCTCGCCGAGCGGCTCGATCATTCGGCGCTGTCCGGCGATCTGATCCGCCAGACCTATGACGAAGCGCTGCGCGACGAGCCCGATCTCGGCAACGCGTTCCGCGCCGATCTGGTCGCGGTCTACGACCGCGATCCCGCAACCTCGCGCTTCATCGATCCGCTGCTCTACTTCAAGGGTTTTCACGCGCTGCAGACCCATCGCCTGGCGCACTGGCTCTATCAAAAGGGCCGCAAGGATTTCGCCTATTACCTNCAGAGCCGNTCGTCGGCGGTGTTTCAGACCGACATCAATCCCGCCGCCAAGATCGGGCGCGGCATTTTCCTCGATCACGCGACCGGTTTCGTCTGCGGCGAGACCGCCGTGATCGACGACGACGTTTCGATCCTGCATGGCGTCACGCTCGGCGGCACCGGCAAGGAGAACGAGGACCGTCATCCGAAGATCAGGCGCGGTGTGCTGATCGGGGCGGGCGCGAAGATTCTCGGCAATATCGAGATCGGCCATTGTGCGCGCATTGCCGCGGGCTCGGTGGTGGTCAAGCCGGTGCCTCATAACGTCACGGTAGCCGGCGTTCCCGCCAAGATCGTGGGCGAAGCCGGCTGTGCGGAGCCGTCGCGCACGATGGATCAGATGCTCGGCGCCATCGGGCTTTGATTTTCCACACTTTCTCCCAGCCGTATTTGTGAACTTACGGCTGGTAGTCTGCGTCGTCTCGTCCTAAAAACCTCCCGGAAATTCAGAGAATCCGATGGAGACCGCCGTGGACGTTCAGGAAGTCAGAAAGCTCGACGCCTATCTCAAGCGCGTATTCGGCAATCCCAAGATTCGTGTCGTGCCGCGGCCGAAAAAGGACGATTCCGCCGAGGTCTATATCGGCGAGGAATTCGTCGGCGTGCTGTTCGTCGATGACGAGGACGACGATCGCTCGTTCCAGTTTCAGATGGCGATCCTCGAGGAAGATCTGGCCGACATCGGCTGAGGCGGCGCATTCGCACTTGCAAGTGCCGTAAGGTGGGCAAAGCAAAGCGTGCCCACCTTTTATTTTTCTGCCTTGCGGATTGTTGTGGTGGGCACGGCGCTGCGCGCCGTCGTCCACCCGACGGCACTTACCCCCTCGGCCCGCGCATCTGCGCCGTCAGGCGGTCCATCGCGTCAGCAACGTCGCGCCATTGCGACAGCCAGCTCCGCGGAAAGCGGAACGTCAGGTCGGCGGCGTCGACGCGGCGTTCGCTCAGGCACATGCCGGGCGTCAGGCCGTCGCGCGTGCAGCGCGCGTTGAAGCCCGGCGTGGCGGCGGCGAACAAATCCTCGTTGGCGTAGGGCGAGCCGTCGCGAAACGCGCGCATCGTCAATCCGTCATTGATCAGCGTCGCCGCCTGATCGAGGTAGCGCGGATAGATCGTGCGAACCCGCATGTCGGGCGCCAGCGCGTCATGGTGGGCCGATATCGAGACGAAGATCCGGTCGATCGGCTGCACCTTGTCCTCGATCGTGTCGGCACTGACGTGCTTTGGCGCATCCGGCGCTTCAAGCGACGGGAAGACGAAGCTGAGATCGACACGCTCCTGCGGACCCGAATGGCGCTGGATCTTGCGGCGGATCGCAGCCGCCGGCACGTTGAAGAGCGTGGCGCCGACGCTGACCGGCAGCCGGTCCGGACCGCCGGCGGGGCGCGCAACCCAGGTTGGCCACAACAGATAGGCGACCAGCGCAATGGCGCCCGCAGCGATGGTCACCGCAACCATGATCAGGATCATGTGTGAGCGCGGGTTCCTGCGGGTGTCGCGGGCGAGATGCTGGGCCGTCGAAAGCAGGGTCATGAACGAAGCGTCGATGGAGCGATGAACGAATCACTTGCGAATATGCCACGAGGCGGGCGATTTCCGCATGACTTCGCCGGGTTTCCGGCCGCAAAGCCATGCGCAGACGGGGTTGCCGCCTTCAGCTGTTAACCTTTTCTTAAGGATGCTGTGGCGGCGGCCGGCCAATTTTGCGAAAGCAGGGCGCGCGGTTCGTCGAGTTGCGGGAAGTTTGTCATGTCGCCCGATGCGTTGAATTCCCTGTTCGCCCTTTGCATCGGCTTTGCGTTCGCNGGGGCGCTCGCCAGCGGCTATCAGGCNATGGCGGCGCGGCCGGCGGGATTTGGGCTCCTGGGCGAGGGCGTCGCGCCGAAGACATTTGCCGCCGTGCCGTTCCTGGTCTTTGCCGCGCCCTTCATCATCATGCGCAATACCCTGCGCGGAGCCAAGATCGAGCGCCGGCGCTTCGAATTCGTGATGATGGCCACCGTGCTCTCGGGTTTCTGGAGCATGATGTCCGGCACATTCTTCATCATGACGCTGCGCGCCACGGGCCTCTTGGCCTGAGCCTGCTCGCTTGATCCACTGCCAGCGGCTGTGCCAAGGTCTNCGTCAACGGAGACCTTTTTGTCATGGCGATCTACGAACTCGACGGGCAGGGACCTGAACTCCCTGCGAACGGAAACTATTTTATCGCCGATACGGCCACCGTGATCGGCAAGGTCCGCCTTCTCGATTCCGCCAGCGTGTGGTTCGGCGCGGTGCTGCGCGGCGACAATGAATGGATCGAGATCGGCGAAGGCTCCAATGTGCAGGACAATTCCACCTGTCACACCGATCGCGGCTACCCGCTCACGATCGGCAAGAACTGCACCGTCGGCCACAACGTCATTCTGCACGGCTGCACGCTGGAAGACGATGCGCTGGTCGGCATGGGCTCGATCGTGATGAACGGCGCGCGGATACGCCGCGGCAGCATTGTCGGCGCGGGATCGGTCATCACCGAAGGCAAGGAATACCCCGAATATTCGCTGATCATCGGTTCGCCCGCGCGCGTCATTCGCACGCTGACGCCCGAGCAGGTGANCGCGATGGGAAGCGCTGCGAAATTCTACGCGCTCAACGGTCCGCGATTTAAGAAGGGGTTAAAGAAGATCGGGTGAACCGCCCGCCTTTTCGGCGCCAACTCGCGCGCAGGGAACCGCGGGCCAGCCATCGCGCTCATTGCCGCGCCTGGAACCGGCGAATCCATCACCCGTATTACTACCGGTTGTAACCTTAAGCCTGCGATAGTGCTGCGCGCCTAGGCTCCGTCGTTCTGGAGCGATGGCCGACGGATGCTGCAATCCTGAAGGCCGGACCTCGTACTCGCGAAGGCCGGATCGATGAAAAAAATCATTGCCAGGCTCGTCGGCTGGACGAGCGAGCTCAGCGTCAGCGAGAAGGTTTACGGTATTGCTGCCGGCCTGNTGGTCGTCACGACCGTCCTGATGGTGATGTCGATTCAGTCGGTGCGNCTGCAGACCGGATATCGGCATTTGCAGGCTGCCTCGGCGGAAGCTGCCCTCAATGTCGCGCAGGCCAACGGCCTGATCTACGCCATCGTGATGGAGTCGCGCGGCATCTACATGCACACCGACCGCGCCAGGGTGAAGCATTACGCCGACGCAGTCCTCAAGCGTAACCGCGAGCTGGCCGCCGTCATGGAGCGATGGAAGGAGACCGTTCGCGCCGACGACGCCGAGCANTTCTCGGCGTTCAAGAAACGAATTGATCAGTTCATCGATTTCCGCAAGGAACTGGTTCGACGTGCCGTGGAGGTCAGTCCGGCGGCAGCCAGGGAATTGGGCGACAACGACGCCAATCGCGCGTTGCGGANCCAGCTCAGCAACGANCTGGAAGCGCTTGCGCGGATCTACGGCGCACGCACGACGGTAGCCACTGATCTCAGCGACCAGGGCCGGTATGCGGCGCTCTATCTGCTCGCACTCGGGCTCGGGGCGCTGACATTCGCAGGCTTCAACGTTCTGGTGATGCGGCGCTCCGTCGCCGGACCGCTGCGGGAGATCACCGAGGCGACCGACCGGATCACTTCGGGCGACGTCAAATGCCATATTCCCCATTTTGACCGCGCCGATGAGATCGGNCGCCTGGCCTANGCCGTGCAGAATTTTCGCGACGCCGTGAGCCGCAACGTCGAGCTTGAGCAATTGGAGGTNGGTACNGCGAAGCAGCGCGACGCGGCCATGNATGAGCGCGACAAATATTCCGACAAGTACCAGGTCACCAAATGGCAGCTGACGGCGGCCATCAACAGCATGCCGCAGGGCCTGATCATGCTTGACGGCAAGGCGGAGGTGCTGGCGCTGAACGATCAGTATCGAAAACTCTACGGTCTGCCGGCGAAGATCAAGACTGGCTCGACGCTGGAGGAGATCCTGCAGCATCGGATGGACAGCGGGCTGTTCGAGGGCGACATCAAGCAATATCTCGCCGCGATCCTCGATCGTATCGGCAAGCGGCAGCCGACTTCCTACGAAATCACGCTCACCGACGGGCGCATCATCAAGATCTACGAACGTCCGATGGACGGCGGNGGCTGGGTTTCGGTGCAGGAAGATGTCACCGCGCAAAGAAAGGATCAGAAAATCCTGGAGCGGACGGAAGAATTTCTGGCGGCGATCGTCGAGAACGTTCCGGAGGGAATTCTCGTCAAGGACGCGCGCAATCTGCGCTATCTGTTCGTCAACAAGGCGGCCGAGGAAATGATCGGCATGTCCCGTGGCGAGATCATGGGAAAGACGCCGCGCGAGCTGTTTCCCATCCAGGCTGCCGAATTGATCGAGAAACGGGATCGCCAGTTGCTGGAGCGAAGCCAGCAGCTCGAGGCCATCGTCGATACTGTCGACAATCCCGTCAGGGGCNGGCGCACCATCGCGGTGCGGCGGCTTCAGATCGGCGGGCCGGACCGTGAATCCCACCTGTTCGTCAGCATGATCGAGGACCGCACCGCCCAGACCGAGATGGCGGCCCGGACCGAAGCTGCGGCATAGCGGTCGCTTCGAGGTAATTCAGGTGCGCGAGGCGTCTGCGCTCTCGTTAGCCTCGCGGGCGCCGGCAACCTTTTCGTGACCGGCGGCCCAGAGGGCGTGCTCGTCGCTGCCGTCCCGGTATGGATTGGCGGCCGCCGGGATNTTCTGGCGCGCGGCNCGCTCGCCCTGCTCGAAAGGGTCCGGGTCTGAATTCATGGTCACGTCCTTCCGCTTCTTGCTCTTGTCTTCTTCGGCGNTGCGTCCTTCGAAAGCCGGGCGCTCTTTCGCAGCGCATCCTTGAGATCGACGGGAATACCGTGCTTCTTGAGCAGGTCCGCAAAGGCCTCGTCGGCCAATTCCTGAAATGTCGCCATCCGGTCGCGCCCGAGCTGGGTGAGCTTGCCCAGCGTATCGTCGTCGAAGGCGATCAATTTGCGCAAACCGGGATCACTCCGGAGACTGTCGAGCGGATGTAAATGAATGATCAGGTGCGCCATTCGTTCCGTCCGGAACCGGGGCAGGGGCGCCGCTGTTGCTTCGAAAAGGAGATTTTCGATGAAGCTGGTGTCCGTAGCCGCGGTTGCGGCAATCACAATCCTGCTCGTCCCGGCAGTTTCGCTCGCTCAGAGTTCGGGCGGATCATCGTCTGGCAGCAGCAGCGGCAGCGCCGCCGGCTCGCCGAGCGCAGGCTCTGCCGGTGCCGGCTCGCAAGGTACCAGCGGCGTCCCGCCCGGGCCGGCCGCTCCCGGCGGACTCAACAATGCCGGCGAGGATCCAAGCGGCGCGGCGAACTCGGTACGGCGGGCATCGCCGGCGGCACCGGGCACCAACAGCGCCGGCACCGCGCAGTCGTCGGGCGGCGTCAACACCGGCAGCGGTGTCACGACCGGTTCGGCGAGAGCGCCGGGATCGGGGACNACCGTAACCGGCCCGCAGACAANTGGCGATGCCGCGATCAGTGAAGAGAACAAGGAAGTTGATCGCAAGATCAAGAGCATCTGCCGCGGCTGCTGATCTGCAGTCGCGCAGAAGTGAGCAAAACTGTCCAGCCAGGTCGCAGAACTCGTCCTAGAGTTATCCAGGATTTCTCGGGATCTGACGCCGAAGGCGTCGAGCGTTCATACGCACGGTCTGGGAGGACGGTNATGCTACGCAAAATGATGATTGCTTTGTTCGCATGCGCCTCGGTCGCCATGCTGGCACCGGACATGGCTTTCGCCCGTGGCGGTTTTGGCGGTGGCGGTTTCCACGGCGGCGGCGGATTCCATGGNGGCGGAGGTTTCCGGGGTGGCGNGATTGGAATGGGTGGCGGCGGCTTCCGCGGCGGCGCGATCGGGATGGGTGGTGCCGGCTTCCGGGCTGCCGCAATCGGTGGCGGCGGTTTCCGTGCGGCCACCTTGCCCGCGGCTGGATTCAGGGGCGGCGCCCTTGCCGTCAATCGTTTCCACGGTGGCTTCCACCATCACGGTTTCCACCATCGGAGATTCCCGTTTGCCGCGGCGGCCATCGGACTTGGTCTGGGCTACGGCTACTACAACGACTATTATGATTACGGCTATCCGTATTACGGAGACTATGCAGACGCCTACTACTACGGCGATGACGGCTGCTACATTGTTCGACGGAATGTGCTGACGCCGTATGGCTGGCGTGTCCGGCGCGTGCAGGTCTGCGGCTGATCCGGTGCGGTCAGGATGAACGGCGCGGCCCCGGTGTTATTACGTCGAGGCCGCCAATGATTTCATTTGCACAGACGCCGCTTTGCATCGCATGGGGGATGTTTGAATATGCTCACAGCACCCGCATTGACATTGATGTTTCTGCTCGTCGTGGTCGGCTTGGGCACGGCGTTCGTCTGGATGTTCTGGGAGATTGAGCGGACGATGTCCCGCTCGCGCCGAATGTCGAGGCCGCATCGCAAGGGCGACCGCCTCGATTAGCCATCCCGGCCCGTTGCCGCGACCGGCCGGCTTGGCCCGCCCCTTTCCATCACCGTCCAATGCTCGCGATTTTCTTAAAAATTGCGTCCATTATTTGATACATCCTTAGATGGTCGCTTGTCACGTTGCGGTTCCGCGCATGGAACTCGCGCGTCTGACAAAGAATTTGCGGAGATGGAAGTCTTGCGGTGCCGCCTTAAGCGGATGGTGGTTCTATGATCGTCTCATCCACGTCGTGTCTCTCGTCGGCTATCAAATCGAACACCAGAGAGTTCCGAACCTCCGTCAGCTTGATCGCGCTGCTGTGGGGCTTGGGCTGCGCGCAGCCGTCGATGGCGCAATCGCTGCCGAGCGGCGGCACGGTGGTGAGCGGTAACGTTGCGATCAGTTCGACTTCACCGACCAATCTGACGGTCAGCCAATCGAGCCGCACCGGCATCGTCAACTGGTCGAACTTTTCGGTCGGGCAGGGCAATCAGGTTCAGTTCAATAACGGGACCGGGGCGACGCTCAACCGCGTGACCGGCAACGTGCCGTCGTCGATCAACGGCGTCGTCTCGGCGACCGGCTCGGTCTACCTCGTCAATCCGTCAGGAGTGGTGGTCGGACCGACCGGTGTGGTGAAGACCGGCGGGAGCTTCGTCGCTTCGACACTGGATGTGAAGGATGCGGATTTCCGGGCCGGGGGTGCGCTGACCTTCAGCGGCAACAGCAACGCCTCGGTGGTCAACCTCGGCAAGATCGGCTCGTCGAAGGGCGACGTCGTTCTGGTCGCGCGCCAAGTCCGTAACGAAGGATCGCTGAGCGCGCGCAACGGCACCGCCGTGATGGCCTCCGGCAGCGAAGTATTGCTGAGCGACGGCTCGCTCGGCAACGGCAAGGTCGTGGTGCGGCGTCCGGCGCAGGACGGCGCGATCCGCAACAGCGGCGCGATCCGCGCCACGGAAGTGGAGTTGCGCGCCAACGGCGGCAACATCTATGCGCTGGCCGGCAATACCGGCGGCGCGATCTCGGCAACCGGCGTTGCCAGCAAGGGCGGGCGGATTTTCCTCACCTCCGAGGGCGGTTCGGTCAACATCACGCAGAAGATGGTGGCGCGGCGTCTGCGGGCCGACACGCCGCGCTCGTTCACCGGCGGCGATGTCGTTGTCAGCGGCAACAAGGTCGCCGTCGGTGGCACGATCGAAGCGAAGGGAAGCACCGGTACAGGTGGCACCGTGGTGGTGACCGGCAAGGATGTCAGCCTGACCTCGGCGACGCGGATCGACGCCAGCGGCACGTCGGGCGGCACCGTGCTGATCGGCGGCGATCGCGCCGGCGGATCGGACGCCGCACGAAAATTTCTGCCGCAGGCGATCGCCAATGCGCAGAACACGACGATCGAGGCCGGTGCGACGATCACGGCCGACGGCACCTCGGGCGCCGGCGGCAATGTGGTGGTGTGGTCGGACGGCGCGACGTCGTTTGGCGGCGCCATCAGCACTCAGGGTCTGCGTGGCGGCTTCATCGAAACGTCAGGGCACACGTTTGATTTCGCCGGCGGCAGCGTCAACGCCGGTCCCGGCGGCACATGGTTGCTCGATCCGGTCGATCTGACGATCAATGCGACGCTCGCCGGCACCATCGCGAACGCACTGAACAGCGGCAGCAACGTCACCCAGGAGACGAACGCCGCCGGCACTGGCGGCAGTGGCGACATCACGGTGGCCAGCGGGATCAGCTGGTCGACCAGCGCGACGCTGACGCTGAGCGCCTATCGCAACATCGCGGTCAACGCCAATATCACGAGCACCGGCGGTGGCGGCGTCGTGCTGCGCGCCGACAATGCCGGCACGGGCACCGGCACCGTGACGTTCGGCGGCGGGCAGGTATCGACCGCGGGAACGGTCTCGATCTACTATAACCCGACCGGCAGCAACTCGGCCATCAATGCCACCAAATACACGGCGCCGACGCAGACGAACTTCAGCGGCAACGTCACCGGCGGTGCCACGCTCAAGACCACCATGCTGGTCAACAATGTCTTCGACCTGCAGAATATGAACAACAACAAGGCCGGCACCTATGCGCTCGGCCGCGACATCGATGCGAGCGTCACGTCCACCTGGAACAGCGGCGCAGGGTTCGAATCGATCGGTGCCGGCAATACCTTCACCGGCAACCTGGACGGCCTGGGCCACACGATCTCCGGCCTCTTCATCAATCGGGCAACCCAAAATGTCGGGCTGATCAGCACCGTCGGCGTGGGCTCCACGGTGAGCAATCTCGGTGTTATCGGTGCGAACCTGACCGGCATAACTGCCGTCGGCGCGATCGCCGGCCAGAATTACGGAACGGTCACCAATGTCTATTCGAGCGGATCGATCACCGCCGATGCCGGCGCCGGCGGTCTCGTCGGCTACAATTATCAGAACGTGTCGAATGGCTATTCGAACAGCGCGGTGAGCGGGGCGCTCTACGTTGGCGGCGTCATCGGGTTGAGCAATTCCTCCAATGTCAACGGCGTTCTCACCACCCCCTCAGTATCGCAGGTCTATGCGACGGGACTCGTCACCGGCACCGGTAGCAGCCCCTATGTCGGCGGACTGATCGGCTACAACGGCGGCTCAGTCGCGACGTCCTACTGGGACACCTACACGAGCGGGCAGACGTCCGGCATCGGCGGCAACGGTCCGGGCGGCGTGACGGCCGTGACCAGCGACCCGGCGCAGTCAGCCGCGGCCAATTACGCCTTCAAGCAGGGCGCTTATGGCAGCTTCAGCTTTCCAGGAACGGGCTCGGCTGGCTGGTACATGATCGAGGGCCAGACGCGGCCGTTCGGCCGCTGGGAATACCAGACGACGATCACCAATGCGCACCAGTTGCAGTTGATGGCGATGAATCTCGGCGCGAGCTACACGCTGGCGGGCAACATCGACCTCAGTTCCAGCCTGGCGGCCGTCGGCGGCAAATATCCGGGCATGTGGTCGTCGGCAGGCTTCTACTCGATCGGCAGCACCGCCACGAACTTCATGGGGGCGTTCAACGGCCAAGGCTACACCATTGCCAACCTGACCATCAATCGACCGACCACCGACAATGTCGGGCTGTTTGGATACATTGGTGCGGGCGTAACGGTGCAGGACGTCGGTCTGCTGAGCGCCTCTTTGACCGGCAGGAAAGACGTCGGCGCGCTGGCCGGCAACAATGCCGGCACCGTCACGCGGTCCTATGCCACCGGCACGGTGAATGGTGCCGGCAATGATGTCGGCGGGCTGGTCGGGAAAAACGTCGGTGCGGCCAGCAACATCACACAATCCTACGCCAACGTGACGGTCGGCAGCTCCAACGCCAATGTCGGTGGACTCGTAGGTGTCAACGAAGGCACGGTCACGGACTCCTATGCGGCCGGCGCTGTCAGCGGCGGGAGCGAGGTCGGTGGACTGGCCGGCAGTAACGCCAAGACGATCTCGCGGTCCCATGCCACCGGCGCAGTGACCAGCAGCGGCAATAATGTCGGCGGACTGGTTGGGACAAACACTGGTACGACCAGCAACGTCACGGACTCCTACGCGGCCGGCACTGTCAGTGGTGGAAATGAGGTCGGCGGGCTGGTCGGCAACAGTGCCGGGACCGTCACGGGGTCGTATGCGACCGGCGTGGTGAACGGCGGCAACGATGTCGGTGGGCTGGTTGGCAAGAACGCCGCCATCGTCACGCGGTCGTATGCGACTGGCGTGGTGAACGGCACCGGCGGATATATCGGCGGCCTGGTCGGGTACAACATTGGTGCGGGCAGCACCGTCACGCTATCTTATGCCAGCGGGGCGGTCAGCACTCCCAATTTTTATGTCGGCGGGCTTGTCGGCTACAATGATGGCGCGATTGCGCAGGCCTACGCGCTCGGGGCGGTCAACGGCAGAGCGCCGGAGGTCTTGCCGGCTTCAGTGGCGGCACCATCAACCAGGCCTACGCGGCGGGGGCGGTGACCGGCTCTACGCTCGGCGGGTTGGTCGGCTATCACGGCGGCACCATCACCAACTCCTATTTTGACACGGTGACGACAGGCCAGATTGCCGCCATCGGAAACGGAAACGTCAACGGCGGGATCGGCCTGACGACCAGCCAGATGCAGAATCCGGCCAACTACGCCACGACGTATGCCGGCTGGGATTTCACCAATGTGTGGTCGGCGCCGAGCGCCGGCTACTATCCGCAGCTCTACGGCGTCAACTATGTCCTGCGCGTCGATCCCGCCAATGCGTCGCGGGTCTATGGCGATGCCAACCCGGCTTTCACCTACACATCCTATGGCCTGCACACGGGCGACACGTCAGCCATTCTCTCCGGTCTCTCGCTGTCGACGGCGGCGACGACGGCGTCCAATGTCGGCAGCTACGCGATCACGGCGGGCGGCAGCGTCATCAGCAGCACCGGGCAGGCCTATCGCCTGATCCAGACGCCCGCCGCGCTGACGGTGACGCCGCGAACGATCACGGTAACGGCGGAGGCCAAGAGCCGCGTCTATGGCGATGCCAATCCGGCGCTGACCTGGCAGGTCGGCGGCGCGGGGCTCGTCAACGGCGACGCGCTGTCGGGTGCGCTGGCGACGGCGGCGACGACGGCGTCCAATGTCGGCACCTACGGCATCACGCAGGGCACGCTGGCGGCTTCGAGCAATTATACGCTGTCGTCGTTCACCGGCGCGGACCTGACGGTCACGCCGCGATCGATCACCGTGACGGCCGAGGCCAAGAGCCGCGTCTATGGCGATGCCAATCCGGCGCTGACCTGGCAAGTCGGCGGCGCGGGCCTCGTCAACGGCGACGCGCTGTCAGGTGCTCTGACGACATCGGCGACGACAGCCAGCAATGTCGGCACTTACGGCATCACGCAAGGTACGCTCGCGGCCTCGGCCAACTACACGCTGTCCTCATTTACAGGTGCTAATCTGACCGTGACGCCGCGCGCGATCACGGTGACGGCGGAGGCCAAGAGCCGCGCCTATGGCGATGCCAATCCGGCGCTGACCTGGCAGGTGAGTGGCGCGGGCCTCGTCAATGGCGACGCGCTCTCAGGCGCACTGGCGACATCGGCGACGACAGCGAGCAATGTCGGGACCTACGGCATCACCCAGGGCACGCTTTCAGTGTCGAGCAACTACGCCTTGAGCTACACGGGCGCCGATCTGACGGTGACGCCACGCGCGATCACGGTGACGGCGGAGGCCAAGAGCCGCGCCTATGGCGAGGCCAACCCGGCGTTGACCTGGCAGGTCAGCGGTGCGGGCCTCGTCAACGGCGACGCGCTGTCGGGCGCGCTGGCGACCTCGGCGACGACATCAAGCAATGTCGGCACCTATGGCATTACCCAGGGCACGCTCTCGGTATCGAGCAACTACGCCTTGAGCTATGTGGGCGCCAACCTGACGGTGACGCCGCGTGCGATCACGGTGACGGCGGAGGCCAAGAGCCGGACGTATGGCGATGCCAATCCGCCGTTGACCTGGCAGGTCGGCGGCGCCGGCCTCGCCAACGGCGACACGCTCTCGGGCGCACTGGCGACCTCGGCGACCACGGCCAGCAATGTCGGCACCTACGGCATCACCCAGGGCACGCTCGCGGCATCCGGCAACTACGCGCTGAGCTACACCAGCGCCGATCTGACGGTGACGCCGCGCGCCATCACGGTGACCGCCGACGCCAAGAGCCGCGCCTATGGCGATGCCAATCCGCCGCTGACCTGGCAGGTTGGCGGCGCCGGCCTCGCCAACGGCGACACGCTCTCGGGCGCGCTGGCGACGTCCGCGACGATCACCAGCAACATCGGCACCTACGGTATTACCCAAGGCACGCT